>Ga0222427_100052_pt1 | contig 340876 bp, 329 predicted proteins | sample 2B20Ametagenome_FD_182890 | JGI IMG/M metagenome (GOLD analysis project Ga0222427, IMG submission 182890) | Enriched microbial communities from leaf-cutter ant dump, University of Wisconsin, Madison, United States - 2B20A (version 2) | ecosystem: Environmental > Terrestrial > Nest > Insects... | reverse complement strand
CGAGTTGGTCCCACTCCTTCCCATCCCGAACAGGACAGTGAAACGACTTTGCGCCGATGATAGTGGACGGACGTCTGTGAAAGTAGGTCATCGTCAGGCTTTTATTGCTCAAAACCCCACAGGTATATCCTGTGGGGTTTTGTTTTTGGGGCGACGCCTTGCCTGCCTGGGCGCATACCCATCAAACAAAACCCCTCGCCGGCAATGCCGGCGAGGGGTTTTTGTTTATGAGCCAGGCAACTGGGGAAGCATGTTCCTAGGGCAGTTGGCGGCGCAGCGCGGCGAAGAACAGTTCGGATTGCAGGCGTTCGCCCTGCACCTGCGCAGCGACCCGGGCGGCCAGGTCGGGATTGACCGGGACCAGCGGTCGTCCGGTGGATTGCGCGAGCACCTGGGCGGTACAGGCGCGTTCCAGGAAGAAGAGATCGTCGTAGGCGTAGTCCACCCGCTCGCCGCAGACGACGACGCCATGGTTGCCCAGGAACACGATATCCGCGCCCTGCATGGCGCGGGCAATGCGTTCGCCTTCGCCGACGTCCAGGGCCAGCCCGTTGTAGTGCGCGTCGATGGCCAGCCGGCCGTGGAAGCGCATGGCGTTCTGGGACAGGGTGGTATCGAGCCCGCGATCGGAGGTGAGCGTCAAGGCGGTGGCGTAGGGCATATGCGTATGCAGCACGCACGCCTTGCCCGCGATGCGATGGATGGCGGCGTGGATGTACATGGCCGTGGGCTCGACCTCATGGCGGCCGGCGAGTTTGTTGCCGTGGGCGTCGACCAGCACGATGTCGTCCGGCTGCACTTCGTTCCACATCAGCCCGCGCGGGTTGAGCAGGAAATGGTCCGGGTCGCCAGGCAGCGCGACGCTGAAATGGTTGCAGACGCCTTCCCCCAGCCCGTGGGCGGCGGCAGCCCGCAGCGCGAGCGCCAGATCGGCGCGCAGCGCGGCGACGGGTTCGGCGCGATAGAGCGCATCGGCGAAACGGGGTTCTTGATTCATGGCTGCCTTTGGGAAGTCTGGGTCCGGGAAAGCCGCGCGTCCATCATTGCCAACCGGCGTCGCGGAAGAGCTCGGGCACGCGGTCCAAAGTTGCTACGGTAGCGTCCGGCCGGTAGTCAGGCAAGGGCGCGCGGCCCGTGCCGCGGTCGATCCAGACGCAACGAAAGCCGATATCGCGGGCGGCGGCGTGATCCAGTTGCGGGCTGGCGCAAATATGCACGACCTCGTCAGGCGTGACGCCGAGGCTGGCGTGGGCGTGAGCGAAGATCTGGCGCGAGGGCTTGTAGGCGCCGGCTTGTTCCGCCGTGATCACGCGGTCGATATGGCCGCCCAGCTGCGCCACGTTGCCGGCGATGATGGCGTCGTCGGTGTTGGAAATGATGCACAGCCGGAAGCCGGCCTGTTTCAGCGCGGCCAGCGTGCCGACGACCTCGGGAAACGGCGGCATGGCGGAAATGCTGCCCACCAGCATGTCCGCGTATTCCGGCCGGTACGCCAGGCCCAGCTCTTCCAGGGTCAGCCGCAGCGATTCGCGGCTGACATCGGCGAAGGCGCGTTGCGGGCGTTCGCGCTCCAGCCGGTGCTCATGGCCGTCGTAGATATGCAGGAATTGCGCGGGGGTGGGCGCTTGCCGGCCCGACTCCGGATCGGCGGCCAGGATGCGGGCGACGGCGTCCCGCAGGCCTTCGTCCCACTGGATGAGGGTTCCATAGCAGTCGAAAGTGAGCCATGGCGGACGGGGCAGGTTGGTCAGGGGCATGTCGGTTCCTTGTACAAGCCGGGTTGGCGAAAGCGATGGAGCCAGAGTAGGGGCAGCGATGATCAGTTGTAAAATTAATTATTGAACTCATCTCAGTCGATTATTCGATATCAAGACCGCCATGCTCGATCTGGAACTCCTGAGGACCCTGGTTTGCGTCGTGGACGAAGGCAGCTTCACGCGCGCGGCGAGCCGAGTGCATCGCACCCAATCCACCGTCAGCCAGCAAGTGCGCAAGCTGGAGCAGGGCGTGGGCAAGACGCTGCTGTGGCGGGACCGGGCGGGCGGCAATGTGTCGGCGACGGAAGACGGCGAGGTAATGGTGGCGTACGCTCGCCGCTTGCTGGCCATCGCCGGCGAAGCCGAGCACGTGCTGTCGGCGCCGCGCAAGGCCAGCGTGCTGCGCCTGGGGATACCGGAAGACTTCGACGTGGCGCAGTTGACCGCGCTGCTCGCGGGATTCGCCGCCAGCCATGCCGACGTGCGCCTGGAAACGAGCAGCGGCATGAGCATGGATCTGCGGCAGGGGCTGGAGTCGGGCGATCTGGACCTGGCGCTCGTCAAGCGCGAGCCGGCCGACGGGCCTTGCCTGGCGGCATGGCCGGAGCGCCTGGTCTGGGTGGGTGGGGCGCAGCGGGCGTCCGAAGGAGGCGCGGTGCCGCTGGTCCTGTTCCCGCAAGGCTGCATCTATCGCAAGCGCGCGATCTACGCCTTGGAAAGCGCGGGCCGGCCATGGCACATCGCGTACCACAGCCATAGCCTGGCTGGCGTGCAGGCGGCCGTCGCTGCCGGATTGGGCGTGAGCCTGCTACCGGCGTTCGCGCGGCTGGACACGCACGAGGTGCTGAGCGAAGACGCCGGGTTTGGGCCGGTGCCGCCGACCGAGCTGGCCATTGTCGGCAAGCCGCGCGCGCTGAATGCCGCCGAACAGCATCTGGTGGAAGCCTTGAAGCAGGCCATCGGGCAAGACGGCCCGGACGCGTCGCCGGCCTGAGGCGCGGGCTCAGTCCAGATCGCCGTCCACGTAGTACCACCTGCCGTTTTCGCGCACGAAGCGGCTGAGTTCATGCAGGCGGTGGGCCCGGCCGGCCTGGCGGCTGCGGGCGACGAATTCCACGGTGGCGTGATCGGCGTCCTGGACGAGGGCTTTCTTGATCGCCAGCCCGAGCCATTTGAGGTCGGGAGGGTTGGGTTCGAGCGCGGCGGGTCGGGTGCTCGGATGCCAGGTGTCCAGCAGATAGGGCAGCCGGTCGAGCACGAAGGCGCTGTAGCGGGAGCGCATCAGCGCCTCGGCGGTGGGCGCCTGCAGCGCGAGCGGGCCTTCATGCCAGCGGCCGCAGCATTCGGCATAGGCCTTGGAGTTGCCGCAAGGGCAGGCCGCGGCCTCGGGGCGAGAGGGTTTTGCCACGATGAGCGCCGTCGATCAGGCCAGCAGATCGTTGTACTCGGGATGGCGGCGCATATAGACTTCGGCGTACGAGCACAGCGGCCGCACCTTCCAGCCGTTGGCGCGCGCGTGGTCCAGCGCGTGGCGAGTCAGCGCGGCGGCGATGCCGCGGCCGCCTACCTGGCTGGGAACGCCGGTATGGGTGATCGTCATGATCTTATCCTGCAACTGGTAGTCGAGCACGCACAGCACACCGTCGACGGTGGCCGTGTAGCGGGAGCGTTGAGTGTCTTGCGTGACGGAAATCATGGATAGCGGTTCCTCCGGTTCGGGTGCCGCCCGCGGGCGGGATGGGCACGGCTGGGTTGCCTGCGGGCCGTTCAGCGCTGCAGGACCTTGAGCAGGGCGGTCAACTGGGCGTCGCGGGCCTGGACCAGGTCCGCGATGCTGCGGTCGCCGGCCTCGGCGTTGACGCCCTCGATCAGGCGCTGTTGCAGCGCCGGCGTGACGTCCGGCGCGCCCAGGTCGTCCCACCAGGTTTGCACGGGGCCGAGCAGATGCGCCATGAAATGGGTCAAGCCGCCTTCGCCGCCGCCCAGGTTGAACGTCATGTGGGGGCCGAACAGCGCCCAGCGCAGGCCCGGCCCTTGCGAGACCGCGGCATCGATGTCGGCGACGCTGGCCACGTTTTCGGCCGCGAGGTGGATGGCTTCGCGCCAGAGCGCGGCCTGCAGGCGGTTGGCGATATGGCCGGGCACCTCTTTGTTTAGCCGGATCGGGTACTTTCCCATGGCCCGATAGAAGGCGATGCTGCGGTCCATCGTGTCGTCGGAAGTCTGGTCGCCGCCCACGACCTCGACCAGCGGGATCAGGTGCGGCGGGTTGAACGGATGGCCGATCACGAAACGAGCGGCATGGCGGCAGCGGGACTGCAGGCGGCTCATGATGAGGCCCGACGAGCTCGACGCGACGATGACGTGGGGCGGCAGGACGGCGTCCATGCGCGCGAACAATTCGATCTTGAAGTCTTCGCGTTCGGGGCCGTTCTCCTGCACGAAGTCCACGCCGGTCAGCGCGGTTTCCAGGTCCGGCTCGAACGCCAACGCGTCGGGCGAGGCGCCGGGCAGCACATGGCCCAGTTCGGCCAGCACCGGCCACGCGGCCCGCACGCGTGCGCGGGTCTGGGCTTCGGCGTCGACGGCGGGGTCGCTGACGACCACTTCCAGGCCGCGGGCAAGGAACAGCGCGGCCCAACTGGCGCCGATGGTGCCGGCGCCCACGATGGCGACGCGGCGGATGGCGGGCGGAAGGGACGTGGCGGGACTGGACATGCGGGTCTCCTGGTTGCGTGTACAGGAGCATTGTGAAGCAAACGCCGGCCCGTTGCCACGCCGGGGCGGCGCGGGCAAGATAGCGGCTGCCTCGATTTCCCGGAGCCCAGGATGCCCGCGACGCCAGACCGCCTATCCGCCGTGCCGTACTGCTGCCAATGGGCGTCCGCGCACCGGGCGGACCAGATCATCCGCGGCGAGCTGGCCCTGGCCGAGGACCCCGCATGGCGGGAATCGGGCGCACGCGATGTGCGGGAGTACGCGCATTGGGCCAGCCACGTCTGCGGCATGGCGTGCTTGAGCATGGTGCTGGCCGCGCGCGGCGCGGGCCGCCATCCGGTCCTGGAGCTGGCGCGTCGCAGCCTTCCGTATGGCGCCTACACGGTGGACGGCGATCGCATCAACGGCATGATCTACGCGCCGTTCGTGCGTTACGTGGCCGACGCTTTCGGCATGGATGCCCGCGTGCACGTCGGGCTGCGGACGGACGAGCTGCCGGGGCTGATGGGCCAGGCCGAGTATTTCATCGCGTCGGTCCATCCGTGGATACGCTGGCCGGATCGGGAGCCGCCGAAGAAGGGCGGCCACCTGGTATTGATCACGCGCGCGGCCTCGGATGCGGTGAGGTTCCACAATCCCTCGGGCGAGCCGGGCGCGCAGGCGGACGTCGAATTGCCGCTGGCCGCGTTCGACCGCTTTTTCGCGGGCCGTGGCGTGGCCATCATGCCGGCCGCGGCCTGAGGCGCGCGGCGCTCAGGCGTTGCGGGCGCGGCGCAGGTGGCGCCATACCAGCGTGGCGGCCAGCAGATAGCTCGCGGCGATGACGCCATAGGCGACGGGCAGGGCCCCGTGCCAATCGGGCTGCAGATGCAGGATGGTGCCTATCAGCGCGACGCCCACCAGCGTGCCCGATTGGCGATTGGCGTTCAGCGCCGCCGCGGCGCTGTTCGCGTGTTGTTTGCCCGATACCTGCATGACCACGCTGGTCATCGCGGGCACGGCGATGCCCACGCCCAGGTTGGCCAGCGCGATAAGGGCGGCGAACGGCCAATAAGCGATGCCGGGGGTGAGCGCGAAGATGGCGACGGCGCTCATGGCCGCGGCCAGCGAGATGCCGCCGAGCAGCGAGGCGGACACGTTGCCGCGCGCGGACATCCGCCCGGATAACAGGTTGCCGATCGAGAAGACGGCCAGCATGGGCACGAGCTGGATGCCTGTCTGCAGCGCGTCGGCGCCGCGCGCCTGCTGCAGGAACAGGCTTAGCAGGAAGAGCTGGCCGTAGGCCGCCAGGTTGATCAGGAAGCCGACGCCGTTGGCGGCCGCGAATTGTCCGGTCGCGAAGAGCGCGCGCGGGATGATGGGCTCGGCGTGGCGGCGTTCGCGGCGCACCAGCAAGGCGGCGGCGCCCAGGCACAAAGCGGCCGCGACCGTGATGCGGCCGGAGGTCCAGCCGTAGGCGTTGCCCTGGATCAGCGCGTAGCAAAGCGTGGACAGCGCGATCACCCCCAGCAGGTGGCTCAGCGGGTTGAGCGCGCGCGGCCGCCGCGGCGCCGCCTGGATGCGGCGGCGCGCCAGCCAAAGGCCGACGATCCCCAGCGGGAGATTGATCAGGAAGATCCCGCGCCAGCCGAACTGATGGATCAGCATGCCGCCCAACAGCGGCCCCGCCGCGCCCGCGACGGCCACGATCGCCGACCAGGCCGCCAGCATGCGGTTGCGCACCTGCTCGTCGTCGTAGGCATGGGTCAGCAGGCTGAGCGAGCTGGGCATGAACAAGGCCGCGCCCAGGCCTTGCAGCATGCGTGCCAGGATGAGGACGTCGGCGTCCGGCGCCAGCCCGCAGAGCAGGGACGCGAAGGTGAACACCCCCAGGCCCGCCAGATAGAGGGTCTTGGCGCCGTAGCGGTCGGCCAGCGCGCCGGCCACCAGCAGCAGGGCCGCGAACGTCAGGGTATAGCCATCGACGATCCAGACCAGGTCCGTCAGCGGCACCGTGAATTGCAGCGCGATGCTGGGCAGGGCCACGTTGACGACGGTGACGTCCAGCATGGCCATGACGAAGCCGATCGCAAGCGTGACCAGCGGCAGCCAGCCGGCGTCGGCGGGTTTGGCGTCCAGGGCGGACGCGTGGGGGCAGGCGGAGTTCATGATGGAAAAGGCGGAGCGGGCATTCGAGGAGCAAAGCTTAGGCGCTTCCTCCGATGCAAAAAAGTCGTATAAATGATTTTGTGTAATGCAAAAATGCATCAAAAGGACCACGTATGGATTGGGACAACGCCAGGATCTTTCTGGCCATCTACCGGGTGGGGACCCTGCGCGGCGCGGCGGCGCTGCTGCAGATCGACCAGGCCACGGCCGGCCGCCGGCTGGCCGCGCTGGAGTCTTCGCTGGATGCGCGGCTGTTCCTGCGCACGCCCGGGGGATACGTGCCCACGGCGGCCGGCGAGCTGGCATTCGCAGCGGCCGAGCGCATGGAGCAGGCGGCCGATCAGCTGCAGCGCCAGATGCAGGGCCTGGACCATCGGCTGTCGGGCGTAGTGCGCGTGGCGACCTCGGAAACCGTGGCCAGGTATTTCGTGATGGAGGCAATCCGCCGCGTGCACGCCCAGCATCCCGACATCCGCGTGACGCTTTCCACGGCGATCCAGCTGAGCAATCTGACGCGCCGGGAGGCGGACCTGGCGATACGCAACCTCAAGCCAGACAACCCCGACCTGATCCACCGCCACCTGGCGCGCAAGGAGGTCGGGCTGTACGCCTCCCGGGCCTATCTGGCTGCGCATGGCGAACCGCGCCCGGGAACTGCGTTCGCGGGGCACACACTGGTGGCGTACCAGCAGTCGGTCCTGCCGGGCTGGTCCGATACCTTTTGCGGGGAACCCACGGGCAATGGCCGCATCGGCCTGGAACTGAACTCCGGCCTGATGATCATCGAGGCCGTGGTGGCCGGCCTGGGCATCGGCGAACTGCCCATCCACATGGCGTCCGACCATCCGGACTTGGTGCGCATCTGGCCGGGCCGCAGCGAACCCTACGATCTCTGGCTGGTGATGCACGGAGACCTGAACCGCACGGCCCGTGTGCGCGCGGTGGCCGACGCCATCGTCGAGGTCTTCGAAGAGGACAAGTAGCGGCGCGTCGGCCGAAGGGGATGGGGCTCGGCTTGTGGGCGGCGGCGGCAGGCGCTAAGGTGGGCATGCCCCGCATAACCACGACTCAGGAGTCGCCCGTGTCCGATCTTTGGCGTTTGTCCGCAGTTGAGCTTGCCGCCCGCATCCGAAAGGGGGACGTCTCCGCCCGCGAAGCGGCGCAAAGCGCGCTGGGGCGGCTCGAAGCCGTCAACCCCGCCATCAATGCCGTGGTGGACTACCGGCCCGAAGCGGTGCTCCGGCAGGCGGCCGAGGTGGACGCCGCCCTGGCGCGGGGAGAGGACGCGGGGCCGCTGGCAGGCGTGCCCGTCACGGTCAAGATCAATGTGGATCAAGCCGGTTTCGCCACCACCAACGGCGTGACCCTGCAAAAGGACCTGATCGCGGCGGAGAACAGCCCGGTCGTGGACAACCTGCGGCGCGCCGGCGCGGTCATACTGGGCCGCACCAACACGCCGGCGTTTTCGCTGCGCTGGTTCACCGGCAATGCGCTGCACGGCGATACGCTGAATCCGCGCAATCCGGCGCTCACTCCCGGCGGCTCGTCGGGCGGCGCGGCTTCCGCCGTCGCCGCCGGTATCGGCCACCTGGCGCACGGCACGGACATCGCGGGCTCCATCCGTTATCCCGCCTATGCCTGCGGCGTCCATGGCTTGCGGCCGTCGCTCGGCCGGGTGGCGGCCTACAACGCGGCCTTGCCGGAACGTGCCATCGGTGGCCAGCTCACCGCGGTCTCGGGCCCCCTGGGGCGCAGCATTGCCGACCTGCGGGTGGGCCTGGCCGCGCTGGCCGCTGCCGATCCGCGCGATCCCTGGTGGGTGCCAGCGCCCTTGAATGGGCCCGAGGCGCCGCGCCGGGCCGCGTTGTGCCTGAATCCGGATGGCATGGAAACCGAGCCCGCCGTGGTCAAGGCCTTGCAGGAGGCGGCGCGCCGGCTGAGCGAGGCCGGCTGGACGGTGGACACGCTGGACGCGGTGCCGCCCATGCGGGAGGCGGCCGACCTGCAGATCCGCATGTGGCTGGCGGACGGCTATGACGCCCTGGTATCGGCCGCCGAAAAAGAAGGCGACCGCGGCGCGCTGGTCGCCTTGGCGGGCCAGCGCGACACGGCGGCCGGCATCGACCTGGCCGGCTTTTCGGCGGTGTTGACACGGCGCGCCACGCTGACCCGGGCTTGGGAACTGTTTTTCGCCGAGTATCCGGTGCTGCTGTTGCCGGTGTCCGCCGAGCTGCCCTTTCCGGACAAGCTCGACCTCCAGGGCGACGCGGCCTATGCCCGCGTCTGGCGCGCGCAGATGACCCAGATCGGCATCCCGTTCATGGGATTGCCGGGCTTGTCGGTGGCGATGGGCACGGCCATGAGCAGCGCGGGTCCGAGCCCGGTGGGCGTGCAGGTGGTGGCGGGGCGCTACCGCGAAGATTTATGCCTGGCCGTGGGCGAGATCATCGAGGCGGCTGGCGAGGCCGTGGGGATTGCCGAGCCGGCGCCCCGCTCCTAGGCGGCTCGCCGCCCTCGGCTGGCGCGGCTAGCGGCTGAACCGCAGGCGCAGGACGCCGAGGTCGCCGTAGGCGAGCGACACGTCGCGGTTGGCCGGCACGTCCAGGAAACCGGCGTAGGAACCGGTAATGACGTGTTGGCCCGCGCGCAGTCCCAGGCCCTGCTGGCGCAGGAAATTCGCGAGCCAGTACAGCCCGGCCTCGGGCCGGTCGTTCGGGTGGATGCCCGCGTGCTGTTCGACTTCCTCGCCGTCCACCGACAGCGTGATGCTCATGCTGCCGGGGGCGGAATGGGGCGAGGCGATTTGCGGTCCGAGCACCAGGCCCAGGTTGAACATGTGGTCGGCCAGGAGTTCGGGCAGGCTGACGTGTTCCGGGGTGGCGTAGCGGCAGCCCAGGATCTCCAGGGCCAGGCGCGCCCCGCCGATGGCGGCGTCGATCTCGGCCTCGGTATAGGGCTCGGCGCGGGCGGGCAGGTCGCGCGCAATCTCGAATGCGATTTCGGGCTCGATGCGCAGCACGTCGGTCCGGGCGGCGATGGGGCCGGCTTCGGCGTAGGCGACCGTGGACGCGTAGATGGGGGCGACCACGGCCTTGTCGGGCGATGGCAGCGCGCTCTTCCAGGCGGCGATGCCGTCCTGGCGCTCTTGCAGCAGCAGTTGCGCGGTGCGCTGCTGCACGGCGAAGGCCTGGCCCAGCGATTGCGGGCGGCACTCGGCCGGCAGGCGCGGGCCGGCGACGCCGGACTCGCGGGCGGCGATCAGGTAGCGGGCGGCTTCCAGGCAGCCGGGATAGTCTTCGATTCTGATCTGCATGCGCTCAGGCTCCCAGATACAGCATCACCCAGAGGGCGACCATCGCGATCAGGCCCAGCCAGCAGGAACCCCAGAAACCGACGATGGGCCATTTCAGGGCCAGCGGAATCTTCTTCGGGTCGACGTGGGGCAGCAGGTCGTTGGCATTGCCGATCAGCCAGAAACGGGTGCCGGGGAACATCAGGCGGAAGAAATAGTCCAGCGTGATCGCGGCCCGCACCGGCAGCGGATATTGGGCGAACGTGCGGTGCTGCAGGTACGGATGCTTCAGCGCGGCATTGATCTGCTTGCTCTTGAAGAAGAACAGCACGATGCCGCTGATCGTGCAGGTGATGAAGCACAGCACGAAAAGGCTGAAGGCCATGGAAATGGCGGGTGAATGCATGGGGGGTCTCGGAGTTGCGCGGTAGGCCGCGTTCGGATGATAAGAAGCCAGACGGATTTCCTGGCCGTATTGTAGAAGGCTAAGCGCAGCCCCGTGTTCAGGGCCGCGTCAGTCGGTGCGCGCCTGGGCGCCCCGGGCGCGCCAGCGCTCAGCCGCGGACCTGGCCTTCGCCGCTCAGCACCCACTTCAGCGTGGTCAGGCCTTCCAGGCCGACCGGGCCGCGCGCGTGCAGGCGGTTCGTGGAGATGCCGATTTCAGCGCCCAGGCCGTACTCGAAGCCGTCCGCGAAGCAGGTGGGCAGGTTGACGTAGACCGAACTGGAATCGACTTCGCGCTGGAAACGCTGGGCGGCGGACAGGTCCTCGGTGACGATGGCGTCGGTGTGGCCGGAGCCCCAGCGCGCAATGTGCTCGATGGCGTCGTCCAGCGAGTCGACGATGCGCACCGCGAGGATGGGGCCCAGGTATTCCGTGGCCCAGTCTTCCTCGGTGGCGGGCTTGGCGTGCGGCAGCAAGGCCAGCGTGCGGGGGCAGCCGCGCAGCTCGACGCCGCGCTCGCTGAAATCCGCGGCCAGGCTGGGGAGGAGGGAGACCGCGGCCACCGCGTCGACCAGCAGGGTCTCCATGGCGCCGCAGATGCCGTAGCGGTAGGTCTTGGCGTTGATCGCGATGGCGTGCGCCTTGTCCGGGTCCGCCGCCGCGTCGATGTAGACGTGGCAATTGCCGTCCAGGTGCTTGATCAGCGGCACGCGGGCTTCCTGGGACAGGCGGGCGATCAGGCCCTTCCCGCCGCGGGGCACGATGACGTCGATGTGCTCGGTCATGGTGATGAGCTTGCCGACCGCGGCCCGGTCCGCGGTGGCCACGACCTGGACCGCGTCCTGCGGCAGGCCGGCGGCGGCCAGGCCGGCCTGCACGATGCGGCCCAGCGCGATGTTGGAGTGCAGGGCTTCGCTGCCGCCGCGCAGGATCGCGGCGTTGCCGGACTTGAGGCACAGCGCCGCGGCGTCGATCGTCACGTTGGGACGGGATTCGTAGATGATGCCGATCACGCCCAGCGGGACGCGCATCTGCGCGACCCGCATGCCGTTGGGGCGCACCGTCGTGGCGGTAATGCTGCCGATCGGGTCTGGCAGGGCCGCGATCTGGCGCAGGCCGTCGGCCATGTGCGCGAGCGTCTTGTCCGAGAGCGTCAGGCGGTCCAGCAGGGCTGGTTCCAGGCCGTTGGCGCGCGCGGCGGCGACGTCTTTCTCGTTGGCGGCCTTGAGTTCGTCATGGCTGGCGGCGAGGGCGTCGGCCATGGCCAGGAGCGCCTGGTTCTTGGCGGCGCCGGTGGCGCGCATCATGGCGCGCGAGGCGCGGCGGGCATTCTCGCCCAGGGTGAGCATGGCTTGTTCGATGGAGGACGAGGACATGGCGGCGTCGATCATGGAGTGTGGGGCGGCGCATGCGCCGCCTGGAGAATCAGTGTATATCCGGCGGGGAGGCCGGGCGAACTCCGGTCCGGCGGCCGGAGGGCGGGGCGGAGGCGGCGGCTATGCCGCCTTCACGGTCGCGCGCCGGCGGCGGCGACGCGCAAGGCGAGCCGGGTCATTTCTTCCCAGGGATCGGACAGGCGCCCGGGCACGGACAAACCCTTGATCAGGCGGTCCACTTCGTGCGCGTGCTGCACGGCGGCCGGCCAGACGCCCGGCTGCACCCTGCCCAGGGCCTGCAGGGCCAGGCGTTCGTGCGCGCCGAAAATGCGCAGGCGGCGCATCAGGCCGTTGACGTCCTGCCCCAGGGCGCGCGCTTCCGCGACGCGGGCCAGCAGGCGGATTTCTTCGCCCACCGCCCACAGCACCAGCGGCAGCGCCTCGCCTTCGGCGCGCAGGCCGTCGATCATGCGGATGGTGCGGCCGGTGTCGCCGGCGAGCATGGCGTCGCGCAGCCCGAAGACGTCGTAGCGCGCCACGTTCAGCACTGCGCGTTCCACGTCTTCGGACGCCAACTGGCCTTCGGGGTACAGCAGGCCCAGTTTCTGGATTTCCTGGTGGGCTGCGAGCAGGTTGCCTTCGACCTTGTCGGCCATCCACTGGAGGGTGGCGTTGTCGGCGCGCTGGTTCTGGCGCGCGAGCCGCATGCCGATCCAGGCGGGCAGGCGGCCTCGTTCGATATTGGCGATATCGACCATTATGCCGCCGCGGCTCAGCGCCTGGACCCAGCGGCTTTCGCGCGTGGCCTTGTCCAGGCGGGGCAGTGCGATCAGCACGAGAGTGTCCGGGTCGGCCTGCTTCTCGGCCTGCTCGGCCAGCCGGGCCAGGGTATCGGCGCCGGCCTTGCCGGGCTTGCCGGTCGGGATCTTGATTTCGAGAATGCGGCGGTCGCCGAACAGCGACACGCTTTGGGTGGCGGCGGTGACCGAGCTCCAGTCGCTGCGCGCGTCCATCACCATGGACAGCCGGTCGGTATAGCCGGCGTTGCGGGCCGAGGCGCGCAACACATCCACGGCCTCGGTCACCAGCAGCGGCTCATCGCCCGACACCGTGTACAGCGGCGCCAGCCGGTTGCCCGGCCGCTGCAGATGATCGGCCAGGCGGTCCGCGTCCAGGAGCTGTGCCATTTAGCGCGTGATGGCCGGATCGGTGGTGGACGGCGTCTTCCAGGGCTCCGGCGTGCGCTGGGGCTGCGGGGCGGTCGGATCGTACAGCGGGATCTCGCCGTCTTCGCCGCGTTGCTCGGCGTTCTCGAAGGCGTTGCGTACTTCCGGCGCGGTCAGGCGGCGCAGCAGGCGGGACACCAGGTCGCGCTGCATGGCCCGGTACAGCGTTTCGATCTGGCCCTGCTTGGCCTGGACGACCTGGTCGTCGTAAGGCATTTCGCGGTAGATCGACAGCGTGGTGTCGGGGATCACCGCGCGGCCCTTGGCGTCGATGAGGCGGAACGTGTAGTTGATGCCGAGTTCGTATTCCTCGACACGGCCCTGGGCGTTCAGCGAAACCTCGCGCAAGGTGCGGGCGTCGGAGACCTGCTGCAGGATGGCCTGGGCCTCCTTCGGGGTTGAGACCAGCTTGGTGTTCGGCGAGGCCGCGCGTATCGAACGGCGCACGTCGGCGCCGAACTGGGTGGTGTCGGGAATGCCGACGTACAGCGTATCGAACGGCAGGGGGGTGACTCCCCGCAAGGCGAAGCCGCAGGCGGAGAGCAGCATGAACAGCGCCAGGCAGGCGCCGCGCAGCAGCCAGGATTGGCGGGAGGAGTGCGTTTGTTGCCCGGCGAAGTGCATGCTTGACCTCATCAGCCTACGACGTTGACCAGTTTGCCCGGAACCACGATGACGCGCTTGGGCGGACGGCCTTCCAGGAAGCGGGCGACCTCTTCCTGGGCGGCAGCGAGTTGCTCGATGTCTTCCTTGGCCGCCTTGGCCGAGACGCGGATCGAGCCGCGCAGCTTGCCGTTGACCTGGAGCATCAGTTCGATCTCGTCGGCGATCAGCGCCGCTTCGTCCACGTGCGGCCAGGGCGCGTCGAGCAGGTCGCCCAGTTCGTGCGCATAGCCCAGGTCGCGCCACAGGTGCCACGTGATGTGCGGCACGACCGGGTACAGCACGCGCAGCAGCACGCCCAGCGTTTCGGCGTAGGCGGCGTCCGCAGGAGCGCCTTCGGGCAGCTCGGCGTCGTCGATCGCGTTCAGCATCTTCATGCAGGCGGACACGACGGTGTTGTACTGGATGCGCTGATAGTCGTAGTCGGCCTGCTTGAGCAGACCGTAGACCTCGCGGCGCAGATCCTTCACGGGGGCGGGAGCCTGCGCCCAGTCGGCGCCATGGGCCAGGCCGCGGGCCACGGCTTCGCGCTTGGCGTGGCTGATCGACCACAGGCGGCGCAGGAAGCGGTGGGAGCCGTCGACGCCCGAATCGGACCACTCCAGGGTCTGTTCCGGCGGGCTGGCGAACATGACGAACAGGCGGGCCGTGTCGGCGCCCAGGGTGTCGATCAGCGACTGCGGATCGACACCGTTGTTCTTCGACTTGGACATCGTGCCCACGCCGCCGTAATGGATCTCGGAGCCGTCGGATTTCAGCTTCGCGCCGACGATTGCTCCGCGGGCGTCGTAGACGTTTTCGACGTCCTCGGGCCAGAAGTACTCGATGCCGCCCTGGGGCGTCTTGCGCGAATAGATGTGGTTCAGCACCATGCCCTGGCACAGCAGCTTGGTGAAGGGCTCGTCGAAATTGAGCAGGCCCATGTCGCGCATGACCTTGGTCCAGAAGCGGGCATACAGCAGGTGGAGCACGGCGTGCTCGATCCCGCCGATGTACTGGTCCATCGGCATCCAGTAGTCATTGCGCGTGTCGACCATGGCCTGGTCGTTGCCCGGCGACGTATAGCGCATGAAATACCAGGACGAATCCACGAAGGTGTCCATCGTGTCCGTCTCGCGGCGCGCCGGCTTGCCGCACTTGGGGCAGGCGCAGGACAGGAAGGCCTCGTTCTTGGCCAGCGGGTTGCCGCTGCCGTCGGGGATGAGGTCGTCCGGCAGGACCACCGGCAGGTCTTTCTCGGGCACCGGGACCGGGCCGCAATCGGCGCAGTGGATGATGGGGATCGGGGTGCCCCAGTAGCGCTGGCGCGAAATGCCCCAGTCGCGCAGGCGCCAGGTGGTCTGCTTTTCGCCCAGGTCCTGCGCGCCCAGGTCGGCCGCGATGGCGTCGACCGCTTCCTTGTGCGACAGGCCGTCGTACTTGCCCGAGTTGATGGTGCGGCCGGCTTGCTTGTCGCCGTACCATTCCTGCCAGGCGTCGGTGGAGTAGGCCTTGCCGGCCACGTCCACGACCTGGACGATGGGCAGTTCGTATTTCTTGGCGAACGCGAAGTCGCGTTCATCGTGCGCGGGCACGCCCATGACGGCGCCGTCGCCGTAGGTCATGAGCACGTAGTTGCCGACCCAGACCTCGACCTCGGCGCCCGTGACCGGGTGCGTCACGAACAGGCCGGTGGGCATGCCTTCCTTCTCGCGCGTGGCCATTTCGGCCTCGGTCGTGCCGCCCAGCTTGCACTGCTCGATGAACGTCGCCAGTTGCGGATTCGACAAGGCGGCCTGCGTGGCCAGAGGGTGCTCCGGCGCCACGGCGCAGAAGGTCACGCCCATGATGGTGTCGGCGCGGGTCGTGAAGACGTACAGCTTGCCGTCCTGGATCAGCTGGCCGTCGGGGCCGGCGATCTTGTGCGGGAAGGCGAAGCGCAGGCCTTCGGATTTGCCGATCCAGTTTTCCTGCATCAGGCGCACGCGCTCGGGCCAGCCGGGCAGGTCGTTCTGGACGGCGCCCAGCAGTTCGTCGGCGTAATCGGTGATGCGCAGGTAGTAGCCGGGGATCTCGCGCTTTTCAACCAAAGCGCCCGAACGCCAGCCGCGGCCGTCGATGACTTGTTCGTTGGCCAGCACGGTCTGGTCGACCGGATCCCAGTTGACGACCTGGGTCTTGCGGTAGGCCACGCCCTTTTCCAGCATCTTGAGGAACAGCCACTGGTTCCACTTGTAGTACTCGGGATCGCAGGCGCACATCTCGCGCGACCAGTCGATCGCCAGGCCCATCGCCTTCATCTGCTTCTTCATGTAGGCGATGTTGTCGTAGGTCCACTTCGCGGGCGGCACCTTGGACTTGATGGCGGCGTTCTCCGCCGGCATGCCGAAGGCGTCCCAGCCCATGGGCATCAGGACGTTGTAGCCGCGCATGCGCAGCTGGCGCGCCATCATGTCGTTGATGGTGTAGTTGCGCACGTGGCCCATGTGCAGCTTGCCGCTGGGGTAGGGCAGCATCGAGCAGGCGTAGAACTTCGGCTTTTCGGAGCCGTCGGCGTTCGTGGCGTGTTCGTGGACCAGGTAGACGTCGCGGGCCTGCCAGTCTTGGTGGGCGGCTGCTTCGACGATATTGGGGAGGTAACGTTCCTGCATGGGCTCGTGCACGGTGGCAAAAAAAGGGTGAGCCGCCCGGCCGCGCGGGCGCGGAGGCGGCCGGACGCGGGGGCGGTCAAAACCCCTGATTATAGGAGGTGCTAGGCGCGTGCTGGGGGCGAGGCCGTTTCCGGGATGCGCGCGCTTGGCGACAAGGTGCCGTAAAGCAGCGTTATTCCCCCGAGGACGGCGCCCGCCGTGACCACGCCGGGCCAGCCAAAATGGGCGTACAGCCAGGACGATACCAGCGAACCGGACGCGCCGCCGATGAAGTAGCTGGTCATGTAGCCCGCCGTCAGCCGGCTGCGCGCCTCGGGGCGCATCCGGTAGAGGGCGCTGCTATTGGTGACATGCACCCCCTGGATCGCCAGGTCCTGCACCAGGATGCCCACCAGCAGGGCAATCACGGACGCCTGGCCGAACGCCATCAGTCCCCACGAACCCAGCAGCAGGAGCAGCCCGACCCGGGTGGCCAGGTTGCCCAGGCCGCGGTCGGCCAGGCGGCCGAATCGATTGGCGGCATAGGCGCCGGCGGCGCCCGCCAGCCCGAACAGGCCGATCGTTGTGTTGCTGTACTGATAGGGCGGGCTGGCCAGCAGGAAGGTGAGGGGCGTCCACAGCATGCTGAAGGCGGCGAACAGCAGCCCGCCCAGGAGCGAGCGAGCGCGAAACAGAGGTTCCTCGACGAACATCTTCAGGATGGAGGCCAGCAGGCGGGGGTAGCTCAGCCCCGCCGGGCTCTGGTAGCGGGGCAGCAGGCGCCACAGGGCGGCGGACATGGCCAGCATCAGGATGGCCGCCACCCAGTACACCGTGCGCCAGCTGCCCACGTCGGCCAGCACGCCCGCGATGGTGCGGGCCAGCAGGATGCCCAGCAGCAGCCCGCTCATGACCGTGCCCACGGCCTTGCCCCGCTCGTGGGGGGCGGCCAGCGTGGCGGCGAAGGGCACCAGGATCTGCGCCACGACCGACAGCATGCCCGTCAGGGCCGTGCCCACGATCAGCACGGCGATATTGGGGGCGAAGGCGGAAATGAGCAGGCTGCCGGAGGACAGCAGGCTCATCAGCACGATCAGGCTGCGGCGTTCGAACATGTCGCCCAGCGGCACGAGCAGCATCAGCCCCACCGCATAGCTCAGCTGCGCGGTCGTGACGATGCTGCCCGCCGCGGCGGTGGACAGCGCGAATTGCTCGCCAATGGTGTGCAGCAACGGCTGCGCGTAATAGTTGCTGGCGACCGCCAGGCCGGTGGCGACGGACATCAGCAGGATGATCGGCGCGGTCAGGGGCGGCGCCTGGGGAGAGCGGGTAGCGGTATTCATGGGTCCGGAGCGGGGAAAGCGGGGGGCGGGGGAAGATTCCGCGGCGGCGTCAGGCGTCGATGCCGCCTGGGGTTTCCTGGTCGAGCCGGATCAGCATCTTCTTCAGGAGGCCGGCCAACTGCTTGCGTTCGCCGGCCGATAGCGGCTCCAGCAATTCGTTCATGTCCTTCATATAGTCCTTCAGCACCGCCTTGATGAGGCGCAGGCCCTCGGGGGTGAGCGACACGATGACGCCCCGCCGGTCTTCGGGGTTCGGGCTGCGCGCGAGCAGGCCCGCCTGTTCCAGGCGGTCCAGCCGGTTGGTCATCGCGCCGGACGTGAGGAGCAGGGCCGCGACCAGCTTCTGCGGATTCAGGGCATAGGGCGCCCCGCTGCGGTACAGCGTGGCCAGCACGTCGAATTCGCCCTGGTGCAGGGTATGGCGGCGGAAATTGCGGTTTACGTTGCGCGTGGCCAGGGCGTTCAGGCGGAACACGCGGGTGACCACGGCCATGGGCGAGAAGTCCTGGCCGGGACATTCCTTGGCCCATTGCGCGATCACCTGGTCGACGAGGTCATTCATGGCTGCTATTTATTTATTTCCAGGTAAAGTATCTTTACGTGAAGATAAATTCTAACAGCGACCTGCCGGAAGACGCAACGCGGGCGGAAAAAAGAAGGGCCCGCCTCTTGCGAGGCGGGCCCTTCCGGCTTGACCGGATACTCGCGCGGAATTACTGCGCGGCGTCCTTCAGCTTCTTGAGCGGGCGAACCTTCACCTTGACCGAAGCCGGCTTGGCGGGGAACCAGCGCTCTTCGCCCGTGAACGGATCCTTGCCGAAGCGCTTGGCCTTGGCGGGAACCTTCTGCACGGCGACCTTGAACAGGCCCGGCAGCGTGAATTCGCCGGCGCCCTTCTTGTCCACGGAGCCCAGCACCGAGGTTTCCAGGCTGGCCAGGACGGCCTTGACGGACTTGGCTTCGACGCCGGATTGCTCAACGATGTAGGCGATGAGCTGGGTCTTGTTCAGAGCAGCCTTGATGGCCTTGGGGGCAGCAGCGACCTTCTTGGCGGCAACGACCTTCTTGGCGGCGGGCTTCACAGCGGGCTTCACAGCCGTCTTGGCTGCAGTTGCCTTCTTCGCGGGCGCCTTGGCGGCGGGCTTGGTGACTTTCTTGGCAGGAGCTTTTGCTTTCGTGGCCATGGTCAAAATCCGTATGTTGAGGACATGGAGCAGCGCGCGCCGATTATCGGCAATTGACGCTACGCGCCCGATGATAGCGGAAGAGTGGCGGGAATTGCGGCTTTCCAGCGGGTTTTCAGCCGCTGTTTGTTGTTTTCGACGCAGAAAGTGCTTTCTACAAGGGTTCCTGCAAGATGTCGTGACATTCATCGCGCTTTCTTTCATGCGCCGCGGCCAGTGAACCAAGCGCGCCGCGCATGTTCCAATTGCGGGCGTCGCGGGGCGGCCGGATGCCTGCCCGCAGGCATTTCTCGCCGGCCCCGCGCAAGAAAAACCAAGCATGGAAGTGAAGCAGCGATATGTTGATGAAGAAGTTGGCGGCGAGCCTGATCGTCGCGGCCGCGTGTGTGTCGGGCGCCGTGGCGCAGCCCGTGCCGGCGCCGGCGCTGACGGCGAAGGCCTGGCTCCTGTTGGACGAAACCAGCGGGCAGGTCATCGCCTCGCACGCGGCGACGGCGCGGATAGAGCCCGCGTCCCTGACCAAGATCATGACCGCCTACGTCGTGTTCGAGGCCCTGAACAAGAAGGAATTGACGGCCTCCCAGCTGGTCACCGTGTCGACCCGCGCCTGGAAAGTGCCGGCGGGCAGCTCGAAGATGTTCCTTGAGCCCGGCTCCAAGGTGTCGGTGGACGACCTCCTGCGCGGCCTGATGATCCAATCGGGCAATGACGCGGCCATCGCCCTGGCCGAGGCCGTGTCGGGCAGCGTGGAAGCCTTCGTGGCGCGGATGAACGACACCGCCGCGGCGATGGGCCTGCATGGCACGCGCTTCGCCAGCCCGCACGGGCTGCCGGACCCCAACACCTATTCCACCGCGAGCGACCTGTCCGTCCTGGCCACGCGCTTCATCCGCGACTATCCCCAGCTCTACAAGACCTACGATTCCGCCAGGCAGTTCACCTACAACAAGATCACGCAGCCGAACCGCAACCGGCTGCTGTGGCTGGATCCCAGCGTCGACGGCCTGAAAACCGGACACACCGAGTCGGCCGGTTACTGCATCGTGGCCAGCGCCAAGCGGCCCAACGGCGCGGACGAGCGCCGGCTGATCACGGTGGTGGTGGGCACCGCGTCCGACAAGCTGCGCACGCAGGAAAGCCGCGAGTTGCTGGAGTGGGGCTTTCAGGGGTTCAATACCATCAAGCTCTACGCGCGTGGCGAGGCGGTTGCGACGCCGGAAGTCTGGAAGGGCGAAAGCGACAGCCTCAAGGCCGGATTCGCGCGCAACGCATACGTGACGGTGCCCGCCGGCGCCAAGGTCGAACGGGTCTGGACGCCGCAGGATCCGCTGGTGGCGCCCATCGCGGCGCAGGCCACGGTCGGCGCGGTGCGCGTGCTGGTGGACGGCAAGCCGGCCATGCAGTTTCCCGTGGTGGCGCTGGAACCCGTGGCCGAGGCCGGCTTCGCGGGGCGCGCGTGGGATTCGATCCGCCTGTGGTGGCGCGGCCAGGCGGGATAACGGAGGTGTGCAATGGCGGTGAGTTTTCCTGGAGGTCCGGCCCCGGCGCCGGGAGCGGATGATCCGCTGGCCCTGCTGTCGGCCTGTCATGGGCGCATCGCGCGCCAATGCGCCACGCTCGGCCGGCTGGCCGCGCACCTGCCCGCGCACGGCAGCGACGCCGCGGCCCAGACGGCCGCGGCCAGCGTCCTGCGCTATTTCGATACCGCGGCCGCGCACCATCACGAAGACGAGGAAGAGGACCTGTTTCCCGCCCTGATCGACTCGATGGCGGGATCCGACGCGGTCTGCCTGCACGCTCTCGTCGACGGGCTGGTCGCCGAGCACCGGCAACTGGCCCGGCGCTGGGAGCCGCTGCGCCAGGCCTTGTCCGAGATATCCCAGGGACGGCCCGCCGATCTGCCTGTCCAGGAGATCCGGGACTTCACCGACGCCTATGCCGCGCACATCCGGCGCGAAGAGGATGAGTTGCTGCCCATGGCGGCGCGTCTGATACCGGACGATGCGCTGGCCGCGATCGGCCAGGCCATGAAGTCGCGGCGCGGGGGCGAGGCCGGCTGAACTCGCGGCGCCGGCCGGAATGGCGCTACGATGCGCGTAGCCGGCGCGCGCCGCGCCGGGTTACGCAAGCCTGCCCGCCATGAACCGCAACGCCCGTTTTCGCCAGAAACTGCAGGATCCCGTCCTGACGCACGCCATGTCGGCGCACAACCCCTTGTCCGCGAAACTGGCGGCCGAGGCCGGATTCGACGCGATATGGGGCAGCGGCTTCGAGCTCTCGGCCAGCCACGCGGTGCCCGACGCCAACATTCTTTCCCCGTCGCAGCACCTGGACATGATGCGGGCGATCGCGGCCGCGGTGGACGTGCCGCTCATCGCCGATATCGACACCGGCTTCGGCAACGCGATCAACGTGTCCTATATGGTGCCGCAATACGAGGCTGCCGGCTGTTCGGCGGTGGTGATGGAGGACAAGACCTTCCCCAAGGACACCAGCCTGCGCGCCGCCGGCCGGCAGGAACTGGTGCGGATCGAGGAGTTCCAGGGCAAGGTCGAGGCCGCCTGCGCGGCGCGCCGCGACGCGGACTTCTGCGTGATCGCCCGGACCGAAGCCTTGATCGCGGGGGCGGGCGAGCGCGAGGCGCTGGCCCGCGCGTCGGCCTACGAGGCCGCGGGCGCCGACGCGATCCTGATCCATTCCAAGCAGCGCGAGCCCGGCGAGATCCTGTCCTTCGTGGCCGCGTGGCGGGGGCGGGTGCCGCTGGTGCTGGTGCCCACGGCCTATCCGCAGCTGCGCGAGTCCGATATCCAGGCGCTGGGCAAGGTCGGGCTGGTGATCTACGGCAACCATGCCATCCGCGCCGCCGTGGGCGCGATGCGCGACGTCTTCGCCCGCATCCGGCGCGACGGCGGCATCCACGAGGTCGACGCCGTCCTGCCCCCGGTCAAGGACATCATTGCCCTGCAAGGCGATACGGCCATGCGCGAGCTGGAGCGCCGCTACCTGAAGTAGCAGGCGCGCGTTGCGCGCGCCGGAGCGAGAGATTACGCTAGACGACCTGTTCCGCGCCGCGCCGGCCGGAGACGGGGTCGATTCAAGAGCAGGCGCCTGGGGACGGGAAGGGATGATGCAGGGGGGGATGAATATTGCGCGCCGGTTGTTCGGCTCGTGGGTGGACGAAGTCAGCGCGCGGACCTTGCGCGCGGATGCGACGGCGGGGCTGCTGGGCGCGCTGCTGGTGCTGCCGCAGGGCGTGGCCTTCGCGCTGCTGGCGGGCCTGCCGCCCGAATACGGCCTGTATTCCGCGATCGTTCCCTGTATCGTCGCCGCGCTGTTCGGCTCCAGCCGGCACGTTATGTCCGGCCCTACCAATGCCAATTCCCTCGCGCTCTATGCGGTGCTGACGCCCCTGGCCGTCGCCGGCAGCCAGGGGTATATCCAGCTGGCGCTGGCCGTGACCGTGCTGGTCGGGCTGATGCAGTGGCTGGTGGGCGCCCTCAGGCTGGGGTCGCTGGCCCATTTCATTTCACCGTCGGCCCTGTTCGGCTTCACCAGCGGCGCGGCGTTGCTCATCGCCGTGCACGCGCTGAAGGACGCCCTGGGCTTGCCGGCGCCGGACGCGCACGGCGCGGGCGCCTTGCTGGCAAGCCTGGGCGCGAACATCGGGCAGGCGCAAGGGGGCGCCGTGCTCGTGACGCTGTCGACCCTGGTGGTGGCCATGCTGGTGCGCCGGCTGGACAAGCGCAAGCCGTACATGCTGGCCGGACTGGCCGCGGGCGTGGTGGTGGCGGCCGCGTTCAATGCGCTGGCCGACGGCGAGCCGGTATCGGTGCTGGGTTCCATCGCCCAGCCCTGGCCGCCGTTCCACATCCCCAGCGTGGACTGGCGCGTTCTGCCCGATCTGCTGAGCGTGGCCTTCGCGCTCACCATCGTGGCCCTGGCGCAATCGATTTCCATCGCCAAGGCCGTGGCCACGCGTTCGGGCCAGCGCATCGACGCGAACCGCGAGTTCATGGGGCAGGGCCTGTCCAATATCGTGGGCGGGTTCTTTTCCTGCTATCTGTCCTGCGGATCGCTGAACCGGTCCATCCCCAACTACGAGGCGGGCGCCAAGACCCCCATGGCATCCGTGTTCTCGGCCTTGCTGCTGATGGCGCTGGTGGCCCTGTCGGCGCCGCTGCTGGCCATGATTCCGCATGCCGCCATCTCGGGCCTGCTGTTGCTGGTCGCCTGGACCTTGCTGGATATCCCGCGCTGGCGCCATCTGCTCCGGACCCAGCCCAGCGAATGCATCATCGCCGGGGCGACCCTGGCCGCCACCGTCACCATTCGCATGGAGGTGGCGATCCTGCTGGGCACCTTGCTGTCGCTGACCGTTTATTTGCACCGCACGTCGCGCCCCGCGATGCGCAGCATGGGATTCGATTCGCGCGGTCCGGACCGACGGTTCGTGGTGCTGGAGCATCAGCAGGATGCCTTGCCGGAATGCCCGCAGCTCAAGCTGCTGCGCATGGAGGGCTCGGTGTATTTCGGCGCCGCCGCCCACGTGGCGCAGCGCCTGCACGAACTGCGGGCCGGAGCCGCCGCGCCGCGCCACCTGCTGGTGATGGCCAAGAGCATGAACTTCATCGACCTGGCCGGCGCCCAGGTCTGGGAGGACGAGCTGGCCGCGAGAAGGGCGATGGGCGGCGACCTGTACTTCCACCGGCCGCGTCCGGAGGTGCTGGCCATGTGGCGGCGCACGGGCTTCCTGGAACGCCTGGGCGAGGATCACGTGTTTCCCGACAAGGCCACCGCGCTGCGCACCATCTACGCCGGATTGGACCGCGACATCTGCGCGGGCTGTCAGGCCAGGATCTTCTGGGAGTGCCAGGCGGACGGCTCGAAGCAGGCCTGAGGCGGCTCCGCGGCTTTGCCTCCCCGAGGCCTCGCTGTCTCGCAGCCCCGCGGTCTAGCCGTTTGCAGCCTTGCGGCCCCGAAGCCTCTCGGCCTCGCAACCGGGCGCCGGGCCCCCCCTCAGGGGGCCGGCGCGTCCGTGCCGAGATAGGCCGCCTTGACCCGGGCGTCGGCCGCGATCGCCGCGGGCTCGCCTTCGGCCAGCAGGCCGCCGCGCACCAGCACGGCGATGCGGTCGGCATGCTTGAACACCACGTCCAGGCTGTGTTCCGTGAACAGCACGGCCATCCGCTGCGTGTCGGCCAGTTGCCGCGTCAGTCGCATCAGCGCGTGGCGCTCATTGGTGGCCATTCCGGCGGTAGGTTCGTCCATCAGCAGCAGGCGCGGCTGGTGCGCGAGCGCCATCGCCAGCTCGACCCGCTTGACGTCGCCGTAGGCCAGCGTGCCGCAATGCTCGTCGGCCTTATCCGCCATCTGCACCTCGGAAAGCAGGTTCATGGCTTCGCCGACGGCGTGCCGGCCCGCCCGGCGCCAGGGATTGAAGAGCAGGCGGTCGCGCGACAGCAGCGCCGTCTGCACGTTCTCGCGCACCGTCATGGAGCGGAAGGTCGCGGCGGTCTGGAAACTGCGGCCCACGCCCAGCCGGCAGATCTTGCCGGCGGACAGGCCCACCAGTTCGCGGCCATCCATCAGCACCGAACCGGAATCGGGGCGCAACTGGCCGCCCAGCACGTTGAAGCAGGTGGACTTGCCGGCGCCGTTGGGGCCGATCAGCGCCAGCATCTGGCCGGCGTCCAGCGTGAAGGACACGCCGGCCAGCGCGTCGATGCCGCCGAACGATTTCCGCAGTTCGCGGACCTGGAGCAAAGGGGCGGCGGTCACCGGTCCCCCTTCGTGCTCCGCGTGTCGGTATTCGCCTTTGGAGCGGCTTGGCTGGCTCATGCGCGCCTCCCGGCCAGCCGCGCCGCGGCGCCGGCCAAGCCTTCGGGAAAGAGCATGACCAGGGCCAGGATGGCCAGGCCCAGCACGGCGTGCCAATATTCGGTGCTGCGCGCGGCGGCGTCTTGCAGCCAGGTATAGGACGCCGCGCCCACGAGCGGGCCGGCCAGCGTCTGCAGGCCGCCCAACAGGACCATGACGAGGCCATCCACCGAGCGGCTCACGGCCAGCACGTCGGGCGCGATGCTGCCCTTGGAAAATGCGTAGAGCGAGCCCGCCAGGCCCGCGGCGAACGATGCCGCCACGAAGCCCGCCCACTGCACGCGCCGGGTGTCCATCCCCAGCGCTTCGGCGCGCAGCGACGAATCGCGCACGCCGCGCAGCGCGTAGCCCAGCGGCGAAAACGCCAGCCGGCGCAGCCACCAGATTCCCGCGGCGCAAAGCGCCAGCGTCACGTAATAGAACCAGGGGCCCCGCGTCAGCCAGGCCGAGGGCCACAGGCCGATCAGCCCGTTGCTGCCGCCCGTCACGTCGTCCCATTGGTAGACAAGCGCCCACAGGATCTGCGCGACGGCCAGGGTCAGCATCGCCAGGTACACGCCCGACAGGCGCACGCAGAACCAGCCGAACAGCAGGGCGCCGAATGCGGCGGCGAAGGGGCCGAGCAGCAGGGCCGCTTCCATGGGCACGGACGCCAGTTTCAACAGCAGCGCCGCGCCGTAGGCGCCCAGGCCGAACCAGGCCGCGTGTCCGAACGAGGTCATGCCCGCCAGCCCGGTCAGGAAGTGCAGGCTGGCGGCGAACAGCGCGGCGATGAGGATTTCCGTCAGCAGGATGCCCAGGTAGGGCCATTGGATCGCCGCGATCGGGGCGAGGGCCAGCAGGGCCAGCAGCAGGCCGTAGGCTTGCCGCAGCCGGCGGCCCGCGGGGGCAATGGGGCGCTCGGCCGGGGCGGCGTGCGCGACGGGCGCGGGCGGTTTGCCCAGCAGGCCCCAGGGCCGCACGACCAGCACCACGGCCATGACGGCGAACTCCGCCAGCAGGGTGAGCTTGGACAGGTTGAAGATCCACGGGCCGACCTGCACCTGGCCCAGGAACACGAACAGGGCCTTGGCCGAGCAGATGAGCAGGGCGGCCAGGAAGGCGCCAGGAATGGAGCCCAGGCCGCCCACCACGACGACCACGAAGGCGCTGGCGATGATCTCCAGGTCCAGCCCGAGCGTGGCGGGCACGCGCGGCGCGGCCAGCGCGCCGCCCAGGCCGGCCAGGAAGGCGCCCAGCGTGAAGGCGGAGGTGAACAGCCAGGCCTGGTTGACGCCCAGCGCGGCCAGCATCCTGCGGTTTTCCGCGGCCGCGCGCAGCAGCCGGCCCCAGCGGGTGCGCATCAGCAGCAGCCACAGCAGGCCCAGCACGACCGGGCCGGCGGCGATCAGCAGCAGGTCGTATTCGGGGTAGCGGCGGCCCAGGATCTCGACGGCGCCGGACAGGCCCGGAGCGCGGGCCGCGAACAGGTCTTCGGGGCCCCAGATCGCCAGCGCGGCGTCGCCGATGATGAGCACCAGCGCAAACGTGGCCAGCAGCTGGAAGAGTTCGGGCGCCTGGTAGAGGCGCTTGAGTACCAGCCACTCGGCGGCGGCGCCGATGACGCCGGTGGCCAGCGCGGCCAGCAGCAGGCCCGCCCAATAGCCCGCGCCGTCGCCGAAATAGCCGGTGAAGGTCCAGGCGAGGTAGATGCCCAGCATGTAGAACGACCCGTGCGCGAAGTTCACCACGCGGGTCACGCCGAAGATCAGCGACAGGCCGGCCGCCACCAGGAACAGCGCGCTGGCGTCGGCCAGGCCGTTGAGCAGCTGCAGCAGCAGTCCGGAAACGCTCATCAGTGCGCCGGACGCATCTTGCGGACCTGTTCGTCGGGCGGCTGCAGGCGCGCGCCGTCGAGGTAGACGAAGTCCTTCATGATGCCCTTGCCGTCTTCGACGGCGGTCACGCCCACGTAGACGCCCATGGTCGATTGGTGGTCGATCTTGCGGTACTGGATCTGGCCGTAGGGCGTTTCCACCTTCAGGCCGGCGAACGCATCGACGAGCTTTTCGGTATCCACGGCGCCAGCCGCCTTCAGGCCTTCGGCGATGGACATGAGCGAGGCGTAGCCGACGACCGAGCCTACCTTCGGGGTTTCGTTGTAGCGCTTCCGGTAGGCTTCGACGAAGGCCGTGTTGGCCGGGGTGTCGATCGCATACCAGGGATAGCCGGTGACGATCCAGCCGGTGGGCGTGTCGGCGCCCAGGGGCTCCAGGTATTCCGGCTCGCCCGAGAGCACCGAGACCACCGCGCGGTTCTCGAACAGGCCGCGCGTGTTGCCCTCGCGCACGAAGCGGGTCAGGTCGGCCGCGAACAGCACGTTGAAGATTGCGTCGGGCTTGGCGTCGGCCAGCGCCTGCACGACTGCGCCGGCGTCCACCTTGCCCAGCGGCACGGCCTGCTCGGCCACGAACTCCACGTCGGACTGGAAGGCCGTCATCATGGCCTTGAACGTGGCCACGGCCGACTGCCCGTACTCATAGTTGGGGTAGACGATGGCCCAGCGCTTCTTGCGCAGGGCCAGGGCCTTGGGGGCCAGGGCCGCCACGTGCATCCAGGTGGAGGGACGCAGCCGGTACGTATAGCGGTTGCCGTCCTGCCAGGTGATCTTGTCCGTGAGCGGCTCGGCCGCCAGGAAGAACACCTGCTGCTGCTTGGCGAAATCCGTCAGCGCCAGGCCGGTATTGGACAGAAAACCGCCGAACAGCAGCTCGACCTTTTCGCGGGCCAGCAATTCCTGCGCGGCGCGCACCGAATCGCCCGGGTTGCCGTTGTCGTCGCGCGAAATGACTTCCAGCTTCCTGCCGAGCACGCCGCCTTCGGCGTTGACCTGCTCCAGCGCCAGTTGCCAGCCCTTCTTGTAGGGGCCGAGGAAGGCGGGGATGGCCTTGTAGCTGTTGATCTCGCCGATGCGGATCGGCGGCTCCTTGTCTTTGGCGTGGGCGGACGGCGTCAGCGCCAGGGCCAGGAGTGCCGGCGCCAGCGCGCGGCGCAGCAGAGTGAGGCAGGGACGGAGCATGGCAGGTATCGCGTCGAAAGGAATCGGGCCCCTCGGGGCGAGGGGCGGCGGCCCAATTGAAGCATGTGTTTTCGCCGTGCGGCAATAACGCCGGGCCGACAAGGCGGGAAATGCCCGCTTTCGGAAATGAAAAAGCCCTGCAATGCAGGGCTTTTTCGCGCTTCCAGGGAAACCGGCTGAATTACTTCAGCTTGGTTTCCTTGTAGTCGACGTGCTTGCGAGCGACGGGATCAAACTTCTTGATCAGCATCTTCTCGGGCATGTTGCGCTTGTTCTTGGTGGTCGTGTAGAAATGACCCGTGCCGGCGGTCGACTCGAGCTTGATCTTTTCGCGGATACCTTTGGCCATGTCGTGCTCCTAGTATGTAGATTGGCGGGATGGCCGATTAGGCGATTTCGCCGCGGGCACGCAGGTCGGCCAGGACGGCGTCGATGCCGTTCTTGTCGATCGTGCGGATGGCCTTGGCCGAAACACGCAGGCGGACCCAGCGGTTTTCGCTTTCAACCCAGAACCGGCGCGATTGCAGGTTGGGCAGGAAGCGACGCTTGGTCTTGTTGTTCGCGTGCGAAACATTGTTGCCCACCATCGGGCCTTTGCCGGTCACTTGGCATACGCGTGCCATGGATGCACCTCTTCGTGTCGTTCTTGCGCGCATCGCTTGGGGGGTAGACGGGGTTTCAGCCGCCGGGCTGTGAACACTGCGAGCTCGTCGCTGTGCTGCTTTGCCGGCCACCCAGTCTTAGTGGATGAGGCGCGCCAGCTTGGCCGGCTCGCCCTGTGCTTATACCCGCTGCCTGCCACCCGCGAAAATTCCTGGGATCGTGGATTGAAACCGCTGATCCAGGGAAATCTCCAGACGTTAGTCTGGACTACGCAGTTGGGGTCAGAGTGCTGAACTACAAAGCATAGTAGTCCCGCACGGGAAACTTCATGTGAAGACGTAGATTCTAATACGAAAAACGTAAATAAATCAAGCAGGCAGGCTAGCGGACGTGCGACTGCGCCACGCGGCCCGAAAACCAGGACAGGCAGGCGCAGACCGCCAACGTGGTGGTCAGGGGCAGGGCGCTATCCGTCTGCCAGGCGCTGACCGCGAAGCCGGCGAGCGCGCCGCAGGACAATTGAAGCGTCCCCAATAGTGCCGATGCCGCGCCCAGCCGCTTGCCCTGTTCGGCCAGCGCCAGCGCCGCGGAATTGGGGTTCACGAAGCCCTGGCTGCCCATGTAGGCGATCAGGCACAGCATCAGCAGCGGCAGCGTCATCCAGCCGCCCAGCGTCAACGCCACCGCGGCCAGGCTGGCGCACGCCAGCGAGGTCAGCGCGCGGCGCTGCAGCTGCCGCGGCGTATAGGTGCGCAAGAGGCGGGCGCTGATCTGCGAGCAGACGATGAGCGACAGGGCGTTGGTGCCGAACAGCAGGCCGTAGTACTGGGGCGGCACGCCATAGAGTTCGATGAAGACGCGTGGCGAGCCGATGATGTAGGCGAACATGCCGGCCTGGCCGAAACCGCCGGCCAGGCTGTGCGCCATGAAGCCGCGGTGCGCGAAGAGGCCGCGGTAGTTCCGCAGAATGGTTTCCCAGCGCAGCGGCACCACGCGATCGGGCGCCAGCGACTCCTTCATGATCTTCAGCACGGCCGTCATCAGCATCGCGCCGCCCGCCAGCATGACCCAGAACAGGCTGCGCCAGCTGGTGATGGCCAGCAACTGCGCGCCGATCAGCGGGGCGAGGATCGGGGCCAGGCCCATGATGAGCATCAGCAGCGACAGGGCGCGGGCGGCTTCGTGGGTTTCGTAGTGGTCGCGGATGACCGCGCGCGGAATCACGATGCCGGCGGCGCCGCCCATGGCCTGCACGACGCGCCAGCCGGTCAGGGCCTCCACCGATCCGGACAGGGCGCAGCCCAGCGACGCAACCATGAACAGCGCCAGGCCGACCAGCAGCGGCGGCTTGCGGCCGTAACGGTCGGCCATCGGGCCGTAGAACACCTGCGCCAGCGCCAGCCCGATCAGGTAGGCCGCCAGGGTGCGTTCGACGTCGCCGCGGGGCACGCCCAGGTTCGCCGCGATCGTGGGGAACGCGGGCAGGTACATGTCGATGGCGAACGGGCCGATGGCCGTCAGCGCGCCCATGAGGATTAGCCAGCCGGGCAGACCGCTGCGGAAGGAAGATGATGGGGGCATGTGGATCGCGTTGGAGCGCAGGACAGGGCCCGATGCGGTTTGTTGCATGTTTTGGGCCAAGTCAGCGACTGTATCACGCACAACCTTACATGCAAGTTTCAGCCATTTTCCGATAAAGTCGGTGGCGTCCGTACGCATCCAGGGGAGTAGCCGTGAATCCTTTGCTAGCCGTGGTGGAACGCAAGTTGCAGGCCTTGCCTGTGGCCGTCCAGTTGGTGCTGCCCGATGGCACCGTGCTCGGGCCGCCGGAGCCCCGCGTCCGTTTCGTGGCCCGCGACAAGGCCGCGCTGGCGCACCTGGCCGAAGGCGCCGTCGGCATCCTGGGCCAGGATTACGTGGAAGGCCGCATCGATATCGAAGGCAATATGCGCGACGTCATGGCGGCCGCCGCGTCGCTCATGCCGGGGTCGCCGGTGGACGCGGCCCGGGGCGGCTGGCTGACGGAACTGGTGCGCAAGGTCATATCGGTCTGGCGGCACTCGGTAGAGCGCGACGCGAAGCAGATCGAATTCCATTACGACCTGTCCGACGACTTCTACGCGCTCTGGCTCGACCCGCGCCGGGTCTATTCCTGCGCCTACTACCGCCGGCCCGACATGACGCTGGCCCAGGCCCAGGAGGCCAAGCTGGACCACATCTGCCGCAAGCTGCGCCTGCACGAAGGCGAGCGCTTCCTGGACGTGGGCGCGGGGTGGGGCGGCCTGCTGCTCTGGGCCGCCGAAAACTACGGCGTGGATGCCACCGGCATCACGTTGTCGCGCAACCAGCACGCGCACGTCAGCCGCCTGATCGAGGAAAAGGGCCTGGTGGGACGCGTCCGCATGGAACTGCTGGACTACCGGAAGCTCGACGAATCCCTTCCTTACGACAAGATCGCCTCGGTCGGCATGTTCGAGCACGTGGGCCGGGCGCAATTGGAGGGGTATTTCGCCAAGCTCCGCCGCCTGCTCAAGCCGGGCGGCCTGATCATGAACCACGGCATCACCGCGGCCGGCGTGTACAACGCCGAGCTCGGCAACGGCATGGGCGAGTTCATCGAAAAGTACATCTTTCCCGGCGGCGAGCTGACCCATATCAGCGTCGTCATGGAGGCCATGACCAACGGCGGACTGGAAGAGGTGGACGTGGAGAACCTGCGGCCGCACTACGCGCGCACCCTGTGGGCCTGGAGCGACGCCCTGGAGGCGCGGCTGCCCGAGGCGGCGCGGATCCTCGGCGGCGAACAGGGGGAGCGCTCGCTGCGGGCGTACCGCCTCTATCTGGCCGGATGTGCCATGGCGTTCGAGCACGGCTGGATCGCGCTGCACCAGATACTGGCCCAGCCGCCGGCCACCGGACGGCCCGACGAACTCGACGAGCCGGCGGATCTTGCCTATCCGTGGCGGCGGGACTATATGTATGAGGGCCGCTGAGGGCCTGCGCGAGGGCTGTGCAAGGAGGCCGTCAAAGCGGCCATGCAAGAGGCGGTCGGGAGAGGGGCTGGAATAGGGGCGCGCAGATCCCCTTGAGGGCCCGGAAAACGGGAAAAAGCGCTCTTTCGGGGTGTTTTGAAACCGTCAGAATGTATTAATACGAATATATTATTAACTGAACGTAACTATATTTTCGACCTGAATTTCCTTAGGGGAAAACGGCGATTTACCCGTGGTCGATCGGGGTTATCCCGGACGGTTTTACGCCGAAATGTATCTGTTTTGTTCGGGGTTGGGGTTGGGTTGGGCGCCAATTTCGTTTAAGATGCTGGCTTCTTCGTTCAGTTTGTTCACTTTCTGTGGGTTTTCAAAAACCGCGTTTTTGAAACTCCTGTCTTGCAAGACCCCGCATCCTCGCGGACGGTCTTGTTGCTAGTGTCGGTTTGTATTGGCGGTTCTGCCCGTCTTCCGCACAACCCCCTTAGCTCCATGGCATCCACCGGGCCAGACCCGGCGCGTGTCCCTGAACCTATGGAGGCAAAAGCCAATGCGTTTCACCCCCGTCAAGACCCTGGCCGCCGCGGCCGTGTTCTTTGCATTTGCCGGTTCGGCCCAGGCCGCCGACGCCGCCCAATGCGAGCTCAAGCGTCCAGTCAACTTCGGCGCCATGAACTGGGAATCCAACCTGGTCCTCGTCGACGTCGAACGTTTCATCATGGAAAAGGGCTACGGTTGCAAGACCGAAACCCTGCCTACCGAAACCCTGCCCGCCCTGGCCGCGCTTGAGCGCGGCGACCTGGACATCAACACCGAGATCTGGCTGAACAGCGTGGCCGATCCCTGGGACCGCGCCGAGAAGACCGGCAAGGTCAAGCGCATCGGCGACCTCTACATGGGCGCCGAGGGCTGGTACATCCCGCGCTATACCGCCGAGCGCTTGCCCGAGCTGAAGTCCGCGGCCGACCTGCCGAAGTTCAAGGATCAGTTCAAGGATCCGGAAGAGCCCGGCAAGGGCCGCTTCTACGGTTGCCCGGCGGGCTGGGGCTGCGAAGTGACCAGCAACAACCTGTTCCACGCCTTGAAGCTGGACGACTCCTACACGCTGTATTCGCCCGGCACCGGCGCCGCGCAGAAGGCCGCGCTGATGTCGGCCTACAAGCGCAAGCAGAACGTCGTTTTCTACTACTGGTCACCCACGCCGCTGGTCGGTTCGATGGACCTGGTCAAGCTGGACATGCCGCCCTATGACGCGGAAAAGCACAAGTGCCTGACGGCGCCCAAGTGCGCCAACCCCGAGCCCAGCGCCTATCCCGAAAACCCTGTCTTCACCGCCGTGAACACCAAGTTCTCGCAGGAGGCCCCCAAGCTCACCGAATTCCTGTCCAAGGTGTCGGTGCCGCTGCCGGTGATCAACGAAACCCTGGCCCACATGGAAGAAACCGGCGACGAGTCCGCCGCGGTGGCCAAGTGGTTCCTGAAGAACAAGCCCGACGTTTGGACCAAGTGGGTCCCCGCCGACGTCGCCGGGCGCGTCCAAAGCGCGCTGTAACCTGCCGTGCACCTGGCTGCGCGCCCTCGCGGCGCGTGCCGGCCCACCCTCGGGCCGGGCTGCTTTGCCGGGATGGCCGCCGGCCGGGCGCATCGCCGCCCGGTCCGGTGCGCGCCTGCTTCGCCGGCTTGGCGGGCCGCTTCCGCCCTGGAAGCCCCCTGGCTATCTCGCCGGGCGGTGAGCGCGCCAGAATGGAGTAGAACGAATGTTTCCTGAAATTATTCCCGCCCGGCAGGTCCGGGGGGCGATCGACGGTTTCGTCGATCATTTGGTCACCAACTACGCGGATACGCTGGAGACGCTGTCCCAGCCCGTCCTGCACGCGCTGGTGTGGCTGGAACAGCTGCTGCGCAACTCGCCCTGGTGGGCGGTGGTCGCGGTCACCATCGCGATCGCCTGGGGCGTGAGCCGCCGCATCGGCCTGAGCCTGGCGATGGGCGCGCTGCTGTGCGTGATCGGCGTGCTGGGCCTCTGGGACGCCGGCATGCAGACCCTGGCGCTAATGATTATGGCCGCGGGCCTGTCCGTGCTGATCGGCATTCCGCTGGGCGTGCTGATGGCGCGGATCAACTGGCTGCGCTCCGGCATGCTGCCGGTGCTGGACGTGATGCAGACCATGCCCAGCTTCGTGTACCTGATTCCCGTCGTCATGTTGTTCGGCCTGGGCAAGATCCCCGCGATCATCGCCACGGTCATCTATGCCGTGCCGCCGCTGATCCGCCTGACCGACCTGGGCATCCGCCTGGTCGACCGCGAAGTGCTGGAAGCCTCGCGCGCCTTCGGCGCCAATCCGCGGCAGCAGCTCTTCGGCGTGCAACTGCCGCTGGCGCTGCCCAACATCATGGCCGGCATCAACCAGACCACGATGATGGCGCTGTCGATGGTGGTGATCGCATCGATGATCGGCGCGCGCGGCCTGGGCTATGAAGTGCTGCTCGGGATCAACCGCCTGGAAGTGGGCCGCGGCTTGTTGGCCGGGCTGGGTATCGTGGTGCTGGCCGTGCTGTTCGACCGGATCACGCAATCGTATGGACAGCGCATGCGCATGGGAGGCCAGCGATGAGCAAGATCGAAGTCAAGAACATCTACAAGATTTTCGGCCCGCATCCGAAGAAGTGGCTGGAAGCCGCCCAGGGCGGCATGAGCAAGGAACAGCTGCTGGCCGAAAGCGGCCACACGCTGGGCCTGCGCGATATCAGCCTGTCCATCGAAGAGGGCAGCATCTACGTCATCATGGGCCTGTCGGGTTCCGGCAAGTCCACGCTGATCCGCCACTTCAACCGCCTGATCGAACCCAGCGCCGGCCACATCCTGGTCGACGGCGTGGACGTGGTCAGCCTGAACAAGCGCGACCTGGAAATCTTCCGCCAGAAGAAGATGAGCATGGTGTTCCAGCGCTTCGGCCTGTTTCCGCACCGCACCGTGCTGGACAACGCCGCCTACGGCCTGACCGTGCAGGGCGTGGGCCGCGCCGAGCGCGAGAAGCGCGCCCGCGACTGGCTGGAGCAGGTGGGCCTGTCGGGTTTCGAGAACCAGTATCCGCACCAGCTGTCCGGCGGCATGCAGCAGCGCGTGGGCCTGGCCCGGGCGCTGGCCACGGATGCCGAAATCCTGCTGATGGACGAAGCGTTCTCGGCGCTGGATCCGCTGATCCGCCGCGAAATGCAGGACCAGCTGCTGCAGTTGCAGGCCAAGCTGAACAAGACCATCGTGTTCATCACGCACGATCTGGACGAGGCGCTGCGCCTGGGCAACCGCATCGCGATCCTGAAGGACGGCGAGCTGGTGCAGGAAGGCACGCCGGAAGACATCCTGCTCAACCCGGCCAACGATTACGTGCAGTCGTTCCTGCAGGACGTGAACCGCACCAAGGTGCTCAACGCCACGCATGCCGTGAACCCGGCGCGCCTGACGCTGACCATGCGCTCGCGTCCCGCGCACGCCATGGACCGCATGCGCGCGCTGGACTACGAGTACGCGCCGGTGCTGGACGGCAAGCGCCTGGCCGGCGTGCTGACCGCCAAGGCGGCCGAGCAGGCCATCGCGGATGGCGTGCGGGACGTTTCCCGCTACGTCGAGGACCTGGCCTCCGTGCCGGCCACGGCGGGCCTGGGCGAAGTGCTGGCCCAACTGGTCCACAGCGACCAGCCCGTGGCCGTGACCGGCGAAGACGACGAGTTCATCGGCATGCTGTCGCGCAAGAAGGTCGTGGAGCTGGTCACGCCGGCCCTGGCCGACACGCCGGCGCCGGTGGACGAGACGCCTGCCGCGCAGGAATCCGAGCCGGAACTGGAGCACCACGACAAGGCGGCTTGACAGGGAAGACCCGTATCCGGACTGTGCCTGTGCATGGGCAAAGTCCGGATATGATGGTCGACCGGCCGCCACGGCCGGTTCGTCCTTATTCGGAACCTTGGAAGCCGTCATGCCCATTTTGAACGTCCAGATCATGCAAGGCCACTCGGCCGACCAGAAAACCGCGCTGCTGAAGGCGGCGTCCAGCGCCGTCGTCGAGAGCATCGCCGCGCCGCTGCCCAGCGTGCGCATCGTGCTGCAGGAAGTCCCCGCGGAGAACGTGATCGTGGCCGGCGAAATCGGCAAGCGCATGGCGCGCGTCGACGTGGCGCTGATCGAAGGCCGCGACGAAGCCAAGAAGGCGGCCCTGATCGCCGCGCTGAACCAGGCCGTCTGCGCCAGCATCGATATCTCGGGCGAAGACGTGCGCGTGCTGATCCGCGACGTGCCCAAGACCGACATGGGCGTGGCCAACGGCATCAGCGCCAAGGCCGCCGGCCGTTGAGGGGGGCCCCCACGCCGCGCACGCTGCGCGTGCTTGCTGCCCCCCAAGGGGGCTGCCCCGCCTTGGGGCGGCCCGGCGGCGGGGCGGCCGTTCTTGCGAAGGACGGCATCCAGCCCATTCGGGCTGCGCACGCTGCGCGTGCTTGCTGCCCCCCGAGGGGGCTGCCCCGCCTTGGGGCGGCCCGGGATCAGTCCAGCTTCACGTTGGCGGCCTTCACCACTTCGCCCCAGCGCGAGATCTCGCTTTTGATGTAGGCCGCGTATTCCTGCGGCGTGGAACCCAGCGCCTGCGCGCCCTGCGCCTTGAGTTGCTTCTGCATTTCGGGCGATTGCAGCGCGCGGCGGATTTCGGCGTTCAGTTTGTCGATGACCGGCCCCGGCGTGCCGGCCGGCACCACGACGCCTTGCCAGGCACCCATCTCGAATCCGGGCACCGCCGCTTCCGCCACGGTCGGCACGTCGGGCAATTGATCGCTGCGCGCGCCGCTGGTCACCGCCAGCGCGCGCAGCTTGCCTTCCCGGATGAACCCGAGCGAATCGTTCAGCGTATTGGTCATCAGCTGGACCTGGCCGCCGACCAGGTCCGTCATGGCGGGGGCGCTGCCGCGGTATGGCACATGCACCGCATCGATCTGCAGCGAGCGCAGCAATAGCAAGGCGCCCAGGTGGGTCACGTTGCCGGCGCCCGCCGAACCATACGACAGCTTGCCCGGATTCTGGCGCGCGTATTGCACGAACGCCTGGGTGTCCTTCGCCGGCACCGACGGATGCACCAGCAGCACCAGCGGAATGACGGCCGTGGACGAGACGGGCGCGAAGTCCTTGACGGGATCGAACGCCAGCGACCGGTAGAGATTCGGGCTCAAAGCGATCGACGACGTGTTGTACAGCACGGTATAGCCGTCCGGCTTGGCGGCTGCCGCATACTGCATGCCGATGTTGCCGTTGGCGCCGCCCTTGTTTTCCACCACGACGGTCTGGCCCAGCTGGTCGGTGAGCTGCTTGGCCAGAACCCGCGCGACCAGGTCGGTCGGGCCGCCCGGCGGGAATGGCACCACCATTGTCACCGGGCGTTCGGGCCAGGCGGCCTGGGCGCCGGCCGCGCCTCCCAACGCCAGGATGGCCAGGCTGCCGGCTACCAGTACTTTCTTCATGGTTTGTCTCCTTGTGTTTTTGGATGACGCGAGCGCGTCCTGGCGGCAGCACCCTCTGGGCGGGGCGCTTTGCCGCTCGATCAGGCCTCGGGCCTGCCCGCCAGCATGCGCGTGGCCGTATAGGCCATGACCGGCTTGCCGTGCTGGTTCCGGACTTCGATGGCGGACGTGACCACCGCCCGGTTGTGCTGCGAGGTGGGGCGCACGCCGGTGACTTCGATCTCCGCCCAGATTGTGTCGCCCGCGACCACGGGCGCGAGCATTTTCTTGTGGACTTCCAGCAGCGCCAGACCGGTGCCCTGCACCATGCCCTGCATGATCAGGCCTTCGATCAGGCCATAGGTCAGCGCGCCGGGGGCGGGGCGGCCCTGGATGGCGCCGTGCGCGTAGGTGGCGTCGATGAAGATCGTCTCCAGCATGCCCGTGACGCTGATGAAGTTCACGATGTCGGTCTCGGTGATCGTGCGGCGGAACGTGTGGAAACGCTGGCCCACGGCCAGGTCCTGCCAGTAATAGCCCTGGCCGAGTTGTGCGATGGCGGTGGCGTTGCGGTCTGCGGTCATGCCGGATCCTTGTGTGGGTCGATGGGAGGGGAAAGCGCGTCGCGGGCGGCGCCCGCTTCCAGAAGCGCGGAGATATGGGCCTCGTCCAGGCCCGCTTCGCGCAGCACGTCGCGCGTGTGTTCGCCTAGGCGCGGCGGCATCGTGGCCGGCACGTGGGAATGCTGCAGGCGCACAGGGTTGCGGGGAAAGCGGTAACGGCTGCCCGACGCGCTCTCCAGCGCTACGAAGAAGTCCACGCTCCGCAGGTGCGGATCCGTTTCGAGGTCCTGGAGCCGGTTGACGGGCGCGGCCGGAATCTCCAGCCGTTCGCACAGGGCCAGCCAGTAGGCGGTGTCGTGTCGCGCGACGATGCCGGCCTGCAGTTCGTACAGGGTTTCGATGTGCCGCGTGCGCGCGGAAATGTCGGCGAAGCGCGCGTCTTCCGCCAGGTCGCGCCGATCCGCCGCGATGAAGAAGTCGCGCCAATGGGCGTCGGTGTAGGGCATCAGGCAGACATGGCCATCGGCCGTCCGGCAAGGCTTGCGCCACGCCGTGAGGACGCGCGGATAGCCGGCCTGGCCGGGTTCGTCGGACAGGTGCCGGCCGTAATAATGCTCGACCAGCGCATAGGAGGCCATGCTTTCGAACATGGGTACCTCCAACTGCTGCCCGGCGCCGGTGCGCTCGCGCTGGAACAGCGCCGCCAGGATGGCGTGCGCGGCGACCAGGCCGCAGGTCTTGTCGGCCGCCACCGTGGGCAGGTAGCGCGGCTCGCCGGTCTGGCGGTCGACCAGATCGGCGAAGCCCGACAGCCCCTGGATGATGTCGTCATACGCAGGCCGGCCGTCGTAGGCGCCGCCCGCGCCGAACCCATACAGGCCGGCATACACCAGGCGGGGGTTGCGCGCGCACAAGGCGTCCGGGTCCAGCCCGAGCGCGGCCATCTTGGCGGGCCGCATGCTGTGCATCAGGACGTCGGCCTGGTCCACCATCGTCAACAACGCCTCCCGCGCCGCGGCTTGCTTCAGGTCGAGCACGATGCTGCGCTTGTTGCGGTTCAGGCCCAGGAAGATGGCGGCCAGCCCCGGCTCCTGCGACGGGCCGGTGCGCCGCGTGGAGTCGCCCGACGGCGCTTCGATCTTGATGACGTCGGCGCCGTAGTCGGCCAGTATCTGCGACGCGTAGGGGCCGAACACCACGGAGGTCAGGTCCAGGATGCGCACGCCGCCCAGCGCGCCGGCTCGGGAATGGGAAGAAGGAGTCATGGCGGAAATGCTATCGGCCCTGCACATACACGTCTAATATGGCTTAGGTATTGGGCGATATGGAAAATATTATGGCTATCGATTTGCGGCAGCTTCGGCAGTTCGTGACCATCGCGGAACAGGGCAGCTACCGGCGCGCCGCCGACCTGCTGCATATTGCGCAGCCGGCGCTATCGGTGTCGATCCAGAAGCTGGAACATGCGGTGGGGGTGCCGCTGCTGGTGCGCGGCGCCAAGGGGGTGACGCCTACGCCCGCCGGGCAGGCGTTGATGGCCGACGCCCGCCGCGCGCTGTTTCATTCGGAACAGGCGCGTCAGGCCGCCCGTCGCGTGGCGCTGGGCGAATGGGGCCAGCTGCGGTTGGGATTCGTCGGGTCGGCCACCTACATGCTGCTGCCGCGCTGTCTGCCGGCGTTCCGCGCCGAGTATCCGGACGTGCAGTTGGACTTGCGCGAGGACAGCACGGTCGGCCTGGTGGCCATGCTGTGCGCCAACGACATCGACGCGGGGCTCGTGCGCGGGCCGCTGGCCGAAGACGCGGCGCTGGATTCCTGGGTGGTGGAGCGCGACGACCTGATCCTGGCGGTGCCGGCGGGACACCCGCTGGCCTCGGGCGGGCCGGTGCGCCTGGATCGGGCGCGCGCCGAGAACTTCGTGCTGTATTCGCCCCTCAAGGTGCCGGGCCTGCACGGCGTGGCGCAGGCGCTATGCCGCAAGGCGGGCTTTTCCCCGCGCATCAGCCAGGAGGCGATCCAGGTGCAGACCCTGGTCAGCCTGGTGGCCAGCGGCATGGGACTGGCGCTGGTCCCCGGCGTGACGCGAGCCTACTCCACGCCCCACGTGGCTTTCGTGCCGCTGGCCGACGCCGATGCGCACGGCGCGCTGTCCCTGTCGCTGGTGACGCACCGGGATACCTCGTGCGCATCGGTGCTGCGGTTGCGCGACAGCATGTTGTCGCGCGCTACCGCCTGAACGGCGCTATTGCATCTTCAGGCCCAGCTCGGCCACGAATCTCTTTTCCTCCGCGACCTGCTTGATCGCGTATTCGGTGTAGGCCGTGCTGTCCATCAACATGTGCGGCTGGTCGGCATTTTCCAGCGCGCGGTTGTAGTCCGGGTCGCGGGCGGCGCGGTGAAACGCTTTTTGCAGCACGCTCACCACTTTCGGATCCATGCCCTTGGGGCCGGCGATGCCGACCGGATTGGACGCAATGATGGGGTAGCCCAGCTCGACCAGCGTGGGCACGTCCGGAACGCGCTTGGCGCGGGCTTCGCCCATCACGGCGAGAAGGCGAGCCTTGCCGGTGTCGATCATCGGCCCCCAGCCGGCGTCCGAGACCATCTGGATGTGGCCGCCCAGCAGCGCGGTGGTTTCTTCCGCGGCGCCCTTATAGGGAATGAAGTTGAACTTCGTGTTCGTCAGCCGGGACAGGCGCTCGATGGCGATGCGCCCCGAGCCGCCCGCGCCCGTGCCGCCATAGCTGATTTTTTCGGGGTGGGCGCGCGCATGGGCGATCAACTCGTCCAGGGTTTTCCAGGGCGCGTCCTGGCGCACTACGATGCCGTAGGAATAGGCCGTCATGCAGGCGATATAGGTGAAATCCTGGAGCGGATCGTAATTGACCTGTTGCAGGAACGGATAGCGGAACAGAGTGCCCACCACGACCGAAGCCGTATAGCCGTCCGGCGCCGCCGTGTGCGCCATGGAGGCGGGGCCCAGCGTGCCGCCGGCGCCGGGGCGGTTGGCGATGACGACCGTCTGCCCCAGCTCGCGCGAGGCCGCGATCGCCAGCGCGCGCATCTGGGTGTCCGTGGCGCCGCCGGCCGGAAACGGCACGATGAGCGTGACGGGGCGGTTGGGAAAATCGGCGGCGCTGGCCGGCCGCGGCAGCGCCAGCGCCGCGGGCAGGGCCATTCCGAGCTTGAGCAGGCTGCGGCGCCGGGGCGAGGCGGGGATGCGGGGAGGGTGGGTCATTGGTGTCTCCGTCCTGGTTATGGTCACTGGCGATGTCAGGCAACGGCTGCATGTCCCTACAGCGCAATGCCGCGCCCGGTCAGGCTGGCGATGTCCGGCTCGGTATAGCCGGCCTCGCGCAGGATCTGATCGGTGTGTTCGCCCGGCAACGGCGCCTGGCGATGAATGGCGAACCGGAATCCCGACATCTTCACTGGGCTGGCAATATGGGCGGTGCGCCCGTAGGCGCCGTGGTCCGCGTGCCGCGGCATGCCGCGCGCGGCGAACTGAGGGTGCGCCAGGCTTTCCGCCAGCTTCAGCACCGGCGATACGCAGCAGTCGGCGTCGTCCAGCAAGCCGAGCCAGTGCGCCAGGGGGCGGGCGCCGATCAGCGCTTGCAGTTCGCGTCGCACGCGCGCCTGTTGCGCGGGGTCGCCGTCGCGGTGCAGCGGCAGCAGGTCGGGCCGGTCCAGGCGGCGGCACAGCGTTTCCCAGAACTTCGGCTCCAGGGCGGCGATGGCCAGATAGCGGCCGTCCTGGGTGCGGTACTGGCCATAGCAGGCCAGCCCGCCTGACAGCGCGTCGGCGCCCGCCGGCCGCGTATCGCCGCGCGCATTGAGGGTGGCCAGCGGCACGACCGCGGCGGCCAGCAGGCCATCGGCGATGGAGATGTCGATATAGCGCCCGCGCCCGCTGCGCTGGGTGTCGTACAGCGCGGCCAGTATGCCCATCACCGCCGTCAGCGAGCCGCCCAGGATATCGGCCACCGGCAGATTGGACAGGGCGGGCTGGTCCGGCCCGCAGCCCATCTGCTCCGCGACGCCGGCGTACGCGGCGTAGTTCAGGTCGTGGCCGGCGGCGTCGCGCTGCGGGCCGTCCTGGCCGTAGCCGGTAATGCTGCAGTACACCAGTCCGGGATTGTGCTGCGACAGGGTTTGGTAATCCGCCTTCAGGCGGGCGGCAACGCCGGGACGGAAACTCTCCATCACCACGTCGGCGTCGCGCGCCAACGCAGCCAGCGCTGCCTGGCCTTCGGGATGCTTGAGATCCAACCGCAGCCCGCGCTTATTGCGGTTGCACACGGCGCGCAGGGATGGCGGGGCGTAGTCGCCGGCCAGCGTGTCTTCGATCTTGATCACGTCGGCGCCCAGGTCGGCCAGGTATTGGGCGCCCAGCGGGCCGGGCAGCAGCCGCGACAGGTCCAGGATCCTGACGCCAGCGAGAGGGGCGGTGTTCGGCGTATCCAAAGAGGGACTCCTGCAAATACGAAGAGGCATGCCTGTATAGGGCTCGGGCCAGTCTAGGCGCGGCTTCGCGACGAACCAATGGCGAAATCGCTGATTCCGCTTGGCGGGAATGCTCAAGCGAGCCATTCCTCCGCGGGGGCGCTTTGGCTACCATCGAACCCGGCGGTGTCCGTCCCGCCGCGGGAATTCCTCATGACCCATCACACCATCGCCGTGGGGCACATCGCCCAGATCCTGCAAGGCGCGCGCAGCCACGGCGTGGACGTCGACCGCGTCCTGGCGCGTGCCGACGTGCCGCCTTCCCTGCTGCAGGCGCCGATGGCGCGCGTGTCGCAGGCGCAGTTCGCGCAGATCCTGCGGCGGCTGCGGCGCGCCACCGGCGACGACTTCATGGGGATGGGGCAGCATCCCGTGCCGTTGGGGACGTTCGACCACGCCTGCCGGCTGGCCTTGCAGGCAGACACGATAGGGCAGGCGCTGCGCGCGGCGTTTCGCTTCTACCACGGCGTGCTGCGGGATTTCACCGCGCATCTGCGCGTCGATGGCGATCGCGCGCGCGTCGTGCTGGATTCCCGCGGCGCCAGGAGTTGCGCGCGATGGTATGGCGAGCGCACCTTCCTGTTCTTCACGCTGGGCGTGGCCAATTGGCTGGCCGCCCGGCGCATTCCCATCCTGGGCGTGGACTACAGCAGCGGGGCCCGCAGCGCCGACGCGCAAAAGCTGTTCCACGCGCCGGTGCGCTACGGGCAGCCGGCAACGGGCCTCTGGCTGGAATCGCGCTGGCTCGATCTGCCGGTCGTGCAGGATGCGCAGACGCTGAAGCTGTTCCTGGCGAATGCACCGTTCGATCTGCTGGTGAAGTACCAGGACAGGACCACCCTGACCAACCGCATCCGGCGCTTGCTGCGCAACGATCTTTCCGCCGAATTGCCCTCCTTGGCGCAGGTCAGCGCGCAATTGGCCATGACGCCGCAGACGCTCCGGCGCCATCTGCGCGAAGAGGGGCAGGGCTTCCAGGCCCTGAAGGACGATCTGCGGCGCGACGCCGCGATCGAATACCTGGGCCGGCACGATCTGTCCTTGATGGAGATCGCGGAGCGCCTGGGCTTTTCCGAACCCAGCACGTTCCACCGGGCGTTCAAGAAGTGGACCGGCGTATCGCCGGGCGAATACCGCCGCAACCGCCTGGTGGGCGGGCCCACGGGCCTTCCGCAAGCCGCTGACACTTTCCGCCAATCGGTTTGACCGCTGCCGCCATTGTCGCGGCGGGCGCGCGGGGGGAACCTACGGACATGACGACGGCGCGCCGGGTGCGCAGCGCCGGACATGACAGCGGGCCATGGAGCCCGCGGGCCGCAGGAGACCGAATGTATCTGACGCAAGGTTTGCACCGCGCAGGCAGGCTGCACCCCGCCAAGGTCGCGTTGCGTGAAGGCGAACGGTCCTGGACCTACGCGGCGCTGGCGGACTGGGCCGCGCGCAAGGCAGGCGTCCTGCGCGCACGTGGCGTGCAGCCTGGCGAGCGCGTTGCGTTGCTGGGGGCCAATGGCGCCGGCTATGTGTCGTGGCTGCTCGCCTGCTGGTGGCTGGGCGCGGTGGTCCAGCCGCTGAACGCGCGTTGGAGCCCCGGGGAGCTGGCGCATGGGCTAGCGGACGGCCGTCCGCGCCTATTGCTCGTGGACCAGGCGATGGCGCCGCGCATGGCCGGCGTCGCGGCGCCGGCGGATACCGCGGTCGTTTCCGCCGAAGAACTGGAAGCGCAGGCGCTCGAAGCGGCGGCGCTGGAAGATGTCCGGGCGGGCGGCGACACGCTCGCCGCCATTCTCTATACCGGTGGCACGACGGGATTTCCCAAGGGCGCGATGCTGACGCACGCGAACCTGTGGAGCGCCGCCGTGGCCAGGTTGGCCACCGTGCCCACGCCCGCGGACAGTTGCACGTTGCTGGTTGCGCCGCTGTTTCACGTCGCGGGGCTGGGCCGCCTGATCGGCCAGTTCGTGGCCGGGGCGTCCGTGGTGGTGCAGCCGGGCTTCGACGTCAAGGCGGTGCTGCAATCCCTGCAGGATGATGGCGTGTGCGAGGTGCTGCTGGTGCCCAGCATGCTCCAGATGCTGCTGGACCTCCCGGAATTCAAGCGGTATCGGCTGGACGGCGTGCGGCGGGTGATCTGGGGCGCCTCGCCCATCGCACCGGCCTTGCTGGAGCGGGCGCTCGCGGCTTTTCCTCAAGCCGAATTCGTGCACGCCTATGGCATGACGGAAACCGCAGCGACCGCGGCCATCAACGCCCAGGTGCGCCAGGGCGGCGCGCGGGCCGGATCGGTGGGTAGGCCAGTCGTGGGCGTGGAGGCGCGGATCCTCGCGCCCGATGGCCGGGAGGTGGAGATAGGCGTGATCGGCGAACTCGCGATCCGAGGGCCCATGGTGATGCGCGGCTATTGGAATCAGCCCGAAGAAACCCGGCGGGCGTTCGCGCGGGGCTGGCTGCTGACCGGCGATGCGGCGCGGCAGGACGAGGACGGATACCTCTACGTGGTCGACCGCTTGAAGGACATGATCGTCAGCGGAGGCGAAAACGTCTACGGCGCCGAAGTGGAAGACGTGCTGGCGCAGCACGCGCAGGTGGCGCATTGCGCGGTCATCGGCGTGGCGCACGAGCGTTGGGGCGAGGCGGTGCATGCGGTAATCGTGCCGCGCCCCGGCGCGGCCGTGGACGCCGACTCCCTGAATGCGCACTGCCGCCAGCGGCTCGCCGCCTACAAATGTCCCAAGACGTACGAGTTTCGCCGCGAGCTGCCGATGTCGGCCGCGGGCAAGGTATTGAAGTCCGTATTGCGGCAAGTCCATGAATCCCAACGCGCGGCCAGCGCCGCGCCGACTCCTCAGGAGAATCAGGCATGAATCGAAAAGTATGGGTGGCCGGGGTAGGCATGATCCCGTTCAGCAAGCCGGGCGCCAGCGATCCCTATTCCGTCATGGGCGCGCGCGCCGTGCGCGAGGCGCTCAAGGATGCGGGGCTGCCCTTCGATACCGTCCAGCAGGCTTACGCCGGTTACGTCTATGGCGACTCCACCCTCGGGCCAGGCGGTTCTCTACGGCGTGGGGCTGACGGGTATCCCTGTCTTCAACGTGAACAACAACTGCGCGAGCGGATCGTCGGCGCTATTCCTGGCGCGACAAGCCGTGGAAAGCGGCGCCGTCGAATGCGCGCTGGCGGTGGGGTTCGAGCAAATGGTGCCCGGCGCGCTCAAAGGCGTCTATGAAGACCGTCCTTCGCCGCTGGCGGATTTCGTATCGGCCATGACAGGCATCCAGGGCTACGACACGGGCAAGCCGCGCGCAGCCCAGTTCTTCGGCGGGGCGGGCCGCGAATACATGAAGGCGCACGGGATCCGGCCCGATACCTTCGCGCGCATTTCGGTCAAGGCGCGCCAGCATGCCGCGCGCAATCCCTACGCGGTATTCCGCCAAACGGTCACGCTTGACGAGGTACTGGCCTCGCCCATGATTTTCGATCCCCTGACCCGCCTGCAATGCTGCCCCCCCACGTGCGGCGCGGCGGCCGCCATCTTGTGCTCGGACGACTTCGCCCGCGGCCATGGGCTGTCTCCCGCGGTGAGCATCGCCGCGCAGGCCATGACCACGGACGCGCCCTCGACCTTCGACGACGGCGACATGCGCAAGCTGGTGGGCTACGACATGACTCGCTCGGCGGCGGACAAGGTCTACGAGGCCGCGGGAGTCGGGCCCGACGACGTGGACGTGGCGGAGCTGCACGATTGCTTCACCGTCAACGAGCTGATCACCTACGAAGGCCTGCGGCTGACGCCCGAAGGCAGCGCCGAGAAGTTCATCCTGGAGGGCGAAAACACCTACGGCGGCAGGGTCGTGACCAATCCGTCCGGCGGCCTGCTGTCCAAAGGGCATCCGCTGGGGGCCACCGGACTGGCGCAGTGCGCCGAGCTGGTATGGCAATTGCGCGGCCAGGCGGAACAGCGCCAGGTGGAGGGCGCAAGGCTGGCGCTGCAGCACAACCTGGGCCTGGGCGGCGCCTGCGTGGTGACGCTGTACCAGGCCGCCTGAGGAGAGCGCCATGCTGGACACCCGCCACATCGGAACCGACTTGCCGGCGTTCGACGTCGCCGTGGAGAAGGGCCGCTTGCGGTTCTTCGCCAAGGCGACGGGCCAGGACGATCCTGTCTACACGGACGAGGCCGCCGCCAGGGCCGCCGGGCATCGGACGCTGCCGGTGCCTCCCACTTTCTTTTTTTGCCTGGAGATGGATGGCCCGCGGCCGGCCGCCATGCGCGAGCTGCTGGGCATCGACATCGCGCGGGTGCTGCACGGCGAACAGGCGTTCGTGTACCACGCGATGGCGTATGCGGGCGACGTGCTGCGCTTCGAGCCGCGGATCGTCGACATCTACGCCAGGAAGGGCGGCGCGCTTGAATTCGTGCTGCGCGAAACCCGCGTGACGGACGCCGCCGGGGGCCTGGTCGCGGAATTGCGGACGACCACTGTGGTCCGCAACGGCTAAGGAGAGTGCGATGAACGCAAGAATGATCCGCGGCGTCCAGGCCGGAGAGGAACTTCCCGGCTTCGCCGCCGGGGCGATCAGCCGGCATGCGCTGGCGTTGTACTGCGGCGCATCGGGAGACCACAACCCGATCCACGTGGACCTGGATTTCGCCAGGAGCGCGGGCATGGACGACGTGTTCGCGCACGGCATGCTGTCGGCCGCCTACCTGGCGCGCCTGCTGACGAACTGGGCGCCCCAGTCAGCGCTGCGCGAGTACGCGGTGCGCTTCGCGGCGATCACGCACGTGGGCGACGAGGTGCGCTGTTCGGGCCGCGTGGTGGAACGTTTCGAGGCGCAGGGCGAAGTCCGGGTCAGGGTGGAGCTGTATGCGCGCAACCAGGCCGGGGAACTCAAGCTGAGCGGCGTCGCCGTGCTGGCCGAACAATGAACGAGGACAAGGAGAAACACGATGGGAACGCTTGAAGGCAAGGTGGCGCTGGTTTCCGGATCCGGGCGCGGCATCGGACAGGAGATCGCCCTGAAGCTGGCGCGCGAAGGCGCGAACGTGGTGGTCAACGACCTGGATGCGGGGCCAGCCGAAGAAACGGTTTCGCTCATCCGCAAGGCGGGCGGCCAGGCGCAGGCCTGCGCCGGGAGCGTGACTGAAACGGGCTTCGCGGAACGCTTCGTCGGAACGGCGGTGGATACGTTCGGCGGGCTGGACATCATCGTGAACAACGCCGGCTACACCTGGGACAATGTGATCCAGAAGATGACCGACGAGCAATGGGATGCCATCCTGGCCGTGCACCTGTCCGCGCCGTTCCGCATCCTGCGCGCCGCGTCCGGATTCATCCGCGAAGCCGCGAAGACGGAAGCCGGACAGGGCAGGGAAGTGTTCCGAAAGGTGGTGAACATCTCGTCCACCTCCGGCGTAATGGGCAACGCCGGCCAGGCCAACTACGCCGCCGCGAAGGCCGGCATCAACGGACTGACGCGCGCGCTGGCCAAGGAGTGGGGGCGGTACAAGGTCAACGTGAACAGCGTGGCGTTCGGCCTGATCAAGACGCGCCTGACCGAGGCGGTCGCGGGCGGCGACGCGACGCTGGATATCGACGGCCGCCAGATCAAGGTCGGCGTCAATCCGCAAGTGCTGAAGAACGCCGAGAGCCTGATCCCCATCGGCCGGGCCGGCACGCCGGCCGAGGCGGCGGGGGCGGTGTACCTGTTCTGCCTGCCCGAGTCCAACTACGTCAGCGGCCAGGTCCTGGTCGTGGGCGGCGGCCGTCCTTGAGCGGCCTGGAGAGCGCGATGGATACGCCACGGCAAGGCTGGATGGACGCGGACCTGGCGCTGTTCCAGGATTCGACGCGACGCCTGTTCGAAAAGGAATTTGCACCCGACGAGGAAAAGTGGCGCAAGCAGCAGCATGCCGACCGGGAGGTCTGGAACAAGGCGGGCAGGATGGGCCTGTTGTGCGTCAGCATGCCCGAAGCCTATGGCGGCGGCGGCGGCAGCTTTGCCCACGAGGCCGTGGTGGCCGCGGAGCAGGCACGCGCCATGGTCTACGGCTTCAGCAACAACGTGCACAGCGCCATTCTGGCGCACTACATCCTGAACTACGGCACCGAGGCGCAGAAGCGGCGCTGGTTACCGAAAATGGCCACGGGCGAGCTCGTGGGCGCCATCGCGATGAGCGAGCCGGGGGCGGGGTCCGACCTGAAGAGCGTGCGCACCACCGCGGTGAAGGAGGGGGGCGAGTACGTCGTCAGCGGATCCAAAACGTTCATCACCAACGGCTTGCACGCAGACCTGATCTGCGTGGTGGCCAAGACGGATGCGCAGGCCGGTGCCAAGGGCGTGTCGCTGATCATGGTGGAAACCCGGGACCTGCCGGGGTTCAGGCGCGGGCGCCTGCTGGAAAAACTGGGGCAGAAGAGCCTGGACACCGCCGAGTTGTTCTTCGATGGCGTGCGGGTGCCGGAAGACAATCTGCTGGGCGGCGTCGAGGGCCGGGGCTTCACGCAACTGATGCAGCAACTGCCGCGCGAACGCCTGCTTATCGCGGTGGGCGCGGTGGCCACCATGCGGCGCGCCATCGACGAGACTGTGGCCTATGCCAGGACGCGGCAGGTCTTCGGCCAGGCGCTGATCGAGCTGCAGAACACGCGCTTCAAACTGGCGGAGTGCGAAACGGTCGCCACGATCGCGGCGCGCTTCGTCGACGATTGCATCCAGCGGCAACTGGATGGCACGCTCGATCTTTCCACGGCCGCCATGGCCAAATGGTGGGCCACGCAGATGAATTGCCAAGTGATAGACGAATGCCTGCAACTGCACGGGGGCTACGGATACATGCTGGAATACCCGATCGCCAGGATGTATGCGGATGCGCGCGTCGGCAAGATCTATGGCGGCTCGAACGAAATCATGAAGGAAATCATCGCGCGCGGGATGACGGCGTAGCGCGGGGCGCGGCAGAGCCGGAAGAACAGACAGGAGACACAATGCAGCAAGCGCACTATCGGTATTGGCCCAAGGGGCTACCCCGGGAAATCAGTCCGCCGCAGTCCAGCCTGTACTTCAACCTGGAGGCGTCCGCGACGCGCTATCCCCGCAAGCCCGCCATCGTCTTCTACGATACGGTGCTGGAGTATGCGCGCGTCAAGCGCGAGGCCGACGCCATGGCCGGCTACCTGCAGCAATGCGCCGGCGTGAAGGCGGGCGACCGCGTCCTGCTGCTGAGCCAGAATTGCCCGCAGTTCATCATCGCCTACTACGCGATCCTGCGGGCCGACGCCGTCGTCGTGCCGGTCAATGCGATGAGCACGCCGGACGAATTGGCGCACTACCTGGACGACAGCGGCGCCAGGGTCGCCTTCGCCGCCCAGGAGCTGTGCGCGCGCCTGGAGGATTTCGTCCAGGACGGGCGCCTGGAGCGCGTCATTGTGCATACCTATTCCGACTACCTGGGCGGCGAGGGATCCGGGGCGCCGGGCTGGATCGCGGAGCCCAGGCGCGTGCCGGACGTCAGCGGCGGCGTGCCCTGGTACGGCGCGCTGGCGGTCAATGCGCAACCGCTGCCGCACAAGTCGGGCGCGCAGGATATCTGCCTGCTGCCGTATACCTCGGGCACCACCGGCCGGCCCAAGGGCTGCCGCCATACGCATGGCACGATGGGCGCGTCGCTGGCGGGGTCGCAACTGTGGCGCGGCCTGACCTCGGAGGCCGTCATCATGGGCGTGGCGCCGATGTTCCATCTGTTGGGCATGCAGAACTGCATGAACCTGCCGATCCTGCTGGGCGCAACGGTCGTGCTGCTGCCGCGCTGGGACCGCGAGGTCGCGGCGTTGCTCATGGCGCGCCATCGCGTCAGCGTCTGGGCGGCGCCTCCGGCGATGATCGTGGACTTTTTCGCGCAGCCGGGCATCGAAGGGCACGATCTGTCCAATTTGGCGCTGCTGTGCGGCGGAGGCGCGCCGATGCCCGAAGCCGTCGCGGCGATGCTGGCCGATCGCTACGGCATCATCTTCAACGAAGCCTACGGCCTGACCGAGACCGCCTCGTTCCTGCACTGCAATCCGATGAACCGCAACAAGCGGCAGTGCATCGGCGTGCCCACCTTCGGCGTCGAAACCCGGGTGGTGAACCCAGTCACATTGGAAGAATTGCCGCAGGGCGAAACCGGCGAGCTCGTGACGCGGGGCGCGCAGGTCATGCTCGGCTACTGGAACAACCCCCAGGCGGACGACGACGCCTTCTTCATGCTGGAAGGGAAGCGCTACTTTCGAACCGGCGACCTGGGCCGGGTGGACGAAGACGGCTATTTCTTCGTCACCGACCGCCTCAAGCGCATGATCAATGCATCCGGCTACAAGGTCTGGCCGGCGGAGGTCGAGAACGCGCTCTATGAGCATCCGGCGGTGCATGAGGCTTGCGTGATCGGAGTGCCCGACCCCTGCCGCGGCGAGACGGTGAAAGCCCTGCTGGTGCTGCGCCCCGAGGCGCGGGACGCGGCCCGCGAGGACGAAGTGATCGCCTGGGCCCGCGCCCGCATGGCGGCCTATAAGGCGCCGCGCATCGTGGAGTTCGTGGAGGCCCTGCCCAAATCCAGCACAGGCAAGATCCTGTGGCGGCAGTTGCAGGAAGAGGGCCGGGCCACGGCCCAGCTCTCCTAGCCCAGCGCGGCCTCCAGCCTGCCGATCAGGCGGCCCAATTCGGCGTGGTCCGTCGCGTCCAGCACCGGGCCGGGTCGGCGGACGTAGGCGGAGCGGATCGCGCCGCGCCGACGTAGCGTCTCCTTGCGCAGCGCCAGCCCGATGCCGTACTGGAATTCGTGCCGCAGCAAGGGCAGGTAGATGTTGAACAGGTCTTCCGCTTCCTCCGGCTTTCCTGCGTCGAATAACTGGCAGACCTGCACCAGCATTTCCGGATACGCGAATCCCGTCATCGCGCCATCGGCGCCGCGCAGCATTTCCTGGGGCAGGAACAGGCCGCCGTTCCCCACGAGGATGCTGATGCGCCGCCGGTCCGCGGCCGCGCTTTGCTCGCGGACCTGGGTCAGCTTGCGCATGCCCGGGAAGTCCTCGTGCTTGAGCATGACGATCTGCGGAAATGCATCGACCAGGCGATGTATGACCGCGACGGACGTGTGCACGCCGGTCGATTGGGGGAAATCCTGCAGGCAGATCGGGATGTCCGCTCCCAGCAGCGTGGCGATGTTGGCGTAGTAGGCGTAGACCTGATCGTCCGTCTTCAGGTTCGGCGCCGGGGCGATCATGACGCCGGCAGCCCCCAGCGACATTGCCTCGCGCGCCAGGCGTTCGACGTTCCGGTCCGACGCGGCGCTGACGCCGACGACCACCGGGGCCTTGCCGTTCACGCGCTTGAGCACGCGGCGCATGACGGCCGCGGTTTCGGCCTCGGTCAGCTTGGGCGCCTCGCCCATCATGCCCAGTATCGTGAGGCCGGTCACGCCTTTGTCGAGATAGAAGTCGGTCAGGCTGTCCACGCTTTCCAGGTCCAGTTCGCCGTTGTCGGCGAACGGGGTGGCGGCGATGACGTAGACGCCTCTGGTTGTCTCGTTGATGAGCCCGCTATGTGCGCTCATGATGGGTAATCCCTCCTGGATTGGAATGTTCTGCGCCCGCGGCCTGGTTAGGCCTGGCGCGCCAGCAGCACCGCATCCACTTCGATGTCGAAGCCCGCGAAATTGGACTGCGTCAGGGTGCGCGCCGGGGGAGGATCACTGACGTAACCCGCGTAGATCGCGTCGAACTCCTTGGCGTCCGCCGGATTCCGGAGGAAGACGTTGACCTTGACCGCATCATGCAGCGACAGGCCCGCCGCTTCGGCCGCGGCCTGGAGATTGTCGAGGGCCATCCGCGCCTGTTCAGCGAACGGCTTGTCGCCATGGCGCACATTGTGAATGTCGCGCGGCGTCTGGCCGGAAAGGAAAACGAGGCCCTGGGCCTGGATGGCAACGCTATAGGTGCCGGCGGGGGGAGGGGTGCGGTCGCTGGAAAAAGCCTTGCGTGTCATGGGGATCTCCTGGGTTCAGGCGCGGTAGCGGCGGACGAGTTCAACCGTCCGCTCGATGGCGTGCACCGCCGCGGCGTGGTTCTGCGAGAAGTTGAGGCGGATGCTGTCGCCGGCATGGGGGCTGAACTCCGTGCCCGGCGTTACCGTCACGCCGGCCTGGCGGCGCAGGATGCGCACGAAATCCTGGGGAGCCACGGTCAGTTTGGGCAGCCTTGGGAATAGGTAGCTGCCCGCCTCGGGCGTGCGAGCGGCCACGCCGTCGACGGCGCGGAGCACGTGCAGGAGGTCGTCGCGGATGGCCTGGTGCTGCTTGATGCGTTCCTGCATATAGCCTTCGGGCTCCTCGAACCACGTGCGCAGCACCGCCTGGCAGTATCCGGGTGCGCGCAGCGACACAATGGCCTGCAGTTTTTCCATCCGATCCAGCAGTTTCGGCGCGCCAAAAGCCACGCCGAGACGGTAGCCGCTGAGGGACTCGGTTTTGGAAGGCCCCATGATGGTGATGACGTTGCTGGGATCGATCCCGGCGGCGCGTAGGTGTGTGTACTCGACGCCCGGATACCGAAGGCGGGAGTACAGCTGGTCCGCGATGACCGTCGCGCCATAGCGATTGGCGAGCGCGGCGATCTGCCCGATCTCGTCTTTCGAGTAGACCACTCCGGCCGGATTGTTGGGATTGGAGAACAGGAACGTCTTCACTCCCGATTTGAAGGCCGCCTCCAGTTGGTCCAGGTTCAGGCCGGCTCGGTCTGTGTGGTTCAGATAGTCCATCTCGATGGGGACGATCTCGCCGCCGATGAATTCGACCAGTTTGCGGTTGGCGAAATAGTCGGGCCGCACGATGGCGACCTTGTCGCCGGCGGCGACGGTGGCCGCGATCGACAGGAACAGGGCGCCCTGCGTTCCGGGGGTAATGATCAGTTCATCCGCGCCCGAGACCGGGGCGCCCGTGAAACGGCCCAGGTGCTCCGCCACGTGCGCGCGCAGATCGGCGCGCCCGCGATATTCCGTATAGGCCTGTTCGCCGCCGCTCTCGACACCCGCAACGAAGGCCTCAAGGGAGCCGGGCGTGGGGGCGAACGCGTTTTCGTTCACATCGCCGTGGGAAAAATCCACCGGCGTGCCGGGCAGGTTCTCGCCTTTCAGCATGGCATCCAGCCCCTCGCCGCGCTGGCGGACCTCCTGGCCAGGCGCATTGTCGGTGGAAAGTCTGGCGAATTTCTGTTCGATCGAGCTCATGGGATTTCCTTTCAAAGATGTGGAAATGACAGACGATGAAGAAAACAGGCCCGCGGGCGTGGCGGGAGGGCTGGGCTATTGCTTGACGGCCTGCCGTGATGCTATCCAGGATTCCAGATGATGGATACCCGCGCCGCCCAGGCAAAACACGGGATCGGACAGCAGATCGCGATGCAGGGGGATGTTCGTATCGATGCCTTCGACGACGGCCTCGCGCAGCGCGACGCGCATGCGGGCCAGCGCCTGCTCCCGACTGTCGCTGAAAGCGATGAACTTGCCTATCATCGAATCGTAGTGCGACGGCACGGCATAGCCGGCATAGACGTGGGAATCGACCCGCACGCCAGGCCCGCCCGGGGGCAGCCAATGCGTGATCCGGCCGGGGCAGGGTAGAAACGACTCGGCGTTCTCGGCATTGATCCGGCATTCGACGGCGTGGCCATGGCGCTGGATCTGATCCTGACGCCATGGCAGGGGCTCGCCGGCCGCGATGCGGATCTGCATCTGCACGATGTCGATGCCGGTCGTGAGTTCGGTAACGGGATGCTCGACCTGCAGGCGCGTGTTCATTTCGATGAAGTAGAACGCCCCGTCTTCGTAGAGGAACTCGAACGTTCCCGCGCCCCGGTAGCCGATCGACCGGCAGGCGCTGGCGCAGCGTTCGCCGATCGTCTCGATCGCCTGGCGATCGATCCCGGGAGCGGGAGACTCCTCCACGACCTTCTGGTGCCGCCGCTGCATGGAGCAATCGCGTTCGCCCAGCCAGACCGCCTGGCCGTGATGGTCGGCAAGGACCTGGATTTCGATGTGGCGCGGCTTTTGCAGGAAGCGCTCCATGTAGAGATCGGGATTGCCGAAGGCCGCCCGGGCTTCGGCGCGGGTCGTTTCCACCGCCGCCAGCAAGCCGCGTTCGGATTCGACCACCCGCATGCCTCGGCCCCCGCCGCCGCCCGCCGCCTTGACGATCAGCGGAAAGCCGATGCGCTCCGCCTGCCGTCTGATCGCGTCGGCTTCATCGGGAAGCACGCCGTCCGACCCCGGAACGCACGGCACGCCCGATCGCAGCATGGCCCGTTTGGCCTCGACCTTATCGCCCATCATGCGTATCGCCGACGGAGCCGGGCCGATGAAAACCATGCCCGCGGCCTCCACCGCTTCGGCGAATCCGCCGTTCTCGCTGAGAAAGCCGTAGCCGGGATGGACAGCCTGCGCGCCCGTCAGCCTGGCGGCGGCGAGGATCGCGGCGGTGTTGAGGTAGCTGTCCGCGGAGGGCGCCGGCCCGATGCAGAGCGCCTCGTCGGCCAGGCGCACGTAGGCGGCGTCTCGGTCCGCCTCCGAGTGCACGACGACGGTCTGGATGCCCAGTTCATGGCAGGCCCGCTGTATGCGCAAGGCGATTTCGCCGCGGTTGGCGATGAGGATTTTATGAAACATGCGCGGCCTCGCCCGGTTCGATGATGAACAACGCCTGTCCCTGCTCGACCATCTGCCCGTCCTCGCAGAGCACCCGGGAGATCGTTCCGTCTTGTCCGGCGCCAACCTCGGTCAGCATCTTCATGGCTTCGATAACGCACAGGGGCGAACCGGCCGGCGCCCAGCTTCCCTCGCGCGCCAGCGGCTCTCCGCCCGGGCGGGAAGCCCGGTAGAAGGTGCCCGCCATCGGGGCGGCAACCGTATGAGCGGCTGGCGCTCCGGCGGTGTCCGGCATTTCGGCTGGCGGGGCGCCGGCAAGGGGCGAGGCGCTGGAGGCCGAAGCGGAGGACTCGCCGCCAGCTTTCCGGCGCACGCGGATGCTGAACGCCGCTTCGCTGACGCAAAGTTCCGCGATGCGCTCTTCGGCGACGAGATCGATCATGTCCAGGATCAACTGGGTTTTCTGGGTCATGGCTCAGCGTTGCGTCGGCTTGAGTTGAAAAAGGGGCATGCCGTAGTCCACTATCTGATCGTCGGCGGCGAGTACGGCGTCTATCACGCCATCCGCGGGCGCGAGCACGGCCGTCAGGCTTTCGTCCAGCGCCACCAATGCAAGCAATTGGCCCTTGGCTACCTCGTCGCCGGGTTCGATCCGGACCGGCAAGCTCTCGTCATGGGAGCGCCGCAAGCGGCCCAGCGTCGCGCTGCGGACGGTGATGGACGCCGCCTCCGGCGCGGGCGCCTGGCTCGCGGGCATCGGGCTGTCGACGCGGATGCTGATCAGGCGGTTTCCTTCCTGGATCTCCATCGATTCGACGCCGCGCAGGTGGAGCCTGCGCGCGTACGCGCGGATATCGGAGAGATCTATCATGGCTGTCGTCCGTTCATTGCAGGGCCTCCAACGCTCGCAAGGTGTTCCTGACCATGCTCTCCACGGTGGGAAGCACCGCGGCCGCCCGGTCCTCGCGATAGGGGAAAGGTTCGCCTTCGTCCATGTAGAGGCAGCGCGCCATTTCGAGTTGCACGGCGTGCACGCCGGCATGAGGGCGGCCATAGTGGCGCGTAATGTGGCCTCCCTTGAAGCGGGCGTCGATCACCCAGCTGAATGGACCGGCGCTTGCCGCCGCGATGGCGGCCTCGCGCAGCGAGGGCGCGCATGCGGCGCCGTCGAAGGTGCCGATGTTCAGATCCGGCAGCCGCCCTTCGAAAAGACGGGGCAGTTCGTTGGCGATCGAATGCGCTTCCCAGAGCAGCACGTGGGTGTGCTTTTCCCGCAAGCGCGATAGCTCCTGCCGCAAGGCGTCGTGGTAGGGCTGCCAGTACAGGGCGACGCGCTGCGCGGTCTCGTCCGCGTCTGGGGGCGCGGCGTCGTCGCGGTACAGGGCTTCGCCGATAAAGCTCTCGGTCGGGCACAAGCCCGTGGTGGTGGTTCCGGGGTAAAGGCTTGCGCCGTCGGCCGGCCGGTTGACGTCGATGATGTAGCGCGAGTAGTTGGCCTGCAGCACGGAAGCGCCCATCGCGCGAGCGAAATCGTAGAGCCGCGAGAGGTGCCAGTCGGTGTCCGCGATCTTGCGCGCGGCCGGCGTCATGCGGCGCATGAACGGCTCGGGCAGGCATTCGCCGCCGTGGGGAATGGAAATGAGCAGGGGCAGATGGCCCTGGGTCAGGCTGACGATGGGGGGAGTCATGGCAGGCGCTCGGCAAGCGTGGAAGGGACAGGCTGGCGGCGGCGTTCCCAGGCCTGCGGATGGACGAGGTGGGGCGGCTGCCGGCCGGCCAGCACGGCAAGGATTTGTTCGGCGCATTGGCGGGCAGTGGCCTCCAGGGCTTCCTGGGTGGAGCCGGCAACGTGGGGGGTGAGCACCACGTTGGGAAGCCCCGCTATCATCGAGCCCGCAGGCAGCGGCTCCGTTTCGAAGACGTCCAGCCCGGCGCCGTAGATGCGCCCCTCGCGCAGGGCGTCCGCCAGGGCCGATTCGTCGATGAGCCCGCCCCGGGACGTGTTGATGACGATGGCGCCGGGTTTCATCTGGTCCAGCGCCGCCTTGTCCAGCGTGTGCCGGGTGTCGCCGCGCAATGGCCGATGCAGCGACACGACGTCCGACGTCCGCAGCAGTTCATGCAGCGTGTCGACGCGGGTCGCGCCGGACGGCGGCAAGCCGTCGGCCGGCAGGCTGGGCGACCAGACGACGACGCGCATGTCCAGCGCCCGCGCGGCCATGTCGCAGAGCAGGCGGCCGGTGCGGCCCCAGCCCACGATGCCCAGCGTTTTCCCGCAGAGCGAGAACATGGGCTGTTCATACTTGAAACGCCAGTGGCCCTTGCGCGTCGCGGCATCGGCCTGCACCGCCTGGCGGGCGGTGGCAAGCATCAGCATCAGCGCATGCTCCGCGACCGAGCGCACGTTCGCAGCGGGGGTGAAAACGACGGGTATGCCTTTCGACTCCGCATGGGCGACGTCGATCTTGTCCGTGCCAGTGCCGTGGTTGGCGATGACGCGCAGGCGCGGCGCCGCATCCATGAGCGTGGCGGGCAGGCTGTCGCGGACGATGACCGCATCGGCCTCGGCGATGACCTCGCGCAGGGAATCCAGGCCGGGCCCGGGAGATTGGCGCACCTCCACGCCGGCCTCGCGCAGAATCTGCGCGCCGATGGGGTGGATGGGTTGCGCGATGACGCAAATCGGCATGATGAAAGGTCCTCAAATAGGGGCGGGGTCTTGGGGTTCGGCCAGTCCGGCGCGCATGGCAAGCACCTGGCCCAGGCATCGGACGCCCGCGGCAAAGTCGTCCATGGCCATGGCCTCCTCGGGGTTGTGGCTTCCATTCGCGTTGCGCACGAACAGCATGGCGGTGGGAACGCCCCGGTTCGAGAAGGTCGCGGCGTCGTGCCCCGCGCCGCTGGGAAGCTGGCGGGGCTGCACGCCCGCCGCCAGTGCGGCGCCGCGCAGCGCGTGCTGCAGGGGTTCGTCCATGACCGCGGGCTGGCTGCCCGAGACGGGGCCCCAATCGAAGCGCACGCCATGGGAGGCTTCCAATTCGCCCGCCGCCGCCAGCAGCAGCGAATCCAGCAGGCGCAAGGTGTCGACGCTGCGCGAGCGAATGTCGACGCAGAAACTCACCTGCCCGGGCACTTTGCTGAAATCGGCCTGCATGGGGTCTGTGTTCACCTGGCCGAAGGTGAGGGTAAGTTCGTGCCCGCCGGCCTCCAGGTCGCGCCATTCGCGCTGCAGGCGCTCGATCAAGGCGGCCAGCGCCACCACGGCGTCCTGGCGGTGGGTGCGTGGCGTGGCGCCCGAGTGCGCGTACCTGCCCTTGATCTGCGCTTGCCGGTAGCGATGGCTGCCGCAGATGCCGGTCACCACGCCGAGGGCGTGGCCGCCTCCTTCCAGGACCGGTCCCTGCTCGATATGCAGTTCGACAAAGCAGTCGATGGACTCCGGGCGCAACTCGACCTCCCCCCGGGCAAGCGCCTCGGGCCGGCCGCCAAGTCCGCCGATGTGCTCCGCCAGGGTCCGGCCCGTATCGGCGCGGCGGCTGGACAGGGCCTGGGGACTCAGCAGGCCGAACGCGGACGTGCTGCCGATGTAGGAGACGGGGAACCAGGCGCTTTCCTCGGCCCGTATCCCCATGACCGTGACGTCGCGGTCCGGCTGGGCGCCTTCGCGGATCCATCCCGCGAGCACTGCCAGGCCAGCGACGACGCCCGCCGCGCCGTCGTAGTTTCCGCCCCGGGGAACGGAGTCCAGGTGGGAACCGGTCATCACCACCGGTTTTTCCCGGTGGCGTCCCGGCAGCGTCAGGTACAGGTTGAGGGCCGCGTCGACGCGCACTTCCAGGCCCAGGCGCCGGGCGTTGTCGGCCATCAGGGCGTGGGCGCGTTGTTCGCCGGCGCCGTAAGTGTCTCGCGTGATGCCCACGCCGTCGAAGCTCGATGCGTGCAGTTGTTCGAACAGGCTAGCGGCCAGGGCCAGGTCGGGTTCTATCATGAGGCGTGGGGGGCCAGGGCCGCGTCGTTCAGGGATTCGGAATGCTGGATCGCGGCGGCGGGATCCCAGCCTCGTCCGGGCATGGCGGCGATGAGTTGCCGCGTGTAGGCGTCCTGGGGGTCATCGAAAATCTGCGCGGGCGGGCCTTGTTCGACCACCCGGCCGCGATGCATGACCAGCAGGTGATCGCATATCTGCGCCGCCACGCGCAGGTCGTGGGTGATGAAAATCAGCGCCAGCTGCAACCGTTGCTGGACGTCGTGGAGCAGCTTCAGCACCTGCGCCTGTACCGACACGTCCAGCGCCGAGACCGATTCGTCGGCCACGATCAGCCGCGGTTCCATGGCCAGCGCGCGCGCGATGCCGACGCGCTGGCGCTGGCCGCCGGAGAACTCTCCGGGGTACCGGTCGAAGGCGGAGGGATCCAGCTCTACCAGTTGCAGCAGTTCGCGAGCCCGCTTTTCCGCCTGTTGGCGGGAAACGCCGCTGGCGAGCGGGCCGTCGCAGAGGATCCGGCCCACCGTTTGGCGCGGATTCAGCGAGGCGAACGGATCCTGGAAGATCATCTGGATGTTTCGCCGCTTCGGGCGGAACTGGGCTTCCGACATCGGCGCGATGTCCTGGCCGTCGAAGAGCATCTGGCCGCCGTCGATGTCCAGGAGCTTGAGCAGGCATTTTCCGATGGTGGACTTGCCCGAGCCGGATTCGCCGACGATGCCCAGCGTTTCGCCGCGCTTGACCGTGAAGCTCACATCGTTGACGGCATGGACGACGCGGCCCTTGCGGAACAGCCCTCCGCCGACGGCATAGGTCTTGTGCAGGTTTTCGACCTGCAGCACCGGGCCGCCAGCGGGCGTGGCACGCGTCGAGGGCGACGCGCGGTGCCGCGGGACGGCGCCGATGAGCCGGCGCGTATAGGGATGCTGCGGCCGGTTCAGGACCTGTTCGGCGGGGCCCTGCTCGACGAGTATGCCTTTTTCCATGACGGCAACCCTGTCGGCGATCTCCGCGACCACGCCGAAATCGTGGGTGACGAACATCACGCCCATGCCCTTGTCCCGCTGGATGCGGGCGATCAGGGCAAGAATCTGGGCTTGCGTGGTGACGTCCAGCGCAGTCGTGGGTTCGTCGGCGATAAGCAGTTTGGGTTCGAGCGCCAGCGCCATCGCGATCATGACGCGTTGGCGCTGGCCCCCCGACAGCCGGAAGGGCCAGGCGTGGCGGATCGCGGCGGGGTCGGGCAGCCCGACCAGTTCCAGCAGTTCCAGCACGCGCTTTTCCCTGGCTTCTCCCGGGTAGGCATTGTGGACGCGCATGACTTCCGCGATCTGTTCGCCGACGGTCAGCAAGGGGTTCAGCGCCGACAGCGGCTCCTGGAAGATCATGGCCATTTCGCGCCCGCGCATGCCGCGCAAAACGTCTTCGTCCAGCGTCAGCAGGTCGCGGCCGCCAAGCAGGATCTGCCCGCCTTCCGGACGGAGATAGTGGGGAAGCAGGCCCATGATGGCGTTGGCGCTCATGGACTTGCCGGAGCCGGACTCTCCCACGATGCACAGGATCTCGCCGGCGCGAATGTCGTAGGAAATGTCCTGGACGGCGTAGGGGCGGTCGCCGCCTGAGGGGAGGGCGATGCTCAGGTTCCTGATGGAGAGCAGCGGCGGATCGGAGGGGGGCAAGGTCTGCTTGGTCACGGGGTCAGGCTCCACGCTTGCGAAGTTGCGGGTTGAGAGCGTCGTTCAGGCCCTCGCCGATCAGATTGATGGCCAGCACGGTCAGCATGATCGCCAGCCCGGGCCACAGGCTCATCCACTGCGATTCGCGCAGCATCGTCCGCGCGGCGCCGATCATGTAGCCCCAGCTCATGAGGTTGCGGTCGCCCAGCCCAAGGAATGACAGCGCCGACTCGGTCAGGATCGCGGTGGCGGTCATGAGCGATGCGGTCACGATGATGGGCGAGGCGGTGTTGGGCAGGATCTGGGTCAGGATGATGCGGCTGGGGCGCTGGCCGATCACGACGGCCGCCTGCACGAATTCGCGCGTTTTCAAGGTCATGAATTCGGCGCGGACCAGGCGGGCGACGGGCGGCCAGGAAACCATCGCGATCGCCCCGACGATGGAGTACAGGGACGGCTTGAATATCGCCACCAGCACCATGGCCATCGCCAGCTGCGGCACCGTCTGGAAGAACTCGGTCGCGCGCATCAGGGCGTCGTCCACCCATTTGCCGTAGTACCCGGCGAGCGCGCCCACCAGGATGCCGACGAAAACCGCCACCAGGGTCGAGATGACGCCGATCATGAGGGAGACGCGGGCGCCGTACGCCAGGCCCGCGGCGATGTCGCGGCCCAGCATGTCCGTGCCCAGAAGGTAGGCAGGGTCCGTGAACGGCTTGATGAGCGGCTGGGCCACCATCATCCAGGGCGATTCTTCGTACAGGACCGAGGCCGAGGCGCCGACCGCGATAACGATCAGCAGCAGGAAAGTGCCCGCCGCGGCGCCGCGGTTGGCAAGGAATCTGTTCAGGAATTTCTTCATGGTGTGCCTCAGCTTTCCTGGGTGCGCGGGTCGACGAACCGATAGATCAGATCGGTGAGCAGGTTGAACACGACGACCATGGTCGACGTGATCAGGAATACGCCCAGCAGGAGCTGGTAGTCGCGCTGCAGCAGGGCATCGAACATCAGGCGGCCGATGCCGGGCCAGCCGAAGACGGTCTCGGTCAGCACGGCGCCGCCGGCCATCTGCCCGAGCTGGATCCCGGCGAAGGTCACGACGGGAAGCAAGGCGTTGCGCAGCGCGTGGTGGCGGATGATCTGGTTCACGGGCACGCCCTTGGCGCGCGCCGTCTTGATGAAGTCCATGCCCAGGACCTCAAGCATCGAGGCGCGCGTCAGGCGGGCGTAGACGGCCATGAAGAAGCAGCCGAGCGAAACGGTGGGAAGGATGAGATGGGTGGCGATGTCCTTGATCCTGGCCCAGCCGGCCAGGCCGCTGCCCACCGTCTCCATCCCGAACGGAGGCAACCAGCCGAGTTGCAGCGAGAAGAAGATGATTGCAAGAAGCGCCAGCCAGAACTGCGGCGTTGCGTAGATCAGCAGGGATGCGGTCATCAATGCGCTATCGACCCAGGGGTGCTTTCCCTGGTAGCGGCAGCGGGAAGCGATGATGCCGAACAGCACGCCGAACAACAGCGCAAAGGCGAACGCGCAGACCATCAGCAGGAGCGTCGCGGGCAACCTGTCCATGATCAGGTCGAAGACCGGCAGCCGTTCGCGGTACGAATAGCCGAGGTCGAAACGGGCCACGCCTTTCAGGTAGGTCGCGAGCTGGACGTAGACGGGCTTGTCCAGCCCGAACTGCTGACGCAACTGCTCGACGTAGGCGGGATCCGACGACCCGGATTCGCCTGCGAGCACGGCAGCCGGATCGCCGGGCGCCATGCGGATCAGCATGAAGTTGATGATCACCACGCCCAGGATGACGAATAGGGCTTTGCCCAGGCGCGAGACCAGGAAGGACAATTTCTGCATGCGTTCGATTCCACGGTGTTCTGGCATTCGGGGGCCTGCGCCCGAGGCGGATGCAGGCTCCCGTCGCCGGTTTTTACTTGTCCAGGTACACGTCCGCGAAGGTGTCGTGCAGGCCGATGGCGGACTTCACGAGGTTGTGGACCTTATTGCTGTAGAGCGTGGGGTTCTCGATCTCGAACAGGTAGCCGTTGGCCACGTCGGAGACCAGCTGGCGCTGGATCTCGTCGTAGAGTTTCTGACGCTCGTCGTTCGAGGTGGAGGTCGCGGCCTGGTCCCACAGGGCGTCGACAGCCGGGTTCTTGTATCCCTGGTTGTTGACGAAGGCGGAGCCCTTGACGATGTTGCGCTCCAGATAAAGGCGGGAAACGCCCAGCGCCGGGTCGCCATACTGCGACGTGAAGCTGAAGGTCAGGTCGAAGTCGAAGTCGGAGACGCGCTTGGACCACGTGCCGGCGTCCGCGGGCTCGATCTCGACCTTGAAGCCGACCTGCTCCAGGCTTTGGCGGGTGTACTCGCCCAGCCGGTCCCATACCGCTCCGTAGGGATAGGAAAGAATCTTGATCGGCGTTTTGGAAAGATCCACGCCGGATTCCTTGATCAGCGCGCGGGCGGCCTTCAAGTCGTATTGGTAAGGCGTTACCTTGGCGTCGTAGAAGGGCGTGCCCGAGGAAATGGGGCCCGTCGCCACCTTGCCCAGGCCGAAGAAGATGTTGTCGACCACGAACTTCCGATTGACGGCCGCCATCACCGCGCGCCGCACCAGCACGTTGTCGAAGGGCGGCTTGCGCTGGTTCATCTGCATATAGGCCTGGGGCGAGAACATTTCCCAGCCGGCGGTGGTGTACTGCACGTTCGGGAGGCCCTTCAGGCGGCGGACGTCCACGCTGTCGGCATCGCCGCTGCGCAGCACCTGCACATCCCCACGCTCGAACGCCACCGCGCGCGAAGCCGCGTCGGGAATGATGCTGAAGACGATCTCGTCCAGGTAGGGCTTGCCTTTCTGCCAGTAGTCGGGGTTGCGGGTCAGGATGATGTAGGACCCTCGTTTCCACTCCTTCAGCTTGAAGGGGCCGGTTCCGATGGGGGTCTGGTTGGCAGGGTTGGTCTTGTAGTCGGTGCCGTCGTAGATGTGCTTGGGCACCATCGGCATGTTGTCGCTGACGAATGCCTTCAGGAACGGGGCGAAGGGCTGCTTGAGGCGGATCTCCACCTTCTCGGGATTCACCGCGGTGACCGACTCGACGAACTGGGTAATGATGACGCGGGCTCGCGGGTGCACCTCGCGCAGGAACTTGTCCATGGAGAACACGACGTCGTCCGCGGTGAAGGGCTTGCCGTCATGCCACTTGACGCCGGACTGCAGTTCGAACACGTAGACCTTGCCGTCGTCGGAGATGGACCAAGACTTGGCCAGCCCCGGCGCGGGCTCCAGCGCCGGCGTCCAGGTCAGCAGGCTTTCGTAGATCTTGCCCGCGACGTATTGCGTCGGGATCTGCTGATTGAGGCCCAGCATGAGAATGGGCGGCTCGGGCTGGACGATGGCGCGCAGCGTGCCGCCTTGCGTCTGGGCCTGCGCGCTGGTGCCCGCGAACGCGAGGGCGGCCGCCAGCGCCAGCGCGAGGAACGGGCGCTTGCCGCGAGAGGGGGCGGGTGATTGGGTAGCCAGGACAGAATACATGCGAGTCTTTCCTTGAGGGGGACGGGGCTTTCGCCTTCCGGGGAATGGGGTGTGGCCGGTGCTGCGTTTCGTCAGATGGTCTTGACCGCGATGCCCTCGGCCTCCAGGGCGGTGCGGATCTGGCTTGCGAATTGCACGGCGCCGGGTTGGTCGCCATGGATGCATAGGGTGTCGGCCGCGATGGGGACGTCCTTGCCGGACAGCGATCGCACCACGCCGTCCTTCACCATGCGCTTGACCTGCGCAATGGCCTGGTCGACGTCCTCGATCATGGCGTGGGGCAGGGAGCGCGGCGTGAGGGTGCCGTCGTCCTGATAAGTGCGGTCCGCGTAAACCTCGAAGACCGCGGGGAGGCCGAAATCGCGGGCCGCTCGCGCTATCGCGGCGTTGGCGACGTAGATCGGCAGCGCCGGGTCCAGGTCATGGACGGCGCGCGCGACGGCGTTCGCCAACGCCGGGTCGCGCGCGGTCATGTTGTAGAGCGCCCCGTGCGTCTTCACGTGGTGCAGACGGCCTCCCTGGGAGCGGGCGAAGGCGTCCAGGGCGCCAACCTGGTAGATCACCAGGGCATAGACTTCGTCCGGCGTCATCGACATGGTCCGGCGGCCGAAACCCTGCAGGTCGGGCAGCCCCGGATGCGCGCCGATGGCGACGCCGGCCTCGATGGCCGCGCGCACCGTCCTGAGCATGACGTCGGGATCGCCGGCGTGGAAGCCGCAAGCGATGTTGGCGGAGGTGACGTGCGCGAACAGTTCGAGATCCTGGCCCATGACCCAGGGTCCGAAGCTCTCGCCCATGTCGCAGTTGATATCGATGGATGGCATAGTGTTTTCTCCTGGGATCGTCTGGGGAGCGGAGTCCGTGCTTCAGGATTCCAACGCCTGCGCGGCGGATCGGCGCAGGTGCTGCAAGCGTTCTTCGAAGTCTTGCCAGGCGTTTTCGGCGTCGGCTTGCGTGATGGCTTCGAAATACAGTTCATCGCCAGGCATGGCCTGGGCGAGCAAAGGAAGATCGGCGCTCGCCACGTACCCGATCTTCGGGTAGCCGCCCGCGCTCTGGCGGTCGGCCATGAGCACTATCGGCTGGCCGTCGGGGGGCACTTGCACGGTGCCGAAGACGGTGGCTTCCGAAACCAGCTCCATCGGGTGGTCGAGCATCAGGGCGGGGCCTTGAAGACGTATGCCCATGCGGTCGGACTGGGGGGTGACCTTGTAGGGACGCCGTTCGAAATCCGCCCGGGCCGACGCCGTGAACGCGTTCCAGTGCGGGCCAGGAATGACGCGCAACACTCCTTCGCGCCTTGCCGGCTGCGCCACGTCCACGGGCAGGGCCGACAGCATGGGAAGCCCGCTTTGCACCATCCGGCGTTCGATGGGCAGGGCGGGGGCGCCGCGGCGCGGGGGACTCAGGGGCACGTGGTCGCCCTTGTGCAACGGGCGGCCGTGGAAGCCGCCGAAGCCGGCGCGCACGTTGGTGCTGCGGCTGCCCAGCACGGGTTCCGGCGCGAGGCCGCCCCGCACCGCCAGGTACAGGCGCGCGCCGGCGGTGCGGGCGCCGATGTCCAGGACCACGCCGCGGCGCAGCAGCACCGCGCGCCCATAGGGCACGGGTTGCCCGTCCGCCGTCACGTTCATGGCGGCGCCGCAGAGGGCGACCAGCGTGTGCTCGGAAAAGGACAGGCGCGGCCCGTTGAGGGTGCATTCGAGCACCGCCGCGTCTTCGGGGTTTCCGACGAGGGCGTTGGCCACGCGATGCGACCATTCGTCCATCGGGCCGTTGACCGAAACGCCGTACTGCTGGTGGCCCAGGCGTCCCGTGTCCTGTAGTGTGCTGAGCATGCCGGGGCGGTCGACAAGCATGGTTCTCATGGCCGCGGCTCCAGAAGATCGCGGAACTCGTCCGGCGAGATCGGCCTGAACGTCAGCCGGTCTCCCAGGCGCAGGCGCGTCGGCGGATCCCGGCGCACGTCGAAGAGATTCCAGGGCGTGCGGGCGATGACGTTCCAGCCGCCGGGAGAGGCGTCCTGGTAAATCGAGGAAATGCCGTTGGCGATGGCCACGGAGCCCGCCTCCACGCGAGTGCGAGGCGAACTGCGGCGCCCGATCTGCAGGCGCGGATCCAGCGGCCCGGCGAAAGGATTGCCGGGCGAGAAGAAAAAGGCATAGAGCGTGAGCGGGGCGCCGCAGTGCAGCGCGATCGTTTCGTCGGGGCTCAGGCCGCAATGCCGCGCGACATCCTCCAGGTCCGGGCCGAACTCGCCGCCATAGCAGGCCGGTATTTCGATTGCGCGTCCTTCCGTGGACAGCACCGGCAGGTCCTGCGACAGCAGGGCTTCAAGATGGCGCGTCAATTGCGCAGAGGGCAGGCCGGCGCCCTTGGGGAACGCCGCCGGCTGGAAATGCACGGCGACGGTCGTGAAGGCGGGCACCACGTCGATCACGCCGAGCGGCTTGTTGGCGATGAGCAGGGCGGTCACGGCGTGCACTGCCCGGCTGATCTCGACGCCGGCCTGTTCGCCCAGGCGGATCAGCAGGCAGCGGTCGCCGACCGGCTCGATCCGCGCGTCGCGCAGGACAGCGGCGGGCATGGTGGATGCGGAGAGGGGCACGATGCGGGTCAATCGCGGGTGAGCAGCGCGCAGGCTGCGACGATCTGCTCGCAGGCGAGCTTGAGTCGTTCATCGGACAGGGCGAACGCCAGCCGCAGGTAGGGCGCCAGTCCGAACGCCGTGCCTGGAACGACCGCCACGCCGGCCTCTTCGATCAGGTAGCGGGCAAGATCGGAGTCGGTCGATATCCGTTCTCCCTTGGGCGTCCGGGCGCCGATGGCGCCGCCGCAATTGGCGAATAGGTAGAACGCCGCCGGCGGGCGGGCGATCGTCAACAGGGGAGCGGCGCCCTGCAGGATGGACAGCGCCATGTCCCGGCGGGCGCGCAGCCGCTCGCGCCAGACGTCGAGAAACTCCTGCGGGCCGTCGAGCGCCGCCGCCGCCGCGACCTGGCTGACCGACGACGGATTGCTGGTGCTTTGCGACTGCAGCAGTTCCAGAGCCTTGATCAGCCAGGCCGGTCCGCCCGCGTAGCCCAGGCGCCAGCCCGTCATGGCGTAGGTCTTGGAAACCCCGTTCACGGTGAGGGTGCGTTCGCGCATGTCGGGCGAGGCCTGCACGAACGAGATGAATTCTCCCTCGTACACGATCTTCTCGTAGATGTCGTCCGAGAGGACCATGAGCCGCGGATGCTGGCGGACGACGTCCGCGAGGGCGCGCAGTTCGTCGCGCGTATAGAGCGCGCCCGACGGATTGCAGGGGGCGTTCAGAATCAGCCAGCGCGTGCGCGGCGTTATGCGGGATGCCAGTTCGTCGGGGGTGATCTTGAAATTCCGGCTGGCGTCGGGCGTGACGATGACGGGTTCGCCGCCCGCGATCTTCACCATTTCGCTGTAGGAAACCCAATACGGCGCCACGATGATCGCTTCATCGCCGGGGTTGATGGTCGCCAGCATCGCGTTGAACAGGATCTGCTTGGCGCCGGTGGCCGCGATGACCTCCGAGGCGGTGTAGTCCAGGCCATTGTCGCGCGCGAACTTGCGCACCACCGCGGCCTTCAGGGCAGGCGAGCCGCCCACCCCGGTATAGCGGGTATGGCCATCCACGATCCCCTTGATCGCCGCGTGCTGGATATGCGCGGGCGTATCGAAATCCAGCTCCCCTTCGCTCAGGCTGATGACCGAACGGCCCTCGCTGGCCAGGCGGCGAGCCAATTCGCTGACAGCGCCGGTGGCCGAGGGACTGGCTGTGGAAAGACGGTCGGATAAACGCAAGTCAAGGGGAGCGGTGGTCATGTGGAACCCAGGAACAGCGTGGAAGGAAACCCGATCTTGCGTGGTATACAAGCGGAAGTACATCCGGTATACCACCTATATACCTTTATTTGGTAACATTGAAGTTGCTTTAAGGTTGTGGGTGAAATAACGGGAATGGATGACTTCCCAAGGGGCCGCGCAGGCGGTTCCGGGTACCGATCGGCACAGGTTCCCGGAATGGATTGGTCCCGGAGCCAGGCGGTCAGGCGTAGCCAAGCCTGGACACGAGCGCCGCGCGTGGAGGCCAGCGGGGCTTTTGACGAATATGTGCCAAACTGCATTCTTTAAATCGGGCGCGAACAGGAGCCATGACTACGGGTCAACTCACAGAACAAGATGGCCAGGAGGCCGAAAGCAACGGAAAGGGACTGGCGAATCAGGCGTACGACGCTCTGGTCGACCTGATCCTGTCGCGTGAGCTGAAACAGGGTGAGCAAGTGCAGGAGCGCATGCTTGCGCTGCGGCTGGGCGTATCCCGCACTCCGCTGCGCGAAGCCATGCATCGGCTCGAAGGCGAGCGGATGCTCGAACGCAAGTCCAATAACCGGCTGTTCGTGCGCCAGGTCACCTTGCAGGAGCTCATGGAGGGGCTCTATATCCGCCGGATGCTGGAGTCGGACGCCGCCGCCCGGGCGGCCGGCAACGTGCCGGCGGAAAAGCTGGCCGACCTGCGCAAGCGCATAGAGGCATTGATGAACATGGACTCTCCGGCGGATCCGCTGCACCAGCAGTTGGATGCGGAGCTGCATGGGCTGATCGCCGAGTACTGTGGCAACGAGCTGCTTGCCAGCATGATCGCCAATCTGCGGCAGAAGACCCGGATGTTCTCGCTCAAGCGGCTCGAAAAGCGCATGGTGCCGGTCTGTGGCGAGCACATGGCAATGATCGATGCGCTGGCCAGGGGGGATGCGGAAGCCGCGTCCGCCGAGACGATGCGCCACATCGACAACATCCGGCAGTCCATCATCGACAAGCTGGCCGGCATGTAACCCCGCGGGCGGGATCGTTCCCCGCCGCCTTCAGGTTTCGTCCTTCCCCGCAAATTTCCGCAGCACCTGCCCCAACTCGGTCGGGAATGGAAAAACGATGGTCGAGTTGTTCTGCGTGCCTATCATGGCCAGCGTGCTCAGGTAGCGCAGTTGCATCGCCTCCGGTTGCTGCGACAGCGTGCGCGCGGCGTTGAGCAGCATCTGGGCGGCCTGTTCCTCGCCCTCGGCATGGATGACCTTGGCGCGCCGCTCGCGCTCCGCCTCGGCTTGCCGGGCGATGACCCGCACCATGCCTTCGTTCAGGTCGATGTGCTTGATCTCCACGTTCGCCACCTTGATGCCCCAGGCATCGGTCTGCGAATCGAGGATTTCCTGCACGTCGTTGTTCAGCTTGTCGCGCTCCGAGAGCATCTCATCGAGGTCGTGCTTGCCCAGCACGGAGCGCAGGGTGGTCTGCGCCAGCTCGCTGGTCGCCTGGCGGAAGTTCTCCACCTGGATCACCGAGCGCTCGGGGTCGATCACGCGGAAGTAGATGACGGCGTTCACTTTTACCGAAACGTTGTCGCGCGAGATCACATCCTGGCTGGGCACGTCGAAGACCGCCATGCGCTGGTCCACGCGCACCATCTGCTGGACCACGGGAATCATCAGGATCAGCCCGGGGCCCTTGACGCCGGTGAAGCGCCCCAGCGTGAAGATCACGCCGCGCTCGTACTCGCGCAGGATGCGCACCGCCAGCGCGAACAGCGCCAGCGCCAGCACGAGAATGGGGCCGTAGAAGGCAAGGTTCATCAACATGGCAGGCTCCTGGAAAGTGAGGGTCGGGCGGGGCCGCGCAGGCGGGGCGCTACGCGGGTGTTCGTGGCGGGCGCGCGCCGGCATCCGCGCGAACGCGCAGGGTGACGCCCTGCGCCGACTCGATCACCGCCGTGTCGCCGGCGGCAAGCCCGGTCGGGCCGGTCGCCCGCCAGCGCTCGCCGGCCGCGGCGACATACCCTTGCGCGCCGGTCCAGCTCAGGACCTTGGCGCGTTGCCCGATCAGCGCCTCGACGCCGCTGACGATGGGCGCCCGGCGCGAGCGCAGCGCCAGCCGGCCGATCAGGAAGGTCATGCCCAGGCTTGCCACGGCCACACCCGCCACCAGCGGCAGCGAGACCTCGTAGGCCGGCATGTCCGTATCGACCAGCAGCAGCGCGCCCAGGACGAAGGAGATCGCGCCGCCGACCCCGAGGATGCCGACCGATGGCGTGAATATCTCCGCCACCATCAGCGCGCTTCCCAGCAGCACCAGGGCGACGCCGGCGTAGGTCAGCGGCAGCGCGGACAGGGCGTACAGGCCGATCAGCAGGCAGATCGCGCCGAGGATGCCCGGAAACAGCGAGCCCGGGCTCATGAACTCGAAGATCAACCCGTATACGCCGACCATCAGCAGCATGAGCGCGAGATTGGGATTCGTGATCACGGCCAGCAATCGCGTGCGCCAATCGGGCTCGCGTTCCAGCAGCCGCAGCCCCTTGGTGTGCAGGACCACTTCGTTGTTGCCCACCTTGACGCTGCGTCCATCTGCCTTGGCCAGCAGGTCCGGCAGGTCGTCGGCGATCAGGTCGATCACGTTCTGCGCGCGCGCTTCGCCGGCCGACAGGCTGGCGGCCGAGCGCACCGCCTGTTCCGCCCAGTCCGCATTGCGTCCGCGCAAGGCGGCCAGCGAGCGGATGTAGGCCACGGCGTCGTTGATGGCCTTGGACTCGCCCGCATCCTTGGGAGGCGAGGGCGGCGCGGCGTCTTCACCGCCTGGCGCCGGCTTTTTGCCGGAAGCCGGCTCCGCGGGCCGCGAGGGACTGCCGCCCAGCGAAATGGGCGTGGCCGCGCCCAGATTCGTCGCCGGCGCCATGGCCGCGACGTGGCTGGCATAGAGGATGTAGGTGCCCGCGCTGGCCGCGCGCGATCCGTTCGGGGCCACATAGGCGATGACGGGCACGGGGGAGGCGAGGATCGCGTGGATGATGTCGCGCATCGACGCGTCGAGCCCGCCGGGAGTATCGATGCGCAGCACGACCACCGCCGCTTCCTGTTCGCGCGCGGCGGCCAGGCCGCGGATCAGATAGTCTGCGGTGGCGGGGCCGACGATGCCGTCCAGGGAGAGCACCACGGCGGTTTGCCGGCCGTCCCCGACCTGCTGGGCGTTTGCTGCGGTCGCAGCAAGTGCCACCGTCACCAAGGCCATCGCCAAGCCGCGCAGCATGCGGAACATCGAATAGATTCCGGACGTCAGGCCAGTGAATAGGGCAGCCATGAGCGGGTCTCCTACGACGGGCTGGCCGGCGGTTCGCGCCGTGCCTGCTGTTCCCAGAGTACACCCTTTGCGTATTGGTTCAGGAAACGGTAAGAATATGAGATCTATGTATTGATTCTCATTTATAATTTTATCCGTGCCATCGCGGCCCACTTCCTTCCAATTCCATGCCAGGAGCAGCCGATGAACGGACCGCCAACAACCAGCTCCGATGGGACCGTCGCCCCCGACGCCAGGCACGATCTCGAATCGGAAGCCGCCCTGCGCGGCGTCTACGCCAAGCCGCCAGCGGCGGTCATCGACAAGACGATGGACCGGTTCGACGCGCACGCCCGCAGTTTCATCGCGCTGTCGCCGTTTTTCTGCATCGGCAGCAGCCGGCCGGGGGCGCTGGCCGACGTGTCGCCGCGCGGCGGGGATCCCGGATTTGTGCAGGTGCTGGATGACTTCCACCTGGCGTTTCCCGACAGGCCTGGGAACAACCGCCTGGACACCCTGACCAACGTGGTGCACGAACCCGGGGTGGGCTTGCTGTTTTTCATTCCGGGCATCGATGAAATGCTTAGGGTCAACGGCGTGGCGCGGGTGTCGGTCGAAGAGAGCCTGATGGGGCGTTTCGTGGTGCAGGACAAGCGGCCGCGTTCGGTGGTGGTGGTGCAGGCGCGGGAGGTCTACCTGCATTGCAGCAAGGCGCTCAAGCGGGCGGACCTCTGGAACCCGGACAAGCGCGTGCCGCGCTCGGCGCTGCCCACGCTGGGGCAGATGTTCCGCGACCAGATCAAGACCATCTTCCCGGCCAAGCTGATCGACTTTGCGTTGAAGCAGGACGCGAAGCGCAATCTGTATTGAGATGGCGGATTGCCGGCATAGGGGTTTGTGGCGATAATTGCGATTAATTCCCATTTCTGAAGAATCAGGCCGCGCCTTGCCATGTCTTTTCCCGAGCAGACTTCCGCCGTCGCCGTGCAGCGTCTCTACGACGCGCATCATGGCTGGCTGTTCGGCTGGCTGCGCCGGCGGCTGGGCAATAGCGCCGACGCCGCCGACCTGGCCCAGGACACCTTCGTCGGGCTGCTGAGCGCCTACCGGCGCCGGGCCATGCCGGAACTGCAGGAACCGCGTGCCTACCTGACCACCATCGCCAAGCGCCTCATGGTGGACATGTACCGGCGCCATGCGCTTGAGCAGGCCTATCTGGAGGCCTTGGCGGCCATGCCGGCGCAGCATGTTCCGTCCGAAGAGCAGCGCCTGGCCATACAGCAGACCCTGCGGGAAGTGGACGCCTTGCTGGCGGTCCTGCCGGACAAGGTCCGGGCCGCGTTCCTGTTGTCGCAGCTCGACGGGCTGACGTACGAGGAGATTGGCGCCGAGATGGGAGTCAGTCTGCGCACGGTCAAGCGCTATATGGCCGAGGCTTTCAAGCACTGCATCCTGGCCGCGCCATGACTTCCGTGCCGGATTCCATCGACCCCAAGATAGCGGGCGAAGCCGCCGATTGGCTGGTGCGGCTGCATTCGGGCCGTTTTTCCGAAGCCGACCGGCAAGCCTGTGAGCGCTGGCGCCAGCGCAGCGCCGAGCACGACCGCGCCTGGGCGCGGGCCCAGGCCGTGTTGGCCAGGCTGGGCGGCCTGCCGCCGGGCCTGGGCCGCGCGGCGTTGGAGGCGGGCGCGTCGCGACGCGCGGGGTTGCGCGTGTTGGCGGGCCTGATCGTCGCGCTGCCGGCCGGCTGGCTGGCGTGGCGCACGGCGCCCTGGCAGGCCTGGACGGCCGACTACGCCACGCGCAGCGGCGAGCGCCGGCGGATCGAACTGCCCGATGGCAGCCTGCTGGTGCTCAATACCGCCAGCGCGGTGGACCTGGACTATTCCGAGGTGCGGCGGTTGGTGTTGCTCAGGGAAGGGGAAATCCTGCTGCGGACGGCGCATGCCGTGCGTGCCGATCCCCGGCCCCTGCTCGTGCGCACCGCAGAAGGCAGCGCGCAGGCGCTGGGCACTTACTTCAGCGTCCGGCAACTGGACTCGCGCAGCCGCGTCGCCGTGATCGAAGGCCAGGTGCGGCTGCAGCCGCGCGGGGCTTCCACCGGCCTGGTCCTGAGCGCCGGGCAATGCGCCGATTTCTCCGCCGGCGGGGTGCAGCCGCCGCACGCCAGCCCGCATCCGCCGCAGGCCTGGCTGGATGGCGTGCTGTATGCCGATGGCCAGCGGCTGGCCGACTTCCTGCAAGAGCTTGGGCGCTATCGCCCCGGGCTGCTGCGCTGCGACCCCGCGGTTGCCGACCTGCGCATTTCTGGGGGATTCCAGGTGGACGACACCGATGCGGCGCTGCTGGCCGTGTCGCGCAGCTTGCCGGTGCGGCTGGTGTTCCGCAGCCGCTACTGGGTGACTGTGGTTCCTGCCTAGCCGGACCGCTCCCAGGGGCCAAGCGCGCGTCGCGTGGGGGCCTTTCTTTTTGGCACCTTTTTCTCTCTCGGCCGACAAGTCCATATAGCACCTTCGCTAGCACTCTGTCGGGATCAGCATGGTTTCAAGCAAGCACACCGCGGCCAGGCCGCCTCATTGGGCGAGCCGTCGGGCGGCCGCAAGCGCCTTGTGCGCGGCGCTGGGATGGATGGCGGCCGCGCCCACCGTCCTGGCGCAGCCGGCCGGCTCGGCGTCCGGGGCGTCCGCGCTGCCGCAGTTCGATATCCCCGCCGGTCCACTGGGACCGGCGCTGGCCGCGTTCGCGGGGGCCGCGCGCATCAATCTGTCGTTCGATCCGGCCCTGGCCGAAGGCCGGCGCACGGCGGGCCTGCAGGGAGCTTGGCCGGTAGAGGCGGGGTTGGCTCGGCTGTTGGCCGGCACGCCGCTGGCTGCGCGGCGCGACGGCGCCAACGTCTACACGCTGCGGTTGCTTCCCGCGGAACCGACGCTGCTGCCGGTGGTGCGGGTGGAGGGCGCGAGCGAATACGCCCGGGGCGTGGACGAAGGCCTGGTGGCGCAGCGCAGCGCCGCGGGCACCAAGACCGAAACCCCGATCCTGGAAATCCCGCAAACGGTGAACGTGGTGACGCGCGACGAGATCACGATGCGCGGTTCGCGCAGTGTCGTCGAGGCGCTGGCCTACACCCCGGGCGTCTATGCCCCGGGCGGCAGCGCGGACCTGCGCTACGACAACATCTATCTGCGCGGCGGCTACGCGGCGCGCAACAACCTGGACGGCGCGCGGCTGCCGTATGGCGCCTACAGTTTCGGCATGCTGCAGATCGAGCCCTACGGGTTGGAGCGGATCGAGGTCCTGAAGGGGCCGTCCTCGGTGCTGTACGGCCAGAATACGCCGGGCGGCCTGATCAACATGGTGAGCAAGCTGCCCACCGAGACCCCGCGGCGCGAAATCGAATTGCAGACAGGCAGCTACGGCCGGGCGCAGGCCGCTTTCGACCTGGGCGGCCCCGTGGACGAAGCGGGGCAATGGAGCTACCGCCTGGTGGGCCTTCAGCGCGACGCGGCCCAGTCCCCGCATTATTCGGAAGAAGACCGCACCTTCGTGGCGCCGGCGCTGACCTGGCGGCCATCGGCAGTTACCTCGCTGACCCTGCTGGGCTTTTACCAGAAGGATCACCAGGTGCCGCTGTACGGCAACCTGCCGGCGGACGGCACGCTTTATTCCAATCCCAACGGCCGCATTCCGCGCGACCGCTTTGCGGGCGAGCCGGGCTGGGACGCCTATGACCGGGAGCAGTTTTCGGCTGGATACCTGTTCTCGCACCAGTTCAACGACACCTGGACCGTCAAGCAGCAATTGCGCTACAGCCACATGCGGGGCGAGGCGCGCACCACCGTGGGCTACCTGCTCAACCCGGTCGACATGCGCACCTGGTCGCGCACCATGTCGCGCGGCCAGGGCACCGGCTCGACGCTGAATGTGGATACGCAGGCTATCGCGCGTTTCCGCACCGGCGCCGTGGGCCATGAGTTCCTGGCCGGCTTCGACTACCTGAGCATGCGCGATACCTACACGTTCGCCAATGTCATCGCCGGCGTGCCGCCGCTGGATCTCTACGATCCGGTCTATGGCCTGCCGCGGCCGGGCGTGCAGGACCTGATCCCGCGCATCGACGCCCTCCAGAACACCGAGCAGTCCGGCGTCTACCTGCAGGACCAGCTTTCCTATGGCAACTGGCTGCTGACACTGGGCGGACGCTACGATATGGCGAGCAGCACCACCCGCAACCGGATGACCTCGGGCAAGGTGTCGCAGAGCGATTCGGCCTTTACCGGCAGGGCGGGGCTGACCTACCTCCTGGAAAACGGCTTGGCGCCCTATGTGGCGTACTCCACCTCGTTCGCGCCCACGGGCGGCACTGACTACGAGAGCAACCCGTTCCAGCCGTCCAAGGGCAGGCAGATCGAGGCCGGACTGAAATACCAGCCGCCCGGCAGCGACAGCATGGTGACCTTGTCCGCCTATCAGCTGACGCAGACCAACGTGCTGACCAGCGACACCACGCCGGGACGGCCGCCGGGCTTCCAGGCCCAGACCGGCGAAACCCGCGCGCGCGGCATAGAACTGGAAGGCAAGGCCAGCCTGGGCCGCGGCTGGGATCTCGTCGCCTCCTACTCGTATGTCGACGCCGTCGTGACCAAGAGCTCCAATGTCGACGTCATCGATGGCGTGCCCCAATCGCGCGAAGGAAAGAAGCAGTTCTACGCGCCGGCGCATCAGGCGGCGGCATGGCTGGGCTACAAGGTGCAGGGCGGGCCGCTGCAGGGATTGGGGCTGGGCGCGGGCGTGCGCTATATCGGCGCCGACTGGGGCGACGCTGCGAACACGCTGCGCATTCCGTCGGTCACGCTCGTCGATGCGGCGTTGTCCTATGACCTGGGGCAGATGCGGCCCGAGATGCGCGGGCTGAGCGTGGCGCTGAACGTCAGCAACCTGTTCGACCGGACCTATGTGGGCACCTGCATCACGACCACCTCTTGCACCTACGGCGCCGGACGGCTGGTGCTGGCCACGATGAAGTACGCATGGTGACGCGGCGCGGCGGCTGGCGCGGGACGCTGGCGCGCGCACTGGCCGCCACGCTCGGCGGCTATGCGCTCGTATCGGCCATGGCGGCGGCCGCGGCCTGGCTGCCATGGCCGCCGGCCGACGCCATTCTCTATCCGGCGTTGCTGGCGATTCCCGCCTATGCGGCCCTGGCCATATGGTGCTTCGCGGCGCGCAGCTCGGGCCGGGTGTGGCTGGCCATCGCGGCAGGCTGTATCGGGGCGCTGAGCTTGCGGTGGGGGCTGGCGCCATGAACGCCTATCCGGAAGGCAGCCTGCGCCAGCGCATGTCCTGGCTGCACACCTGGGTGGGCCTGCTGTTCGGCTGGATTGCGTTTGCGGTATTCCTGACCGGCGGGCTGAGCGTGTACGCGCCGGAGATCGGCCGCTGGATGACGCCCGAAAGCGCGGCGGCAGGCTCGGCGAGCGGGAATCGGTCCCTCGCCCTGGCGCAGGCATGGCTGGAACGCCATGCCTCCCGCGCGGCATCATGGCGGGTCGAGCTGCCTGACGCGCGCCATCCCTTGATGGCGCTGTCATGGCACGGCGAGGAGGGCGAAGGAACCGCGATGCTGGACCCGGCCAGTGGCCGCGAGATTCAGTTGCGCGACACGGAGGGAGGCGAGTTCCTGGTGGAGTTCCACTACAGCCTGCACGCTGGGCAGGCCGGCATATGGCTGGTGGGAGCGTGCAGCTTGGCCCTATTGGTAGCGCTGGTTTCGGGCGTCATTGTGCATCGCCGGTTCTTCGCGGACTTCTTCACATTCCGGCCGCGAGCCTCGCCGGGGCGCGCCTGGCTGGACGCTCACAATGCGCTGTCGGTGCTGCCCCTGCCTTTCCATTGCATGATCGTGATTACCGCGTTGAGTACGCTATTGCTGTCCTATCTGCCGGCGGGCGTGCACAGTCGGTTTGGCGGGGACATGGGGGCGATGGTGGCCGAGGTCTTTCCTCGGCCGCCGGCCACGCCCGCGCCGGGGAACGCGGCAGCCATGCAGCCCTTGGCGGCGCTGGCGCAGCGGGCGGAGTCCATCCTGGGCGCAGGCAAGGCCGCTGTGGTCGAGGTCAGGCAGCCAGGCACGCAAGGGGCCATGGCGGACGTGTGGCGCCGCTTCGACGACAGGCTGATGGCGTTTCCCGATCGCGTATCGATGCACGCCGCCACGGCGGAAATCGTCGATGCGCACACGGCGTATCCCGGATCCCTGCAACTCATCCGGACGCTGGGCGGACTGCATTACGGCTATTACGCCGCGCCGCTGCTGCGCGCGCTGTATTTCCTTCTGGCGCTGTGCGGCGCCGCGATGATCGCCACGGGGCTGGTGCTGTACGCGGCCCGGCCGGCCTCGGCCGCTTCGGCGTTCGGGCGCGCCGCGCACCGCCTGAACGTGGCCATGGTCTGCGGACCGGTATGCGCTTGCGCCGCCTATCTGCTGGCCAACCGTCTTGCCTGGCCGGCATCTCCAGGCTTGCATGCGCGCGAGGTGCTGGCTTTCTTCCTGGCCTGGGGCGCTTGCGGGGCGCACGCGCTGGCGCAGCGCGGTTCCTGGTTGTGGCGGGAGCAATGGCGGGCGGCGGGCTTGCTGTGGCTGGCGGTCGTTCCGGCAGATTTGCTGGCGCTGGCCCCCGACGCCGGCCTGCGCGCCGCCTTGGCCACGCCGCTGCATTGGGCGGTCTGGGCCGCTTGCGCCCTGGCCGCCCTGGCGTGCTGGTATGCGGGCGGCAAGCGGGGCAAGGCGGCCCGGTAGCGGGCTAGAAGCTCAATTCCGCGCTCAGCATCGCCCGGCGTTCATTGCCCCACACGATGGTCGAGCCGTTCGCGAACCGGTTGCGGTCGTAGTAGGTCTTGTCGAACAGGTTCTTGATGTTGAGCTGCAGCTTCAGGCCCATGCCGTTGGCCAGCGTGTTGTTGTAGAACAGCGCCAGGTCCACGATCCCGTAACCCGGGTTGTAGTCGGTCCGGGAGTAGGGGTTGTAGTACGTTCCCACGCTGGGGTCGCGCCAGGCGTTGTGGCTCTTGCTCCAGGCCCGCAGGCCCACGGCCACGTGCGCCGTGCCATAGTCGGGGTCCTGGTAGACGCGGAACTTGTTCCATAGCGCGACGTTGTGGGCGGGCATATTGGGCTTGCTGCGGCCCTGGGCGTAGGGATCGGCCGTGTCCACGTATTCGGTCTTCAGGTATGCGTAGGAGAGCGACGCGGCCCACCAGTCCGTCAGCAGGCCGGAGAGTTCGAGCTCTATGCCCTGCGAACGTTCCAGGCCCGCCAGCCCCGTGCGGCAGTCGCCGGTGCCGTCGGCGCTGCCCGGCGTGCCGGGCGCCGGCGCGGCCAGGGGATCGCATTGGCCTTCGGACTGCGCGGCCATCGGCATGTTCTTCTTGTCGATGCGGAAGACCGCCGCGGTAAACATGGCGCGCGCATCGAAAAGGTCCTGCTTGATGCCGAGCTCGTACTGCTTTCCTTCCTGCGGCTTGGTGATGTACTGGCCGCTCATGTCCAGCAGGTTCAACTCGTTCGGGTAGAACGATTCGCCGTAGCTCGCGTAGACGGTGGTGCTCGGCGTGAAGTCGTGCATGAGCGCGATGCGCGGCGACCATTTGCTGATCTTGTTGCGCTGCTCGCGGTCGGCGGGGCGGTTGTCGAACTGGGCCCATCCCATCGCCAGCAGCAGCCGGGTCTTGTCGTTCGGAAAATGCAGCATGTCCTGGAAATACAGGTTCAGGTCATTGCGCTTGGTGGCTTCGCCCAGCGGGTCTTCCCAGATGCGGTCCTGGTACGCCCAGTTGCCGTAGTCGGGATCGAAGATGTTCAGCGGTCCCGGCGTGTACGGCTGGCCCGGCCGGGAGTCCGAGGCCACTTTGCGCCCGCTGGACCGGGTTTGCGTGTGGCCGTAGCCCATGCCCGTCAGCCAGTCGTGGCGGAATGCGCCGGTATGGGCCTCGCCGCTCAAGTCCATGCCGACGGACCAGTTGCGGTCGCGGCTCTGCCGTCCGCTCACGTAGCGTTGCACATTGCCGTTCGCGTCCGGGCCGTTGCCGGCATTATTCACGCGCGTGTTCTGCCACCACTGCTTGGTTTCCTGGTAGTTGGCATACGCGGAAACGTTGAAGCTGTTGTTCGGCCGCCAGCGGGCGTCCCAGAGCAGGCTGTCCGTTTGCATGACTGCCCGGTCATTGAGGCTGCCCCAGAAGAAATCGCGGGGCACCGGATAGTAGCCGCCGTAATAGGGGCTTTTCGGATTGCTGATCCGCATATTGTTTTCCTGTTCCGGAACGGCCCGCATGTCCATGCGCTCGTACGTCAGGGTCGTGTCGAACCGGGAATTCGGCGCATAGGTCAGCGCGGCGAGCGCGCTCTTGGGTTCCTGCCAGATGTGGTCCTGGTCGTCTTCGGTGTGCGTGTAGCTGCCGACCAGGCGGTACAGGAGGGTGGCGTCCTGGTTCAAGGGGCCGGTCATGTCCACCATCGATCCGTAGGAGCCTTTGCTGTCCGTGCGCCCGCGGATCGTATAGGCCGCCTCTGCCTGCGGGCGCTTGTAGGTATAGTTGACGATGCCGCCGGGCTCGGCGGCGCCGTAGTACAGCGCCGCGGGGCCGCGCAGCAGTTCCACGCGCTCCAGGCTGTCGGGGCTGCGTGCCGTGGAGGCCGAGCTGTAGGTGCGCTGGCCATTTATCAGCAATTGTCCCGCGCCACCCGTGGAGAAGCCGCGCACGTTGATCGAGCGCGACATGCTCTGGCCGATGTCGCCATTGCCGCTGGTCGTGGTTACCCCGGCGAAGCCTTCCAGCGTGTCGTAGATATTGGCGTCCCCGCGCTCGACGATCAGCTCCTTGGGTGCCTGGTTGATCGTAAAGGGCGTCTGCCGCGGCGGCAGGGAAGTCTTGGTCGCGATGGACGTCGGCGTGTCGGCGATGTAGCCGGACAGGCCGTCTCCCGAGACGGTGACCGGCGCCAGCTGGGCCACGCCCTGCGGGCGGACCGTGGCGACCTGTCCGCGCAGGGTATAGACCAGGTCGCTATGGGACAACGCGCTGCGCAGCGCCTGTTCGGGCGTCATTTCGCCGTGGATGGCGGGCGCCTGTATGCCCCGGACCTGCTGGGGGTCGAAGGCGATCGACAGCCCGGTGTACCGGCTCAGCTCGACCAGCGTTTTCTCCAGCGGCTGCAACTCTATGCTTAGCATGACGGCCTGGCCGGTCTGGGCGACTTGCGTTTGCGCTTGCGCCGCTTGCGCGTGGACGCTCCAGAGCAGCATGGCGGCCAGCGCCGTCCCGCGCCGCCGCCCCGCGCGCGGCGTCCACCGGTTCTTGACGCGCGTCCTGCACTTTCCGGCCTGCATGGCGATTCTCTCCCTTCCTGGATGTTCGATTCCCTAAAGACAATCCAGCGAGTGGAATCCTGATATTGAGACGTGTTTTTATTTGTGCCGGGGCTACGGGCATGGCGCGGCCGAGCGGGGGCCGCTTTAGCGTCCGAGGCGGCGCGGAGGCTCGATGCGGTCGGGTTTGCCGCTGGGCGCGATCGTCAGCACGCGTCCGGCGCGCGTCACGGCGACGGGCGCGATGTCGGGCAGGGCCTGCAGCGCGTTCACGACGTCGCCGAGCTGCACGATCAGCGTGACGGGAAGGTTCCGCACGGAAGGATCGACCTGCACGCTCCATACGCCGCGCCGGCTCAGGGCGCGGCCGACCTCTTCCAGCGTTTCGTTCTCGAAGACGAGCCGGTTCTGGCGCCAGGCCGCCACTTGCGAATCGGAGATCGGGCGCACCGGTGTGACGCGACCCGGCTCCAGGCGCACGGATTGCCCCGGGAACAGTTCGACGGGGGGGGCCCCGTTCGCCGGAAGCACCCGCACATGGCCACGCGCCACGTTGACGCGCAAACCGTCCGGCAGGCGCTGTACTTCGAAGGCGGTGCCCAGGACCTGCACGGACCCGCTTCCGACTTCGACGACGAAGGGCCGGGCTGGATCGCGCGCGACATCGAAATATGCCGCCCCGGTTGCCAGCGCAACACGCCGCTGCTGGCCGGAGTAGGCCACATTCAATTCCGTGCCCACGTCCATGACGACATGCGTTCCATCGCTCATGGCCAGCGCCTCGGACCCGGCTTGCGCGGTTTCGAAACTGCGCGGGCCCCACAGCGAGAAGTCGGCGTATTGCTGTATCTGCCAAGCGAGATAGCCGCCGACGGCCATCACCACGGCCGCCATGGCCAGCGCAAAGCGAGGCCGCCTGGGGGCGCGTCGGGGCAGGGGCGCCGCGGGCGCATAGCGTTCCGCCAGCGGCTGCAAGCTGAGCCAGTCGCGTTCACAGGCTTCGAACGCGCGGCGATGCCGGGGATCGCGGGACAACCATTCGTCGAGTTTCGCGCGCGCCGCCGCGCCGGCGTGTGTATCCGCGCCGGCTTCGCGCAGCGTCATGAACCAGCGCAGGGCGACGTCGTCGATGTCGTCGGCGGCGTCCTGCGCTGGCGGCGGAGAATGTCGGTCCTGGTTCACGGATTCAAGGCGGCCCTGCAGGCGCGCATTGCGCGGATGACGTGCTTTTCGACCATGTTGCGGGAAATGCCCAGCCGGGATGCGATTTCTCCCTGGTCCAGGCCTTCGAAACGATAAAGCAAGAATACTTCACGGCAGCGCGGCGGCAGGTCGTCTATGGCATTCATGACTTCGGCCAGTTGCTGGCGGTCGGCATAGATGCGGGCGGGGTCCTGCGCCTGCGATACCGATTCCCGGTTCAGCGCCATTTCCTGGTAAACGCGGGTTTCGACCTTATTGCGCGCGCTCGCGTTGTAGGCGAGGTTGATCGCCGTCCGGTAAAGGTATCCCGCGAGATTGCCCAGTCGGGCCTGGCCGGGGCGGTCCAGCATGCGCGCATAGGCTTCCTGCACCAGGTCGGCCGCCGAATGCTGCCGGCCCAGATGCGCCGAGACCGCACGGCGCACGGACTGCAAGCAGTCATCAAGCGATATCCACCCGTTTCCCCGGTCCGTCTTTTCCGCGTCGCGGCTCATTTGTATTGCCCCAATTTTTGATAATGATAACAAATCTCAATATCGATATTTAATTGGGCCGAAGGCATCAGGATTTCCCCTGACGGATTGTCTACAGGGCAATGATCGAACCCGGAGCGGCATGCGATGCGCCCCGCCCACCTTTACCTCCCGATATGACGCCACTTTCGTTTCTGTCCAATCCATCCGCCGACGCCCGGCGCGGCGAGGCGCCGCGATGAGACCCGATGCGAAGCCCGAGGGCCTGCGCCAGGCGATGTCGTGGCTGCATACCTGGTCCGGCCTGGTGCTCGGCTGGCTGCTGTTCGCCGTGTTCCTGCTCGGCACGCTGAGCTTCGCGCGCACGGAGATCACGGCCTGGATGCAGCCGGAGGTCCATGGGTCGCGGGCGGGCCCGGATACGCTGGGGCTGACCATGGATACCCTGGCGCGCATCGCGCCCGCCGCCACGGTCTGGTCGATTTCGCTGCCGGGGCCGCGGGATCCGGCGGTAAGAGTGTCCTGGCGGGAGCCCGGCGCGGCTGCGGGCCGGGCCGGCTTGAAGCGCGCCGTGCTGGACGCCGGCACGGGTGAGGTGCTGGAGCCCAGGGCCACGCGCGGGGGGGATTTCCTGTACCGCTTCCATTTCGAGCTCTATGGAATGCCGCAGGCGTGGGCGCGCTGGATCGTGGGCGCGGCGACCTTGTTCATGCTCGTGGCCATCGTCAGCGGCGTGATCACGCACAAGAAGATCTTCACGGATTTCTTTACCTTCCGCCCGCGCAAAGGGCAGCGCTCCTGGCTGGACGGCCATAACGCCACTGCCGTGCTGGCATTGCCGTTCAATTTCGTGATCACATTCAGCGGCCTGTTGCTCTTGATGTACCAGCTCATGCCCTGGCCGATCGAAGCGGCTTACCAGGGAGATACCCGCGCCTATTTCGCCGAGCGGCGCGCGCCGGCCGCGCCGGTGCAGGCCCCCGGGCACGATGCGCCCGTCCTGGCGCCGCCGCGGGCGGCGCTCCAGTCGATTCTGGACCAGACGGCGGCTGCGTGGCCAGATTCGTCCATCGGTGCCCTCACGGTGAATCGGCCCGGCGGCCACGCGGTCACGGTCGAGGCGCGCGAAGGGCAGGGCGCAAGCCTGGTGGACCGAGGCGTCGCGCGCCGGGCGGTCTTCGACGCGGCCAGCGGCGCGCGTCTCGATGTCCCGGCGGCGGTGGCGCCCACGGCGGCCGTCGCCGTCTACAACGTGTTCACCAGCGCGCACCTCGGCCGCTTCGCCGGTCCGGCCCTGCGCTGGCTGCTGTTCCTTTCCGGCATGGTGGGCAGCTTCATGGTTGCCAGCGGCATGGTGCTCTGGGTGGTCAAGCGGTTGCCGGAACGCCGCAAGCTGGGGCGCACGCCCAAGGGCCACCGGCTGGTCGAGGCGACGAACGTGGCCGCGCTGGCCGGTCTGTTCCTGGCGATCGCGGCGTACTTCTGGATGAACCGCCTGCTGCCGGCGTCGCTCGCCGGGCGGGCGGATTGGGAAATCCGCGGGTTTTTCGCGGCTTGGGCGCTGAGCCTGGCGTATGCCTGCCTGCGCACGCACCGCCGCGCGTGGATAGATACGCTGGCGCTTTCGGCCGGATTGCTGATGCTGCTGCCGGCGCTGAACGCGGCGACGGGCGGAGCCGCGTTGCCCGTCAGCATCGCGCGGGGCCTGTGGAGCGTGGCGGCATTCGATCTGTCCGCCTTCGCCATGGGCGCGCTGCTGGCCTTCATGGCGTTTAAGCTTTCCCGCTCCGGCCTGTCGCCCGCGAGTCGCCTGCAGCGCAAGCCCCCAAGCGCGGCACCGGCAAACGATGCGCTTGCCGCAGGCTCGACGAATGCCGGAGCGCGGCCATGATGGCGTGGATCAGCCTGGGGTGGGCATTCGCGGCCAGCGCCATGCTGGGCCTGTCCATGCCCCGCCACCAGGAACAAATGCTGTCCCGGGAACTGGGCGGGCCCTGGACGCTGGCATGGCGCGCGGCGGGATACCTGGGCCTGGGAGTGGCGCTCATCCCCTGCCTGCAGGCATGGAGCGTGTCGGTGGCCATCGCCGCGTGGCTGGGCGTATTGACGGCGGCGACCATGGCGCTGGGGGCGCTGCTGGCCTATGCGCCCGGGATGGTGCTTGCGGGCGCGGGGTTTGCGGCGCTGGCGAGCACGCTGGCCTGGATGGCTGCGTGACGGGCGCATTCCCGCGGCCGGCTCGCGGCTGACGCGGCATGCTTATCCAATATTTTCAATGTATCGGCTGACCCAAATATAGTATTTCCGGCGTGCATGGTTCTTACCTAGGATGTCCAGCAAGGCATTCTGGAATGGGAGCTGTCATGTTCGAAAGCGGTACTTGCAGGGCATCCGGGTTGCGCGGGGCACGCGTTGAGGCGAGTCGTTCCGGGAGCGGCGCATGAGCGGGCCGTTGGAAGGCGTCCGCATCCTTGACGTCACGACGGTGCTGATGGGGCCCTACGCCACCCAGATACTGGGAGACCTGGGCGCGGACGTGATCAAGGTCGAACCGCCGGCGGGCGATAACGTGCGCGGCATCGGTCCGGCGCGTCATCCGGGCATGGGAGGGATTTTCCTGCATGCCAACCGCAGCAAGCGCAGCATCGTGCTGGACTTGAAGCGGCCGGCGGGCCGCGAGGCGCTTCTCAGGCTGGCGGCCACCTGCGACGTGCTGATCTACAACGTGCGGCCCCAGGCCATGGCGCGGCTGGGGCTTTCGTACGAGGAGCTGGCGCAGGTCAATCCCGCCATTCTCTACGTGGGCGTCTACGGCTATGACCAGCGCGGCCCTTATGCGGCGCGGGCGGCCTACGACGATCTCATCCAGGGCGCGGTAGGGATTCCCGCCTTGTCGGTGCAGGCCGGCAGCGAAACGCCGCGGTACGCGCCCAGCGCCATCGCCGACCGCATCGTCGGCATCAGCGCGGCCAATGCGGTCAGCGCCGGCCTGTATCATCGGGCGCGCACCGGACAAGGGCAGGCCATCGATGTGCCGATGTTCGAGACCATGGCGCAACTGATACTCGGAGACCACATGGCGGGCCAGTCCTTCGAGCCGCCGCTGGGGCCGCCCGGCTACCCGCGGATCCTGAATGCCGACCGGCGGCCCTACGCGACGTTGAACGGACATATCTGCGTGCTGCTCTATGCGGACAAGCAGTGGGCGGCGTTCTTCGAACTGATCGGGCAGCCTGGCCGGGAGGCCACCGATCCCAGATTCCGCGATATCGGCACCCGCACGCAGCACATTCATGCGATTTACCGCTTGGTGTCGGACGCGATCGCCACGCGGACCACCGAGGACTGGCTGGCGGCCTTCGAGAAGGCGGACATTCCGGCCATGCCGATGCATACCGTGGAGTCGCTGCTCGGCGACCCGCAGCTCCAGGCCATCGGGTTCTTCAACACGGTCGAGCATCCCACCGAGGGCAAGTTGCGCACGATGGCGGTGCCGTCGCGCTGGTCCGGAACGCCGCCCGATCCGTCGCGGCAGGCCCCGCGGCTCGGCGAGCACAGCGTCGAAGTGCTGAGGGAGGCCGGCTACGATGACGACGCCATCGCCGATCTGCTGCGGGATCGGGTCACCTTGGAGGCGGCCCGCGACGCCGCGACGTCCGGAGCGAGCCATGACTGATTTTCTGAAACGCGAACGTCATGGCGCGGTCCTGCTGCTGACCATGGACCGCGGAGCGACGCGCAACGCGCTCTCCGACCCAGACGCGATCGACGCGCTGGTCGACGCATGCGCCGAAATCAATGCGGATATGTCGGTACGCGCCGTGGTGCTTACCGGCGCGCATGGCGTTTTCTCCTCGGGAGGCAATCTCAAGACCCTGTCCACGGCAGTCGGCGCGGGCCTGGGCGAACCCGTGCAGAGCCGTCTGGCCTACCGCAACGGGATACAGCGCGTGCCGCTGGCCCTCTGCAATCTGGAAGTGCCCACGATCGCCGCGGTGAACGGACCGGCGATCGGGGCGGGCTGCGACCTGGCCTGCATGTGCGATATACGGATCGCGGCCGACGAGGCGCGGTTTGCGGAGAGTTTCGTCAAGCTCGGGTTGACGCCGGGTGACGGCGGCGCCTGGCTGCTGCCTCGGGCCGTCGGTATGTCGCGGGCTTGCGAAATGGCCTTCACCGGCCGCAGCGTCGATGCCGTCCAGGCGCTTGATATGGGGTTGGTTTCGCAAGTGGTCGGCCGGGAGGCGCTGCTGCCTGCCGCGATGGCGCTGGCGCAGGAGATCGCGCAGCATTCCGGCCACGCGCTGCGCTTGACCAAGCGACTGTTGCGCGAGGGGCAGCACACCCGCCTGGATACGCTGCTCGAACTTTCGGCGGGCTTCCAGGCCTTGGCCCACCATACGCAGGAGCACGCCACCGCGCTGGACGCATTCCTGGACAAGACGCGCGGTTGAACCGATTCAATCAGCGCCAAGGCAGCCTCACCGACGCGCAACCCAGATCGAGGCGACACAAGGAGGAGACCCATGCAGAGAACGAGAAGAAGGCTGGTGGCCGCTTTGGGCGCACTGGCTGCACTGCCGCTGGCGCGCACCGCGCTGGCCGACACGGCGGCTTGGCCGGCCCAGCCGATACGGCTGATCCTGCCGTACGCCGCGGGCGGTCCGACCGACGTGTTGGCCCGGGCCGTGGCGCAGCATGTGGCGCGTCAATTGGGCCAGCCCGTGATCGTCGAGAACAAGACCGGCGCCAGCGGCAACATTGCCGGGGAGACCGTGGCCCGCGCGCGGCCGGACGGATACACACTGCTGTATCACTCGTCGGGATTGGCCATCAGCCCGGCGCTGTACCGCCAGCTGCCCTACGACCCCGTGCGCGATTTCGCTCCGGTGGGATTGACGGCCTCGATTCCGCTGGTACTGATGACGGCCAACGCATTGCCGCCCACGGATACCCGGGAGTTCATCGCCTACCTCAAGGCGCGACCCGACGCGCTCAGCTATGGGACGGGCGGCGTCGGCAACATTACGCACTTGAGCGTCGCATTGTTCCTGCACGCTACGGGTACGCGCGCCGTCGGCATTCCGTTCAAGGGGACCAATCCGGCCATGGTGGCGATGTTGGGTGGCCAGGTGCAGTTCATGGTGGACGCGATAAGCTCGGCGCTGCCCTATATTCGCGACGGCCGGGTGAGGGCCCTGGCCGTGACCGGCGCGGAGCGTTCGGCCGCGCTGCCGCAGGTGCCGACGCTGCGTGAAGCCGGCTTGGCAGACCTTACGATGAGTACCTGGCAAGGCGTGTTGGCGCCGGCAGCCACGCCGCAGCCCGTGATCCAGCGATTGAACCAGGCGCTGACCGCGGCGGTGCGGGATCCGGCCATCGCGGGGCCCTTCACTGCCCAGGGAGTCGACCTGCGCAGCTCGTCGCCGGCGGAGTTCCAGGCGTACCTGGGACAGGAGGTCCGGCGGTGGGGAGATGCGGTAAGAATGGCGGGCATACAACCCGAATGAATACGGGAAAGCCCATGGCCCGACGCGCCATGGCGATCAATGGAAAAGCCTTGTGGAGACAAGCATGAATATCAAGACCTTGGCCATGACGGGATTGCTGGGCGCGGCGCTGGCGCTGGGTGGAAATGCCCGCGCCGCGGCCGACTATCCCTCTCATCCCGTGAAGATCATCGTATCGCTGCCGCCCGGAAGCGGCGCCGATACGACGGCGCGATTCCTGTCCAAGCACCTGGCGGAAAAGTTCGGGCAACCGTTCATCGTCGAGAACCGGCCGGGAGCCAACAGTTTCATCGCGGCCCAGGCGGTGGCGACCGCCGCGCCCGACGGCTACACCATGTTCGTGGCCAGCAATTCTCCCATGACGACGAATGCCGCCGTCTTCAAGAGTCTTCCGTACGATGCAATCGCGGATTTCTCTCCGGTTGCGCCTATCGCCCGGTTTCCCATGGTGCTGGTGGTGCCCGCGAATTCGCCTTACCGGAACGTCACCGAGTTGGTGTCGGCCGCCAAGGAGGCGCCAGGGAAATTGAATTTCGCGAGCGGAACCGCTACCTACCAGGTGGTGCTGGAGCTGTTCCATGAGCAGAATGGGATCAAGGCCACGCACGTGCCCTACAAAGGCACGTCGGCGGCGCTGGCCGATCTGGCGGGCGGCGTAGTGCAGTACAGCCTCGCCGACGTCAGCGCGGCATTGCCGCTGATCCGTGGCGGAAAGTTGAGGCCGCTTGCCGTGACCAGCGCGCAGCGCATCAAGGATCTGCCGGACGTGCCCACGATGCAGGAGAGCGGCAACAAGGGGTACGAGGCCTATGCCTGGACGGCTGCATTCTTTCCCGCGAAGGTCGATCCGGCCATCGTCGCGCGTGTCTCCGAAGCCGTGCAGGCGCTGGTGCGCAGCGACGAAGGGCGGGCCTTCATGGCAAAACTCGGCGGAGAGTCCTTTGTAGGCGGCCCCGACACGCTGGCTACGTTCCAGAAGGACGAGCTCGAATCCATGCGACGCATCGCGAAGCTTGCCAATATCCAGCAGGAATAGGGAGCCCCCAGCGCGTTTTACGCCTCATCCGTGGCGGCGGTGTCGGTCCGCATCAGGCGGCAGGCCATCTCGACGAAATTGGCGGTGGTAGGGGTGGCATTGTCCGGGTGCACGGCCAGGGCGATACCCACTTTGATCGTATCGGCCAGTTGGGAAACCCTGACCAGGCGTACGTTGTCGCCGGCCTGCCGGCGGGCCACCGCCGGTACGATTGCCACGCCAAGCCCGCTCTCGACCAGGCTCAGGATGGTCTGCACCTGGATGGCTTCCTGGGCGACGCGCGGAACGACGCCCGCCTGCTGGAAGGCATACATGACCAGCGCGTGCATGCCCGGGACATGCGTGCGTGAATAACCGATGAAAGGTTCGTCCGCCAGGTCGCTCAGCGCGACGTCGTCGCGTTGGGCATGGCGGCTGTCGGCCGGAACGGCAAGCATCAGGTGGTCCGGCTGCAGCAAGGTGATACGGGCCGCGGTGGGCTCAAGCACCGGGAACCGCACCAGCGCGACGTCCAGCGTATGCGTGTCCAGGCGGCGCAGCAGATCGATGGTGGTGGATTCCTCGATGATCAGGTCGACTCGCGGGAAGTCCCTTCTGAATTCGGACAGCAGCCGCGGCATCAGCGAATACGTGGAAGAGCCCACGAAGCCAACCTTCAGCACGCCTTGTTCTCCACTGGCTCCCTCCCTCGCCGCGCGCCGGATCTCTTCGGCATAGAACAGCGTGGTGCGCGCATATCGCAACACTACCTGGGCCGCGGGCGTCGGCTGCAGGCCGCCGGGCAGCCGATCGAAGAGTTGCACGCCGAGTTCCTGTTCCAGCTTCTTGATGGCGGTCGATAGCGGCGGTTGCGCCATATGCAGCCGTTCGGCGGCGCGATGGAAATTGAGCGTTTCGGACAAGACCAACAGCTGCTTGAGCTGGCGTAGCTCCACGGGTGTCTCCCTTGATGCGCCGGGCTCGCGATATTTGTGATGTATTGCCCGGTCCACATCTAATATTAGACCGGGTCGCGGCCCCCCGTGTAGATTGCCATGAAGCCCGCGCATACCGCGCGAATCAGGGTTTCACGGCATTTTTCGAACATGGGAGCGTGTGTGCAGGCGCCGTGCCGCGACACGCTCCGGGGGATCAGATTGGGCGCTATCAACGACGCACTGCGGCTCGCCGCGATTCCCGCGCAGGACGAGGCCTTGCGCTCGTCCGTGCGCGCCTTCTTGCGCGACGCGCTGAAGGACATGCCCGCCGATCTCCGCGCGCGCTCCTGGATGGGATACGACGCGGACTTCAGCCGCGCGCTGGCGCGGCAGGGGTGGCTGGGACTGACGCTGCCGGCCGCTTATGGCGGCGCGGCGCGCAGCAACTTCGCCCGCTTTGTCCTGAGCGAGGAACTGCTCGCGGCCGGCGCCCCGGTCTCGGCGCATTGGATCGCCGACCGTCAGACCGCGCCCTTGATTCTGCGCTATGGCTCGCAGGCGCAGCGTGACTTCTATCTGCCGCGCATCATTCGCGGCGAGGCCTTTTTTGCGATCGGCATGAGCGAGCCCGATACCGGCTCCGATCTGGCCAGCGTGCGCACGCGCGCCACGCCCGATGCCGGAGGCTGGCGGTTGAACGGGCGCAAGATCTGGACCACCAACGCCCATCGCTCTCATTACATGTGCGCCCTGGTGCGAACGTCCGGAGGGCCGGAAGACCGCCACCGCGGGCTCTCGCAAGTGATCTTCGACCTTTCCCTGCCCGGCATCGAGATCCGCCCGATCCGGGACATTTCAGGAGATTCCCACTTCTGCGAGGTGCTGTTCGACAACGTCCTGCTGCCGCCGGACGCGTTGATCGGCGAGGAGGGCAGCGGCTGGCAGCAGGTCACGGCGGAACTGGCGCTGGAGCGCAGCGGCCCGGAGCGCATCTATTCCAGCATGGTGCTGATAGACGGCTGGCTCGCCCATTTGCGTCGGGCGGGCGCGCCGGATCCGGAACAAGTCCGATTGGCGGGGCGGCTGGCCGGGCGTCTGGCGGTGCTGCGAGGAATGTCGCTGGCGGTGACTCAACGCCTGAACGACGGCGCCGACGCCAGCCTGGCAGCCGTATTGGTGAAAGACCTGGGCACGGAGTTCGAACAGGCCGTGCCCGAATGGATAGGCCGGGCCTTGCGGGCCGGCACGGGCCCGGCGCCAGACGAGGCGCTGGCGCGCACGCTGGCTTACCTGACGCTCATCAACCCGACTTTTTCGTTGCGCGGGGGAACCCGCCATATCCTGCGCGGCATCATCGCGCGCGAACTCGGCCTGCGCTAAGACGTATCGACACGACAAGGGAAGCACATGTCGCAATCCATCCAGCAAGACCTGTATGACGAATTTTCGCGCGCGCTGGCCGGCTTGTGTCCGTTGGAGCGCGTCCGCGAGATCGAAGCCGCCGGCGCGGGGCGGGAAGCCAACGGCGGCCTCGCACGAATTTGGCAGGAGATCGACGCGCTGGGGTATACCGACGCCTTGACGCCGATGGATCAAGGGGGAGCCGGATTGTCCTTGGCGGACGTCGAAGGGCTGCTGCGGGCGGCCGGGGCTTCGGCCTTGCCCTATCCGTTTGCCGACACCATGCTGGCGCGCGCCTTGTTGCGGGCGGCGGGCCAGGCCGTGCCTGAAGGCCCCATTGCCCTGGCCCGCGCGCAGTCCGGGCCGGACGGACTGCGCGTCACCCCGACGCCTGGGGCCGGCCTGGCGCGCAGCGTGCTGGTCCATCGCGATGATTGCCTGTTGCTGGTGGCCGCGCCAGCCGCGTCCGATCCCGGCATTTTCCGGCCGCGCGCCAGCGCCACGCCCGTATGGACGGCATCGCCGCCGATCGTCGGCCGCGTCGCCTTGCCGGACGAGGCCGTCCTGGCCTGGCGCAACGTCGCCGATGCGGCCGGGATTGCCGGGGCGATGCAGGCGGTGCTCGATCGCTGCATTTCCTTCGTTGGCGAGCGTCAGCAATTCGGCCGGGCGCTGGGACGGTTCCAGGCGATTCAGCAGGAAATCAGCGTGGTCGCCGAGCAGGTGGCGTCCACCGTCATGGCGGCGCGCCTGGCCTGCGCCAGCGGCGCCGTGTTCCCCGACGCCTCGCTCGCGGCTAGCGCGAGATTGCGGGCCTGCGAAGCCATTCCCGTGGTTTGCGCCATCGCGCACGCGATTCACGGCGCAATCGGGATCACCGAAGAATTGGCTTTGGGGCTTTACACCACCCGGCTGCACGAATGGCGCGCGACCGGCATGAGCGAGGACGACTGCGCCGGCCTGATCGGCCATCGGCTGCTGACCGGAGACAGCCAGACGATGCTGGATTTCGTGCGGGGCATCATGGCCGTGGCGCCCGCCGGCGCCGGTCTGGCCGCGCCGAGCCTTTCGGCATAGAGACAACCCATTCCTTGAACACGTTTGAATCCGAGGCATCAAATCATGTCAACCCATTCAGATCCCGTCGTCATCGTCGGCGCGCAGCGCACGCCCATCGGCGCTTTCCAGGGCGCGCTGTCGCACTACACGGCGCCCCAGCTCGGCGCTCATGCGCTGGCCTCCGCCGTCCGCCAGGCGGGTTTGGCGCCCGATGCCGTCGAGGAGGCGCTGGTGGGCTGCTGCCTGTTTGCGGGCCTGGGGCAGGCGCCGGCGCGTCAGGCTGTGCTAGGCGCGGGATTGCCAACCTCGGTGCAGGCCACGACGCTGAGCAAGATGTGCGGTTCCGGCATGAAGGCGGCAATCCTGGCGCACGATATTCTTTGCGCCGGATCGGCCGACGTCGTGCTGGCTGGGGGCATGGAGTCGATGAGCAATGCGCCGCACCTGATCCCCAAGGCGCGCCAGGGGTATCGCCTTGGCGACGGGCAGTTGCTCGACCACATGTATCGCGATGGCCTGCAGGATGCCTACGAAGGGCATCTGATGGGACATTACGCGGACCTGGCCGCGCGCGAACACGGCTTCAGCCGGGCTCAGCAGGATGCCTACGCCGAGCAGAGCGTCCTGCGCGCCCAGCACAGCGTCGCGGCAGGGCACTTCGCGGCCGAGATCGCGCCCATCGCGGCAAGGGCGCGCCGTGGCGTGGAGGCCGCGGCGCTCGTTGCGGACGACGAGACGCCGGGCCTGTGCGACGTGTCGCGGCTGGGCGGCTTGAAGCCTGCATTCACGCCTGACGGCACGGTCACGGCCGGGAACGCCTCTTCGATATCGGACGGCGCCGCCGCGCTGGTGCTGACGAGGCAGCGGCACGCGGAAGTATCGGGGCTGACGCCGCGGGCGCGTATCGTCGGCCATGCCGCGGCGGCATTGGCGCCGGGGCAGTTTCCGGTGGCGCCGGTGCACGCGATCGCGCGCTTGCTCGATCGCGTCGGCTGGAGCCGCGATTCGGTCGATCTTTTCGAGATCAATGAGGCATTTGCGGTCGTTCCGATGATCGCGCTGCGCGACCTCGGCCTGCCGGCCGAGCGGGTCAACGTCGAAGGCGGCGCCTGCGCGCTCGGGCACCCGGTGGGCGCCACCGGCGCGCGCATTATCGTGACATTGCTGCATTCGCTGGAGCGTAGGGGCCTGCGGCGCGGCGTGGCCAGTCTGTGCCTGGGCGGAGGCGAAGCCACGGCTATCGCCATCGAGCTGCCTTGACCTGGCGGCGCGCCGTCCGGCATCACATGGGGAGAGGTACGCATGGGACCTTTGGCAGGAATCAGGATCATTGAACTGGCGGGAATCGGCCCGGGGCCGATGGCGGCCATGCTGCTGGCGGACATGGGGGCGACCGTCCTGCGGATCGAACGCAAGGAGCCGGCCGACCTGGGGGTGAAGCGGGAGCTGAAATACAACCTGCTGCTGCGCAACCGGCGCTCCATTGCGCTGGACCTGAAGGACCCGCGCGCCGTTGCCCTGGTGCTTCGGCTGTTGCGCAAGGCCGATGCGCTGATCGAGGGATTCCGCCCGGGCGTGACGGAGCGGCTGGGCCTTGGGCCGCAAGCTTGCCTGGCGGAGAATCCCCGTCTGGTCTACGGCCGCGTTACCGGCTGGGGCCAGGATGGGCCGCTCGCCCACGTGGCCGGCCATGACATCAACTACATCGCCGTCACCGGGGTGCTGGACGCCATCGGCCGAGCGGGCCAGCCGCCGACGCCGCCGCTTGCGCTGGTAGGCGATTTTGGCGGCGGCGGCCCGTATCTTGCATTGGGCATACTGGCTGCAATCATCGAGGCTCGCCAGTCCGGACAAGGCCAGGTGGTGGATGCCGCCGTGATGGACGGGGTGGCCTCGATGGCGACGGCGTTCTTCGGCCTGGCCGCTTCAGGAACGTGGCAGCCGGAGCGGGGCACCAACATCCTGGATTCCGGCGCGCCGTTCTACGACGTGTACCAATGCGCGGACGGCCAGTGGCTCTCGGTCGGTCCGATTGAACGCCGCTTCCATGAACTGCTGCTGCGGCAACTCGGTCTTGACGACGACGCCATACGGGAATTGGGAGACCACCAGGACAGGAGCACCTGGCCTCGTCTGCGAACGGTGCTGCGCGCGGCGTTTGCCCGCCGCACCCGGGACGAATGGTGCGAAAGACTGGCTCGGCTGGACGTGTGCGTGGCGCCGGTGCACACGCTGCGCGACGCGGCCGGGCATCCTCAGGTCAAGGCGCGCGCGACGCTGCTGGAGATAGACGGCATTACGCAGCCCGCCCCGGCGCCGCGTTTCAGCCGTACGCCCAACGCGACGCCCACGGCGCCGCAGCCGCCGGATGCCGAGGCATTGAAGGATTGGCTGGATCCCGAGGAACTGGCTTCGCTCGGCGTGGCGTATTGAAGGCAAGCGCATCGACGATGGCGTGCCGCAGGCCGTGGAATGCCGGGCCTTCACGCAGCGCCGGGCCGGCCCTGTCCGGACGCCGGCTTTCTCCAAGTCTGGAGCTGTTCCGCCGTCACCCCAACCCCGCCGCACACGATCACCACGGCGCTGCGGGCGTCCGGGAAATGGCGGCGCACGCCGTCCAGTCCCGCGATGGAAGCGCCGCAAGCGGGTTCCGTCAGCAGCCGGTGCGCATCCAGGAGGTCGGCGCAGCCTTCTACCGCCGCTGCGTCCGATAGCACGAGGCTCCTGACCTCCAGCTCGCGCGCCAGGCCGACGGCGCGTTCGCACACCCTGCGCGCGCCCAGCGACGTCGCCACGCCGGAGACGGCCGGAAGCTCGACCGGGGCGCCCCGCGCCAACGCCGCGGCATACGAGGCGGTTCCTTCGGTTTCCATGGCCAGGATGCCGACGTCGCCCCAGCCGTTGCGCAGCAATCCTTCCCCCACGCCCGCCAGCAGCCCGCCGCCGCCCACCGAGCAGACGATCACGTCGGGCTTGGCGCATTGGGTGGCGAGCTCGTCGATCATGGAAGCGTGGCCTTCCCAAAGCAGAGGATGGTCGAAGGGATGGATGAAAGCCGATGCGGCGTCAAGCAGCGCCTGCGCATGCGCGTTGGCATCCTGCCAGGAACCGCCATGCACGACGACTTGCGCGCCTTCGCTCTGGATGAGGGCCTTGGCCTTTTCGGACGTGGTTTCAGGCACCACCACCGTCACCGGAACGCCCAGTTGCCTGCCGGCATAGGCCACGGCATAGCCGGCGTTGCCGCCGGACGATGAGACGAACCGCCGGGCGCCTTTCGCGTGCAACGCACTGCACGCGTGGCCCACGCCGCGCAGCTTGAAGGAGCCGCAGGGCTGGACGTTTTCGAGCTTGAGGAACACATCCAGGCCCGCGCGCTGCGAGAGCGCGGTCGAGCGGATGGTGGGAGTGATCACGTGCAAAGACATGGGGGGAATTCCTTGGATGCCGGAAGGCTGGGGTTCATTGCGCGCCGGGGCCTTCAGGCGAAGTGCCCGCTTTGCGGGCTGGCCACGACGGCGCAGGTATTTCCGGGACGGACGATGCCGTACTGCCGGGTGGAATAGACGATGCCGGGCTCCTCGAAATGGAGCGTGACCGGCTCTTTGCCGGGGGCGGTGAGGAAATGGATGCGGCCGGCGACCTCGCCGCGCTCGACCCGCGCGCCCGCCGCGGCGCGGGGCTCGAAGATGCCGTGCTCGGAGGCGATCACGTAGGCCTGGGCGCCGCGCATTTCGAAGTAGGGCGGCCGCTCGGACGTGGCGGGCGGCGCGTTGCCGTCCAGGACGCCCCACAGGCGCAGCACCCGCAGCGCGCCCTGGCGGCAGAGGTCCAGCGCCGCGGGCGTGACGCCGCCGCCGCCCGCCATTTCCGTGCTGACGCAGGTCAGTCCGGCCGCCATCGCGGCGGTTACGCACAGGCGCCGGTCTCCCAGGTTGTCCATGACCACGCACATGGGCGCGCCGAAGGCGTGCGCCGCGTCCAGGCAGCGCCGGAACTGCGGTCCGTCGGGACAGGGGATGACGATGGTGCTGGGCACGATGTTCAGGGACGAGCCGCCGGAGTGCAGGCTCAGCAAGCCGTCGGCGCGGGGCAGGAGCTCGTCGTTGACGAAGGCCGCGATCTGCTCGGTAATGGTGCCCGCGTGGTCGCCGGGGAACACCCGGTTCATGTTCTTGCCGTCGATGGGCGAGGTGCGCGTGCCCGCGTCCACCGCCGGCGCGTTGATGGCGGGGATGATGATCAATCGTCCGCGGACGCGTTGCGGGTCCAGCGAGCGGATCAGTTCGCCCAGCACGATAGGGCCTTCGTACTCGTCGCCGTGGTTGCCGCCTTCGAGCAGGATGGTGGGCCCCTCGCCATTGGCGATCACGGCCAGCGGAACGCGGATGGTTCCCCAGGCGTCGTCGTGAGGGGAGTGCGGGAAGTAGACGAATCCGTCCTGTTTGCCGGGCCGGTCGAGATCGATGGACGTGAAATAGGTCCGCCGTTCCGCGTTGCGGGCGGGGATATGCCCGGACGATATAGATTTGAGCGCGGACTGGCGGCTGTCTTTCGTGGCGGCCTGGTTCATATCGCATTCTCCCGGTGATATTTCATGGAGAATGCTAGAGCGCAATCAGAGGGGGCACAAATACTGCCGGGGGATACTGGATATACTTTTGAAGTATAGAAAAGCGGCGTGGAGCGTGCCTTGGAACTCAAGCAGCTACGGTATTTCCTGGGTGTCTGCGATGCCGGCAGCATCGCGCAGGCCGCCCGGGCCCTGCATATCGCGCAGCCCGCGTTGTCGCGGCAGATCGCCGCGCTGGAGGCGGAGCTGGGCGTGACGCTGTTCACCCGGCTGCCGCGCGGCGTGGCGCCCACGCGTCCCGGGGAGGCGCTCCGGGAGCGCGCCCTGGATATCCTGGGCCGGGCGAACGCCGTCGGCGAACAGGTGCGCGTCGCCTCGCGCGGCCTGGCGGGCACGCTGCGCATCGGCGTCATGCCGGGCTATAGCGGTATTCCACAACTGGCCGCCGCCATCCTGAAGCTGCACGAAGCTTCGCCCGCGGTGGAAGTCCGAATCGAGGCCATGCATTCGGCCGAGCAGCTCGACCAGCTGCATCGCCATGAACTGGACCTGGGCATCCTGGCCTGGCGTTCGCCGCTGGACGCCGCGTTCGCCGGGGTGCCGATCTTCGACGACCGCATGGCGCTGGCGCTGCCCGCGGATTGGCCGCAGGCACGCCGGAAAAAGCCGTTGTGGCTGCGGGACCTGGCGGGAAAGCCGCTGCTGGTGTTTCCCCGGGAGCGGTCGCCCGTCCATTACGACAAGATGGTCCAGGCTTGCGCGGCCGCGGGTGTCCGCCCCGCGCAATGCAAGGTGTCCGTGACCGACAGCCTGACGATGGCGGGGATGGTCGCCGCCGGCCTGGGCTACGCCATCGCGCCTTTGTCGTTCCAGAGGCAATGGGCCGCCCAGGTGGCGTTCAGGCCGGCCGTCGACCTGGACATTCCTTTTACGCTGGAGCTCGTCGGGCTGGCGCAGCGCCACGATCCCCTGTCCGCCCATTTCCTGCGGATCTGGCAGAGCGCCAATCCGCCCAGGCCCGGCTGAGGGGCAGGCTGTTCGCCGATGCCGCGGCCTCGTCGGACAGCCCGTCCTGCAAGGCGTTGAGCCGCGGCCGCCCGTCAGCGGGCGGCCCGCCTGCCGTCCTGGAAGCGGGCGGCGTTTCACCAGCTGCGGTCCGACGCGGTATCGTATCGGCTTATAACCAGAATTTATTTACTTATTACCGAGGTATGCCTTGTCCTCCGCCGCAGCCGCAGCACCCAGCAGTCCTCCCCAAGAACTCTCCCCACGCGAACAGCGCGGCAACATCGCCAGGCTGACCATCGCCCAGGCGCTGGCCGGCGCGAACTCGGTGGTGGTCTACGCCACCGGCGCGATCGTCGGAGACATGCTGGCACCGGACAAGGCGCTGGCTACGCTGCCCATCTCCATTTTCGTGGTGGGCATGGCCGCCTGCATCATGCCCGTCGGCGCCATCGCCCGCCGCCATGGCAGGCGGGCCGCGTTCCTGGCCGGCACGGCCTGCGGGGTGCTGGTGGGGTTGCTGGCGGCAGCGGCCATCGTGTCGAGTTCGTTCTGGCTCTTCTGCCTTGCCACCTTCTTCGGCGGCGCGTATGCGGCCGTGGTGCTGTCGTTCCGGTTCGCGGCGGCCGACGGGGTCTCGCCCGCGTTGCGGCCGCGCGCCCTGTCCTTCGTGATGGGCGGGGGCGTCGTGGCGGGCGTGGTGGGGCCGCAGCTGGTGACGCACACCATGTACCTGTGGCAGCCGCATATGTTCGCCGCCACCTTCCTCGTGCAGGCGGTGGTCGCGGCGCTGTCGGCGTACGTCCTGCTGGGGGTGCGCCTGCCGGCGCCGACGGCGGCCGAGGTGGCGAAAGGGCGCCCGCTGGCGGTCATCGCGCGCCAGCCCCTGTTCGTCACCGCCGTCATCTGCGGGGCGGTCTCCTACATGCTGATGAACTTCCTCATGACGGCGGCTCCGCTGGCCATGCATCTTTGCGGCCATTCCCAGGAGAACGCCAATCTCGGCCTGCAGTGGCACGTCATCGCCATGTACGCGCCCAGCTTCTTTACCGGCCGGCTGATCGTGCGGTTCGGCGCGGGCCGCATCGTGGCTGCGGGCCTGCTGCTGACCGGGCTGTCGGCCGCGGTCGGCCTCACGGGCATCGACGTCGCCAACTTCTGGCTCACGCTGATCCTGCTCGGCATCGGCTGGAACTTCGGCTTCGTGGGCGCTTCCGCGCTGGTGCTGGAATGCCATCGTCCGGAAGAAAAGACCCGGGTGCAGTCGCTCAACGACTTCGTCGTCTTCGGCACGATGGCGGTGGGCTCGTTTGCCTCCGGCGGGCTGTTGGCCGCCTACGACTGGAACACGGTGCTGTGGGTGTCCTTCGTGCCGCTGGCCCTGGCGGTCGCGGTGCTGGCCGCGACGGCGTCGCGCGCCATGAAGCGGGCCTGAGGCCGGGAGGCGCGGCCGTTTCCGCATCGGAATCGGCCGCGTTGCGACGTCACTGCGCCCGCGGCGGGTAGCCGGCTTCGCTCAGGGCCGCGGCGATCTGGTCTCGCGACGCCGAGGTCTGCACCAGCACCAGCCGGGTGGGCGGATCGGTGACCACATTGGCGTCGGGATCGACAGCCTGCACCGCCTTGGTCACTTTGCGCGCGCAGCCGCCGCAGGTCATGCCATCGAGATGGAACTGCATGGAACACTCCTTTCGTGTGGGACTGTTTTCAGTCTGATCCTTGCTACGGTGGGAAGGTCAAGCGGTTTCCAAGCTTCGGCCGCTCCGTCTGGCGGAGGGCCGCCGCAGGCCCGCCCCTAGTGGTTCTCCTTGGCGTGGTTGACCGTGTACCGGGGAATTTCGACGGTGAGGTCTTCGTCCGCCACGATGGCCTGGCAGCCCAGGCGCGATTGGGCTTCCAGGCCCCAGGCGCGGTCGAGCAGGTCGTCCTCGCTCTCGGCGACCTCATTGAGCGATTGGTAGCCCTGGCGCACGATGCAGTGGCAGGTCGTGCACGCGCAGCTCATGTCGCAGGCATGCTCGATTTCGATGCCGTTTTGCAGCAGGGCCTCGCTGATGGAGGTGCCGGCCGCAACCTCCAGCACGGCGCCTTCGGGCGCCAGGTCGGCGTGGGGAAGCAGGGTGATCTTGGGCATATCGTGTTCCAGGCTATCGATACAAAGGCGCGGGGCGTTGCCCGGCATGAACCAAAGCCTGGGGCTTTCCATCGTGGGAAGGTCAAGCGCGCCAAGCGTCCTCATGCGACACCGCAACACTGCGCGGAACGTCGGCGCCGGGCACCCGGCCAGCGAATTGTTCCCCGGGTGGAACGCTGAAACGTATTGGCGAGACTACCCAGCGCCCGGCCTATCCTCTAACTTGCCGCTCGGACTCGCGGCGTCGCCGCCGCATTGGACGCGCTCGGGGCTAGCCATTTGCATCGCGAGCGCCGAACCTCGATTGAAGCTTTTGCGGTATGCGTAGAGATTCCTCGCTTGCTTTCGCGGCCGTTCTCCTGGCCGCGCTGACCCTCAACAACGAGGCGGTTGCCGACGCGGTGGCGTTGCCGCCGCTAGGCCTGGGAAACACCAGTTTCATGGATGGCGTCGCCGGACCGGGAAAGCTGTTCGAGCTGCCGCTCCAGGTCAACCACGCCAATGAGATCAAGGATGCCGGGGGGAACGCGGTGAGCGGCCGTCAGCGGATCAACAGCGTCAGCGTGCTTCCGCATTTCGCCTATATCGGCAACACCAGGATACTGGGCGCGTACTACGGCGCCGAAGTGCTGCTGCCGCTGGTGCGGCTGGATCTCGATATCGACAACGGCCCGCGGGGCACGAGAACGCGGCAGGGCGATATGATCGTCAGCCCGCTGCTGCTGCAGTGGGAGCCCGTGCAGTTGCTCGGCCGCCCGTTCTGGCAGCGATTGAATTTCGTCTTCAGCCTGCCGACGGGAGACTACGACGACGACGCGTCGATCAACGTGGGCAGCAATGTCTGGGTGTTCAACCCGCACTACGCCTTTACCTGGGAACTTAGCAATCGCCTGGAATTCAGCGGCCGCGTGCACTACGCCTGGTCCAGCCGCAACAACCGCCCGTCCAGCGCGCTCGGGGCCGACGACGTCCAACCCGGCCAGGCGTTTCATGCCAATTACTCGCTCTCCTATGCCCTGGAGGACGCCTGGCGGGTCGGGCTTGCCGGCTATTACCTGGCCCAGACCACGGACGATCGCATCGACGGCCGTCGCCAGTCCGGATCACGGGAACGAGTCACCGGCCTGGGGCCGGGCGCCATGTACCGCAATGGCCGGCAAACGTTCTTTGCGAACCTCTACGTGGAGAGCGGGGCCCGAAACCGTGCCGAAGGCACGCAGTTGACGCTGCGATATCTCTACACCTTTTGAGCCTGGCGCATTTCCCTTTACCGGCACCGGCGGATGGGGGCGGCCTGGAACCGTTAGGGCGCATCGGTCGAACAGGGCAGCGTAGAGCGATATCCGGATTTTTTATATCCGAAAAGACCCTGAATCCATCGTTCTTTAGAACCTGTTGACATAAAGAGGCGCATTGCCGATGATGCAGAAGCCCGCTTCCAGGCGGGCCAAGATAAGCACAGCGCCGCGTTCGCTGCGCAAACGTGCGGCCACCAAAGAGAGGCATGCCATGGAGACAACCCCCCACAATCCCGCGCGACGCCGCCTGTTGGCAGGCAGCGCCGGCGCCCTGGCTGCGGCTGGCCTGGGCGCCTCGGGGATCGCGCGCGCCAGCGACGCCCCGGCCAAACCGGCCGCCGCGGCCGCCAAGCCCTTGCCGCCGTACGCGGCCTGGAAAGACGCCGACAGCGTCATCGTTCACACCCCCAACACCATCGAAACCCGGCGCAGCGCCTTTGGCGACGGCGTCATCACGCCCTCGCGCCAGCTCTACGTCCGCAACAACCTGCCGCCGCCCAACCCGTCCATCCTGGACGACCGCGACGCCTGGACGGTGGAAATACTGGGTGTCAAACAGCCGCGCACCCTGACCGTGGGCGAGCTCAAGACGCTGGGCGTGGAGACGCTGGCCACGGTGTTGCAATGCTCGGGCAATGGCCGCAAGTTCTTTCCGCACAAGCCCAGCGGCACGCCCTGGGAGGTCGGCGCGGCGGGCTGCGTCATGTGGACGGGCATTCCCGTGCGCACCCTGGTCGAATACCTGGGCGGCGTGGAGGGCGCGCCCGGCTACATGACGGGCACGGGCGGGGAAACGCTGCCCGAAGGCCTGGACCCCAAGACCCTGGCGGTGGAACGCTCGGTGCCGCGCGAGGCCATGCAGGACGCCCTGCTGGCCTGGGAAATGAACAACGAGCCCTTGTCGCTCGCCCATGGCGGCCCGCTGCGGCTGATCGTGCCGGGCTACACCGGCGTGAACAACGTCAAGTACATCAAGCGGCTGGCCTTCACCGCCGAACAAAGCCCCGCGAAGATCCAGCAGACCAGCTATCGCATGGCGCCCATGGGCTCCAAGCCTGGCCCCGACAATCCTTCGGTCTGGGGCATGGAGCCCAAGTCGTGGATCACCACGCCGGGGTCGGATGGCCGGGCCGTCAAAGCCGGACGCGCCGTGGTGCGCGGCGTGGCTTTCGGCGGCATGCATGCGGTCAAGCGGGTGGACGTGTCCATCGACGGCGGCAAGACCTGGAAGCAGGCGGCGCTCATCGGGCCGGACCTGGGCAAGTACGCCTGGCGCCAGTTCGCGCTGCCGGTCGAATTGTCCGCGGGCCAGCACATGTTGATGAGCCGGGTCGAAGACACGGAAGGCCGCGTGCAGGTGGAAATGCGCGTCGAAAACGTGGATGGCTATGTCAACAGCAGTTGGCGCGATCACGCGTTGACGGTCAACGTGTCCTAGTGAGGGCGGTGCCGATGCGAAGTCCGTGGTTATGGCTGGTTGCGCGCCGCCGCCCGACCGGGCGGCGGCTATTGTCCGCCGCGGCCGCGGGGCCGCTCTTCCTGGCCGGCGGCCTGGCCTGGGCAGCGGAACCGGGCGACGCGGAGGCTGGCCGCGCGCTATTCCTGAAAGCCACGACGCTGGCCTGTGCCGTATGCCACACCTTGGCCGACGCCGGCGCGGCGGGCACGATCGGCCCAAACCTGGATGAACTGAAGCCGGACGCCAATCGGGTGACCCAGGCCGTGCGCAACGGCATCGGGGTCATGCCGGCCTTCGATGCCCTGAGCGATGCCGACGTTCAGGCCTTGGCAAAATACGTATCCGGCGTCACCGGGGGCGCGCAGTAACGGCGGCGGTCTCAGGCTTCAAACTGCACGTGCTCGATGCGGTTGCGCCCGTTGTCCTTGGCCGCATAGAGCTGCCGATCCACGGCCTTGATGAATTCGGCGGGCTTCACCTGCCCGGCCGGCACCACCGTGCCCGCTCCTATGCTGGCGGTAACTCGCCTGCCATGCGGCGACAGCGCATGCACGATGGACTTCTTCTCAAGCAATCGCTGACAGCGTTCGGCGACTTTCCGGGCCACCTCGGCATCGGCTTCCGGCAGCAGCACGACGAACTCTTCCCCGCCGTAGCGCGCAACCAGATCGCGATGCCCATCGAGCGCCAGGCTCAGCGTCTGGGCGATGTCCACCAGGCATTGGTCGCCCTGGCTGTGGCCATACAGATCGTTGTACTGCTTGAAAAAATCGACGTCGAACAACAGGATGGACAAGGGCAGGCCTTCCTTGCTTGCGCGCTCCCATTCCAAGTCGAAACTGCTGTCGAAGCGGCGCCGGTTGGCGATATTCGTCAAGCCATCCTTGAAAGACAGCACTTCCAGCTCTTTTTGAAGGCTCAGTAGCTTTTCCTCGGATTTCTTGCGTTCGGTGATGTCGAACATGAAGCCGATCAGCGCCTCGGCTTCGCCCTTGTCGTTGCGCACCACGTGCACGACGTCGAGGATACATACATAGCCGTTGTCCTTGGTCAGCGCCCGGTAGTCCGCCTCATGGTCTACGCCGGCCCGGGATTGGGTGACGCAGAAATTCACCACGTATTCGCGGTCCTCGGGATGCATGCGCATGGCCCAGTCCTCCACGCTCACCCAGCTTTCGGGGCTCCAGCCCAGCAAGGCCTCGATCTGGGGGCCGATATAGGTGAACTTCATCGTGGCCCAATCGATCTTCCAGGGAATCGCCTTGGTCGACTCCAGCAAGGTCCTGTACACCGCGTTGTCATCCAAAAGCATGCTTGCGTCGGCCATACCCGATTCGTCCTCGATCCACGTTAGCGAGCCACTTCAGTCTGAAGCCCCAGGCTACGCGAGTGTACAGAAAAGCAAGCCCGTCTCGGTTTCCGTGGCCCGGCTCACTTGCCTCGCGCTGAAGCTGGCGAACTGCACCGACTATTCAACGAAATCGCAGGCCAATGGTTTCCAGCTTGATTTTCAACTTCTCAACGTTGACGGCAAGTGGCGGGTGGTCGAGATGACGATGGGCGGCATACCCATTCAGAGAACGCATTTGTCGACGATCGCTTCGATACGGGACGCCTGCAACCTCGAAGCGGCACGCGCACAGTGAGATGATCCTTGGCAAGTTCTCGCGTACCCGCTTCACTGTGTCCGTTTCCCCTGAGTCAATAGCACGAATAAGGGCAAGGCAAGTAGCTGAGATACCACGCAAAACGTGATCGCCAGGGCTAAAGACCGCTCGTAGAGCAGGCCGATGAGCGTGCTTCCAAGAAACCAGGAGATTCCGTAGGCTCCGGTGAAAATGCCGAAGGCGGTCGCGCGCTGGTTGTCGGGAACCATCGGACTGACGGCAGCGGGAATGATGGATTCGTGCACGCCCATCCCCATGCCCCAGATTGCCGCGCCGACCATCGCTGTTTCAAAGTTCCCTAGAAAGACCAGGGGAGCGAAGAGCGAGCCAAGCGCCGTCAAGGCGATAAGCACAATGAAGCCGTGGCGGTCGAACAACCGGCCGAACAAGAGCGAGGACGCGCCACTTGTCGCCATTGCGATCGCGTAGAAGATGGGAATCCAAGACGAGGGAACGGTTCCGCCGCGCGTGAAGTGGAAGGCGAGCAGCGGGTAGTCGGCGAAGCCTAGCGCAATCAGGCAGGCACCGACCATGTAGAGCCAGAACCTGCGGGAGTACGAGCCAGCGCGGGATGCGAGAGGGATGGCATCTTCGAGCTCTTCAGGCCGAGGGTATCGGTGGCGCGCCAGCGCCAGGAAAACCAGGTTGAACGTGGCAGGTATCGCCAACACCGCAAATGCGTGTTTGTAGTCAGCGTGGATTGCGAGCACGCCCGCCATCGCGAGGGGGCCCAGCATCGCGCCAAGCTGGTCGCAGGCTTCATGAACGCCGAACGTCCAGCCGTACCCGCCAATGTACTGCGCCGCGTGTGAAAGCATGACGTCTCGCGGCGGGTTCCGAATTGCGCGACCCGCGCGTTCCAGAACAATAAGGACGGCGGCCTCCTGCCAGTTGTCAACCAGTGCGAGGGCAGGCACGGAAGCCATCTGAAGTACGTAGCCGAAGATGGCCGTCGGCCAGAACTTGCCTGTGGAATCGGCAAATCTTCCCGAGAAGTATCGAATGCCATATCCGGCGAATTCGCCGAAGCCGGTAATCGTCCCGATCGCGAACGCACTCGCCTGCATGCTCCCGAGAAACGGGCCCAGGATACTGCGCGACCCTTCGTGCGTCATATCCGCGAAGCAGCTCAACAGACCAATGAGCAACACGAAGCGCATCGCCTTGGTGGGCTGCGGCGGCGTCTTGCGGCTCAACCGAGTGGAAGGAATCATAGGCGCCTCCGGCGATCCACGACCCCGCGTGCTCAGAGGAATGGCCGTTGCTGCCGGCCAATCGTTCTTGGCTTCAGTTGAAGCGGATGGCCTTGCGACTCGACATCAACCAGATGATAGGTTTCATTGATTCGGAGTATCGTGCAGCCGTCTGAAGCGATCTGGACTTCGTTGACACAACACGGATCCTGCCTCACGCGCCAGTAATGGGAGAGCGGCAAGCCCAATGCATGGAGCAGCATCACGCGATTGATGCTGTCGTGACCAACAAGGACGACTTGATCGTTTGGGTGCTCGGAGAGCATCTTGCGCAGGACCGACGTCGCCCGGGCCAGAACGGCCGGCAAGGTCTCGCCGTCGGGGATGGCTGTCAGGTCGGGGTGTTCAAACCAGCTTTTGAACGCTTGGGGCCAGCGCTCTTTGACTTCTTCATGGGTACGGCCCTGCCACTGACCATAATCGGTATCGACCAGATCGGGAAGCGTATGGACCGCCGCCCCTGTCGTTCGGGAAATGGCTTGCGCGGTGTCCATGCAACGCGACAGTGGACTTGCGTAGATCGCCGACGGCTTGGCCGTTCGGGCCATTCGGCCCCCGAGAGCTGCGGCCTGCTTTTTTCCCAGCCCGGACAAAGGCAGCTCCGCTCGGCCGCGGAACCTCTCGGGGGCGATCCAATCGACATGGCCGTGGCGCGTGAGGATGATGTGTGTCATGGCTTGCGAGCTCCATATGGGAAATGACTTGGCGCGGTCGGCTGGAAGCTTGGGGGGCTTGCGGATCAGCCGGTTGATCCGGTGCGCCCGTATTCGACGGGCGTCTTGACGAAGAAAACGTCGATGTTCTCGCTGCGGATGGCGTCAAGCACCCTGGTGCAGGTCGCTTCGTCCACGGCGGCCACGACACCGACAGGCTGGTCCGCCAGCTCGAAGAAATGCGCGGAATGGAAGCGGCCATCGTGGCCGAAGCTCTCGCCGGCGCTGAACAGCGTACCGCCCAAGGCGCCATGTTGCCTGGCCAGTTTGAGCAACCATTCGGCCAGGGGTTCGTTGCCGTGCCGCCGATCCTGCTGGGTATAGAAAGTCAGTTGATATCCTTTCATGGCGCATGCTCCAGGTACGGGGTCAATGGGGGGATCGCATCGCGGAAATCGTGGCGATGCCAAGCAGAGTCATGGCGAGGGAACCGCCTACGTGCACGGCGATGGAGGCCGCCAACCAGCCGTAGCGCTCCTGCTGCAGCAAGGAGGCCAACTCGCCGGAAAATGTCGAAAAGGTCGTCAAGCCGCCACAGAAGCCCGTGACGATGAACAGCCGCCACTGGGGCGAGAGCCCAGGGTGGCCGCCGAAATAACTGATCGCCAGGCCGATGATGTAGCCGCCCAGCAGGTTGGCGATAAGGGTGCCGGGGGGAATGGATGGGAGCAGCGCGTTGAAGGCGTTTCCCAACCACCACCGCAGCAGGGCGCCCAAGGCCGCTCCCGTCGAAATTGCGATGAACGTGGCAGCCATCACCGCGCCCCTCAACCGGGCTGGCCATTGGGGACCAGCGGAATCTCGCACTTGAGCAGCACCGCGCGGACTTTATGCAGTTCGGCCGCGTGGTCGTGGAGAAACTTGCGCAGGGCCGATTCGCTGTCGATCAGCTCGACGCATTGGGGATGTCTCATGCTCGTGACTTCCGGGTGGTGGTGGGTGAGCCGCTCTCCCTTCAGGTAGCCCGATTGGATGGAGTGCAGCACGGCTTGCTGGATGCCGGATCGCCGGGCCGCGTTGATCAGGTGGTGGGCCAGGGCGGGCGCGCTCAGGCGATGCCAGAAGCGCGTCGCCTGGGCGCGGGCCGAAATCGGGAAGTACAGGCGCAATGCGGTCATGTCGGTGGTCATTCTGTATGGGGTCCTAGATTCGTTTGCCGGAATTGGCTGACATCGATTCCTGGCGCAGCTGCTTGCGATAGGCTCCCAGTTCCGAGATCCGCATGCCTTCCGGCACGACGCGATGCTTGGCATGGCCGACGCGCTGCGCGTGATAGATCCCGCTATGGCCTGAGAACAGGTAGGCCGCGATGCAGGCGATGGCGGCAAATGGCGCGATCTCCGGGCCGAACAGTTCGATCGCCATGACGATGGTGGCGATGGGCGTGTTGGCGGCGCCCGCGAACACGGCAACGAATCCCAGGCCCGCAAGCATCGAAAATGGCAGATGCAGAAGGGGGGCGAGCGCGTTGCCGAACGTCGCGCCGATGTAGAAGAGCGGGGTCACTTCGCCGCCTTTGAATCCCGTTCCCAGCGAACCTACCGTGAACAGAAGCTTGCCCGCGAAATCCCAAGGCGCCACCGGCTGCTGGAAGGCCTGCTCGATGGAGGGAATGCCCAGGCCGATGTAGCGATAGCCATCCAGGGCCCAGACGGCCGTGGCGACGGCGGCGCCGCCGATGAACGGCCGCAGCGGCGCATACGGGACGCGTCGTTTCATGAATGCGCCCAGCGCGTGCGCGCTGTTGGCGAAGACCATGCCTATCAAGCCGAAGAGAATGCCGGCGACGACCACGCTCAGCACGCTCACCAGGCCCAGCGGCGCGACTTCCAGCACGGAGTAGTGGGTGTGGTGGATGCCCAGCAACACGCCGATCCGGTCCGCGGCGATGGCCGCGACGGCGCATGGGAAAAGGGCGTCATAGCGCATGCGGCCGATGGCCAGGACTTCCAGTCCGAAGAGGGCGCCGGCCAGCGGCGTGCCAAACACCGAGGAGAAACCGGCGGCGATCCCGGCCATGAGGACGATCCGGCGGTCTTCCGGACGCATTCTCAGGATGTGGGTCAGCTGATCGGCCAGCGCGCCGCCCATCTGCACCGCGGTTCCTTCACGCCCGACGGAGGCGCCGAACAGGTGCGAGATCACAGTGCCGCCGAGCACCATGGGAACCATGCGCAGCGGTATGACTTTCTTCGGATCGTGGATTTCGTCGATGATCAGGTTGTTGCCCGCCTCGACAGGCCGGCCCATGCGCAGATAGCACCAGCCGACGGCGAACCCGGCCACGGGCAGCAGCCAGATCAGGGCCCGGTTCGCTTCGCGGGTGGAGGTGGCCCAATCGAGCGCATGGAGGAAAAGCGCGGACGCCGCGCCGGCCAAGCATGCGACGAGGAAGGATAGGGCCAGCCATTTGCCCATGTAGGGCAGGAGGTCCAGTTGTTCTAGGCGTGTGTTGCGCGGCATGGAGTTCAGGGTCCGAGGGAAAAATCCCCTGATCCGCGCAGCCATAGGACGCAAAAAATGCCTACAGCCCCGGCGGGAACCAGGGATCTGTAGGCATCATCAGCCGCGGTAAAAAAACTTGCGGCGGTTAGCGGAGGAATGCCATCTCCGACGAACGTGGAAATTTTAGCAGGCCGCAATAGGCCGGCGCAAGCACGCGCGCGGCCGGTGCCGGGGGGTAGCCATGGCGCAATTCCGCCGATACACTGGAAGCGGAGATGGCATTCCTCCGCTAACCGCCCGGCGCTCCGGGCTGATGATGCCTACGTGAATCTCGGCAGTCGAGGCGCGTAGGCTTTTTTTGCGCCCTTTGCCGCCGCTAATCGACCTTGCGGAGGGAAGGGATGGCGAACCCAATCACTGTTTCCGGCCTGGACGGCAAAGATCCGAAGGATGCCGTGCCCGCCGGCCCCTTGCCCGGGACCGTCCCGGAGCTGAGCGTGTTGTTCCTCGATACGCAGCCCAGCGTTGCGTTGATGGAAGCGGCGCCGCCTCAGCCCGATTATTTCGTCGATCTCAATCTCGACCAGGCGGTCGAGGCGATTCTGGCGAGCCGCGCCGAGTACGGACTCGGCGGCTTGTTCCGCGAGCCGCTCCAGTCACCGGACGCCGTTGCGTACCGGCATGAGGTATTTCGGGATCTGGCGGACGGCAATCTTCTGGCGGCGCTGAGAAAGTTCGCCGACGGCATGCGCGCCATGCGCAAGCAGCTCGGCCAGGCGGACAAACTGCATTATCCGCTGCAACAGAAGCGCTGGCACCTGGAAGCCGTGCGGACCTACTGCGCGGCGGTATCGGCGTTGTCGCGGTCGGTTCGCGCTTGCGCCATTCGGTCGCGCGCGCTGGGCGCATTCGGCAGGTTCCTCGACGGCTACGTGGCATCCGCGCCTTTCGGCGCGATGGATGCCGGGGTAACGGGGGCGCTGGCGGAACTCGATTCGATCGACTACAGCGTCGTCGTGGACGGCGGGACGCTGCGCGTGCTCCGCTACGCGCAGGAGGACGACTACAGCCGGGTGATTGAGGCCAGCTTCGAGAAGTTCCGCCAGGGCGAGGCGCGGGACCACCGCGTCGAGTTCCGCGAATTCGCCGACATGAACCACATCGAGGCCAAGGTGCTGGAGTTCGTTGCGCTGCTGAACCCGGGCGCCTTCCAGCGCATGGACGAGCTGTACGCGACCCATCGGCGCTATCTGGATGCGACCGTGGCGATGTTCGATCGGGAGATCCAGTTCTACCTGGCCTACCTGGAGCACGTCGAGAAGTTCGCCCGCATCGAACGTCCATTCTGTTTTCCGGAGGTGAGCGAGTCCGACAAGCGTGTCTACGCGCGTGGGAGCTTCGACATCGCGCTGGGCCAGAAACTCATGCTGGCGGGGCGGCGAGTCGTGTGCAACGACTTCGAGCTGGACGACGGCCAGAGAATGATCGTCGTCTCGGGTCCCAACCAAGGCGGCAAGACGACATTCGCGAGAATGTTCGGCCAGCTGTTCCACCTGGCGGCATTGGGGTGCCCGGTTCCCGGGACCGGCGCGCGGCTGTTCCTGAGCGATCGGATCTTCACGCATTTCGAGCGCCAGGAAAACATCGAAAACCTGCGCGGAAAACTCAAGGACGACCTGGTGAGGATCCACCGGATCCTGAGGAAGGCGAGCTCGCGCAGCGTGCTGGTCATGAACGAGATATTCACGTCCACGTCGCTTGCGGACGCGCTCTTTCTCAGCGAGAAGATCATGAAGGAGGCCGACCGCCTGGACGTGATCGGCGTGTGGGTCACGTTCGTCGACGAGCTCGCGTCATACAGCGGCCGGGTCGTGAGCATGGTCAGCGCCGTGGATCCGCTGCAGACCGGCACGCGCACCTTCAAGGTCGTCAGGGCGCCTGCCAGCGGGCGTTCATACGCCATGTCCCTGGCGGAAAAGTACGGCCTTACCGCCGACAGGATAAGGGAGCGGCTGCAATCATGAAAGTCTTTCTCATGTACCCGGACCGGGATTTCGATATGAACGCGGCGCCGCCGCTCAATGGCCGCGATTTGATGGATGACCTGGAGCTGCCTACCCTGGTGCAAGCCATGGCGGGCGAGGACGAATTCCTGTCAACCGTCGCGCGCGCGGCGCTGCTGGGGGCCGTGCGCGCCAACAAGGAGACGGTCGAGCACCGGCAGGCGGTGCTGCGCGACGCGCTGGCCCATGCCGACGTCGTCAGGCAGCTGTATCAGCTTTCCATGGACGCTCTGGAATCGAAGAAGAAGAGCTACTGGGGCATAGGCCTGCACTACCCGCTGGCCATCCTGCATGGATCGATGGAGGTGATCGAGATCCTCATCCCGATGCTCAGGCAGTTGCGCGATACGGCCAGACGGGTGGAATCCGAGTTCTCGTCGGAGGGATGGAAGCGGCTGTTCACGATGCTGGGCAACGAACTGGATGAGGACTATATCGAGGAGATACAGGGGCACCTGGCGATGCTGAAGTTCCGTGGCGGCATCCCGATGAGCGCGCATCTGGGTCAGGGCAACCGCGGGGCGGACTATGTGCTGCGCACACCTCTGCGCGACCAGCGCCATTGGCTGGCGCGGCTGTTCGGCAAGAAGCCGGAGATGTACCAGTACACGCTGCCTCCGCGCGACGAAAACGGCGCAAGGGCGCTGTCGGAGCTGGCCGACAGAGGCTTGAACCTGGTGGCCAACGCGCTGGCGCAGTCGGCCGAGCACATCGCCAGCTTCTTTACGCTGCTGCGCGCCGAGCTGGCGTTCTACGTGTGCTGCATCGATCTGCGCGACCGGCTGTCCGCGCTGGGTGAGCCGGTGTGCTTTCCCAAGGTCCTCGGGCCGGCGTCTCGCGCGCACGGCTTCAGTGAGCTGTACGACGTGTGCCTGGCGCTGAAAATGGGAAAGAAAGTGGTGTCCAACACCCTGGATGCCGGCGAGAGCCGCATGATTATCGTGACCGGCGCCAACCAGGGGGGGAAGTCGTCGTTCCTGCGCAGCATCGGCCTGGCTCAGCTGATGATGCAATGCGGGATGTTCGTGGGCGCGGCGTCCTTTACCGCCAATCTTTGCGAGGGGCTGTACACGCATTACAAGCGTGAGGAAGACACCACGATGGAGAGCGGAAAGTTCGACGAGGAATTGAAAAGAATGCGCGCCATCGTGGACGATATCTCGCCGGATGCGATGGTGCTGTTCAACGAGTCGTTCGCCTCGACGAACGAACGCGAGGGCTCCGAGGTCGCGCACATGATCGCCGACGCGCTGCTGGAGGGAAACGTGAAAATTGCGTTCGTGACGCACCAGTATTCCCTAGCGCACCATCTTTACGCGCGTGGAGATCCGCGCGACCTGTTTCTTCGCGCTCAGCGGCTGCCCGATGGGACGCGCACGTTCAAGATGGTGCCGGGGGAGCCGGAGCAGACCAGCTATGGCGCTGACCTCTACGCCGAAATATTCGGTGCGCAGGGGCAGGCGCGAGCCGCGTCCGCCGCGGCGGACGCCACGCAAATCAATGCCGCGCCTCGGTGAACGGATCGGCCTGACGGCGCGCCGCGCCTAGTTGGAGGCGGGATCGCCTATCGTGCCGAATTCCACGTGGCTTTTGGCATAGAAGAGGTGCAGGTCCGGTTCGTTTCGCAGGCGCTCCATCAGCGCATCGCATTCCTCCGCCGAGACGATCATGGTCACTTCCACGGGTTGGTCGGCCAGATCGAAAAAATGCGCCGAATGGAGGCGATGATGGCTGCCCAGGCCCTCTTGGGCGCTGATCAGCGTGGCGCCGCGGATCTGCATTGATTTCGCCAGGGTGAGCAGCCATTGGCACAGTTGCTGGTGGTCATGCCGGCGCTCTTGCTGGGTGAAGAAGGTGAGCTGATATCCGTCCATGGAAGACTCCCGCAGAGTAAGGAGTTCAGTCGGGATCTGTAGGCATCATCAGCCGATACGCTGGCGGTTAGTGGAGGAATGCCATCTCCATGCAAAAGCAGTGTACGCCCCGGCAACAGGCCATGCAATTGCGCCCAACCCGCGAACCTCATCCCTGTTCCTCAGGGTTTTCCCCAGGCTTGTTTTCCTTGCGGAAAATCAATGCTCTATAGGACACTTTGTGTCATCGCAAAAATGGATTTGCGGCACAAAGGGGGATCAAGATGAAGTTCTGGAGCATGGCGGGCGCACTGGCGTTGGCGGGGATAATGGCGGGCAGCGGCGCGCACGCTGCGTTTCCCGAGCGGCCGATCCGGCTGGTGGTGCCTTTCGGCGCGGGCGGGATTACCGACATCGTCGCGCGCCAGGTGGGCAAGGGCATGGGCGATGCGCTCGGGCAGAGCATCGTGGTCGAGAACCGGCCGGGCGCGGGTGGCGTGATCGCGGCGCAGCTGGCCTCTACGGCGCCGGCGGACGGCTATACGATCTTCATGGGCACGGTGGGCACGCAGGTGGTGAATCCGCTGATCTACGCGAAGCTTGGCTACGACGCGGACAAGTTCGCGCCGGTCGGCATGGTGTCGGGTTCGCCGTATCTGCTGGCCGTGCGGGCCGGCGTGCCGGCGGCCACGTTCGGCGAATTCGTGGCCTACGCCCGCGCCCATCCGGCGAAGCTGAATTTCGGCTCGGCGGGCAACGCGAGTTCGCCGCACCTGGGCCTGGAATTGTTGAAGCTGACCGCGGGCGTGGACATCATGCACGTGCCGTTCAAGAGCGGCAGCGAGGCGGTGAACGCGGCGATCGGCGGGCAGGTGGACGTGGTGATGGACGCCAGCCCCGTGATCATGCCGCATGCCGCCTCGGGCAAGCTGCGCGCGCTGGCGGTGGCGGCCGACAAGCGCCTGCCTTCGGCGCCCGAGGTGCCGGCGGCGAGCGAGGTGGGCGATCCGGCCTTGCAGATCAGTTCCTGGAACGCGTTCTTCGCGCCGGCGGGCACGCCGCCCGCGGTGCTGGAGCAGTTGAACGCCGCCTTGCAGAAGACGCTGTCGTCGCCCGAGCTGAAGGATCGCCTGGCCGCCCAGGGCACGCAGCTGTACACCGGCACGCCCGATGAATACCAGCGTTTCATTTCCGGCGAGAAGGCCAAGTGGGCCGAGATCGTGAAACGCGCCAACATCAAGATGGACTGACGATGAGCCCTGCACCCCACCCCCTGGCCGGCAAGCCGCTGGAACTGGCCGACACGCTGCGTTCGGGCAATGCCTGGAAGATCCGCCTGGCTTGCGGCTACATGGGCCTGCCCATCGCGCGCCGCACCTTCGATATCGTCCAGGGCGATCTGGAGACCGACGCCTTCGGGCGCATCAACCCGTGGCGGCAGGTGCCCGCGCTGCTGACTGCGGAAGGGGAGTGGCTGGCGGAGTCGCAGGCGATCCTCTGGTACCTGGGGCAGGGCACGCCCTGGCTGCCGGCCGACCGCCTGGCGCAGGCGCAGGTCAGCAGCTGGCTGAGCTTCGAGCAGACCCAGCACATGCATGCGTTCGCGCAGCCCCGGCTGCTGATCCACTTGCGCCGGACGGCGCGGGTGGACGATCCGGCGATGCAGGCATGGCGCGAGATCGGCATGAAGGCGGCCGCCTGGATGGACGCGCACCTGGCGGGCCGCGACTATCTGGTCGGGACGGCGCCCACCATCGCGGACATTGCGCTGTACCCGTACACGAGCATGGCGGCGGAAGGCGGCTACGACCTGTCCGGCTTCGCCCATATCGACGCCTGGCTGGCGCGCATGCGCGCCTTGCCCGGCTTTACGCCGTTGATCGCAACGGCATGACGCATTCAAATCCGATGGAGAAATAATGGCCGACACGATGCACTTGGGAAAAGACGAACTGATCGCGCGGGCGAAGGCCGAGATGCAGCGCCAGTTCGATGTCCCCGAATGGAGTCTGCGCGAGCGCCTGGCGCTGACCTGCCGCATTCTGTTCGACGGCGGGCATGATTCGGGCCTGGCCGGGCAGATCACGGCGCGGGCGCCGGAGCCGGACCGCTATTACACGCAGCGCCTGGGCCTGGGTTTCGACGAGATTACGGCCGGCAATCTGTTGCTGGTGGACGAGGACCTGCGGGTGCAGGAAGGCGGGGGCATGCCCAATCCCGCCAACCGCTTCCACTCCTGGATCTATCGCGCGCGTCCGGACGTGAACTGCATCATCCACACGCATCCGCTGCACGCCGCGTCGCTGTCGATGCTGGAGGTGCCGCTGGAAATCTCGCACATGGACAACTGCCCGCTGTACGACGACGTGGCCTTCCTGAAGGATTGGCCCGGCGTGCCGGTGGGCAACGAGGAGGGCGAGATCATTTCGGCGGCGCTGGGCGCCAAGCGCGCCATCCTGCTGTCGCACCACGGCATGCTGGTCGCGGCCGGCTCGGTGGAGGAAGCCTGCGTGCTGGCGCTGCAGTTCGAGCGGGCGGCGCGCATGCAGCTGCTGGCCATGGCGGCGGGCAAGATCCAGCCGATCCCGCCGGCGCTGGGCCGCGAGGCCCACGATTGGATCCTGACGCCGAAGCGTTCGCAGGTGGGATTCTCCTACTATGCGCGGCGCGCGCTGCGGGCGCATCCGGACGTGCTGGCCTAGGGCTTGCGCGGCTCGGCGCCAGGCGCCCGCCGGCCATGGAGGCGGCGGGCGCCGGTCGGCTCGACGGCCGGGCCGGTTTAGGGCATTCTTAGCGGTCGTATTCCGCCATTCCCTAGTCCATGATCGACCTGCCGCACCGCTTGCGCGCCCTGCGACGCCAGCAAACCCTGTCCCTGGAACAGCTGGCGCAGCGCACCGGATTGACCAAGAGCTACCTCTCCAAGCTGGAGCGTGGCTTGAGCGAACCGTCCATTTCCACCGTGTTGAGGCTGGCCGAAGCCTATGGCCTGGGCGTGTCCCAGCTGGTCGGGTCCGACGACGCGGCGCAGGAGGAGGTCGTCAGCGTGGTGCGGGTAGCGGACCGCGAGGCGCTGCAGCGCCGCGGCCTGGGCAGCGAATACCACTACGAATCGTTGGCCGGGCGCCGCAAGGTCAAGGCGATGGAGCCGTTCGTGGTGCATCCGCCGCGCGAATTCCCCGACGCCACCGCCGTGTTCCCGCACCCTGGCGAGGAGTTCCTGCTGGTGCTCAAGGGCGCCATCGAAGTCCATGTGGGCGAGCGGCAGTTCCGCCTGGAAACCGGCGATTCGGTCTATTTCGATTCCGAACTTCCCCACCGCATGCGCACCGTTAGCCGCGCCATGGCCGAGGTGCTGGTGGTGGCGGCGCATTGAGCCGGGCCCGGCCTGCCGCATAATGTCCCATACAGATACCGCAGATACAGGAACTACCATGAAAAACGACCAATCGCGGCTGGTCCGCATCGACGCCGGCCCCATGAAGAATCCGGTGCCCGGCAAGCCCCGCCGCCCGATTTCCGGCGACGCGGCGTTCCGCACGGTGACCGCTTTCGAGGGCAACGGCGGCAAGGCCGAGGGCGGCGTGTGGGAAAGCACGGCCGGCGTCTTCCAATCCAACACCACCGGCTATATCGAATTCGGCTACATCGTGGAGGGTTCGGCCCGCCTGGTGGATCCGGACGGCACCGTGCATGAGCTGACCGTGGGCGAAGCCTTCGTCATGCCGGAAGGCTATACCGGCCGTTGGGAAGTGGACCAATTCGTCAAGAAGATCTATTTCATTACCCGCATGGCGTAGCGCGCGCAGCACGCGAACGCGCGGACTCCCTGGAGCAAGCCTTATGACCGCCATTTCCGCTGCCCCCGTATCGGGTGCAGCGTTGCCCGCCGTCACCGCGCAGGTAGACGTCGTTTCCATCCAGTCCCAGGTCGTCTACGGCTATGTCGGCAACAACGCCGCCATGCCCGTGTTCCGCAAAGCGGGTTTGCGCGCCATCGCGGTGCCCACCGTGATCCTGAGCAATACGCCGCACTATCCGACCTTGCACGGCGGCGCGACGCCGCTGGACTGGTTCCAGGGGCTGCTGCAAGGGCTGGACGAGCGCGGCGTCACCCGGGTGGCGCGCGCGGTGGTTTGCGGTTACCTGGGCCAGCCCGGGCAGGCCGGCCTGCTGGCGGGCTGGCTGCCCGCGCTGCGCGCCGCCCGGCCCGATCTGCGGGTGCACATCGATCCCGTCATGGGCGACCGCAACGACGGCCTGTACGTGGATGAAGGGTTGGTGGCGCAATACCGCGAGCTGCTGGTGCCGCTGGCCGACGGCATGACGCCCAACCATTTCGAGCTGGAACTGCTGGTTGGCCGGACGCTGTCCTGCCTCGACGACGTGGTGGCGGCGGCGCGCGAGCTGATCGCGCTGGGGCCCGACTGGATCGTGGTGACCAGCGCCGCGCCCATGGAGGCCGCGGCGGGCACGCTGCAGCTGGCGGTGGTGACGCGGAACGAGGCCACCGTCGTCACGCATCCGGAAATCGCCATTCCCCCGTCGGTGCACGGCACGGGCGACGTTTTCATGGCCAGCATCACGGCCCGGCTGTTGAACGGCACGGACCTGGTCCAGGCCGCGCGCGAAGCCGCCGCGCAGGTGACGGTGGCGCTGGAGCGCACCCGCGAACTGGCCTGGGAAGAGCTGGCCGTCGAGGAGTAGACCGGGCCGGCCGCGCCGGCCCCGCCGGATCAGGGCACCAGCGACAGGCCGATGCGGAACTGCGATTCGTTGCGCTGGTTGTAGCCCAGCAGCGTTTCGCCGTAGCCGTTGAAGTACTGCAGGTGCAGGTAGCCGTTCATGTTCAGCCAGGTGCGCTGCAGCGGCCACGCGAAGTCCAGCTGCGTGGTGCGCCGCTTCTGGTCGCCCTGGCGGTACAGGGCCGAGACCACGGCGCCGTTGTCCTGCGCCCAGCGCAACTGCCAGTCCACGTGGCCGGCATAGTCGGAGTAGTCGCGGTTCTCGTCGGCCACGCCGAAGTAGGCCTTGACCCGGGGCGCGAAGGTCAGCGTGCTGCCGCCGTCGAAGCGGTAGTGCAGGCGCGGCTCGATGTAGCCGTCGTTGAGCGAACGGGAATCGTCGCCGTCCTTGCCGTTCGAGTTGTGTTCCACCCCGGTGTTCATGCCGAAGCGCCAGTTCCGGCTGTCGGAGGACCAGATATTGTCGGACAGCCAGAAAGCGCTGGGGTTGAAGGTGGTGTCGATGAAGGGCATGGAATCGCCCTGCAGGTCCCACAGCGAGGTCTGGGTATAGGCCAGGTAGAAGTTCTCGTCCCAGGTCGCCGGCCGCCCGCCGGCCGGGCTGAAGAGGCGGTACTTGGCGCTGATCTGGAAGCGGGCGGTGGTCTGCCCCCGGGTGCCGATGTCGAAATACACCGGCTTGTATTCGGAGATGGAGCTGCGGAACCGGTCGAACGCGGTCTGCTGCTGCACCGTGGGCACGGCGCTGGCGTCGGGCGACGGGCCGCCTTCCGGCGACGCCCCGACCGCCGTGACGGCTGCCACGGGCACGGGTTCGCCGCTGCGCGCATCCACCACCGGACCCTGCGCGGGCGTGCTGGCCAGCGTGCCGCTGTCGCGTCCGGTGGCGTCCAGCGCCATCATCGCGGGCTGGCCTTCGATGGACACGGCCTGCAGGCCGCGCGCCGTGGACGGCACCACGGCCGTCCATGCCATGCGCGCGAAATTGTTGACCGGCACGCTGAAGCTGGCCGCTCCGCCGCGCAGCTTGGCGAGGCTGCGCACGATCTGGCCGTCCTGGCCGCGCCATTGCAGCACCAGTTCGGGCGGGGCTTCCCAGGTGACGCGGGCGGTGTCTTCGTTGAAGTACACCGCTTCGATGGTGACGGTCTCGCCGGGGGCGGCCGAGGGGCGGTCCAGCCGGTATGACACGCCCGCGGAGGCGGCGCCCGCGACACCCATGGCGAGGACGGCGGCCAGGGCGCGCAGGGGCGGGACGGGGCGTGCAAGACGGCGTGTAAGCATTGGGACATAACCTGGTTTTGTGACGAGGAAATGTAGCATCGACCCCGGCAACAGTTTGTAAGGCAGGCTAATCGTATGTAGAAAGCGTAAGCCCCCGCGCATCGATGCCGATGCGCGGGGGCTTCGCGTCAGGGGCTTGCGGGCCGATTATTCGCCGAACTTGATGCCCTGGGCCAGCGGCAGCTGGCGCGAATAGTTGATCGTGTTGGTGGCGCGGCGCATGTAGTTGCGCCATGCGTCCGAACCCGATTCCCGGCCGCCGCCGGTTTCCTTTTCGCCGCCGAACGCGCCGCCGATCTCGGCGCCCGAGGTGCCGATGTTCACGTTGGCGATGCCGCAGTCCGAGCCCGCCGCCGAGAGGAAGGTTTCGGCTTCGCGCAGATCGTTGGTGAAGATGGCCGAGGACAGGCCTTGCGGCACGCCGTTATGCAGGGCCAGCGCCTGGCTGAAATCGGTGTAGCGCATCACGTAGAGGATGGGCGCGAAGGTTTCGTGGCAGACCACGTCCGTCTGGCCAGGCATCTCGGCGATGGCGGGGCGCGCGTACCACGCGTCGGGGTATTCGTCCTCCAGCACGCGCTCGCCGCCGGTCACCTTGCCGCCTTGTTCGCGCGCCGCCTTGAGCGCGGCCTGCATGGCGTCGAACGAGGCGCGGTCGATCAGCGGGCCGACCAGCGTGGTGCCGTCCAGGGGATTGCCGATGGGCGCGCTGGCATAGGCTTTGTGCAGGCGCTGCAGCAGCTCGTCGGCCACGCTCTCGTGCACGATCAGGCGGCGGGTGGTGGTGCAGCGTTGGCCGGCGGTGCCGATGGCGCCGAACACGATGCCGCGGGCGGCCATGTCCAGGTCGGCCGTGGGGCCAACGATGATGGCGTTGTTGCCGCCCAGTTCCAGCAGCACGCGGCCGAAACGCTGGGCCACGCGCGGGCCCACCTGGCGGCCCATGCGGGTCGATCCCGTGGCGGAAACCAGCGCCACCGCGTGCGAATCCACCAGCGCTTCGCCGATGTCGCGGCCGCCGATCAGCACTTCGGACAGGCCGGCGGGCGCGTCGCCGAAGCGTTGCGCGGCCTGGGCGAAGAGGGCCTGGCAGGCCAGGGCGGTCAACGGCGTTTTCTCGGAAGGCTTCCACACCACGGCGTTGCCGCAGACCAGGGCCAGCGCGGTGTTCCACGACCACACGGCGACGGGGAAGTTGAAGGCGCTGATCACGCCCACCACCCCCAGCGGATGCCAGGTTTCCATCATGCGGTGGCCGGGGCGCTCGGAGGCGATGGTCAGGCCGTACAACTGGCGCGATAGACCCACCGCGAAGTCGCAGATGTCGATCATTTCCTGCACTTCGCCTTCGCCTTCGGCGATGATTTTTCCGGCTTCCAGGCTGACCAGGCGGCCCAGCTCGCGCTTGTGCTGGCGCAGGATGTCGCCGAACAGGCGCACCAGTTCGCCGCGCCGGGGCGCGGGCACGTCGCGCCATGCCAGGCTGGCCTGGCGAGCGCGCGTGATGGCCGAATGGGCCTGCGCGACCGAGTGCTCGTGGACCCGGGCCAGTTCGGCTCCATCGATCGGACTGCGCGCGCTCAGCGTTCCGCCGGTCAGCGAGTCGGGGTTCAGCCCGAGCGCTCGCAAGATGTCTTGGGGGGTATCCATGCCGGTTCCTTCGCTTAAGGGTTATGCCTAAGTGGCGATCCTGGAAAAAAATTTACTATACGAAACTCCAGCCTGAAATGCGAAACCTTTTTGGTCGCCCCTCCGGCGCGTGGCCGTATGCGCGGAGGCAGCCCGGCGCCAGGCACGCGTGAGCGTCCGGCGTCCTCACTATCCCAGGGTGAAACCGTGGCGGAACCGTTGTTGGTTGTCCAGGCAGTCACCAAGACCTATCAGCGCGATGGGCAGGCCCCGCATCGGGCGCTGGACGGCGTCGATTGCCAGCTCGGCCGCGGCGAGGTCATGGTGGTGGTCGGGCCGTCGGGTTCCGGCAAGAGCACCCTGCTGCGCACACTCAACGGGCTGGAGACCATCGACAGCGGCGCCATCCGCGTGGACGGCGTGTCGCTCACCGACCCAGCCACCGACGTCAATCGCTGGCGCACCGAGGTCGGCATGGTGTTCCAGCACTTCAACCTGTTCCAACACCGTACCGCGCTGGACAACGTCGCGCTACCCCAGCGGGTGGTGCGGGGGCGCGGCCGGGCGGAGGCCGAGCGCTACGCCCGCGACCTGCTGGGCCGAGTCGGCATGGCCGACTACGGCGAGCGCTATCCCAGCCAATTGTCCGGCGGCCAGCAGCAGCGCGTGGCGATCGCCCGCGCGTTGGCCATGGATCCCAAACTGATGCTGTTCGACGAGGCGACCTCGGCGCTCGATCCCGAGACCGTGGGCGGCATCCTGGAACTGATGCGCGCCCTGGCGCGAGACGGCATGACCATGGCGGTGGTGACCCACGAAATGGGCTTCGCGCGCGACGTGGCCGACCGCGCGCTGTTCATGGATGCCGGCCGGATCGTCGAGATGGGCACGCCCGACGACGTTTTCTGCCACCCCAAGGAAGCGCGCACCCGCGCCTTCCTGGAAAAGATTCTGTAGTCCCAGCAGCAAAGAAGCAACGAAGCGGGCCGTCCGCGCAGGGCGCGGCGCCCGAGGGTAACCAGGCCGGTCCGGCTGATCCGGGCGCTGCCGGCGCGATGTGCTTTGCCCGGAATGACATGGGTCCATTCACCACAAGGGGTTAGCGATGCTGAAAATCAAACAATGGCTGGGCGTGGCCGGCTTCGCCCTGGCGGCCGCCACGGTCGCCGCACCGGCGCAGGCCGACGAACTGGCGGACATCCTCAAGCGCGGGGAGCTCCGGGTCGCGGTGCAGACCTCCGGACCGCTGATGAGCTTCATGGACAAGACCGGCAAGCGCACCGGGCTGGCCGTGGAAGTGGCCAAGCGCATGGCCGACGACCTGGGCGTGAAGCTGGTGCTGCAGGACTACGAGTGGAAGGGCCTGATCCCGGCGCTGCTGTCCGGCAAGGCCGACATGGTGGCCGCCGACATGACGCCGACGCCGCAGCGCGCGGCGCAGGTGCTGTTCTCGACCCCGATGTTCTACGCCGAGACCGTGGCCGTGGTGCCGAAGGATTCTCCCTACAAGGCCTATGGCGAACTCGACAAGGACGGTGTCACCGTGGGCGTCCTGGGCGCCAGCACCTACGCCGAAGTGGGCAAGAAGATGCTGCCCAAGGCCACCATGAAAGAGTTCTCGGGAGGCAGCGCGCCGGTGGGGCAGGCCTTGTCCAGCGGCCGCCTGGACGCCGGCATCATGTCCATGTCCACCGCCAACCAGTTCCTGGTCGACTTCGGCAACCTGCGGGTGCTCGACGGCATCATGGTGCGCGAGCCCCTGGCCTTCGCCGTCGGTCCCAACGCCATCCGCCTGAAGTTCTGGCTCGACAACTGGCAGACCCTGAAGACCGCCGACGGCACGCTGCCCGAACAGGTGAGGTACTGGTACTCCACCGACTGGAAGAAAGACCACTGAGCCCATGGACTGGCTGATCGATTTCTATAACTGGCGCATCGTCAGCCAGTACACGGGCCAGTTCGCCACCGGGCTGGGCAATACGCTGATCGCGGCGGGCGCGAGCCTGGTGCTGTCGGTGCTGGCGGGCATTCCGATCGCGCTGGCCCATATGTCGTCGCGGGGCGCCGTGTGGCGTCCCGTGGCGGCCTACGTGCAGTTCATCCGGTCCACGCCGCTGCTGGTGCAGATCTACCTGGTCTATTACGCGGTTCCCATGCTGGTGCCGGGGGCCAAGGGCTGGAGCGAGATGCTGCTGGGCATCATCGCCATGACCCTGCATCACGCCGCCTACATGAGCGAGATCATCCGCGTGGGGATCGAGTCCGTGCCCCGCGGCCAGATCGAAGGCGCGAAAGCCTGCGGCATGAACTACCACCAGCGGCTGCGCTACGTGGTGCTGCCGCAGGCCTTCGCCAATACCTTGCCGCCCCTGCTGGGCCAGACCGCCGTGCTGATCAAGGACACGTCCCTGCTGTCGCTGATCACGGTGTTCGAACTGGTTGCCGCGGGCGTGCAGATGAACAGCGACCGCATCGTGCCCAACGAGAGCTTCCTGACCATCGCCGCGGGCTATCTGCTGATCTACGGCGTCATGCTGCTGCTGTCCCGGGGCGTGAGCCTCTGGCTGGCCGGTCCCGCCTGGAACGCGAGGTGAGCATGCTGGATTCCTATCTTTCCACTGCGGGCGTCGTGCTGCCCTTCCTGCTGAAGGGGTTCTGGGAAACCCTGAAGATCTCTTTCGTGGCCATCAACGCGGGGTCCCTGCTGGGCTTCGTCATCGGCGTGATCCGCAGCTACCGCATCCGCGGCGTGCACCAGCTGCTGGGGCTGTACATCCACATCCTGCGCGGCACGCCGTTCCTGGTGCAGCTCTATATCTTCTACTTCGTGCTGCCCAGTTCCGGCATCGAGCTGCTGCACTGGGATTCCGGCACGGCGGCCTTCGTGTCGCTGTCGGTCTATACCTCTTGCTACGTGGCGGAAATCGTCATGGGCGCGATCCAGGCCGTGCCGCGCGGCCAGACCGAAGGCGCGATGACGCTGGGCCTCAAACCCTTCCAGATCCTGCGGCTGGTCATCCTGCCGCAGGCCATGCGCCTGATCGTGCAACCCATGAGCGGCGTCTACGTCATGCTGATCAAGAGCACTGCCATCCTGTCGGTGGTGGGCATCACGGAACTGACGCGGCAGGGCGAGGTGTTCATCATCACCTTCCCGGCCAAATCGCTGTTCATCTACGGCATGATCGCCGCCATCTACTTCATCTACTGCTATCCGCTGCTGCGCCTGGCCAACTGGCTGGAGAAGCGGCTGACCGGCGGCCTGCAGGGCGCGGGCCTGCACTGACACGGGGCACCATGGCATCCGAGTACATCGATACCTACTACCGGCGCACGCTGGCCGACGCCGATACCTACTACCCGCCGCTGGCGGGCGCGGACAGCGCCGACGTCTGCGTGGTGGGGGGCGGGCTGGCCGGCCTGTCGACCGCGCTGGAACTGGCCCGGCGCGGCCGCGGCGTGACCTTGCTGGAAGGGCGGCGCATCGCCTGGGGCGCCTCGGGCCGCAATGGCGGCTCGGTGTCGCCGGCCTTCTCCGCCGGCGCGGACGCGATCCGGCGGCACGTGGACGAGGACCACTACCGGCAACTCTACCGGCTGTCCATGGAAGGCGTGGAGATCATCCGCGCCAATATCCGCGACCTGCGGATCGAGGAGGCGCGCAAGGTCGACGGCCGCCTGCGGGTGGTGCGCTACGAAGCGACCGACGCGCTGCGCCAGTGGTGCGACGACCAGCGGCGCGACTTCGGCCGCGACGTGCGCTTCCTGAGCCGCAACGAGGTCCGCGAGCGGCTGCTGTCCGACGTCTACTTCCAGGGCGTCGACGATCCGACCTCCTTTCATTTCCATCCCCTGAACTACGCCCGCGCGCTGGCCCGCGAGTGCGCGCGGCTGGGCGTGCGCATCCATGAGGATTCCGCCGTCACGCAGGCCGAACTGAACGGAGCGGTCAAGCGCCTGAAGACCGCGCAGGGCCAGGTCGACGCCCGCAGCGTGGTGCTGGCCACCGGCGGCTACACGGATGGGGTGGTGCCGGCGCTGCGCCGGGCCATGCTGCCGATCGCCACCTACATCATGCTCACCGAACCCCTGGGCGACCGAGTGCTGTCGGCCATCCGCAGCACCGCCGCCATCGGCGACGACCGCCGCGCCGGCAACTATTACCGGGTGCTCGATGGCGGACGCATCGGCTGGGGCAGTAGAATCACCACCCGTGTCGATGACCCGCCCGACCTGGCCGAGTCCCTGCGCCGTGAGCTGCTGTCCGTCTATCCCCAGTTGCGGGGGGTGAAGGTCGAAGCGGCATGGTCGGGGCGCATGGCCTACGCGCGCCACCTGATGCCCCAGATCGGGCAACTGGCGCCCGACGTCTGGTATTGCACCGCGTTCGGCGGGCACGGCATGAATACCACCTCGATCGGGGGCCGGGTCGTCGCCGAGGGGATCACCGGCGATACCCAGCGCTACAAGCTATTCGCACCCTTCGGGCTTGCCTGGAACGGCGGCGGCTTCGGCACGGCGGCGGTTCAACTAACTTATTGGTCTTACCAGGCGCGCGACTGGTGGCGGGAGCGGCGGTCGCGGGCATGACAGGGTGTACAGATGGAAGGCAACAAACAGAGCGTATTGGCACAACGGCTGCGAGCCCTGCGCCAGGCGCGGACCTGGACCCTGAAGCAGGCGGCGGCGGCCACCGGCGTGTCCGCGTCCACGTTGTCCAAGATCGAAAACGGCCTGCTGTCGCCCACCTATGACAACCTGATCAAGATCGCCGCGGGCCTGGAGCTGGACGTGGCCGAACTGTTCACGGCGTCCGACGCCCACATGGGCACCGGACGCCGCAGCCTAAGCCGCCAGGGAGAAGGGCGCCAGTACGAAACCCCGTACTACGACCACCGCCTGCTGTGCACCGCGCTGTCGCACAAACGCATGATGCCGTTCCATACCCGCGTGAAGGCCCGCTCCTTCGAGGAGTTTCACGATTGGAGCCGGCATCGCGGAGAGGAGTTCGTCTACGTGCTGGAAGGCGAGGTCGAGCTCTATACCGAGTTCTACGAACCCGCCCGCCTGAAGGCCGGGGAAAGCTTCTACATCGACAGCCGCATGGGCCACCGGGTGATCAGCCTGAGCCGGGAAGATGCGATCGTGCTGTGGGTATCCACGCACGCCGACCTCGGAGAAGAGTAGGGCGCGGCCCCCTGTCGCCGACCCCTATGCGGGCCGGCCGCCCAAGCCGGCCGCAACAAGGTAAAATGCGGCGCCCGGATCGCTTCCGGGCCATCGCCACACCGCGCGGCAGTAGCTCAGCTGGATAGAGCACGGGCCTTCTAAGCCTGAGGTCGGGGGTTCGAGCCCCTCCTGCCGCGCCATAATCAATAATTAAATCAATGGGGTGCTTTCGGTGTTTGGGCTGCGAGCTTGCGCCTGAACTTGCGCCGGTGCCGAAACGACGCCGGCCCACTCTCCGAGGCCGCGGGCACGGCTGATGATGCTACTTGCTTGCGTCTCGGCCAGAGCTGGCTATGTCGATCCGCGCTTCCAGGCAGCGGATGAGGACGACGAACATGGAGACTCCATTATTGGCAGGAGGGCGTGGGTCGATGCGCACTGAACCTCTTGTTGCCTAAAGCGGCTGTGGCACTGTCGATGAGATTTTACTGAAAGCTACACATGTATTCGATCATTTCAATTGCGTCGATAACCACTACAAAATAATACGTCGCGCCTCGGTTAATTAAAAGGGACGGAAGATTTCAAGAAAAATCTCACGGCTGGATGCCTAGGTCGTGAGCAGAATCTTGTCCGCGGCCTCACTCGGATCGCGCGGACAAGAACCGCACACTTGCGATCTGTCTGCGGAGCACTAAGCGTGCGCACGTTCACATGTGCACCGGCTGGCCGCGGTAATTCCTAGCATCGCAGACTGAATTCGATCAGTTGCGCGCCAACGGCGGGTGGTTCTCTCTGGGGAGCTATCCGCTGTTTTCTCTCAAAACGGCGCTTATGCGGTGCATACCCCCCTTTGTTGATGTGTCTTCTGTATTCCACTGATGGAAGCAGCTGGCCTATAGATTCTGAAAGGACGCAATGACATTACGTCAGAATGCGATCTACCTCGCGCTTGTTTCTTCGCTTCTGCCCGCCTATCCGTCTCACGGCGCCGAGACGGACATTCCTCCCCGCAAGAAATCGACCACCACCGACACCGTCATAGCCGACGGTATCGATGTTGTTATCGACAGCGCTACGATCCGGACCGCGAATGACGGCACGTCTGGCCTGCATGTGCTTAACGGCGGCTCCATCGCGACGGGTGGAAGTCTGGTATCGACTGCGGGCCGCGGCGCATACGGGGTATGGGTGGACGGCCGTGGCAAGGCCAATATTCACAATAGCTCTATAACGACCCACGGTGACTATAGCCACGGCATATACGCGTCGGGCTTCGGCGGCAACAGCAAGATTTTTGTTGGCGACTCCTTCATTGAGACTACGGGCGAGGGTGCGTCCGGCCTTCAGGCATCTGGTGGCACGGTGGACTTGAAAAATGTCGGTATCTCGACACGTGGGCAGTATGCCAACGCACTGGTTCTTCATCAGGTCGATCTATCTGCCAGCGGCACGCATTTATTTGCCGGGCAGGGCGTTGGGTTGGTCGCCACAGGAAACAGTCGGCTCTCCTTCACAGGGGGCAGCATTCGCGCCGACAAGTCCGCCGTGGTCATCGATGACGGCGGCTCGCGCTCCGTGGTCAGTTTTCGAGACACCGAGATATCTTCCGGCGCCTTGGGCTTTGTTATTCATGGAAGTTCCGATGTATCTCTTGAGCGAGTGCGGATCTCAATCAATGCCCCGGAGGATGATCTATCGCTGAAAGCAGGCGTGTCCATGACGGGGCCCTCCAAAGTCTCCTTGATCGATTCGGACATTCGAACTACAGGAGAAAACGCGAACGGCGTTTTCAACTTCGGGGGCGACCTTGCGATAGAAGGCGGCTCTATCGGCACCCAGGGTTACGCCAGCATGGGCGTCGCCATGAACGGCTTATATGACACCGTCTCCATTGCCGCGAGGAACGTGGGTATATACACGTCCGGCGATTACGGCGCTGGCGCGGCAGCCTTGTTCGGAGGCTATCTGGTCCTGGATGGCAGCGCCATCTACACGGAAGGAAAGAACGCGTATGGCATCTGGGGGGAGGGCGGTTCGGTATTGGCCGCCAACACCGCGGTGACGACCAGGGGCGAAGGTTCCCACGGGTTCGTTGGCACCGACATTGCGCCGCAGCTGGATGGTGTTGCGATTCATACGTATGGCGCGGGCGCCAATGGCGTTTGGCTTTTCAGCACGGATGAGGATAGTCATGGCAGCTTTAGCCTTCGCGGAGGAGGCCGGGTTGAAACCGAAAATGCCGCAGCCATCAGAGTTAGCGGTGGCAGTCAAGATATTGAGCTTTCGGACGCCACCGTTATCGGGCGTGGTGGCGAAGGGATCTTGCTTCGAGTTGAAGCCCTAAAGGATTTGACGCCGGTTGAAATCCTGACGGATCCCAGCGCGTCCAGAGATAACCCCGTAATGGTGGGCATGGTCGCCCTGCAGGCCCAACGCAGCCAACTGATGGGTGACGTGATCGTGGAAAGCGGATCTGCCACCATCGCCTTGGGCGAAGATTCCGTATTGGTGGGGGCCCTGAAGGGGCACGGAGGCCATTCGGTGGACAGGTTATCCATTGACCGGACTAGCACTTGGTATGTGCGTGACAACTCCGACTTGGGAAGTCTGGATACGGCGGGAACGGTTTCGTTCATTACTCCGGACGACAGTTTCAAGGTGGTGCATCTGAGCGGCGATCTCACCGGCCATGGTTTATTTGCCTTCAGAACCAACCTGGGCGCTGGTCAAGGAGATCTGCTGCGCGTAAGCGGAACCGTCGAGGGCCAACATGAGGTATTGGTGGCCAACAGCGGCTACGAGCCTTCGAAAGAATCCGGGGCCTTGCGCATCATCGAGTCGGAAGGTGGCTCGGGCACATTCAGCCTTGCAAACCGGGACCAGGTTGCTGACCTCGGCACCTATCGGTATGCATTGATGACCGACGACAACATCGGCGGGCGCGCTACCGATTGGAGCCTCATGCCATCGCCAAATGGGGGAAAGAATCAACTGTCGACCACTGCCAACGCTGCCATCAACACGTCTTCGGCCAGTACTATGCAGGCGCTTTGGTATGCGGAAACGGGCTCCCTCATGCGGCGCATGGGTGAACTGCGGCATGGAAACGCCGGCGAAAACGTTTGGCTGCGCACTTTCGGCGAACGGCAGAAGCTGGACAACGGTGGCGCCCGGCCGTTTGATCAAAAAGTGCGCGGAATGCAGGGCGGGGCCGATACACGTTTCGAGGGTCGGGACGGTTTCTGGCACGTCGGCGGGTTTGCCGGATTGAGCTATGGCGATCGCCGCTTTGCCGACGAAGGGGATGGGCGCAGCAATAGCTATCATGCAGGCGCCTACGCCACCTATCTGGCTGACAGCGGTTGGTACCTGGACTCGGTACTCAAGGTCAATCGATTCGCCAATCGCTTTAACGTCACCACCACCGATGGCCGAGAGGTCAGCGCCAAAACAAGAACCGCTGCCGCCGGTCTCTCGCTGGAAGTCGGTCAGCGAGTTGAATTTGGGCAGCGGTGGTTTGCTGAGCCGCAGGGCCAGGTAGCCGTGGTACGAACGGGCAGTGATCGGTACACCGCGAGCAATGGTCTGATGGTCTCGGCCGAGGGCGGGACTTCGGTGCAAGTGCGGACCGGCGCGTTGTTCGGGAAGCGGTTCGAGTTGCAAGGCGACGGCTTCATCCAGCCATATGTCAAAGTGGGCTGGGTTCAGGAGTTGGCTGGCACGAGCAGCGTGCAAACCAACGGTATCTCCACTCGAACGGACTTGTCTGGCGGGCGGGCGGAACTCGGGTTGGGAGTTACTGCTTCCTGGTCGAATGCCCACAGGATCTACGCCGACTATCAATATTCAGGCGGCCAGCGTCTGGATGTGCCGTCCGCGTTTTCGCTTGGATATCGGTACGTTTGGTGAACTGTGCGAGCGCGGCGTCAAATTTCGATGCGATTTCCCAAGGGGGCGCGCGCTCCCGCTCGCTCCGGAGTTCCCTCCAGAGGGTGTCTCCACTTAGCTCCTCCCCATCTCGTGCTGGCATACGACCCAGTGCATGCGCCTACGGCTGATGGCGGGCTATTAGTCAGGGTTCTTGGCGGTAGCGCTTGCCTGCGGGCCTGCCCCATTTGCCCGGGCCGGAGAGGGAAGTGGGGAAGGGACGGCCTAAGGGTTTCCCGGTTTGGTCGAGTCTGGACCGGGGGAACGATAGTCCGTATACTTCTTCGCAAATAATGCGTGACGCGCTACTGATGGATCGCAAAGATTCACAGTCCAAGAGGAGAGCACCATGGGCATCCCCCGTCGACTTCTGCCGCCAACTGCCATGCTTTTGGCGTTCGAAGCTGCGGCCAGGACCGGCAATTTCACGCAGGCCGCCCAGGAACTCAATTACACGCAAAGCGCCATCAGCCGCCAGATCCGCTCGCTTGAGGAGCGTCTTGGAACGGAGTTGTTCGTCCGGGGACGGCAGCGGGTCATCCTGACGCGCGCGGGCGTGAGCTACGCTCGCAGCATCAGCGATGCGTTGCGCCACATCAGCGAGGCTTCCTTGTCGGTGCAGGCGAATCCGCACGCGCTGTCGCTGCGCCTTGCGATGCTGCCCAGTTTCGGCTCGCGCTGGCTCATTCCCAAGATTCATATGTTCCTGGCGCAGCATCCGGATGTTTCCCTGAATTTCTCGGCGCGCGCCGTGCCGTTTGACTTTGAAAGCGAGCCTTTCGATTGCGCGATCCATTACGGACCCCTCACCTGGACAGGGACCGAGTCGGTACGCCTGATGGGCGAGTCCGTGGTGCCCGTGGCTGGCGCCAAGCTGTTGTCGCGCTACCGTTTCGAGCGGCCGGAGGATTTGCTCAAGGCACCGCTCCTGGTGCTGAGTTCCCGAGTCGGCTCATGGCAGCGCTGGTTCGAGCGCAATGGGGTGGCCTACGAGCAGGAAGAAGGGCTGATGTTCGACCAGTTCGATGCCCTGGTGGCGGCGGCCGAGGTCGGTCTGGGTATTGCCCTGGTACCGCGCTTTCTGTTTGCGGCCGAGATCGACAGCGGCGCCCTGGTTCCGGCCATCGACAGCGATACGCCTTCTGAACACGCCTATCATCTGGTCTGGCCGCAGGACCGGCGCGACAACTCCACCATGAAGTTGTTTCGTGACTGGTTGTGCCATCAATCGCGCCTGTTTGCCGGGGCCGAAGCTCCGACCGACCACCGACCCAAGGTCGGCGATCCGATGGTGGTCTGCTGAAGCTGTGCGCTAGGCGGCGCACATAACGATGTGGCGTTGCGCCAGCGCGCCGATCTGCGCGTCGTTCATGCCCAACATTTCCGACAGTACCTCGGCGGTGTGCACGCCAAGTGCAGGTGCGGGACGAGGTGCTTCGTGCCCGGTTGCCGAGAACTGCAGCGCCAGGCCGGCGGCCAGGTGGTTGCCGATGCTAGGCTGATGGATCATGGTCAGTAGTGGGTTGGCCATCAGGCTCAGGGGGCCGCTGTCCTGCAGACCTTGTTGCAGGCTTTGATAGCGGCTCCAGCACACGCCGTCGCGTTCGAAGCTGGCGATGATCTGCGCCAGGCTGTGACGACGACACCAGGCTGCAACCAGGTCAGCGATACCGTGCCGGCCCAGGAAGCGGTCGCCTTCCCGTCCGAAGTCCAGGCCCAGTTCGGTAGCCAGCGCATCCAGGGCGGCCTGCAATCCGGTGGACTTGCACAGCGCGCGCCATTGTTTGAGCGTCAGGCCGACGATCATGATGCGTTCGCCGTCGGCAGTGAGAAAGTCGCGCCCGAAGGCGCCATAGAGATAGTTGCCGTATTTATCGCGCCGCATGCCCAGTTGCGCTTCGGTCAGCAGACCCAAGTGCGAGGTCATGGCCAGGGCGGCGTCTTCCAGTGCCAGCGAGACGGACTGCCCCTGGCCGCTGGTGCGCCGGCTGCGTTCGGCCGCTAGGATGCCGATCACGGCCAAATGGCCGGTGATCAGGTCCCAGGCGGGCAGGACATGGTTGCAGGGCTGGTCATCGCCTTCCGGGCCGGTCAGCCCGGGAAAGCCGAGCCTGGGATTGACGGTGTAATCGACGGCGGAGCGACCCTGTCTGTCGCCGGTGACGGTAAGCTGGATGAGACGCGGACACCGCGCTGCCAGCACCGCGTAGTCGAGAAAGCCGCGCGCAGGGAAGTTCGTCAACAGGATGTTGCCGTTCTCCTCGGGCGCCAGGATCAACGCCTGCGCGAGCTCGCGGCCTTCCTGCGTCGCGGTGTCGATAGCGACCGACCTCTTGGATTTATTCAGGCCGTGCCAGAACAGGCTGGTGCCATCGGCCGCGACAGGCCAGCGGCGATAGTCCAGACCGCCTTGCGGCGGGTCGATACGGATGACATCGGCGCCGAGTTGCGCCAGCGTCAGGCCACCAAGGGGCGCGGCGACGAAGGCCGACAATTCGATGACTTTCAGGCCGGTCAGGGCATTGGGCAGGAGCATGTCGCGGCCTTAGGCGGTAAGCGCGGTTTCATAGAGCGAGCGCGAGATCACGCGCAGCGCCAGGGCCTCTTCCGATCCTTCGAAAATGGAGAGAACGCGGGCATCGACGAAGTAGCGGCTGATCGATGTTTCTTCCGCATAGCCCATGCCGCCATGCAGTTGCAGGGCATCCCGGGTGACCAGTTCGGCCGAACGGCAGGCCAGCAACTTGGCCAGGCTTGCCTCCATGGCCAGGCCTTCTCCGCTATCGAGGCGCTGGGCCACTGCGTAGGCCAACTGGCGGCAGGCCAGGTATTGCGCCGCCATTTTGGCGATCCTGACCTGGGTGAGCTGCATATCGATGAGGGGAGAGCCGAAAATACTGCGGTCCTGGGCGTAGTTGATCGCGGCGGCGATGGCGGCTTGCATGACGCCGCAGGCGCGGGCTGCTGTCTGCATGCGACCGCCGGTCATGCCGGCCATGGTCAGATAAAAGCCCTGGCCCTGGCCTTGCGCTTCTCCGATGAGATTCTCGTCGGGCACGAAGAAGTCGTCGAAGTGCAGGTCGAAGGAGTGCATGCCCCGATAGCCTATGGTCGGGATGGCCTGGCCTTCGAGTCGTCCGCCCTCTGCTTGCTCATGACGGAACCGGTGACCGGCGTAGGGCGGTTTGCTGACCAGGAAAAGGCTGAGGCCGCGATGCCCCGCCTGGGGACCGGTGCGCGCGACGACCATCAGCACATCGGCATGCCCGGCGAAGGTACACCAGGTCTTGGCGCCATCCAGCCGCCAGCCGCCTTCGACCTTGCTTGCTTTCAAGGAAAGGCTGGCGACGTCCGACCCGGCGTTGGGCTCGGTGATGGCGATGGCGCACAACAGTTCGCCGCTGGCGATCCGCGGCAGCCAATGCTGCTTCTGCGCTTCGGTGCCTCCGGCCATCAGCGCTCGCGACAGGATCTCCGGGCGCGTGAGCAGGCTGCCGGCAGCCGCCAGCGAGGCAGCCGACAGGGTCTCCGTCACGGCCAGCATCAAGGGAAGATTGTCTCCCGAGGTCGGTGCGGTGCCGCCATAGTTTTCCGGAATGGACAGGCCGAAGGCGCCCATTTCTCGCATGCCGTCGAGTATGCCGGGCGGGATGTCCAGGTCTTGGCGGTGGATGGATTCGGCGGCGGGAAGGACTTCCTGCTGGGCGAAACGATGGAAGGCGTCACGCGCCATCGCGACGTCTTCGGAGAGCCGGGGCTGGCCGATGTCGCTGCGGCTTTGCGCCAGCTCACGTCCGACCTCGGCATTGTGGCTGCTGGTCGCGGCCGTGCGTAAGGCATGCTGGAAGCTGTCACTGGCTTTCAGGCTGGCGATGGCGGCCGTATCCAGGTTGAGCTCGAGCAATACCTGTTCCAGCCGGGCGTGCGAGTTGAGCAGCGTTTGCCCGATGAAGGTCATGGACAGGGACTGGTCCAGCGGTGATTGCGCGGGATAGGCCTGCACCAGGGTCTGGGCGGCAAGCAGGTCTGCCGCTATCCAGGCGATTTCGTAGCTGGTGGCCTGATACTCGTCCAGGCGCTGCTGGTTGAGCCGGCCATCGACCGTGCAGCTTTCCGCGACCCAGCAAACGGCCTCTTTGAGAAAGAAATCCAGATTCTTCAGAACGGGATTGGCGAGAGAAAGAAAAACCGTCTTGTTCATATTCTGACTTTTCCTGCAGCGTAGGCGTTCTTGCCGGATCGGCCCAAAAAGTATAGGGGGGCGGTTCTCGGCCCGAGCGTGAAATTCCCTCATTAGGTGATGCCGTGCGCGCATGACGCACGGCCTTGTCGCCGGCCATTTTCCGTTTACGCATCAGGTCATGCGGACATTTCATTGGTGCGCGCTTTTTTGTCTGAATAGACTGCGTGCAACTTGATGACAGGCGCTGATTCCAGGCGCGACGCTACAGGAAGGTAAACGGACTATGTCGGATCCGCACGAGCGGTTTTCTTCTCCTTTGAGCATGGCTTCAGCGACTTTTCTGGAGGCCATGCATGAGCAGTATCGCGACGACGCCCTGTCGGTGGATCCGGCCTGGCGCTACGTATTTCGTTTTCTGGACGACGTCTGCCAGGCCGAGGATGCGGGCGGCCAAGGCCTGTTGCAGGCGGAGCTGATACGCCGCTTTGGACATTTGCAGGCGGGGCTGGATCCGCTGGAGCTGGCGCGGCCCCAGGATCCGGTCTTGCTGGCCGAGTACGTGGCCGATGTGGCAGGCTTGGGCGGCGACCTTGCCGCGCTACGCTCGGCCTATCAGGGCGGGCTGGCGGTCGAGACTGCGCATTTGTGCGATTTCTCCTTGCTCAAATGGGTGTATGAGCGCTGCGAAGGTCCGCGATCCGCGCCCGCTGCGGAGGCTCTGCGCAGCGCCTATCAGCGCGTGGTGGAATCCGATGAATTCGAGCGCTTCCTGATGAAGAAATTCCCGGGCAAGAAAAAGTTCGGGCAGGAAGGCGCCGAGGCGGTTCCCGTGGTGCTGGACAGGCTGCTGGCCCAGGCCGCGCGGGCGGGGGTGGGTGAGGTCGTGATCGGCACCATGCACCGCGGGCGTTTGAACCTGATGGCCAATGTGCTGGGAAAATCCATGGCCCGGATCTTCGCCGAGTTCAAGGGAGGGCATCCCTTTGAGACGCAACAGGCGTTGGCGGCCGACGTGCCATATCACCTGGGGCATGTCGGGGAACTGGAGTATGAGGGCAAGCGGCTGCGCGTAAGCCTGCTGCCCAATCCCTCCCATCTGGAGGCGGTGGACCCGGTGACGCTGGGCCTGGCGCGTTGGGTACAGGATCATCGCGCCGAGCGCGATCGCGCCCGGGTGCTGACCATCATTCTGCATACCGATGCCGCCGTGATCGGGCAGGGCGTCGTGGCGGAAACCCTTCAGCTCTCGGGAGTGCAGGGCTATACCACCGGCGGCGTGATCCACGTGGTGGTCAACAACCAGATTGGATTTACCACCGAACCGCACGAAGGCCGGGCCTCGCGCTATTGCACCGATGCCTGGAAGGCGGTGCAGAGCTTGATCCTGCATGTCAACGGCGAGGACATGGATGCGGCCTTGCAGGCGGCCGATATGGCGGTGGGCTATCGCCAGGCGCATGGGCAGGACGCGGTCATCGACCTTGTGGCCTATCGCCGCAACGGCCATAACGAGTTCGACGAGCCACGCTTCAGCCAGCCGCAGTTGTATCGACACGTCGACGCTCGCCAACCTTTGCGCGACCGTTTGCGAGCGCGGCTGCTGCAGGCCTGTCAGCTGGACGAGGAGTGGGAGGCTGGATTCATCGCGGAATATCGCCACCGCCTGGAGCAGGCGTATGCAGGCGCGGCCGCACAACTGGCCCCACAGGCGCAGCAGGTGGTGCCGGCGGATGCGCCGATTGACACGGGGGTGCCATGCGAGGCCTTGCTGGAGTGTCTGCGGCAGTTGGCGGACATCCCGGCGGGTTTCAGTATTGGCGAGCGTCTGCTGAGGCAGATCCAGGCGCGTGCGCTGATCGAGCCTGGTATCGCCTGGGCCACGGCCGAGGCGCTGGCGTTTGGCTCTTTGCTCGAAGTGGGGCTGCCCGTGCGCCTGGCGGGACAGGACGTCGTGCGCGGCGCATTCTCGCACCGGCACTTCCATCTGGTGGATGTGGAGGACGGCCGCCGGTATGTGTCCTTACAGGCGTTGGCCAAGGAGGGGGCGGTCTTCGAGGTGATCAATAGCCCTCTGTCCGAGTACGCGGCCTTGGGATTTGAGTATGGCTACAGCCTTTCCGGACGGCAGGGCCTGAATATCTGGGAGGCGCAGTTCGGCGACTTTGCCAACGGCGCCCAGATCGTGATCGATCAGTTCATCAGCAGCGGCGAAGAAAAGTGGTCGCAAAGCTCGGGGCTGACCATGTTGCTGCCGCATGGCCTGGAGGGCCAGGGGCCGGAGCACTCGTCGGCTCGCATCGAGCGCTATCTGCAGCTCTGCGCCGATGGCAATGTCCGCCTGATCAATCCCTCCACACCGGCCAATTATTTCCACGCGCTCAGGTTCCAGGCGTTGGCGACGAACCGAAAACCCCTGATCGTGATCTCGCCCAAGACCCTGCTGCGCCTGCCAGCGGCGGTATCGCCTCTGGATGATTTCCTGCCGGGACAGGGGTTTTCCCCCTTGCTGGTGTCCGGGCCGGCGCATGGCGCGCGCCGCATTCTGCTGTGTTCGGGAAAGATCGCCTACGAATTGGAGGACTATCGCGCCGCCCAGGGCGAGGACGATGTGCTCATCGCCAGGTTGGAGCAGCTCTACCCCTACCCGGAGGACGCGCTGGCCGATCTCCTGCAGGCGCATCCCGGTGCCCAGCTGTTCTGGGTCCAGGAAGAACCGGAAAACATGGGGGCGTGGCTTTGGTATGACCGGCGCCTGGAGCGGCTGGCCGCGCGTTGCGGCAACCCGACGCCGGCCTTTGTCTACTGCGGTCGGCCGGCCAGCGCCTCGCCCGCGGGGAGTTTTCATGGCCGGCATGCCGCCGATCAGGCGGCCGTCGTGGCCCAGGCATTCCAGCCTTAGGCTGGGATTCGGAAACGGCATCACTTCATGCGAAGTTGTCGCTTCTGCCCAGCCCATGCGCTCTTCATAATGAACTGAACCATCCAGAAACGAGACGTACCGCCATGCATGACTTTGTGCCCGCCTATCTTGCACCTGCCGGATCTCCCATCCGCGAACTGCACAAATACGTCGGCTTGCCCGGCATGATTTCATTTGCCGCCGGTTATCCGGATGGCGAGCTATTCGACGTGGAGGGCGTGCAGCGGGCCTTCGAAAAAGCCTATGAAGACCCACGGCGCTGCCTGCAATACACGGCCACTGAAGGGCTGCCGGCCTTGCGTGAGGTCTTGCTTGCGCTGATGGCCGAGCGCGCCGCCGAGGTCGATCCGGCCAGCCTGCTCGTGACCACGGGCTCGCAACAAGGGTTTGACCTGGTGCTGCGGGTGCTGATGCAGCCCGGCGATATCTGTCTGGTGGAGCAGCCCGCCTATCCGGCAACCCTCCAGGCGCTGCGGATGCATCAGGCGCGCATCGTGGGCGTACACACGGATGAGGACGGCATCGATACGGCGCGTTTGCGTGCCTGGCTGGCAGAGCACCACGGCCGCCAGCCTATCAAGGCGCTTTACACCGTGCCGACGTTCAGCAATCCGTCGGGGCGCACCCTGCCGGTGCAGCGGCGGCGCGAGCTGCTGCAGCTCGCCGTGGAGTACCGCTTCCTCATCCTGGAGGACGACCCCTATAGCGAACTGCGTTTCGGCGGCCAGGCCTTGCCTTCGATATTGTCTTTGGCGGCCGATATCCCGGGGGCGCGTGACTGGGTGGTGCATTTCTCCAGCTTGTCGAAAGTCATCGCCGGTGGCCTGCGCGTGGGCTGGATGATCGCCCACCAGGACATCATCAAGCGCTGCGTGATCGCCAAGCAGACCAGTGATCTGTGTTGCTCGTCGCTGACGCAGGCGGTGGCCGCCGCCTATCTGAGCTCGGGCGATATGGCGCGGCATTTCCCCAAGGTGATCGACTCTTATCGCCACAAATGCAATGCGCTGGCCGATGCCCTGCATGCCAGTTTTGGCGGGCGGATCAGCCTGGAGCGTCCGGAGGGCGGCATGTTCCTCTGGGCTCGTTGCGAGGGGGTGGATTCCGCGCAGTTGCTTGAGCGTGCAATCGAGAGCCGGGTGCTGTTCGTGCCGGGCAAGGCCTTCTATGCCGAACCCGGGCCGACGCCGGAGTTCCGTCTGTCATTTGCCAGCCCTCGTCGGCAGGAGTTGGCCGAGGGCGCAGAGCGCCTGCATGCCGCCTACCGCCAGTTGTTGGACGAATAGTTTTTTCCAGAGGAGAGAAAGATGCGTTTGAAAGGTAAGAAAGCCATTGTGACCGGCGCTGCGCAGGGCATAGGTCTGGCCATTGCACAACGCTATGTCGCCGAAGGCGCGGCGGTGCTGCTGTCGGATATCAATGCCGACCTGCTCGCCACCGAGGCGGGACGCCTGGGAATGCCCTGGCAGGTGACCGACGTGAGAAAGTCGGCGCAGGTCCGGGAGCTGGTCGACAAGGGCGTGAATACCTTGGGCGGCCTGGACATTATGGTTTCCAACGCCGGGATCGTGAATTCGCCGGCCAGCTTCCTGGAACTGGAGGAGTCGGTGTTCGACCACGTCCTGGAAACCAATCTGAAGTCGCAGTTCCTGTGCGGCCAGGCGGCCGCGCGGGCGATGGTCGCGGCCGGCACCAAGGGCGTGATCATCAATATGTCTTCGGTCAACGCGCGGCTGGCGATTCCCACCATGACCCCTTATGCGGTGTCCAAGGCCGGGTCTACGCAATTGACCAACGTGATGGCGTTGTCGCTCGCCGAACACGGCATACGCGTGGCGGCCATCGGGCCGGGCACCATCCTGACCGATCTGGCCAGGGAAGTGATCATGCGCGACGAGGCCACGCGGCGCAGCGTGATGTCGCGCACGCCGCTGCGTCGCACGGGCGAACCGGAAGAAGTGGCCGGCATCGCCGTGTTCCTGGCGAGTTCGGATGCCTCGTATATCACCGGGCAGACGATCTATGCAGACGGCGGCCGGTTGGGCTTGAACTACACGGTGCCGGTCGACGACGTTTGAGCAGCAGGCAGGGCTTTGTGACCAGGGGGCGATCAAGCCTGATGGTTTCCGTAACTACATTTCTGGATGTACTAGAAGGAGCATTTGGCATGAAAACTCGTATTCGAGCATCCCTGGCAGGGGGCTGCCTCCTGGCCGTTGGCATGTTGACCACGGCAATGGCCCAGGTCCGCGTCGGCGTGATCCTGCCTTTGAGCGGACCCAGCGCAACCATAGGTGAGGATGTGCGGCGCGCAGTGGAACTGGCCGTGGAAGACATCAACAAGGCCGGCGGCATCAAGGGCCAGCGCTTCGAGGCCATCATTGAGGATTCGGCGGGAAATCCCACGACCGGGCTGGGCGCAGCCCGCAAACTGATCTCGGTCGACAAGGTGCCGGTCGTGCTGGGTGAGTATTCCTCGGGGATTACGCTGCCCATGGCCCAATACGTCGTGGGCGAGAATACGGTGCATATCAATATCGCGAGCACCAGTGTGAAGGTGCGCGAATTGGGGGCATCGTCCTTCAATCTGGTCGGTCTTGAAGATCGGGGCGGCGAATTCGCGGCCAAGGACTCCTATGCGGTGGGCCTGCGCAAGGTCGCCATCATTGCGCCCAACAATGCGCATGGGCAAGGGACGGCGCATGCATTCCGCACCGAGTTTTCCCGGCTGGGAGGCGAGGTGATAGGCGAGGTGCTGTACACGGCGGGGCAGCCTTCCTACCGGCGCGAGCTGCAACAGCTGGATCGCCGCAAGCCCGATGGCTATGTTTACACGGCCTACGGCCAGGAGGCGGCGATCATCAACCGCGAGGCGCGCGACCTGGGGTTACGCAGCAAGCCCTGGTACGCCATTCTGTTGAGCAACGCCATCAGTGATACCCCTCCCGACATCGCCCAGGGCCAGATCGGGATGGAGCTGGGTTCTTTCCAGGGCCAGGTTGGACAGGACTACGCCGCTGCCTTCCAGAACAAGTACAAGGGTCCGGTCCGATCCTCGTTCTCGGGCTACGCCTATGACGGCATACGTATCGCCGCCCGGGCGATGGACAGCGCCGCCAGTACCAATCCCGAGGATATCCGCAAGGCCCTGGTCGCCCTTGGAAAGCAAGGCTATACGGGCGTCACCGGTGAAATCCGGTTCGATGACAAAGGCCAGCGCGTCGAGCCACCCTATGCCAGGCTGAAGTACGAAGACGGTAAGGTCGTTGCCCGCTAATCCCGGTTGTTGGCTGCCTGCGTGGCATTGCAGGCAGCCTGCCCCGCCAACGGGGTCAGGTCTAAGCATGAGTGAGTCTTGTTGAGTGAATTCATGATCCAGTTCTTGATAGAAATCTTGTTGCGCATCTCGGAGTTCTCCCTGATCGCGCTGGGCCTGAGCCTGGTGTACGGCCTGGTCAAGTTTCCCAATGTGGCCCATGTGCAATACGCCATGCTGGGCGCTTATCTGATGTTCTTCTTCATTCGTGCCGGGCTGGCTTCGGTGGCGGCCCTGATACTGAGCAGCCTATGCATGGGGGTGTTCGCGGCCCTGGTACACAAGCTGGTTTTCAGCCGCCTCTTGCGGGCGGGACCGGCCATCACCATGATAGGTTCGCTGGCCATCGCCATGATCATCAGCGCCGTCATCCTGGGCGTGGCGGGCTCTTTTCCCCTCGTGCCTCAGTCCGCATCGGGGCAGTCGTTCACGATTGCCGGTGTGTTCCTGTCGCAAGCGCAGGGATACAAGATCGTCACGACCCTGTGTGTGATCCTGATGTTCTGGCTCTTCTGGACTCGTACACGTCTGGGACGATCCATGCGGGCGCTCTCATCCAACGCTGTGCTGGCGGACGCCAGCGGGTTGCATGCCTCGCGCACGGTTCTTCTGGTCGCCTTCGCCAGCGGAGTGCTGGCTGGGCTGGGCGGCTGTCTGCTGGGGATGTCATCGGGCGCCTACAGCAATATGGGCAATGATCTGCTGCTGCCGGTGTTTGCCGCGGCGATTCTGGGCGGCCTGGGCAATCCGCTGGGCGCGGTGCTGGGCGCGGCCTTCATCGCGCTAATCGAGACCGTGGTCACCAATGTGAATTTCGGCTGGATGGTTGGCGAGGACATGGCCTTCATCCCCTTGCCCTACCTGGGCGCGACATCCTTCCTTATCTTGCTGCTCGCCCTGCTGTTCAGGCCCTACGGTCTGTTTGACAAGGAGGTGCGCCGTGTTTGAGTTTCTGGTTCATGCGCTCACGATAGCGGCCATCTACGGCATGATGGCGCTGGGCCTGCATCTGCAGGCGGGCTATGCCGGTTTGATGAATTTCGGCCATATTGCCTTCGCGGGGCTGGGGGCCTATGCCACTGGCATTTCGATCCACGCCGGCTTGGGCGCCCCGTTGGGGTTGGCCGTGGGTGTCGGCCTGGCCGTTGTGTTGGGCTGGTGTATCTCTCGGCTGGGCCGCCAGCTGGCGGCCGATTACTGGGCCATCGTCACCTTGGCGATTGCCGAGATCATGCGCACCATCGCCAACAACGAGGGATGGCTGACAGGCGGGGCGCAGGGCATCAGCGCGCTGCCGGTGCCGTTTGGCGGCCTGCCCAGGCCCTATAACAGCCTGTCCTTCCTGTTGTTGGTGATTCTGCTCTTCGCGGCTTGTGCCTGGGTTTGCCAACGCCTGGGCAATGGTCGCCTGGGCCGCGCGCTACGCCTGATGCGCGAAGAACCCAAGCTTGCCGGCTGCGTGGGCTACAACCTCACTGCGCTGAAGTCGCGCGCCCTGATGGCGGCCGGTGCGGTCACGGCCGCGGGCGGCAGCCTCTATGCCCAGTACATGAGCTTCGTCGGCCCCGACTATCTGCTTGCCGCCGAGACCTTCCTCCTCTGGACCATGTTGATGATAGGCGGCATGGGCAATACGGCAGGCGTGGTCGTGGGCGTGTTGCTGGTGCAGGGCGTCTACACCGCGGTGCCCTTTTTCAAGGATGTTTTCAGTTTCAATTCGGACATGACGGCGGCTCTGCGCCTGGGCCTGATAGGCGTGCTTCTGCTGGCCTGCCTGCTGTGGCGCAGCCAAGGCCTGGTCCCCGAAAAAGTCAGGAAGATCCCCTCATGAGCGGCTTGTTGGAAGTCCAATCCCTCGCCAAGGCCTTTGGCGGCAACCGGGTGCTGACAGATATTGCGTTTACCGTCGAGACCGGCGAGGTGGTGGGTTTGTTGGGGCCGAATGGCTCGGGCAAGAGCACCTTGCTGAACACGATCACGGGGTTCGAGCGCCCGGATGCGGGCAGCATCCGCTATAAGGACAGGGAGATCGGCGGCCTGCATTCGTACCAGATCGTGGGCAGAGGCATGGCGCGCACGTTCCAGCTGCCATCCATGCCGCGCATGATGTCTGTGATCGAGGTCGCGATGGCGGCCGAGACGGCGCATCATGGTTTTTGGGCCACCGTGCTTGGTACGCCGGCGGCGCGCGCGACCGAGTACGCGGCCAGGCTCAAGGCGGACAGGCTGTTACAGCAATTCCTGCTGGGGCCGGTGCGCGATCAGCCCGCGGCGGCGATTTCCGGCGGCCAGAAAAAACTGCTGAGTATTGTTTGCGCACTCATGGCGGATCCGGAGATTTTGATGCTGGATGAACCCACGGCGGGCGTTCATCCCAATTTGCGCAATGGCATCGTCGAGGCCTTGCTGGGTTTGAACCGGCAAGGCATGACCCTGGTCGTCGTGGAACACGACATGCATTTCATCCGTGAGCTGTGCAGCCGCTGCATCGTCCTCGATCGAGGACACATCGTGGCCAGTTGCCGTCCGGACGCCCTGGCCCAGAACGAGCATGTGCTGGAAGCCTATCTGGGCAAGAAGCGCGCCTGAAGGGCGAGGAAACAGGGCGGAATCATGAAATCTGATCAAACAATGGTGGAAGTCGAGTCGGTCATGGCGGGCTACACCCGCGAAATCGACATTCTGTGCGGCATGTCGCTGCAGGTCGGCCTAGCCGAGATCGTCACCTTGCTGGGGCCGAATGGTTGCGGCAAGTCCACGCTACTCAAGACCATCGCGGGTTTCCTGATCCCGCATACGGGCAGCATCAGGATAGGCGGGGAGGATGTCACGCGCATGCATGTCCGCGACAAGGTCAGGTCCCGGGGGCTGGGTTATGTGCCCCAGACCGAAAATGTCTTCAATGCCCTGTCTGTGCAGGACAACCTGCTCGTAGGGGGGTATTACCTGCCCAAGGCGGTCTGCCGCCAGCGCCTGGAGGGCCTGTGCGAGCGCTATCCCGTTCTGGGCAGGAAGCTGCACGCGCCGGCGGCCTCGCTGTCGGGCGGCGAACGTCAGATCCTGGCCTTGGCGCGCGCGTTGATGCCCGATCCGCGTCTGCTCCTGCTCGATGAGCCTTCGGCTGGTCTGTCGCCGAAGATGCTGAACGAGGTGTTCGAAGCCATCCAGCGCATTCGGGAACTGGAGGGGGTGACTATTCTGATGGTCGAGCAGAATGCGGTCGAGGCCCTGCATATTTCCGATCGCGCTTATGTGCTTTCCATGGGGACGGTAGCCTTGACGGGCGACGCCGCACGGCTGCTGGAAGACGAGAGAATGCGAGAGTTGTACCTGGGCGGAAGGGCGTCTGATTGACTTTAGAATGTTGGCAGGCTTGCGTTTACGTCTATGGGGAGTACAGCGATAGTGCATCTTGACAATGGAATTCTGCTCTTGGTAGGAGGCACGCTGCCGGAGCGCCCGGATGCGAATCTGCGCACGACGGTCGTGCAGCGTATACGCCTGGAGATCGTGTCCGGAAAGGCCGGACCGGGTATGGTGCTCTCGGTGCCCGCGTTGGCCAAGGCGCTGGGCGTGTCCACCACGCCGGTGCGTGAGGCACTGCTCGAACTGGTGCGCAATGGCCTGCTGGAACCCATGAAAAACCGGGGCTTCCGTGTTTTACCGGTATCCGCCGATGACCTCAACGACCTGGCGCGGATGCGCGTGCACCTGGAGGCGCTGGCGGTGTCCAGTATCCAGTTAGAGCGATTCGGCGACGGGACGCGCTTGCGCGGCCTGGCCCAGGCCATCGCCGACGCCGCGCGCCAGGGAGATGTGCAGGGTTATGTCACCAATGACAGGACCTTCCATTACGAACTGATCTCCCTGGCCGGCAGCCGCTACCTGACCGAAATGATCATGTATTTGCGCGACAACATGCGTATCTACGGATTGGAATCGGAAGTCGGCCGTGTGCAGCAGCGGCGCTCCGTGGACGAGCATTTCGAATTGGTTGATCTGCTCTCGCGCGGCGAAAGGGCCGGCGCGGCCGAATTGATCAGTCAGCACATTCGAGGCTGGGTGTCCGTGGTTTCCAGCAATGCGCCGCTTATGCGGGACGAGGCAAAGGCCAGGGAATAGACATCATGACGAGCGAGCAATGCGGGGCGCCACGGATCAGCGCCCTGGGCGAGTGCGCCCTTTTGCTGGATGCGGGTGCGGGCGCATATAGCGCAGCGGGCCAGGCCCGCGTCTGGGCCTTGGCGCAACACCTGGAGCAGGAGCGCGAAGCCAGGCTGCTGGAGGACATCGTGCCCGGCATGAACAATCTGATGGTGGTGTTCCGGCCTTGCACGCCGCATTGTGCCGAAAGCCTGCAGCGGTATCTGCTCGACACATGGCAGGCCTTGTCGCCACAGGAGCTGCCTGGCAGGACTTTCGAGATTGCCGTGGACTACGACGGCACGCCGGGCGGCGATCTCCATAAAATCGCCGCGCAGTCGGGCATGGCCATCGATGACGTCGTGCAGCACCACAGCCAGGCCGCCTACCGCGTGGCCTGTGTGGGAGGGATGCCGGGTTTTGCGTATCTGTCGGGGCTGGACCCGGCCTTGCAACGGCCCAGACGCGCCGTGCCCAGAACGCGGGTGGAGCAGGGCGCGGTCATCATTGGAGGCCAACAGGCCAGCATTATGCCCATCAGCGCGCCGACCGGCTGGCATATCCTGGGCCATACCGCCACGAGGGTGTTCGATGCGGCGGCGCAAGCGCCTTGCCTGCTGCGCGCCGGGGACAGCGTCCGTTTCACCGTAGCCGGGGTGCGCACGTGATAGAGCTCTTGAGCGATAGCCGTCTCAGTTCGGTACAGGATCTGGGGCGTGCCGGGCGTATGCACCTGGGCGTGGGGCGGGCGGGGGCAATGGATCCCCTTGCCCTGCGCGTGGGCAACTGGCTAGTGGAAGGGGAGGGAAGCGAGGCCGCGATCGAGATCGCGCAGTTTCCCTTGCGCCTGCGCTTTCATGCCGCCTGCGGTTACGCCCTGACCGGGGCGTTGGGTGTGGCCAGACTGGATGGCGTCATCGTGCCGCCTTGGTGGACGGCGCTGGCTCGACCCGGTCAAACCTTGACCATCGCCGCGCCCGATGTGGGCGCGCGGGCCTATCTCTGCGTGGCAGGCGGCTTGCCTTTGCCCGAGGTGCTGGGCGCGCGGGCAACCGATATGAAAAGCGGCTTCGGTGGGCTGAACGGCGCCGGGCTGGCGCGCGGCGCCACGCTGCCGCACCGTGGGCAGATCCTGGACGACAGGCGAGCCTTTGGTGTGGCGCCCGAAGTGGCCGGGCAGTTCTATCGCAGCCTGGCGGTAGGGGACGTCCGCCTGAGGGTCATGGTGGCCAGCGAGTTCGAGTGCCTGGATGCGGACTCGCAGCGGCGCTTCTTCGAGCAGTCCTGGGCCATCACTGCCAATGCCAATCGTATCGGCTACCGGCTGGAAGGCGAGGCCTTGAGCTTCACGCAGATGCCGGAACTGCTCTCGCACGGCATCGTTCCAGGCGTGATCCAGCTGCCCGGCGAAGGACAGCCAATAGTGCAACTGGCCGACGCCAACACCTGCGGCGGCTATCCCAAGCTGGCGGTGGTCATCGCCAGCGATCTCTGGAAGCTGGGTCAGTTGCGGCCGGGCGACAGATTGCGCTTCGCGCCAGTCTCGAATCGGGAGGCGATTGCCGCCCAGGACGTCCAGGAGCAGGGCTTGCAGGCTCTGCGGCGGAATATCGAACGCGAACGCGGCGTTCATGGCTCAAATAAATAGAACCAGGAGGGGGGACGATGGTAGCGGTAGATCTGAATTCGGACATAGGCGAAGGCTACGGAGACTATGTGATCGGCGACGATGCGGCCATGCTGGACATCGTCAGTTCGGCTAATGTGGCCTGCGGATTCCATGCGGGCGACCCGGAAATCATGGCCCGCACTTTCGCCCTGGCGCGCGATCGTGGCGTGGCCGTGGGCGCGCATCCGGGGTTTCCGGACCTCTGGGGATTCGGCCGGCGCAAGCTGCCTTTCAGCACGGGCGAGATAGAACGGCTGGTGGCCTACCAGATCGGCGCGGCCCAGGCCCTGTCCGCCTATGCGGGCCATCCTATCCGGTATGTGAAGCCGCATGGCGCGCTCAGCAATATGGCCATCGCCGACGCGCAGATTGCGCAAGCCATCTGCCGCGCGGTGCGTGCCGTGGATGACCGGCTGGTGTATCTGGCACCAGCCTGCACGTATCAGGAGCGGTGCGCCCGCGAAGCCGGCCTGGAGACGCGGGCCGAAGTATTCGCGGACCGCGCCTATATGGCCGATGGCAGCCTGATGCCGCGCAATCTTGCCGGCGCGGTGTTGAGCGATATCGAGGCCGTTGTCGAGCGGGCTTTGCGCATGGTGCGCGAGGGGGCCATAGAGACGCCGGACGGCGCGGCTATCCCCACGCCTGTCGACTCGCTCTGCGTGCACGGCGATTCGCCCGCCGCGGTGGCCATGGCGTTTGCGCTGCGCCAACGATTCGAGCGCGAAGGCATCGCCGTTCGCGGTTTTGTTTGAGGAGTCCCGGGATGCGTCTGGACGATGTCCAAGAACTGGCAGCGCTGATGTCACGCCTGTCCGTCAACGAGCTTGAGTATGTCAGCCCGCAGGGCGCCAGCGTGCGCCTGAGCCGCGGTCTGTCGGCAGGGGCGGCGCTCCCGGCGGCCACGCCGGCGTCTGTGCCGGCGTCGATGCCGGCGATGGTGCCCGGGGCCGCTGTCGCGGTGCCGGCGGGCATGGGCGGAATCTTTCATCGGCGTCCGGCCCCGGGCGAACCTCCCTTCGTCAGTCCGGGCGACGTGGTGCAGGAGGGCCAGACCCTGGGCCTGATGGAGGCGATGAAAATGCTATTGCCGGTGGAGGCCCCGGCAGCGGGCGTGATCGCCGGGATCCACGTCGAGGATGGGCAGGCGGTGCAGCCGACCACGCTCTTGATGGATATCGTGCCTGAGGAGCGCGGCTGATGTTCGGTTCCGTATTGATCGCCAATCGCGGCGAGATCGCCTTGCGTATATTGCGGGCCTGCAAGGCGTTGGGCTTGCGGACAGTCGCGGTTCATTCGGAGGCGGATTCCGGCCTGCGCCATGTGGCTCTGGCAGATCAGGCTCTGTGCATCGGGCCCGCGACCTCCAGGGACAGTTATCTGGACATCGACCGCCTGCTTACGGCGGCTCGTCTGACGGGGGCGCAGGCCATCCATCCGGGATACGGCTTTCTCTCGGAAAACGCCGGCTTCGCGGCCGCGGTACGGGAGGCCGGGCTGCATTTCATCGGCCCGTCTCCCGAGGTGATGGCTTTGATGGGCGACAAGATATCGGCTAAGGCGGCGATGATGAAATCCGGCATTCCCTGCGTGCCCGGCTTTGATCAGGCCCTGCCTCAAGATCCGGCCGAGCTGGAGCGTATCGCGCAGGCCATTGGTTATCCGCTCATCCTCAAGGCGGCTGCGGGCGGCGGCGGCCGAGGCATGCGGGTAGTGCGGGCGCCCGGCGAACTCGGGCAGGCCGCTCAGCTGACTCGCGAAGAGGCTGGACGCTTCTTTGGCAAAGAAGATATCTACCTAGAGAAGTTCCTGGAGCATCCCAGGCATATCGAAATCCAGGTCCTCGCCGATGCGCATGGCCAGGCGGTATGGTTGGGCGAACGCGACTGTTCCATCCAGCGGCGCAACCAGAAACTGCTCGAGGAGGCGCCGGCGGTCGGCATTGCTCGCCCGCGTATCGTCGAGCTTGGGGAAATGTGCGCGAGAGCCTGCATCGACATCGGTTATAAGGGCGTCGGGACGTTCGAGTTTCTCTACGAGAAGGAAGCCTTCTATTTCATGGAGATGAACACTCGAATCCAGGTGGAGCATCCCGTGACCGAGATGCTGACGGGGGTGGATCTCGTGGAGCAGCAAATCAGGGTGGCAATGGGCCAAGGGCTAGGCTTCGGGCAGAAGGATGTACGGCAAGTCGGCCATGCGATCGAGTGCCGCATCAATGCCGAGGATCCTTGGAATTTCGTGCCGATGCCGGGTCGGGTCGAGACCTGGGTCGCGCCAGGCGGGCCGGGCGTGCGGGTGGATTCGCATCTCTACCCGGGCTATGAGGTTCCCGCCCACTACGACTCTCTGATCGCCAAGCTGATAGTGCATGGCGCGAGCCGTGAGCAGGCCATCGCGCGCATGCGCGTGGTCCTGTCGGAACTGTCCGCGGATGGGCTGCATACCAATGCTCCGCTGTTCTCGGCATTGCTGGCACACGAGGCCTTCCAGGCCGGTGGTACTGATATCCATTGCCTGGAGCGGCTGTTGGCCGCCGGCGAATTGAAACAAGGTGGGGCGTCGTGATGCAAATCGAAGAGGTCGAGACCTTGATCCTGGGCTTGCGGGCCAGCGGAATCGACGCCTGCGAGGTCCGTCAACCGGGCGGCGAGCGGTTGCTCCTGAGGCTGGGGGGCGAGGTCGCTTCCTCTGATACTGCGCAGGCGCCCTTGGCGCCGCGCGGCCGGACGCTGGTATCGGATGGCATGGGGATCTATCGAAGTCGCCATCCTTTCCTGGATCGGGCCGCCGAAGCAATCAGCCTGGGCAGCCAGGTCGCGCAGGCTGATGTCGTCGGATTTCTGCAGGTGGGCGAGGGGCTGCGGGCTCTCTACAGCGCTGATGCCGGCACCGTGGCGGAGATCTTGGTGGGCGACGGTGAACTGGTGGGATATGGCCAGGCGTTGTTTCGCCTGGAGTAACCGAACCGCAAGCGCGTCAGCAGCATCCTTTTCGTCCGCGCACGACAGTCGAGAAATCAGCAGCAATCGCAAAGCAGCACGTCGTTGACCACGTTGCGCGGTCGCGAGCCCATCCGGCCGAATCCGAATGCCGCCATGACGTCGTGGCAGATTTCCATGGCCTCTTGCTCGTCCTCGGCGCCGGCGACCTGGGGCCAGGTCACCAGGACGCGCCTGGCCTTCATCTGCTCCACGAATTGCGGCGGCACCGAGTCGCTGCCCACTACGGTCACCGACTGGATCCGCGCTGGCAGCCCCGTTCGCAGCGACGACAGGGTATCGCCGCCGATGATCACGGCCGCCGTGTCGGCGGGGAGCTCGTCTGCGCGGTCGCAGTACTCCACGGAAAAGAAGTCGTTGAGCCGTTGATGGGCCATGTGCGCCAGTGGCAGCAGGCTGACGCAGCGATGGCGCTGCAGCGAGAGTCGCATCATCGGGCTTCCTCAAGTATCCAGTCGGATGCCCGTTCCGCGAGCATGAGCACGGGCGCGTTGATGTTGCCCGAGGTCAGGTCCGGCATGACCGAGGCATCGACGACGCGCAAGCCGGGAACGCCGATGCAGCGCATCCGGCCATCGACCACGGCCATCGGATCGTCGTGGCGCCCCATCCGGCACGTGCCGCCGGGATGGTGGACCGTGATGGCGGTCTTGCGGACGAAGGCGTCGATCGCGTCGTCGTCGGTGACGCCGCCGCCGGGCGCCAGCTCATTGGCGACGTAGTCGCCAAGCGCGGGCTGATCCAGCAGGGCGCGCGCGATGCGCACGGAATCGCGCACCCTGGCCCGGTCTTCGTCGCAGGCAAGGAAGTTCTGGTCGATGCGGGGCGCCGCCAACGGATCCTTGCCGGTAACCGTGATTTTTCCGCGGCTGCGCGGATGCAGCAGCACGGTCCGGACGGCGAAGCCGTCGGCAAAGGGCTTGCGCAGCGGATTCAGCCAAGGATGGGCGTTGAAGGGGGCCGCGGTCAGGAGAAACTGCAGATCGGGAGTGTCCAGGCCTTCCGGCTGCACGAACCCCACGATGCCGCCCGGCACGTCGCCGGCGAAGCCTTCGCCGCCGAGATAGGCGCGCGCCATGGAGACGCCGATGCGGTCCAGGCGCATGCCGCGCACGAACGGTCCCGGCTCGCGGCGGCGCGCGGTGACGATGACGGAGATGTGGTCCTGCAGGTTCTCGCCCACGCCGGCGCGGTCCAGCCTGAGGGCTAGGCCGGCGTCGTCCAGCGTTTGCCTCGGGCCGATGCCCGAATGCATCAGGATGGCGGGCGTGTTGATGGCCCCGGCCGCCAGAATCACCTCGTGGCGGGCCCTGACCGCGGAGATGCGGCCCTGTTTGGCATAGCGCAGGCCGATCGCGCGGTCGCCGTCGAAGTCCAGGCCGAGCACATGCGCCTGCGTCAGCACCGTCAGGTTGGGGCGCCGGAGCGCCGGGCGTAGATAGGCCGTGGCGGCGCTGCACCGCCGCCCGCGCCGGATCGACATCTGCAGGCGCGAAAAGCCGCCCGCCGGCGAGGCGTTGTAATCGTCGAGCCAGGGATGGCCGGCCTGGCGGGCGGCCGTGGAAAACGCGTCGAGCAGGGGATCCTGGTAGCGGCAGCGCTGCACCCGCAGGGGGCCGCCCTCGCCCCGGTCGCCGGTGTGCCCGCCTTCCCAATCTTCCAGACGGCGGAAATAGGGCAAGACCTCGTCGAAGCTCCACTCCGGCAGGCCGTAGTGCTGCGCCCAGCGCGCGTAGTCCGCGGGATGACCGCGCACGAACGCCATGGCGTTCGTCGACGAGCTGCCGCCGACGACCTTGCCGCGCGCGCATTCGATGGCCCGCCCGTCGGCGTGCGGGGCGGGTTCGGCATCGTAGCCCCAGTCGTGCAGGCGTTGCTGGAGAATCTTGCCCCATCCCAACGGGATATGGATGAGCGGATCGCGGTCCCAGGGGCCCGCTTCGATGACCAGCACCGAGACCGCGGAATCCTTGCTCAGGCGATTGGCCAGGACGCAGCCGGCGGAGCCGGCGCCGACGATGATGTAGTCGTATTCCCGCTTCATGTTGCGCTCACCGGCCTGAAGTTGATGTGGACATTTTTTTCTCGGGTGAAGGAGATCATCTCGCCGATGCACTCGTCGCGGCCGATGCCGGATTGCTTGACCCCGCCGTAGGGAGCGCCGAGAAAATGCTTGCCGACTTCGTTGACCCAGACGAACCCGGCATCGATTTCACGGGCCAGGCGGTGGGCGCGCGCGAGGTCCGCCGTCCAGATCGCGGCGGTCAGGCCGACGTCCAGGGCATGCACCGCCGAGAGCATCTCTTCTTCGTCGTCCCAGGGGATGATCGCCAGCACCGGACCGAAGAACTCCTCGGTGGCCAGGGTCGACGTGGGGGATACGTCCGCAAAGACGGTGGGCTCCAGGTAGAAGCCCCCGGCGGGAACGCCGGCCTGGGGAATCCGGCCGCCGGCGATCAGGCGGGCGCCTTCCGCCACGCCGGCATCGATGGCCTGCTTGACCCGGTCGCGGTGTTCGCGGCTGATCATCGCGCCCATGGTGGTGGCGGGATCGGTGGGGTCTCCGGGCACGAACGCGGCGCAGGCCTGGGCCACCTTGGCGCAGACCGTGTCGTAGATAGAGCGATGGACGAAGGCGCGGCTGGTGGATCCGCAGGATTGCCCGCACCAGGTGAAGTTCATGCCGTCCACGATCGCGCTGGCAACCAGCGCGGCGTCGACATCCGGGCATGCGATGAACGGATTCTTGCCGCCCAGTTCCAGGGCCACCGGCTTGAGCCGCGCCGCCGCGGCCTGCATGACGCGGCGGCCGGTGGGGATGCTGCCCACCAGCCCGACCATGTCGACATCCGGGCTCGCGGCAAGCGCGGCCCCCGCGTCGGCGCCGCCCGGGACGAGCGAAAAGACGCCGGGCGGCAACAGATCTCCGATCAGCTCCGCGCAGCGCAGAGCCGAGAGCGGCGCCTGCACCGGCGGCTTGATGATTACCGCGTTGCCCGCCGCCAGCGGGGCGGCCAGCTTGCCCATGGCGAACAGCAGCGGATGGTTGTAGGCGACGATGCGCGCCACCACGCCCACCGGCTCTCGTTCGGTGTAATCGAGCGCGGCGTGCCCCATCGGTATGGTGTCGCCCTTGAGTTCCGTCACGAGGCCGGCGAAGAACTCCAGCAGCGCGGCGGCGACCATGACGTCGGAGCCCATCTCGGACACCGGGTTGCCGCAGTCCAGCGCATCCAGAAGCGCCAGTTCCCTTGCGTTCTCCCGCAGGCGCTGGGCCATCTTGCGCAGCGTCGCGGCCCGCGCCAGCGGCGCCGTCCGGCGCCATGCCCGGGCGCCGGCGCGCGCGGCGCTGGCGGCGCGCGCCACGTCCTCCGCGCCTGCGTCCGCCACGCGCATCAGCCGTTCGCCCGTTCCCGGCGCCACCACGTCGGTCCAGCGGTCGCTTAAGGGGGCATGCCAGCCGCCGTCGTAGAAGACGCCGTTGTTGGCGGGCAGTTGGAGATCGCCCGAGGCGGTCTTATGTGTTCTTCCGGCCATGATGTCGTCTCACCGCTTCAGAGGTTGCGCTTTTTCCAGGAAGCGCGTGTCGAATCCCTGGGTATCGTCGAAGGAACCCGCCAGCGCGCCTTGCTCCTTGAAGATCGCCGCCGACGAGCGCCACAGGGCCGGGTCGATCCAGCCGATGCCGTGCGTCTTGGTCTGGTCGCTGAAGAAGGTGAAATCCAGGTCGGCGCGCAATTGCGCCACCAGCATTTCCTTCTTGCCCTTGTACTCCGGGTTGCTCTTGATCAGGGTGTCCGCGGCCGCTTCCGGGTTCTGGACCACGTCGGCGAAGGCCTTGGAATAGGCCGCCACGAACCGCTGGACGAGGTCCGCGCGCTGGGCAATGTTCTTGTCCGATGTGAAGACGCCCGAGCCGTAGCTCTGGATGCCCAGGTCCTCGCCATGGAGGATCGACAGGGAACCCGGTCCCCCGGCCTTGTGCTCAAGCTCGGGAACCTCGGCGTCGATGTAGCCCGGAACCACGTTCACGCGGTTCAGCAACAGCAGGTTTTCGTAGGGCGGCGAAACGGTCGATTGCTTGATGTTCGCCAGCGACAGGCCGTTCTTGGCCAGCGCGGCCTTCAGGAAGATGTAGGTCGAGCCGCTGGGATGCACGCCGATGTTGGCGTCTTTCAGCTGCGCCGCGTTTTTCAGGTCGAAGTGCTTCTTCAGCGAAATGATCGCCAGCGGGGTCTTCTGGTTTACCGCCAGCAGCGCCGAGTTCGCCACGCCCTGGGATCGCCCGACCATCAAGGTCGGCAGATCGGCAAAGCCGAAGTCCGCGTTGCCGTTGGCCACCAGCCGCAGAGCGTCGGTCGATCCGGTGCCCTTGCGGATCGCCGTGACGTTGATGCCCTGGTCGGTGAAATAGCCCTTTTCCTTGGCAACGAAGAAGGGCGCGTGATTGCCGCGCACGACCCAGTCCAGTTGCACGGTCACGTCATCGGCGGCATGCGCGGCGGCGCCGAATAATGCCAGCACTCCGAAGAGCGCGCTGAATCTCCAACTCGATCTCATGTTTTTCCCCTTATTGGTTCGGATTAGTGAGTTGCCCAGCCAAGAAACCTGTTTTCTATCAATTCGATGAGGTAGTAGAAGAAGACGCCGAGCACCGAGATCTGGACCAGCGCGGCAAACACCAGCGCCGTTTCCATCTGGCTCGATGCGAACTGGATCATGTAGCCCAGCCCGGCCGATGCGCCCACGAACTCGCCCACGATCGCCCCGATCACGCTCAGGGTGATGGCGACCTTCATGCCCGCCATCAGCGCGGGCAGAGAGGCCGGAACCTTGACCTGGCTCAGTATCTGGTTCGGGGTGGCGCCGATGGACCTGAGCAGCGCAATCAGGTTGGCATCCGCCGATCGCAGCCCGACCAGCATGTTGAGCGTGACCGGGAAGAAGGCCATGATCACGATCAGGGCGATCTTCGGGAGCAGGTCGTACCCGAACCAGAGGATCAGCAGCGGGGCCAGGGCGATCTTCGGCACGTTCTGGAACAGCACGATGAGCGGATAGCTTGCGCGCCCGAACCAGGCGTAGCGATCGACGAGAAGGGCTATCGCGATGCCCACCAGGCACGAGTACAGGAAGCCGTACAGGATCTCGGCGCCCGTGACGAGCGAGGCCTGGAAGAGCTCCGTCTGCCTTTCGATCAGGACGGCCGCGATGTCCGTGGGCGCGGGCACGACGAACGCGGGCACCTCCAGAATGCGGACACAGGCCTCCCAGGCCGCCAGGATGATCAGCACGAGCACGATGCTGGGCATGGCCGAGCCGAGCGCGTAGCGGATTCTGCCCGGAAGTCGGGGAACGGAAGGGGCTTGCGGCTGCGCTTTGGCTTTCATGGTGCTACCGGCCGTCATGATGCGTTCCCCTGGGCGTGGCCTGACTTGAGCAGTTGGCGAAGCTGGTACGACTTTTCGTGGAATTCCGGTTTGGCGAACGTGGCTTCGCTGCGCGGCCCCGGCAGCGCGACCGGCAGGCAGTCGACGATGCGCGCCGGATTGGTCGCCATGACGTAGACGCGATCCGACAGGTACACGGCTTCGTCGATGGAGTGGGTGACGAACACAATGGTCTTGCCGGTGCGCTGCCAGATTTCCAGCAGGAAGTCGCTCATGGTTTCGCGGGTGATGGCGTCCAGCGCGCCAAACGGCTCGTCCATCATCAGCACTTCAGGATCCAGGGCCAGGGCCCGGGCGATGGAGACGCGCTGGCGCATGCCGCCCGAGAGCTGCTTGGGATACCGGTCGGCCGCATATTCCAACCCGACCAGCCGCAGCATGTCGCGGCCGCGCTGAAGGATCTCCTCCTTGGGCCGGGCATGCACCAGGCGCATCAGCGAGCAGACGTTCTCCAGCGCCGTGCGCCACGGCATCAGCGCCGCTTCCTGGAAGACCATGCCCACGCGGCGCTGGCGCACCGCTTCCGTGGGCGGGACGCCGGCCACGCGGACGTCGCCGCCGGTCGGCGGAACGAGGCCGGCAAAGACCTTCAGCAAGGTGCTCTTGCCGCAGCCCGACGGGCCGATGATCGAGGTGAAGGATCCCTTCGCGATGTCGACATCGATGTCGTTGAGCACCCGCACGCGTCCGGCGCGAGTGTCGAAGTCGACAGTCAGCCCGCGCGCGCGGATCTGCGAGTCGTCTGGCGGTTTGTGCATGCGGGTCTCCATGGCCGGCCTCAACCGGCCGCGACGGCCGTGGAGAAGGCGGACCGGTCCTCGATCCGCTTCATCCATGCCTTCAGGCTGGGCAGCTCGGGCTTGGCGTGCGGAAACTTCAGGCAGCGCCGGACCAGCGGGGCCAGGCAGATGTCGGCCAGGGAGAACGTATCGCCCGCCACCCAGGTCTTGCCAGCCAGATGGCCGTCGAGCAGCGACAGCTCCGCGGTCAGCAGTTTGGCCGCGGCTTCGGTCAGCGACTCCGGGGGCAGCTTGGCCTCCTTGAACCCCGCCAGGTAGGCGACGTTCAGCGACGCGAGCGTCCAGTCCATCCAGCGCTCTACCTGGCTGCGCGCCGCCGGGTCAGCGGGATACAGGGATGCGCCGTCGCGCGTGTTGGCGATATAGCGCAGGATGGTGTGCGATTCCCAGATGTGCAGGTCGCCATCGCGCAGGGTCGGCACTTTTTGCGTGGGGTTGATGGCCTTGTATTCCCCCGTGAGCGTCGTTCCTTCGAACGTCTTGCCGTAGTCCTTGCGCAGGTAGGGGACCTTCAATTCCTCCAGCAGGAACAGCACTTTCTGAACATTGCCGGACGTGGCGCGGCCGAGAACTTCCAACATGATGCAACTCCCTTGAAATGGTTTGGTTGTCTGCTTGCGGTCAAAGCGGCTTGTAGGCCGTGCATTCGATTTCGATCTTGGTGTCGATGACGGCGCGCGCTTCTACCGTGGTGCGCGCCAGCATGCCGTCCGGGAAATACTCCTTGAAGACGCCGTTGTAGCGGCCGAAATCGCGCGCGTCTTCCAGGTAGGTCGTGACCTTGACGACGTCCGCCAGGTCGCAGCCGGCGCTTTGCAGGGCGCGGCGCATGGCTTCGATGGTGCTGCGCGTCAGTTGCTCGATGGTGCCTTCCTGCATCACGCCGTTTTCGTCCTTGGCAACCTGGCCGGACACGAAGACGAAGTCGCCCGCGCGCACGGCGGGATGAAACGGAAGGTTGGGATTTTTCTTGCCGAAGGCTTGCTGTAGATATGCCATGTCAGTTTCCGTAGACGGAGCTTTCGATGATGTCCAGCCCGCGTTGCCTGTCCAGCAGATAGAGCAGGCCGCGCGAGTCGGTCGTGACGTCGTTCGACGAGACCCGCTCGAATCCAGCGGGCGTGTCCGGCTCGTAGTAGCCGACTTCCTTGGGCCTGAAGGGGTCGCTGATGTCGACCAGCCGCAATCCGCGCGCGAACCAGGCAAAGGGCAGCACGCTGCCGGTGAAGCGCTCGGCCGGCTGGTGACAGCCCGACATGGCTTCCTTCGGCGTGCCGTCCGGGTCGACGCCGTCCACCTGGAACGTCGAGATGGGGATGGGCTGGCGTTCATCGGTGATGTCGAACAGCCAGGTGAAGGCCGGCGGCGACGGGCGCAGCTTGGCGACGTCTTCGTCGGCCACGACCAGGATCTGCCGGCCTTTCAGCTGCATGGGGATGGGCAGCGCCGTATGCGTCGGATGAGGATGCGCCGGGCCCGTGTTGAATTGCGACACCAGCCTGGGCCGGGACATGTCCTCGATGTCCAGAATGAACATGCCGTGGTGCCAGTAGGACACATACAGCCGGTTCCCCATGCGCAGCGGGTGATGGCAGCGAGGCGGGACGTAGTTGTCCCAGGGATAGTCCTCTCCGGCCTGCATGTTCTGGCCGGGGATCCACCAGCTTCCCACCTCTTCGGGACGCGACGGTTCCTGCAAGTCCAGGATTTTCACGATGTTGCCGATGAAACCGGGCGCCGTGGGCGATAGATAGGCGTAGCGTCCGTCGAAGTCGTAGCGATGCACGCCGCCGCCCTGCGTTCCCGTCTTCCAGTGCTTGATGAGGCGCGGACGGTCGGGACGGCTGACGTCATAGATGCCCAGCCCGCCGCCAAAGTCGTCCGCGCCGGTGCGGAACTTCTCGTAGTTGACGATCATCAGGCCGTCCTTGGCCCGCACCTTGTGCGAGTGCCATCCTATCGGCACTTCAAGCGAGGCCAGCAACCGGGGCCGCCGCGGGTCCTGGACGTCGTAGATCGACGTTCCGTAAGGCGGCCGCATGTGGGACACGAACATCGTGTTCCCTTCCACCCAAACCTGCCCTCCACCCTCGCAATCCACGTGGGCCACTAAGGAGGTGTTCCAAGCTTTAGCCAAGTCCGGTCTCCTCAGACCAATTCAATGAGGTCGCCTTGCGCAGTGCGGCCCCACTGATGGAAAAGGCCCATCGCGCGCAGCGCCGGTTCGTCGCTGGCGATGAAGAGAATCAGCGGTTCGGCGTGGTCGTTGCGGTACTGGACCCACGTATCGCTGGGAACGGCGACGGTATCGAACGGCGCGAGCTTGAAACTGCTTTCGCCGACCGTCATCGAGCCTTCGCCGGAGAACGGCGACACCAGGAGGTTGGCCGTTTGCTTCAGGGGCAGCGTCTTTTCGCCGGGACGGACCATTTGCATGAAGAAGGTCATCGTCCGGTACACCGGGCCGCCTCGCAATGGGTGCGTGTATTCGATGAGCAGGCCTTCGTGGGGCGATTCGTCCCAGTCGCGGAAGCGATAGAGCAACTCGCGCATGGCTTCATAGCGATAGACGAACATGGGCGAGGAATCGCCGCCGCCGCGCCGGTGGTCGACGAAGCGGGGCGTCAGGCCTCCCACGCCATAGACGGTGCGCGAGTACTCGGTCTGGAAGCGCGCGCTCTGCTTGCGCACGATTTCGCCGTTCTCCTGGTAATCGTGTTTGAAGCTCAGGGCGTTGAGATTCTCGACCAGCGGATAGTCGAGCACCGACAGGTTGACGGCGGGCTCGTTGCCGAGGTTGCCATGGTTGTGCCACGTGTCGCGCGGCGTGAGCACCATGTCGCCGGGCAGGAAGGTGATGTCTTCGCCCTCGACGCCGGTGAAGTTCTGCTTGCCCGTCAGGCCAAAGCGGATGGCGCTGGCGGTGTGCGAGTGCGGCGGCATGATCTCGTTGGGATCGTTCTGCCGGTACGCTGTGTACAGGGTCGATACCGTTGCGCGGCGCGGCGCCAGGCCCGGATTGATCAGGATCAGCGAACGGCGGTCCGTGTTTTCGGTGGAGATCAGCCGCGCCGACTCGGCGAGCAGAGGCTGGATATCGTCTTTGTACGACCACCGGAAAGGCACTGCCTTGGGGCCGCTGACGAGCTGTTTTATATCGTCGTGCGCTTCGTTCTCGCGAGCCCAGAACGGAAACATGGATTTCCGCTCGATCTGTTCATACATGGACGTCAAATCCGCCTCGCGATTGCCGCTGGCGGGACTGGTTGCGTGCATAAACGTTCCCCTTGAAAGTTATTGATGAACGACATGGCGGAACAAATCTAATAACAACCAATGGTTGTGTAAACCGTATTTTTGGTTCGATATGGAAAACCCTTAAGCGTCTCGGCGCTTATTATTGGTTTTCAAAAAAATATCAGGAAAAACAAAGGGTTGAATGGATTATTTTGATTTTTCTTATTCTCAACCGGTTGTTTATTTTTATTGCGACCAAACGGGTTTCGAACCTAAGATGGCTGCGACGATATAAGACGAGAAAGCGATGGCACGCACCCGCCAACCCGAGGTTTCGAATGACATACTCAGGCTCGTTACGCAGATCCGAGCGCTATTGGGAAAAGGCGAGGAGCTGCCATCCGAGCGAGTTCTCGCGGTGCAGTTGAACGTCAATCGCCACCGCCTGCGCCTGGCTCTGGACAAGATGCGCGAAGCCGCCGAACTGCCGCGGCCGGTCATCCGTCGCAACGACCCGCCCATCCTCAAGGGCGACGTCGTGGTCCAGGAAACGAATGCGCTAGAGGTGATCGAGCTGCGCATGGTGCTGGAGCCTGCGATCGTGCGATTGGCTGCGATCCGGGCCTCTCCCGTCCAGATCGCGAAGATCCTGGAAGCCGCGACGACGCCTTCGGGGGTCGCGCGTTCAACAGGCGACATCGCATTCCATAAACTGCTTGCCGACAGTTCGGGGAACCAGCTGGCGGCCAGCCTGTATGCCTTCTTGCGGCATGTCGGCGCGGACCAGCGCCTGCACATTCCCGCGACCACGCAGATCACGCGAGAGCGGATTCAGATGCGCGATCGGGAGCATCGGGCAATTGCCGAAGCGATTGCGAGCCGGTCGCCGGATGCCGCGGAGCAGAATATGCGCGCCCACTTGAGGCGCGTGCAGCGGGAGATCGCGGATCGTCTGAATCCGGTAGCAACCACCTAGGAATCGGAAGGAAGCGTGTGCAGCGGGCCGCTCATCATGCTGTGCGGCTTGGTAAGCCTATCGTGGGAAGGGCTAGGGATGCCGATCGCGTCGTCGATGAGGATGGCGATCAGTGCGTGCTGGAAGACGTCCGGATAGATGGCGCCGATAAATGGGTGATTACCGATAAGGAATTGCTGGCCTGTCAGGCTGCCAGCTGAGCACGAGGCGGGACCGGCAGCGGCCGCGGGCCGCAGGCGGATTGAACCGCGTTGACAGCCCCGATACGGGTGTTCCGGTCGGGGCTTTCTCATGCCGAATGGTCTGGATGCAGGTCTGTCCGGCTGTCAGGGTTTGAGCACCACCTTGATGCAACCGTCGGCCTTGTCCCGGAACGTCTTGTATAGATCGGCCCCTGCTCCAAGCCGGGCGCGGTGGGTGATCACGAACGACGGGTCGATCTCATTGCTCGCAATTCGCTTCAGGAGGTCGTCCGTCCAACGGCGGACATGGGTCTGCCCCATGCGCCAGGTGAGCCCTTTGTTCATCGAGGCCCCGAAGGGGATCTTGTCGATCATTCCGCCATACACACCGGGGATGGACAGGACGCCTCCCGGGCGGCAGACGTAGATCATTTCACGCAGCACGTGGGGCCGGTCGGCTTCTGCCCCGACGGCTTGTTTTACGCGGTCGTAGAGCATCTCCATCGAACTGCTGGCATGAGACTCCATGCCTACCGCGTCTATGCATTTCTGCGGCCCCTTGCCGTGGGTGAGCTCTTTCAGACGCTCGACCACGCTGTCGACTTCGAAGTTGATGGTGACGGCGCCGCCGTCGCGGGCCATGGCGAGCCGCTCGGGAACGGCGTCGATGCAGATGACTTGCGCTGCGCCGAGCAGTACGGCGCTGCGTATCGCCATCTGGCCGACTGGCCCCGCGCCCCAGATGGCGACGGTGTCATCCGGGCGGATGTCGCACTGCAGGGCCGCCTGCCATCCGGTGGGGAGGATGTCGCCGAGGAACAGCACCTGTTCATCCGACAACTCAGGAGGCACGGGAACGTGGGTGGTGTCAGCGTAGGGAATGCGGACGTATTCCGCCTGCCCGCCAGCGTAGCCGCCGGTCAAATGGCTATAGCCGAACAGGCCCGCGGTCGTGTGGCCGAACACCTTGGCGGCTTCGTCGGCATTGCGGTTGGTACGTTCGCAAACAGAAAAATTTCCCTTCAAGCATTGCTCGCATTGGCCGCAGGTGATGGTGAAAGGGATCACCACGCGATCGCCCACTTTCAGCTCCGTGGTTTCGCGGCCGGCTTCGACCACTTCGCCCATGAACTCGTGTCCGAGCACGTCGCCGGACTTCATGCCCGGCATGAATCCATCAAAAAGGTGCAAGTCGGAACCGCAGATTGCGCAGGCGCTGACTTTGATGATGGCGTCACGCGGATCTTCGAGGATGGGATCGGGAACGGTGTCGTAGCGCACGTCGTGCTTGCCGTGCCAGCAAAGTGCTTTCATGAGATTCCCCTTGAAGCAGCGGCGTTCGCCGCGTTGCGAATGGTCGTAAGCGTCGGAGCAACTTCCGTGCCGCGAGATTCGCTCGGGTCGGTCCCGGGGCGACCGCTGCCGGGCACGTGACTTGCTCTATTGTGGGCCTCGCAACTCCGGGGGTATCCATGTCGACAAGTGAGAAGATCAAGACGATGCCGGTCGCGGACGAAGCTGCCGCCTCATCGGAGACGGGCATGAATACGCTGTCCCGGCTGTTCGACCACTTTGCCGCGCATGTCACCAAGTGGGCCGGATCGTCGTTGGCATTCGGCTCCGCATTGTTGGCGGTGTTGGTCTGGGGGTTAAGCGGCCCGGCTTTCGGGTATTCGGGAACCTGGCAGCTCGTCATCAATACCGGAACGACCATCGTCACGTTCCTCATGGTGTTCCTGATTCAACAGAGCCAGAACAAGGATGGGCGGGCGCTGCATCTCAAGCTGGATGAGCTGCTCATTGCGCTTAAAGGTGCCGACGAGGGATTGGTGGACGCGGAGCAACTGGATGAAGATAAGCTTCGGGCATTGGCGGCGGCTTGCACGGCGCGCGCGCGCAAGCTGGCGCGAAGCGCTCGGCGGGAGAAGCGCGGCTCGCGCCGAAATCCGAAGCGAGGCAGCCGCGGCGCAGCGGCGCGGCGAGGTCAGGCGCAATCTCGCTGACTACCTACCAGGGTTTTTTGTCTTAGGCCGCTTTAGAACGCTGATATCGCCGTCGGATTCCATATAAGCGCGGTGGACTTCCCGTATGTCCGCGATGCCTTTCAGGCGGAGCTCGCTCATGAGCTCCTCCTCGGTAATGTATTCGCGGCGCAGGTTGCGTCGCGCGATCACGCCATCGTGCACGAGGCACACGCGATCCGGCGATAGAAAGCGGCCTACGGGCTGGAAGAAATAGCCGATCCGGTCTACCAGTACGGTCCAGCCCACGATGGTGCCTACCAGGATGAGGCCGTCCACGATAGAGGTGTATTCGCCGGCCATCGCATTTTGCGCGGCATCGGCGATCAGAACGAGCACTAGCATATCCGCCACGCCGAACGACCCAACGTCGCGCCTGCCCGCCACCCGGAGCAGGACGAAGATAAACCAATAGACAATGCTGCCACGCACGATGATTTCGAGCGGCGACACCGAGAAAGTGAACATTGCAGACCAATCTGGGCTCATCTCTGTTTCCTCCACGCCCTGAATGCATGAGCAAGTCTCGTGCCGCGAGCGACGAGTCCGTGGAGGAGGGCTACCGACATGAAAAAAGCGCCCGCGTAGGGGCGCTTGTCGGGGGGCGGGTTACACCCGGCCGGCGCGGGCGGTGTGGCTCGCCTTTGACGGTGGCCGCCGGGTCTTCATTTCACTATGCCATCCTGCCTCCCATGCCTCGATCTTTTCGCGCCATTCGTTGGGATTCTCTCCGGTATGGCCCGGCATTGCTTGCGCCTTGAGGTACGGGCAATCCCACAATGTCAATCCTCGGCGGGCGGCCAGCGCTCCCTGCTTTCGGATGTCATCATGCATTTCAGCACCCTCCAAAAGTAGACGATCGGAAGTGCAGTATGAAAGATCATGGGACGACCTGCAATAGTGTTGCGATACTAGGCGATCCCACGGCCAAGCTCATCCCGCTTGATTTTTTTTCTTCGTCGAGAGTTTGCCCGCCTGCTCCTGAGTCTTGCGGTCTCGGCCGTACGCGTCTTTCCCGTCTGGCATTTCCTTGCCGCCGGCAGGATAGCCCGAGTTCGTGTCCGGATTGGCATTTTCTGGCCCGGCGGGATCGGCGTCGGTGGTGGGCTGTGCCTTGCGTCGCTCGTTATCGGATTCAGCGTGAAAAGGTAGTTTTGGCATAGCGCGGTTCCTCGGCGTCAATGGTGCCTGCGAATAGAGGCTCCCGTCGCCACGGCGCCGATACGCGGTGGTGGCGACGGAGCGCTGCGGCTTTGTTGCGTCAGCAATCGCCATGCCGAATTGTTCACCCGCCGGCGCGCGTCAGCCTTCACGTTTCCCCCCACTGCATCCACCACCCCTGGTAGTAGCGGACGCCGGCGATTTCCTCGAAGCCCGCGATCATGCAACCGCGGCCGGAATCAAAGGTGAGCAGTTGGGGCTCGGCCAGGTCTGGTATTGGTGATTTCTGCGTGGCGCCGAATTTCAACTGGCTGTCCATCGTCATAACGCGGACGTAACGGTTCAACCCTTGATGGAGGATCGAATACATGCGCACCGTGCCGACCACGGGCTGCCCGGGGTCGCGGTTGTTGCGGCGTTCGCCGAGGTGGTGGGTGCGCAATACGGAACACTTGAGTAGCATGGTCCAGATCAAAAATACTGTATAAATACACAGTATATTTCGGACTGAATCCGGTGCGATTCGGCCCCGGTTTTCGGTATTAGGGGGCGGAGCATGGCCAACATAGAATGGATACAGCGTGACGAGCACTATTGGCAGGGGCCGCCCGGCTGGACGATATGCCGCGTGTTCGTCGACGGCATGTGGCAATACGAACTCTGGTTCAGTCGGGGAGCCAGCGGCACGATTTACGGGATGCGGGCTTCGCTCGCGGCGGCGCAGGATCTTTACTTGCAGAAGCTGCGCTAGACCGAACCGCCTTTGAAATGCGCCTAAAATTCCCCCGTCGATTGCACCCGCGCTCCGATGCAATGTTGCAGGGGGCTTGGTCGATGCGTCGAGCCGGGGCGCTTTCCCCGTTCAGGCCCGTGTCATCGGCGGTATATTGCGACACCGGAACTCCCGAAAAAACATCGTTCGCCAAAGGTTTCATGAGTTTCAACAGCACCTTGAAATCCTGGGGCAGGCGGATGAAGCGGGACGGCGTCACCCTCTGGTTCGCGGGCAAGCACCGGCGCACGCCCTGGTACGCGAAGGCGCTGGGCGTGTTTGTCGTGGCTTACGCGCTCAGTCCTATCGATCTGATCCCGGACTTCATTCCGGTCCTGGGCTATCTCGACGACGTATTGTTGCTGCCCTGTCTGATCTGGTTTGCCATCAAATTGCTGCCGCCCGACGTCCTGGCGGAATGCCGGCGTCAGGCGGATGATTGGATGCGGGAACAGGGGGCCAAGCCTCGCAGCCCTGCGGGGGCCGTCGCTATCGTGACGCTGTGGATCGCCCTGGCGGTCGCGGCCGGGTACTGGCTGTGGCCTCGCGGGTAACGCGTTCGCCGCACCAGGACGATCGACTTCCTGCTTCCCGACCTGAGCCGGAAATCCCGGCGGGAACGCTCTATGCTGGAAGACGGCGGACCTTCTTACCGCTTGCCTGCGGAGCAGCCGATATGACGACCCCGGATCCTCAAGTTCCTCACCCCGAAGCCGAGTCCCGCAAAATCCGGACGCGGCGCGGGCCCTGGGCCATGCTGGCGATGTGGCTGGCGGTTGTCGCGGTGCTGTTTCTGGTGGGCATCATCGCGCGCTGGCTCTACTAGCTCTCCAGAACGACGGGCGGGACGGGGCGGCTGCGCAATTCGCTGCCGCCCCGTCCCGCTGGCACGAAATGCCGCCAGGGCTTACTTCCCGCCCGTATTCGGGTATCCGGGAGGCGGCGCGGCGCCGCCGCCCGGCGTGGCGGGCACGTTGTCATTGGCTTCCCGATGTTTGCCCGACTTGCCGTTCGTGTGCTTGTCCGATTTCATCTGGTCGCGCTTGTCCAGATTGGGCGGGTTGGTCGGGGTATTGGGCGTAGCGTTCGGCGCCGGCGCCTTCTGTCCAGGCGGCACGGGTTGGTTGGGGGGTACGGCAGTGCTGTCGTTCGGGGTATTCGACGGCGAGGTGGGCGTCGCGGACTGCGCGAGTGCCGTGGCCGAAGCCAGTCCGGCCGACAGGGCCAACGCGTAGGTGAGGGCTCGAATCTTCATGAGTACGCTCCTTTGTGGGAATAGCCAGGCCCAACCCGCAAGCGCCATGCCCGCGCGTTTTTCCTGGCGGGCGCCCACGCGTCGGCATGCTCGTCCGGCATTTTTTACCATCCCCCTGCAATCGGTCGCCCAGCGCGCGCGTGGTCTTCGGCATGGCGGTTGCTGGCGATTTTTCCGTCTCCAATCCGCGCCGAAGCCCCGCACCCGATATGTCCGCCGCACACCTGCCTTCCCCGATTCTCAATGTCGAGCCCCCGCGCCGCGCCGTGCCGCTCGTGGTCGTTTCGCCTCATCCTGACGATGCCGTATTCAGCTGCGGCGGCTTGCTGCTCGCCCATCCGGGCAGTGCCGTCGTCACCGTGTATACCGGCCTGCCCGACTCCACGGACATGTCTACCGAATGGGACCGCCGCTGCGGCTTTTCCTCCGCGGCGGAAGCCATGGAGCGGCGCCTCGAAGAGGAGCGCCAGGCCCTGCAGTGCGTGGGGAGTACGGGGCAGGCGCTGGGCTTCATCGATTCCCAATACCGGCAGGGGCGGGACGAGAGCGTGACGCCGCTGGCCGAGCGCTTGCTGCACGCGCTGGCCGGTCTGTCGGCGGATCGGGTGGCCCTTCCCTTGGGTTTGTTTCACGACGATCACCTGCGCGTCAGCGAAGCCGGGTTGCAGGCGTGGCAAGCCTGCCCCGGAGTTGCATGGTTTTTCTATGAGGACGTGCCTTACCGCAATCGAAGCGGAGTCGTGCAGGACCGGCTTGCGCAATTGCGCGACCGCGGGGTGGAACTCACGCCCGCGCAGCTGGAAACGGAGCCGGCCGGGAAGGCCGAGGCGGTTGCCGCCTATGCGTCGCAACTACGCGGGCTGGGTGGCTGGACGGAGGATGGGCAGGCCGAACGCTACTGGCGCGTGGCGGCCAAGAGGGCGTCGCCGTGAACGGCGTCAGGGCGGCGCCGCGCGTATCCGTCGTGGTGTTGACGTACAACCGGTGCGATGAGGTGCGCCGCACGCTGCGCCGGCTCGCCGCGCTGCCGGGCGACCCGCCCGTCCTGGTCGTGGATAACGGCTGCACGGACGGCACCGCGCTGTGCGTGGAGCGCGAGTTTCCACGGGCCGTGCTGATCCGCGCCGGTGCCAATCTCGGCGCGGCGGGGCGGAACCTGGGCGTGGAGCGAGTCCAGACCCCTTATGTCGCCTTCTGCGACGACGACACGTGGTGGGACCCAGGCGCGCTTGAACTCGCCGCCGATATTCTCGATGCACACGTGGATCTGGCCGTGCTCAATGCCAGTATCCGCGTGGGTGAGGAGGAAAAACCGGACCCCGCATCGACCGCCATGGCGCAGAGTCCGTTGTCCGACATTCTCGGCGTGGGGCCGGAACTGACCGGTTTTATGGCCGGCGCATGCGTAATGCGTACGAGCGTTTTCCTGGAAGCGGGCGGCTACTGGCGCCCTTTGTTCATCGGCGGCGAAGAGACGCTGCTTGCCTTGGACATCATGGCGCAAGGCTGGCGGATCGCCTACGCGCCGGCCCTGGGCGTGCACCATTGGCCATCCCAGGCGCGCGACCATCCGTTGCGCTTGCGGATGCTCGCGCGCAATGCGCTGTGGACGGCATGGTTGCGCCTGCCCGCGGGGCTGGCGATACGGCGTAGCGGGTACGTGTTGAGGGGCTTGCCCGGCTGGGCAGCCAGGGCGCGGGCCGGGCGCGACGCGTTGGCCGGCTGGCGCCTCATCCGCCGGCATCGCCGCCCGGTGGATGCGGGTATCTGCGACAAGCTCAGGCAGACGTGGTTGGCGGAGTCGGGAAGCTGAACCCGGGAACGGCAATTGCGCGCGGGGCGCTCCGGGCCACACATCGAAAAAGGAGGGCGCCTTCATGCAAACCATACCTTTGGCAGCCTATTGGGAACGAGATGCGGCCGCGCAGGCGTTGCGGCTGGCGCGTCCCATGCTGGAGGCTGCGCGCACCGATACGCGCGTGGGCGAAAGCGGATTTTTCCACGTGGTGGTGATGAACCCGCTGGCGCGCCCGGGCGTTTGCGATTTCCCGGCCGCCATCCTGTACGAGGAGAGCATCGGCGATCCGGAGAAATGGGACGCGGATTACGGCGCGTATGCGCGCGGCAAGGCGCGCCTGAGTTGGCGCACCGGGCGGTCGGGCCACGAAATCCTCGCGCTGCAGCCGCATTTGCTGCACGCGAAGGACACCCGGATAGGCGGCGGCGTGTCGATCGACGGTATCGTGGTTGCGGTCAGCGGTGCGAACCCTTGGTTCGACGAGGCGTTCGCGGCGGCCATCGCGCACTTGTTCAAGGCCGTGGTACGAGGACGGCAGGACCTCGCCTGAACGGCAGTCCGCGCCGCGCTGGGCGGGGCGGCCCCCGAGGGCGGCACGGCGGGTCGGAGCGCGGAATGGCGTTTGCTGCCTCCGCATTCATCGCCGAGGAGGCCGCGCCATGACAGGACCCGCGAACAATGGGGCCGACTTCGCCCGCAAGGAAGTCACCCGCAGCATCTTGCGAGCGCTGTGGAAGTATCGGCGCCGCACGGCGGCGGCGGTAGCCCTGCTGGTTGCCGCGAAGCTGCTCATGGTGCTGGTGCCGGTCCTGCTCAAGCAGATCGTGGATACGCTCAGCGCGCCCGGCATGCTGGCCCTGCCTGCCTTCTTGCTGCTGGCGTATGCGCTCATCCGATTTGGCGGCAGCGTGTTCACCGAGCTTCGCGACGTGGTGTTCGTTCGGGTGGCGCAGCGCACCGTTGCCGATTTCACAGTCCGAGTGTTCGACCAGCTGCAACGCCTGGGCGCGCGATTCCACGGCGCGAGGCAAACGGGCAGCCTGGCGCGGGATGTCGAACGCGGCACCGCGGGCGTCGGCTTCTTGCTGGGAACGGGCTTGTTCACCCTGCTGCCGACCCTGGTAGAGATCGTTTCGGTGGTGCTGATCCTGGTAATGGGATACAGCATCTGGTTCGCGGTCACCGTTACCGTCACGTTCATCGCGTACTTCACCTATACGACCGTGCTGGTGCGCAAACGCGTCATCTACCAGCGGCGGCTCAACGATCTGGACTCCCGCGCCAGCGGCCGGATGGTGGACAGCCTGCTCAACTATGAGGCGGTGAAGCTCAATGCCAACGAAGCGCTCGAATCCGAGCGGCTGACGCGCGTGCTGCGCGAGTGGACCGAGGTCGGGATACGCAACCAGCGCTCGCTGTCGCGTCTGCACGTCGGCCAAAGCGGAATCATAGCCTGCGGGGTGGCGGCGGTGATGCTGCTGGCCGGCCAGCAGGTCGTCAGCGGGCAGATGACGGTGGGCGACCTGGTGCTGGTCAATGCCTACATCATCCAGATCTGCTTGCCTTTGAACACGCTGGGGCTGATTTTCCGGCAAGCCAAGGAGGCGTTCGTGAACGCCGAGCGCGTGTGCGAATTGCTGAGGTATCCGCCGGAGACGGGGGACGACGCCAGCCTGCCTTCGCTGGAGCCCGGCGCCGGAGACATCCGCTTCGAGGACGTGGGCTTTGGCTACGAGCCAGGGAGGCAGATACTGTGGGACATCGACTTCGCGGTGCCGGCCGGCACGACGCTGGCGGTGGTGGGCGGCAGCGGCTCCGGCAAATCGACGTTGGCTCGGCTGCTGTTCCGCTTCTACGACGCCGATACCGGCCGCATTCTGATCAACGGCCAGGACCTGCGGACAGTCAACGTGCGCAGCGTCCGTCGCAGTCTGGGCATCGTTCCTCAGGACACGCTGCTCTTCAATGAGACGATCGCCTACAACATCGCGTACAGCCGGCCCGACGCCAGCCGGGACCAGATTGTCCAGGCGGCGCGCGGCGCGCGCGTGCACGATTTCATCGACAGCCTGCCCGCCGGCTATGAAACGCCCGTGGGCGAGCGCGGCGTCAAACTCTCCGGCGGCGAACGCCAGCGCATCGCGATTGCCAGGGCGATCCTGAAGAATCCCTCCATTCTCGTGTTCGACGAAGCCACCTCGGCGCTGGACACGCGGACCGAGCGCGCCATCCAGGCCGAGCTGGAGCGCCTGTCTCGCGGGCGAACCACTCTCATCATCGCGCATCGGCTGTCCACGATCGTGCATGCCCACAATATCCTGGTGCTGGACCGCGGCCGCGTGGTCGAACAGGGACGGCACGAGGACCTGCTCGCGCGGCAAGGCATGTACGCGCAGATGTGGGCCTTGCAGCGCCAGCAGTCGGCGCTGGAGGAGGCGCGGGGCCGCGACTCGCGGCAGCCCGTCAACCTGGTGGCTGTGGTGGCGGGGGTGCTGGACGCCTTGCGCGAGGCCGCGCAGCAAAAGGGCGTCAATCTCTACACCTTGATCGGCAACGAAGCGGCGCGCATCACCGGCGACCCGAGCACCTTGCAGCAAGTGGTGTGGGACCTGTGCCTGCATGCAATCGCCGTGACGCCGCCGGGGGGGCGCATCGAGATCCGCTTGCACCGCGAAGGTCCCATGACGCGGCTTGCGGTGACCGACGGTCGCAGCGAGCGTGCCGCCGAAGAACCCGCGCTTGAAACTGACGAAACACTGAATTCTCCGGACGCACTGCGCGCCGCCGCGGCGCTGGATCCGGCCCAATTGGCGGCCCAGGTGCAGCGCCAGGGGGGAATCTTCCACAGCATGCCGGCGGCGTCGGGGGGCCTGACTTATTCGGCGGACTTTCCCGTGCGTGCGGTGGAGCCGGCCACGCTACGGACCGACATGCAGCTCCCCAGCCTGCGCGACGCCTTCGTGATGGTGGTGGACGATCAGTCCGAAGCGCGCGAAATGCTGGCCGAGATATTGCGGGCCAACGGGGCGAGGGTGGCTGAACACAAGGACGGCGAGCAGGCGCTGGCCGCGTTTGCCGCGCTGCCGGTCGAGCATTGGCCGCAGGTGCTGATCTGTGACCTGTCCCTGGGCGATATCGACGGCTACGAGGTCGTGGGACGCATACGCGCGATGGAAGCCGAACGCGGTGCGGCGCTCGCCCACCGGTTGCCGGCCATCGCGCTGTCCGGCCATGTCAGCCAGGAGTCGCGGCTGCGCAGCCTGCTGGCCGGATTCCAGGTGCACTTGTCCAAGCCGGTGGATCCGAACGAACTGCTGGCGACGGTCGGATCGCTCATTCCCGCTCTGCCGCGCCCGCCGCGCGATTCCGGCACTTCTTACACGCATGAGTAAGAAGTGCCGGAATCGGCCGAACGCCCTGCGAGAAGCCGAAAGGGCTGGCGTCCGACGCGACGTTTCGGCACATCACTTGCTTCTCCTGGAACCGTAAGCCTGCGGGCCGCTCGGCGGCTCGCACCGCATCGCAGATTCAGCAACAGGAGACCGTTCATGAAGCAAGATCCGAGGTACGGACGCCGGTACGACACCGATGACTTCGACAGGGATCCCGGCCGCGAAGCCTCCGGGAGCAGCGCGTATCGCCAAGCGCCGGAACGCGGCGAACCAGGTTGGAATCCCGATCGCGAGCGCAGATCGCGTGACAGCAGCGGGGAAGGCCGGCGCGAACTCTGGCGGGATCCGGCCCCGTCCTATGGTTATCAGGGCGAGGGCGCGCGCGCCCCGGGCGCACGCTCGACCCGAAGCGGAGTGCGCAGCCGCAGCGCGGACCCCGGCCAAAGCAGCTATGGGGGATTCAGCCACGAAGACCCGTCCTATCAACGGCAGCAGGTCTACGGATCGCGCGACGCGTCGTACAGCGGCCCCACGTCTTTCGGGGACGACGAAGGCGGCTATTACGGCGACAGGCCGACGTGGGACGACGAATCGGAAGTGTCGTTCGAGACGGCCGAGCGCGGCGGCTACAACCGCGGGCTGCAGTCCTGGCGCGATCGCGGCTCGCGGCGCGTCGATCCCAAGGGGTATGTGCGGTCCGACGAGCGCGTACGCGAGATCGTGTGCGAATACCTCGCCCATAGCGGGCTGGACGTCAGCGACGTGTCGGTGAGCGTGGCGCAGGGATGCGTGACGCTGGAAGGCACCGTGCCCGATCGCCGCACCAAGCACCGGGTCGAGGACAGCGTCGACGCATGCGCGGGCGTCCAGGACGTCGATAACCGGATCCGGATCGCCGGGTCGGGAAGCAGCCGGGACAGCGGAGCCGGATCATGAAGAAAATAGCCCTAATCAGCGAACATGCCTCGCCCCTGGCGGTGGCCGGCAGCGTGGACAGCGGCGGGCAGAACGTCTATGTGGCGCACGTCGCGCGCGAACTGGCGCGCGCCGGTCTGCAGGTGGATGTCTTCACTCGCAAGGACAACCCGGCGCTGGAAGTGGAGCATGCGTGGATGCGCGGCGTGCGCGTGATTCACGTGCCCGCGGGCCCCGAGGTCTATCTGCCCAAGGAACGCCTGCTGCCCTATATGGATGAATTCTCGGACTATCTGCTGCGCTACGCCGGCAAGCAGGACCAGGGCTACGACGTCATCCACGCCAATTTCTTCATGTCGGCCATGGCGGGGTTGCCCGCCGCCCAGCGTTATGGCATCCCCCTGGCGGTGACGTTCCACGCGTTGGGCAAGGTGCGACGCCAGCACCAGCAGGAGGCGGACCTCTTTCCCGATAGCCGTTTCGACATCGAGGACGACATCATCCGCCGCGCCGACCGCATCATCGCGGAATGCCCGCAGGATCGTCGCGATCTGATGGAGTTGTACGGCGCGGATCCGCGGCGGATCGAGATCGTGCCCTGCGGCTACGACTCCGCCGAGATGGCGCCCCAATCCAGCGCGAGCGCGCGGGCCACGCTGGAGTGGGATGACGGCGCTTTCACGCTGCTGCAGCTGGGCCGCATGGTGCCTCGCAAGGGCGTGGACAATGTCATCCAGGCGCTTGGCCGATTGCGGCATGCGCACGGCGTGAATGCACGGCTGTGCGTGGTGGGTGGAAATACCGATGACGCCGACGAAGCCGCCACGCCCGAGATTGGCCGGTTGCGCCGCGTCGCCGAGGAAGAGGGGGTGCTGCCGTGGGTGGAATTCACAGGGCGCCGACATCGCGACGACCTGGCTACCTACTACAGCGCAAGCGACGTCTTCGTGACTACGCCCTGGTACGAGCCCTTTGGCATTACGCCGGTCGAAGCGATGGCCTGCGGACGTCCCGTGGTCGGCTCGGACACGGGTGGCATACGCAGCACGGTCGTGCATGGCAAGACCGGCTTCCTGGTGCCGCCGCGCGATCCCGACGCTCTGGCCGGACGGCTTGCGGAATTGGCCGCGGATCCGGCCCTGCGTGCGCGGATGGGCGAAGCCGGGCGATTGCGCGCGCGTCGCCTCTACACCTGGAAGCGTGTCGGCGATGACCTTTTGTCCATCTATCAACGCATGGCGGCCGGCGCCGCCCTTCCGCAACATCACACCGCCCGCATCGCGGCCTAAAGGAGCGGAACATGCATGACTTCGAAAGCCTGAACGGACGCGTTGTCCTGGTGACGGGCGGCGGCAGCGGGCTGGGCGCCGCCTTGTGCGAAATGCTGGCTGGCGAGGGCGCCAGCGTGGCGGTGGCGGATATCGACGAGCAGCGCGCTCACGCGCTGGCCAGCAAGCTCAAGCGCGAGGGCGCGAACGTAATGGCCTGCATCATGGACGTGGGTGTGGTGGCGGATGTGCGCAACGGGCTGGACGCCGTCGTGCGTCAGTTCGGGAAGCTCGATGCCATCGTCAACAGTGCCGGGGTGGATGTGACCGCTCCCATCGACCAGTTGGATGCCGACGTCTGGGAACGGGTGCTGCGCACCAACCTGACCGGGCCCTTCTTGATGGCAAAGCTGGGCAAGGACCGTCTCAGCCCCGGCGGCCACATCGTCAATGTGGCGTCGACAGCCGCTCGGCGCGCCTGGCCGAACGCCAGCGCCTATCACGCCAGCAAGTGGGGCCTGATGGGACTGTCGCACGCGCTGCATGCCGAACTGCGCGGAGCGGGATTGAAAGTCAGCGCGGTGATCGCCGGGGGCATGCGCACCCCGTTCCTGCTCGACCGGTTTCCCGACATCGACACCGGCACCTTGCAGGACCCCGCCAACGTAGCGCGCGCCGTGCGCTTCGTGCTGACCCAGCCGGGCGAAACGGTCGTGCCCGAGGTGATGGTCCTGCCCATGAAGGAAACGTCATGGCCTTGAGGCCGGCCGTCTTCCTCGACAAGGACGGCACGGTGCTCGCGGACGAGCCCTACAACGTCGATCCTGGCCGCATGGCGTACGCGCCCCTGGCCTTTGCGGGCCTGGCCCGCCTGGGCGCGGCCGGCGCCGTGCTGGTCGTGATCAGCAACCAGGCGGGCGTGGCCAGGGGTTTGTTTCCCGCGACCGCCCTGGAGCCGGTGCATGCCAAGCTGGCGGCCATGTTCCGCGCGGCAGGCGCAAATCTGGGCGGCTTCTATTGGTGCCCGCACCATCCCGACGGCGTCGTCCAAGGGTACGCGATCGAATGCGACTGTCGCAAGCCGCGGCCCGGCCTGCTGCTGCGCGCCGCGGAGGAAATGGCGCTGGACCTGCGGGCATCCTGGTTCATCGGCGACATCCTCGACGACATAGAAGCCGGAAACCGGGCCGGGTGTCGCAGCATCTTGCTGGACGTGGGGCATGAGACGGAATGGCGCGAAGGCCCGGACCGCATTCCCTTCGGCCGGGCGCCGGACTTGGACGCCGCGGCGCGCATCGTGCTGTCGGCGCCGGCGCGGGACGCGGCAAATGGGGGAATATGACATGGCCTGGGATTGGCGAGATTGCTCCCACGTGCTGTGCGTGCGTCTGGACAACATGGGCGACGTGCTGATGTGCAGCCCGGCGTTTCGCGCGCTGAAGCAATCCGGCGCCCGCCGGCTGTCGTTGCTCACCTCCGCCTCGGGGGCGCTGTTGGCTCCCTATATGCCGGAAGTCGACACCGTAATGGCCTATGACGCCGCCTGGATCAAGAACGGCACCGAGGGGAATGGGCAGGACGTGGCGACGATTGCGCGGTTGCGCGCGTTGCGGCCCGATGCGGCGGTGATTTTTACGGCCTACAGCCAGAGCGCGCTGCCCGCTGCGCTGCTGTGTCATCTTGCCGGTGTGCCGCGTGTGCTGGCTCACAGCCGCGAGAATCCTTACCGCCTGCTTACCGAGTGGGTGAAAGAGACGGAACCCCAGGCGGGGATCCGCCATGAGGTTCGGCGCCAGCTCGATCTCGTGGCGAGTATCGGTGCGTACAGCGATGATATTCGCCTGTCGTTTCGCGTGAGTCCGGCGGAGCGGGCGACCCTGCGCGAGAAGCTGCATCATGAAGGCGTCACGGAGCAGGGGGGCTGGATCTGCGTGCATGCCGGCGCCACGGCCGCGTCGCGGCGTTATCCCGCCGGGCTCATGGTCGAGGCATTGGTCCATTTGCGTGGCGACGGCCGTCGCATCCTATTGCTGGGCGGCCATGAGGACCCGGCCCTGGCGGCCGCGCTGGCGGACGCGCGTCGCCTGCTGCCCGGGATGATCGATCTGTCTGGCCGCCTGACGCTGGGGGAGCTGGGGGCGGCGCTGGAGGCGGCTGCCGTGGTGATCTGCAACAACAGCGGCCCCGCTCACGTGGCGGCGGCGCTCGGCGTGCCGATCGTGGACCTTTACGCTTTGACGAATCCGCAGCACACGCCCTGGCAGACGCGGGCCCGGGTCCTGAACAAAGACGTGCCGTGCAAATACTGTTATCGCAGCATCTGTCCAGAAGGCCATCACGGCTGCCTTGCGGGTGTCGATCCCGCAAGCGTTGCCGATGCGGCCCGGGAGTTGCTGTCTGAGGGGCGCGATGTCCAGGACGGGCCTCGCTGCGCCAAGGAGGAAATCCCATGTTTACTTTAGGCATCAACGCGGCCTATCACGATTGCGCCGCGGCCCTGGTTCGAGACGGCGTCGTCGTGGCGGCGGCCGAGGAAGAGCGCTTCACCCGCGTCAAGCATGGCAAGCGTCCGGTGCCGTTCACCACGTGGCAATTACCTTACTACGCGATCGACCATTGCCTTTCGGCGGCCGATATCCGGCTGCGGGACGTAGACCACATCGTGTATTCATACGATCCCTCCCTGCTTGCCGAAGGCTTGCCGCCCTCGGCGGATATTTCCCTGCCGCTGGAGCCATCGCGCGCGGGCGTGCAGGAGGAGGGGAAATCCCCTTGGGATCCGCTATTCCTGTCATATCTGATGAACGCGCCGCGCCAACTGCTCGACGGCGCTCCCCATCATCTTAAGTCGCCCCGATTCGACGACCTGACGCTGGAACACATCATGGACCGGTGGGTCTATCTGGACCATCACCTCTCGCACGAGGCCAGCGCTTTCCTGGCGGCGCCCTGCGCGGAGTGTGCGGTGCTGACCATGGATGGCCGGGGAGAGCGCACCACCACCAGTTTTGGCAATTTCTCCTCAGGCGAGTATGCGCGGCTCAAGCAGATCGACCTGCCGCATTCGCTGGGCTTGCTGTACGAGGACGTCACCCGTTATCTCGGGTTCCTGCATTCGTCCGACGAGTACAAGGTGATGGCCCTGGCATCCTATGGCAAGCCGGCGTTCCGCAATGAATTCCGGGAAATCCTGCGGCTGGAGGAGGATGGCGGCTATTCGCTGCGTCCGACGCGGCTGGCCGAACGCTTCGGCCCACCTCGCAAGCGCGGCGCGCCCTTTGACGACCGGCACAAGAATATCGCCAGTTCGCTGCAATACGTGCTGGAGGAAACGGCCTTGCACATGGTGCAATGGCTGCACGAGAAGACCGGGGCCCCGAACCTCAGCATGGCCGGCGGCGTTGCACTGAACTGCGTGATGAACGCGCGCATTGCCCGCGACGGCCCTTTCGACAGCGTCTGGGTGCAGCCGGCGGCGGGCGACGCGGGAACCTCTCTGGGCGCGGCGCTCTACGTCGACTATCACCGGCGTGGCGGCAAGCGGGAATGGGCAATGGAGCACGCCTATCTGGGGCCTTCGTATTCCGACGACGAGATCGAACGCTTCCTCTATGCTTCGCGGCTGGACTTCCGGCGGCTCGACGACGTGGCGGGAGAGGCGGCGGCTCTGCTCGCGCAGGACAAGATCCTCGGGTGGTTCCAGGGGCGCATGGAGTTCGGGCCGAGGGCGCTCGGCGCACGCTCCATTCTCGCTTCGCCGCTGGACAGCGCCATGCAGGCGCGGCTGAATGGCCTGAAGGACAGGGAGGACTTCAGGCCCGTCGCGCCGGTGGTGATGGAGGAGCGCGCGGCGGAATGGTTCGACGGCCGGGGCGCCTCGATCTGCGCCCCTTTCATGCTGTTCGTCTATGACGTGCTGGCGAACCGGGCGCAGCAGATCCCCGCGGTTCGGCATATAGACGGCACGGCACGCGTGCAGACCGTGCGCCGGGACCAGAATCCGCGCTATTACGATTTGCTGGCCGCATTCGAGCGGATCACGGGTGTGCCGGTGCTGGTGAACACCTCCTTCAATACCAGGGGCGAGCCGGTAGTCTGCTCACCTCGCGACGCCGTCGAGTGCTTCTGGACCTCACCGCTGGACGCGCTGGTTATCGGCCCCTACCTGATCGAGAAACCCCGATGAGCGGCGCCCCGGAACCCATCCAGGTATCGGTGGTGGTACCCACATACAAGCGTCCGGAATTGCTGGCCCGATGCCTGGATGCGCTGGCGCGCCAGCGCTTTTCCCGCGACAGCTACGAGGTGCTGGTGTGCGACGATGCCGCCAGCAGCGCCACGCAGCAGCAGATCGGGGCATTGCGGGAGGCATGGGGAAACCGGCCTGCATTGCGCTACCTTCCCGTGGCGGGCACGCGCGGCCCGGCCGGGGCGCGGAATCTGGGGTGGCGCAGCGCGAAGGCGGAGATCATCGCCTTCACCGATGACGACACCATCCCCGAGCCGGAGTGGCTGGCGCACGGCGTGCGCGCCCTGGCGCCCGACGTGGCGGCGGTCAGCGGCGCGACGGAGATGCCCATACCCGACCCGCCCAGCGATTACGAGCGGGACGCGGTGGGCCTGACCCGGTCCGAATTCATCACCGCGAATTGCTTCGTGCGGCGTTCGGCGCTGCAAGCGGTGGGCGGGTTCGATCCGCGCTACACCATGGCCTGGCGCGAGGACTCCGACCTGCATTTCGCTTTGCTGGATTGTGGCCTGGAGGTGAAGCGGGAGCCGCGCGCGCGCGTGCTGCACCCGCTGCGCAAGGCGGGCTTTGCGGCCGGGTTGGGCATGCAGAAGAAGGCGATGTTCGACATGCTGCTGCGCAGAAAGTATCCGGCGCTCTACCAGCATCGCATTCGGTCGACGGCATGGCGCTACTACCTCGGCGTGGTTGCCGCGCTCGCCGTGGCGCTCGTGCTGGCCATGCTCGGGCACGCGGCGGCCGCTTGGGCGGCGGCCGCCGTCTGGCTGGGGCTGAGCGTGAACTTCTTTCTGCGGCGGCTGCGGGGCACCCGCCGGGCCTTGCGCGACGTGGCCGACTTGGCGGTGACCTCGGCCTGCATTCCATTATTGTCGATCTGGTGGCGGACTCTGGGCTGGATCCGTTTTGGACGGGTCCGCTCATGAACCCGCTTTTCGACCCGGCCCGTCCGCCCGCGACGATCGCGGTATTCCGCGCCCTGCAGTTGGGGGATTTGCTGTGCGCGGTGCCTGCGCTGCGCGCGTTGCGACGTGCTTTCCCGCGCGCGCATGTTGCGCTGGTCGGGTTGACCGAGGCAGGCGAGTTCCGCGACCGATTTGCCGGCTACCTCGACGAGTTGATCGTGTTCCCCGGCATTGCGGAATTCCCGGAGCAGGCGGCCCGGCCCGAGGAACTGTCGGATTTTTTCCGACGCATGCGATTGCGCCGCTTCGACGTGGCGTTGCAGATGCACGGCAGCGGCGACAGGTCGAACCCCATCGTCGAACAGTTTGGGGCGGGCCGCCGGGGCGGCTTCGTGCCGGAAGCGGAAGCCGCGATTCCAGGTCTGCGCATGCCCTGGCCAGCCCGGATGCCCGAGCCCCGGCGCTATTTGGCATTGTTGCGGCATCTCGGCCTTGACGCGGGCGACGAGAGCCTGGAGTTTCCTTGTACCGAGGCGGATCGCCGCGATGCGCAGCGCCTGCTCAAAGAGCACGGGCTGGACCCCGGCAGACTGGTGTTGATGCACGTGGGGGCACGCCTGCCATCGCGACGCTGGCCATTGGAACGCTATGCGGAAGTGGCGGACGCGCTGTCGCGACAGGGCTGGCAGGTCGCCTTGACCGGAACCGGCGCCGAACGCCCCATGACGGCCGAATTGCGGCGCCGCTCGGCTTTTCCACTTGTCGACCTCTGTGGGGAGACCACGCTGGGCAGCCTCGCCGCCCTGGTCCGCTGCGCTCGCCTGCTGGTTTGCAACGATACCGGCATTTCGCACGTGGCCGCCGCCATGGGCGCGCCCAGCGTCGTAGTCGCTTGCGGCAGCGACACGGAACGTTGGGCGCCGCTGGATCGGCGCCGCCATGCCGTGCTGCACGCCGAGTTGCCTTGCCGGCCCTGCGCATTCGATACCTGTCCTATCGGACACCCGTGTGCGACGGCCGTGACGGTGCCGCAGGTGTTGGACCAGGCGCGGCGGCAGCTGGAGGAGGCGCGCCCATGACCTCGTATGCCGAAGCTTCGGCCTCGCGCCGCCTGCGCATACTGACCTGGCACGTGCACGGCAATTATCTGTATGCGCTCGGCCATGTGCCGCACGATTTCATCGTGCCCGGTTTGCCAGGCGGCCCGCCCGGCTATGGCGCGTTGGGCCCGCGCATTCCCTGGACCTCCAACCTGACCCAGGTGCCGGCGCAGGAGCTGCGTTCCCTGCGTTTCGACTGCGTGCTGTACCAGTCGCGCCAGAATCTGGACGATGCGCGGTTGCTGCTGGGCGACGAGCAGCGCGCCTTGCCGTGTGCATACCTCGAACACAACCCGCCCGAACCCCACCCCACGGATACCGTGCATCCGTTCCGGCACGACCGCGGACTGCTCGTGCATGTCACGCCGTTCAACGCGGCGATGTGGGATTCCGGCGGCATGCCCGTGCGCGTCGTCGAGCACGGCGTTCCGCCACCTGCCGTCGATTACGACGGCTCGCTTGAACGAGGCGTGACGGTGATCAATCACCTGGCGCGCCGCGGCCGGCGGCTAGGACTGGATCTGTTCGAGGCGGTGCGCGCCCGCACGCCGCTCGACCTCATCGGAATGGGCTCCGAAGCGCTTGGCGGATTGGGCGAGGTACCCAATATGGAGGTGGGGGCGCGGCTGGCGCTATACCGCTATTTCTTCAGTCCGATCCGGTACGCCAGCCTGGGCTTGTCGCTGGTGGAGGCGATGCTCTGCGGCGTGCCCGTGCTGGGTTTCGCCACGACGGAATTGCCCATGGTCATCAAGAGCGGGGAGAACGGCTACGTCGATACGCGGCCGGATCGCCTCGCGGCAGTGGCGCGCGAACTGCTGGCCCGGCCCGAGCTGGCGCGGGCATGGGGCGCGGCCGGAAAGGAGACGGCGCTCAGGCGCTTCGGCATGGGCCGATTCGTCTCCGATTGGATAGACGTATTCGACACGATCCTGGAGGCAGCATGATGGACGATACTGTACGAAGCGGCCGCGCGCTGGTCGCCGGCGGAGCCGGTTTTCTCGGCTCGAACCTCTGCGCGCGCCTCCTGGCGGACGGCTGGGAGGTCGTGTGCGTGGACAATTTCCAGACGGGGCGGGCGCGCAACCTGGCGGGCTGCGCGGACCACCCGCGTTTTTCGGTTCGGCGGCACGACGTAGTCGAGCCCCTGGCCGGCGTGGACGTGGACCGCATCTACAACCTGGCTTGTCCGGCGTCGCCGATCCACTACCAGGCCGACCCCTTGAAGACGCTCAGGACGTGCGTGCTGGGATCCATGCAATTGCTGGAATTGGCGCGCCGCTGCGGCGCCCGAGTGCTGCAGGCGTCTACCAGCGAGGTCTATGGCGATCCGCTGGAGCACCCGCAACGGGAGGGCTACTGGGGACATGTCAACCCCGTCGGTCCGCGCTCTTGCTACGACGAGGGCAAGCGTTGCGCCGAAACCATCTTTATGGAGTACGCGCGCCATGAGGGCGTGGCCGTAAAGATTGCACGCATTTTCAACACCTACGGGCCGCACATGGCGCCGGACGATGGGCGGGTCGTGTCCAATTTCATCGTGCAGGCGCTGGCCGGCCAGCCGCTCACCATTTATGGCGACGGCACGCAGACGCGTTCTTTCTGCTATGTGGATGATTTGATCGACGGCCTGGTGCGTTTGATGGAGAGCCCTGGCGAGCTCGCGAGGCCGGTCAATCTGGGCAATCCGGCCGAACTGACCATGCTGGAAATGGCCGATATGGTACGCGTGCTGACGGGTGCCCAGGTGCCGCTGGTGCACCGGAACCTTCCAGTCGACGATCCCACGCACCGATGTCCGGATATTTCCTTGGCGCGGCGTTGCCTGGGCTGGTCGCCACGCGTGGAGCCCGTGGAAGGCATCGCGCGCACGGTGGCGTATTTCAGTTCGGAGCGCAGCCTGCCGGTCCGCGGCCGTCGCCGCCCTTTGGGAACCGCGGTCCGATGGCAGGCCGACGCCGAAAATCGCGTCCTGCGCTAGCGACGGGAGAGAGCCATGCCAGCCGCACCCAAGCGCGCCGACCCCGGTACCGGGGACATCATTCCCGGGCAGCGGCCCAGGACGCTGAAGGCCTGTCGGCGTTGCTCCCTGTGGCGAAACGCCACGCAGCCCGTGCCAGGCATGGGCGAACGGACCGCCGCCATCATGCTGGTCGGTGAGCAACCCGGCGACAAAGAGGACCTCGCGGGCTTGCCGTTCGTCGGCCCTGCGGGGGCCTTGCTCGACAAGGCGCTGGCCGAGGCCGGCGTGAAGCGGGACGAGGTATATCTGACCAACGCCGTCAAGCATTTCAAATGGCAGTTGCGCGGCAAGCGCCGCATGCACAAGTCGCCCGCCCAGGTGGAGATCCAGGCTTGCGCCTATTGGCTGGAAAAGGAGCTCGCGGCGGTTCGGCCCCGCGTCATCGTGGCGCTGGGGGCTACGGCGCTGGGCGCCGTTCTGCAGGATCGGGGCCATACGCTGGCGGCGGCCCTGGGGAAGACCTTGGCTCGCGGGGAAATTCCCGTGTTGGCTTCCTATCATCCGTCGTATGCGCTGCGCAACCCCGACGCGCAGGGCCGGCAGGCGGCCTACGCCACCATCGTGGATGCCCTGTCGCGCGCCCGGCGGCTGGCGGGCATGGGGCTTGCTGAATAGCAGGACATCCCCTGTCTCCTACACGGAAGCCCGCCATGAAATCCAAAGACCCCAAACCCAATCCTTCCAGCGACGATACCGCGCGAGAAACCCAGGCTAGCCACCGCGATACGCAGAACCGCAGCAAGAAGGAAGGCCACGTCAGCCAGATCGGCACCGGCCAGGATCAGCAAAGCCAGCGCAACCGGGGAGCCGGTGCTCGCAGCAAGAGCTGACGCTGGGCTATCGACCGCCGCGTCATGGCCACTGCCGCCACTCCCCGCGCGCGCGCGATCTGGGCGATCGGCGACGTGCACGGCTGCCTCGACTCGCTGGATGCCCTGCTGGCGCGTCCTGAGATCGCGGAGGACCCCGACTGCCGGTTCTGGTTCGTGGGCGACCTGGTCAATCGCGGCAGCCAGTCGGCGGATACGCTGAGGCGGGTCATGGCGCTTGGTGATCGCGCCACGGTGGTCTTGGGCAACCACGACTTCCATGCGCTGGCGATTGCGGCCGGTTGCCAGCGCCCTGGCTGCGAAGATACGTTGGACGATTTGATGAATGCGCCCGACGTCGAGATGTTGCTCGACTGGCTCCGTCATCGGCCGCTGATGCACGCGGAAGAAGCCCACGTGCTGGTGCATGCCGGCGTGTTACCCGCATGGGACGTCGCCACCGCGCTGGCTTTGGCGCGAGAGGTGGAAGCCCTGTTGCGCGACGACGGCTGGCGCGATCACATGCGGCTCCTTTGCGGTCGGGCGCCGACGGTATGGGACGCTTCATTGCAAGGGCAGCGTCGGCTGCGGTTCATCGTGGCCGCGCTGACCCGGATGAGGTTATGCACGCGGCGTGGGGCGTTGGCGCCGGCCGCCCGGGCGACGCCGGGCCATTGGCCGCGTGAGACAGTGCCCTGGTTCGACCTCCCCACTGTGGCGGTGCAGCGGCACGCCGTGGTATTCGGCCACTGGGCCGCGCTCGGACTTCTGGTGCGCGGCGACGTGGTTTGCCTGGATACGGGCTGCGTCAGCGGCGGCGCCCTGACGGCCTACCGACTGTCCGACAGGAAGCTCGTGCAGGTCTGCGCGCAGCCCGCTAGTCCGCTGGCGGCAGTGTATAGAGAAAGGCCGCGATATCGCGGGCATCCTGGCCGCTCAGCCCGAGGTCAGGCATTGCCGATCCGGGCTTGATGCTGCCTGGCTCCCGCAGCCAGCGTTGCAGGTTGGCGGGGGTGTTGGGCAGTGTGCCGGCGATGTAGGGCCGCTCCGCGATGCCGGCCAGCGTAGGGCCGACGTGATGTTTGGCCCCGGCAACTCCCGGTATGACATGGCAGGTTGCGCAAAGATATTGCTGCAACGCGTCGCGGCCCGCTGCGGCGTCGCCCAGGCGCCTGTCTTCCTCGGTTGGCGCGGCCGCGTCCGGCAATGGAGCGGCCGCGCCGCCCGCCTCTTGCCGATAGGAATCGGGCGACAACGCCGGAAGGATGCGCATGAATGCGACGACGTCCCAGATTTCCTCATCCTTGAGGCGGTAGCGCCAGGCGGGCATGCCGGTCATTTTGATGCCTTGCCGGATGATCCAGAATATGTCGGCGGCCGGCCGGTCGCGGGCGGTGGCCACCAGGGCGGCCGGAGCGGGATTGAGCCCCAGCGCATAAGGTTCGGGGGCGATGCCGGGCGCGCCGTGGCACTGAACGCAATGCGTCCGGTACAGTTCTTGTCCATTCCGTATCCGGTTCGCCTCGTCCAGCGAGGGAACCTCGATCCGGGCCGCGCGCCGCTGGACCGAACGTGTCTGCGCCACATCCAGCAGGTCATGCACCGGCGCCGTGTGCGAGCCAGTGGCGCTGACGTCGTACCAACCCCGGTAGACCGCCAGCGCGCCCAGGGCGGCGCCGCCCGCGGCGCAGGCCAGAATCGTCAGACCGGCTACTTTCCAGGTTTTCATGGCATACGTCCACGTCAGGGCGGGGCAAGCAGAAATGCGGCGATATCCGCCGCTTCAGCAGGCGCCAGGCCGGTGGCGGGCATGGCGGTGCCGGGATTGATGGCCGGCGGATCCAGCAGCCAGCGCGCCAGGTTGGCGGGCGTATTGGGCAGTGTGCCGCCCAGGTAGGCCCGCCGCGACAGGTCCCCCAGCGGCGGTCCTACGTTCGAGGCCGGCCCCCGGAGTCCCGGAATCGTGTGGCAGGCAAGGCATCCGCGCTCGGCGGCCAGGCGTTGGCCGCGCTGCGCGTCGGCGCCCGCGAGTTCTCCCGCCGCGCGCGGGGGCGCCAGCGGCGCGCGGTCGTCGCCGCATGCGCACAGCAGCGATAGTGCGGCGGCGCCCAGCAGCGCGGCTCCGCAGCGGGGGTAGGCATGCAAGGGCGGTCTCCCTGGATTCCCGACGGACTCAGCAATTCCCATGCCGAGCCGCGGGCCGCCGGGCACGCGGCGTGCTGAGGGGAACCATCGCCGCCAAACGGGGCATCGCTTTTCGGCCGAACCTTCATCCTATGGCGCCGTTCCTACCTTCCGTGCTTGCTGTGGCGCTGCCCATCGTGTCGTGGGCAGAAGCCAGTTCCGTCCTGCACCCGCGCGGCGAGGACGCTGGACGCATCGCCGAGATCGGCTGGGTGCTCTATCTGGGCGCGGCCGCGATTTTCCTGGCGACGGCGGTGGTGCTCGGTATGGCGCTGCGCGGTCCGCAACGCGCGCGCCGCCTGCTTGGAAGGCCCGCCCTCATCGTGGTCGCCGGCGTTGCGTTTCCCGTGGCGGCGCTGACCGAGCTGCTGGTTTACGCGCTGCTCGCGGCGGCATCCATGGCGCGCGGGCCCGAGCCGGCGTGGCGGATCGAAGTCGTGGGCGAACTCTGGTGGTGGCGGGTGCGCTACCGCGACACGGCGGGCGAGCTGCTGTTCGACACGGCGAACGACATCCGCATTCCGGCCGGCGTACCGGTGGAAATCCTGCTGAGCTCCGACAATGTCATTCATAGTTTCTGGGTGCCCAGCGTGGCGGGCAAGCTGGACCTGGTGCCGGGCCGCGTCAACCGGCTGCGAGTGCTGGTGCCGGAGCCCGGCGTGTTCGGCGGCCTGTGCGCGGAATATTGCGGTGCGCAACACGCCAAAATGAGGTTCGAGCTGCGCGCGCTGGCGCCGGAAGCCTTCGCGCATTGGCTGGAGGCGCAGCGTCGGCCGGCCGTGGCGGCGGGCCCTGCGCTGCGCCAGGGCGAGCGCGTGTTCCAGCGGGATTGCGCGCAATGCCACACCGTGCGGGGCACGTCGGCGTCCGGCACACAGGGGCCGGACCTGACGCACGTGGGGGGGCGCCCCTGGCTGGCGGCAGGCGCGCTGCCCAACAATATGGGAGGCCTGGCCGGCTGGATCGCGGGTGGCCAACGCATCAAGCCGGGAAATCTCATGCCTTCCTTCGGCCACCTGTCCGGCGACGAACTGCGCGCGGTGTCCGCTTACCTGGATGGTTTGAAGTGATGCCGGGGCCGCAGCCGTCCGCCGGATCGCGGCCCCTGCCCAATCCGCTTCCGCGTCCGGAAGGGGAACTGGAAGGCCTGCAACGCGCCTGGCGGCGCCCGACGGGCCTGCGGTCGTTGACGGTGGTGAACAATACTTCCATCGGCCTGCTCTATATCGGCACGGCGCTGTTGTTCTTCCTGCTCGCGGGGGTATTGGCGCTGTTGATGCGCACCCAATTGGCGGTACCTGACAATCCGCTGATCGGCCACGCGCTGTACAACCAGCTGTTCACCATGCACGGCACGGTGATGATGTTTCTGTTCGCAGTGCCGGCGGTCGAGGCGGTGGCGGTGCTGCTGTTGCCCAATATGCTGGGCGCGCGCGATCTGCCGTTTCCCCGTTTGTCGGCCTACGCGTACTGGGCCTACGCCATCGGCGGCCTGGTGTTCTTCTGCAGCATTTTCGCCGGCCTGGCGCCGGACGGCGGCTGGTTCATGTATCCGCCCTTGACCAGCTCGGCCTACTCGCCTGCGCTGAACGCGGATCTGTGGCTGTTGGGCATAGGATTCATAGAGATATCGGCGATCGCGGGCGCCATCGAACTGGCGGTGGGCATCCTGCGGATGCGCGCGCCGGGCATGACGCTGGAGAAAATGCCGGTGTATGCCTGGGTAATGCTAGTGTTCTGCGGCATGGTGATCATCGCGTTTCCCGCGGTGATCGTCGCGACCGCGCTGCTGGAGTTGGAGCGGGCGTTCGACATGCCGTTCTTCATCGCACAGCGGGGCGGGGCGCCGCTGCTGTGGCAGCATCTGTTCTGGTTTTTCGGGCACCCCGAGGTGTACATCATCTTCCTGCCGGCCGCCGGCATGGTGTCGATGATCATTCCCGCCATGACCGGGACGCGCCTGGTGGGATATCCGCTGGTCGTTGCGGCGGTGGTGGGGACGGGCTTTCTCAGCTTCGGGCTGTGGGTGCATCACATGTTCGCCACCGGTATACCACCGCTCTCGCTGAGCTTCGCCTCGGCCGCCAGCATGGCGGTGTCGGTGCCGACGGCCATGCAGGTATTCGCCTGGATCGCCACGATAGCCGCGGCCACGCGCCTGTGGCCGCTGAAAACGCCCATGCTGTTCCTGCTCGGCTTTTTCTTTACATTCGTGATGGGGGGGCTGACCGGCGTCATGGTCGCCGTCATCCCCTTCGATCTTCAGGTGCACGATACGTATTTCATCGTCGCCCATCTGCATTACGTGCTGTTCGGCGGCATGGTGTTTCCGCTGTTTTCCGCTTTCTACTACTGGATGCCCTTCGTCAGTGTCCGGCCTCTGTCGGAACGGCTGGGACGATGGACCTTCTGGCTGATGTTCTCCGGCTTCAACCTGGCCTTCTTTCCCATGCACTTCACCGGCCTGGCCGGCATGCCGCGACGGATCTATACGTACGCGCAGAGCCAGGGGTGGGAATTGCTGAACCTGGTCTCGACCGCCGGGGCGTATCTCATCGCTGCGGGCGTGCTGGTGTTCCTGATCGACCTGGCGCGCAACTTTCGCCCCGCCGTCGGAAGGGGGGCGGGCAACATCTGGGGCGCCGGTACGCTGGAGTGGCTGCCCAGCGGCACCTACGGGTTGCGCAGTGTTCCCCTCGTGGCCAGCCGGGAGCCGCTCTGGGATCAGCCCGGACTGGCGGAGGAAGTGGAGTCCGGGCGCCATTTCCTGCCCAGTGCGCCGGCGGGTCTGCGCTCGACGCTGGTCACGAGCGCGCTGGAGGCGCGGCCCGAATATGTACTGGCGCTGCCGGGCCCCGGATGGTCTCCGCTGCTGGCCGCGGTCGGCACCGCCGGCTTCTTTCTGCTGCTGACGTTCAAGCTGCCTGTCCTGGCGGCGGGCTTCGGCATCCTCGCCGTAGCTGCTTTGTGGCGCTGGCTGTGGGGCGCGGATACCGGCCCGGATCTGGGCGAGGTGGATATCGGGGCTGGCTTGCGCCTGCCCACGACCTGTCCCGGCAGCGCTTCCCACTCCTGGTGGGCCATGATCATGCTGGCGTTGGTCTGCGCCAGCATCTTCGGCTCGCTGGTCTTCGCCTATCTGTTCCTGTGGACGGTCTCGCCGCAGCAATTGGGGCTGGCGGAAGGCTTGCCGGCCCCTGGCGGCCCGTTGGCGTCTGGCGTGCTGCTGCTGGGATCGGGCGCCGTGGTGGCATTGGCCCGGCGCGGCCTGGAGCGAAGCAGGGCGTCGGTGCTGCGTTGGGGCCTGCCGCTGGCCGTGGCGCTGCTCGCCGGCTCGGTCGGGCTGGAAATGCTGGGACATTGGCGCACGGGTTTGAGGCCGCAGACGTCTGCCTATGCGGCATCGGTGTACGCGATGGTCGGCTTGCAGGCTTTGTTCGCGGCCACTTCCGTTGTCATGGCCGTGTTTGCGCTGGCCCGGTCAATCGCGGGAAGGCTGTCCGCCGGGCGACCCGCCTGCTTCGACAACATGGCCATCCTGTGGCAGTACACCGTGGCCCAGGGGCTGCTGGGCTTGGGCCTGCTCCATGTTTTTCCGCGGCTGACGGGGTAGCGCCATGAAGCGACGATCCTGGATCGAGCTGCTGTACTTGGTGGCTGGCCCGCTGATCTGGCTGGCGCACTACCTCTTCGTCTACCCCGTCAACGCCATCGCTTGCGCCCGCTATCCAGCGGCCGGGCTCTGGGCGTCGTTGCCCGCATCGTCCTGGATCATCCTGACCGCCAGCGCGCTGGCGCTGGCCGGCATGGCGGCGGCGTCCCTGGCGCAGCGCAGGCGCGTGCGCGAGGGACGCCTGCCGAGATTCCACGGGTGGCTGACGGGCGCGCTCTGCCTGCTGGCGGGTCTGGCGGTCGCATGGGAAACGCTTCCGGTATGGACGACGCCCGCATGCGGATAGCGGCGCAGGCATGGGCACGCCGCTTGCTGCATAGGTCGGTCCAATCCGAACCGATAAGGAGGATGGAATGGTTGGTACCGACAAGGAAATGGAAGATTGCATAAGCCGCTGCCTGGCCTGCTACCGCAGCTGTCTGCAGGCTGCTTCGCAGCATTGCCTGGAGGCGGGCGGGCAGCATGTCGAGCCCGGGCACTTCCGATTGATGATGGCCTGCGCGGAAATTTGCCGCTCGGCTGCCCACACGATGCTGATCGGCGTGGAACTTCATGATCGGGTTTGCGCCGCTTGCGCGGAAATGTGCCGCGCATGCGCCGAAAGCTGTTCCCGCCTCGACGGCATGGACGAGTGCGAAGACGCCTGCACGCGCTGCGCGCAGGCTTGCGAACGAATGGCGTAGCGAAATCGCCGAAACCGCAGTTCAACAGGGGATAGGCCCCGCAGAGGAGAAACGCATGGAGCATCAAACCAATATCGTTGGCGGCCCCAAGGCTTCGGCCACCGGGCCCGGCCCCGAGATCATGGCGGCGGACACGCTGGAGGGCAATGACGTCTACAACGCCGCCGGAGAAGAGCTGGGATCCATCAAGGACATCATGATCGACGTGCCCCGCGGTCGGGTCGCCTACGCAGTGCTGTCGCGTGGCGGCATCCTGGGCATGGGGGACAAGTTGTTCGCCATTCCATGGGCCGCGCTGACCCTGGATACCGACCGCAAGTGCTTCGTCCTCAACGTCGACAAGGAAGTCCTGAAGAACGCGCCCGGCTTCGACAAGGACAACTGGCCCCGGATGGCGGACGAAACCTGGGCCCGGGACCTGCATAAGTATTACAACCAGGATCCCTACTGGTAACGCGCAATGCTGGCGCGGCAGGAGGCTGCGGCCGCGCCAGTTCCGCGCTCACCGGCTTTCGCGCCCATGCGCGGACCCGGCCTCCGTCTTTCCCGAAATATCGCTTTCCGGGCACCCCTTCCCCCGCTCCCGCGCCGGTCGGCCGGCTCTTCGCCATGCATGGTCATTCTGGTTTCGATTTCTTCCCGGCGGCGCGAGCCCGCGGCTCCGCGGGCCGTGGCGTGGCCAGACGCGCTGCCCCAAGGCAGCCGCGGCACACGCCCGCGCTCAATGGCTTTTCCTTCGAGATCCCCGCCGAATTGGAGGCGCGGGCCCGCGCCAGACTCGCGCAGGCGGACCGCGATACGTGGATGGCGCGCCTGTGGCGGCGCGACGCCACGCTGTGGACCGGGGCGGACGAAGACCGCTGGCTGGGCTGGTTGCGGCCGGAGCGGGCTTCCCGGGATCTCGGGCGCATGGCCGCCCTCTGCCGCCGGCTGTGCGTGGCCGGTTTTTCGGACGCCGTCGTGTTGGGAATGGGAGGCGCCAGTCTCGGCGCCGACGTGTTGGCCCACATCCTGGGCAGGGACGGCGGCGGGCTGCGGCTGCACGTGCTGGATACCACGGATGCGGCTCAGGTGCTTGCGCTGTGCTCCCGCGTCGACATGGCGCGATGCCTGTTCATCGTGGCAAGCAAGTCGGGTTCGACGCTGGAGTCGAACATGCTCGCCTCCTATTTTCACGAGCAGCTGAGCCTGCGGCTGGGGCGCCAGGAGGCGGGCCGGCGGTTCGTTGCCATCACCGATCCCGGTTCTTCCCTTTGCGCTCGCGCGCGGGACGAAGGTTATGCGGCGGTCTTCGAGGGAGAGCCTTCCGTGGGCGGCCGCAATTCCGTGTTGTCTCCGTTCGGACTGGTCGTGCTGGCGCTGCTGGGCCATGACCCGGCGACCTTCCTGCGCGACACACGCCCGATGCTGCGGGCCTGCGCGCCGCGAACGCCGGGGCGCGCGAACCCCGGTCTGATGCTGGGCGTGCTGCTGGGAGAGGCGGCGCTGGCTGGCCAGGACAAGCTCACTTTCCTGGCCGATCCCGGCCTGGAATGCCTGGGGGGCTGGCTGGAACAATTATTGGCGGAGTCCACGGGCAAGGATGGGCGGGGAATCGTCCCGGTCGACCATGAACCGCTGGGGGCGCCTGCGGACTACGGGCGCGACCGCGTCTTCGTCCATCTGGCCCACGGCGACGCGCCCTGCATCGAACTAGACGGCCATGCCCAGCGCCTGGCGGCGGCGGGATTCCCGGTGCTGCGTTGCGAACTGCCCTCCGCCCGCCTGCTGGGCCAGGAGTTCTTCCGCTGGGAGGTGGCCACCGCGGTCGCGGCGGCGATCCTGCGGGTCAACCCGTTCGACCAGCCCGACGTGGAGGCGAGCAAGGCGCGCACCCGCGCCCTGGCGTTGCGCCACGAGGCGGGCCAGGCCACTTTGGACGAGAGACCCCTATTGGTCGAGGGCGCGCTCGCCTTTCACGGGGACGCGCCGGGCGCCGAGTCGGCGGCGGGGCTGCTCGCCGCGCACTTTGGCGCGCTCGAAGCCGGCGGCTACGCCGCGTTGCTCGCGTACATGCCCCGCGACCCGGAACACGAGGCCTGGCTTGCGTCGCAGCGGCGCAGCCTCCGGCAGGCCACCGGCGCGGCGACGGTGGGCGGGTTCGGCCCCCGTTACCTGCATTCCAGCGGGCAGTTGCACAAGGGCGGACCAGCAGGCGGCCGGTATCTGTTCATCACCGCGGACGCGCCGGTCGAGTTAGAGGCGCCGGGGCACCGTCTGGGCTTTGCCGCCATCCAGCGCGCGCAGGCGCTGGGCGATATGGAAGAGCTCGTATCGCGGGGCCGCGCCTGCCTGCGCGTCCACATTTCCGGTTCCCTCGAATCCGGCCTGGCGCAATTGGCCGCCGCGTTGCGGCGGGCCTTGCCCGTGACCGGGCTGGGTTAGTGTTGACAGGCCCTAAGCGCCCGAATCGCCCAATCCGTGGTACTTCCTGCCTATTTCCATCGTGGCCTGGTAGAAGCCGGCCTTGCTGCCGCAGTCATATCGAGTGCCCTCGTACTCGTAGCCGAAGACCTTGTTTTCCCGCAGCAGGGCGGCGATGGCGTCGGTCAGCTGGATTTCGCCGCCGACGCCCGGCTCCGTCCGGCGCAGGCAATCGAAGATGCGGGGATCGAGGATGTACCGTCCCACCACCGCCATGTCCGAAGGCGCGTCGGCGGGGTCGGGTTTCTCCACCATCCCGGTCAGCTTGAGCACCCCCCGCGACTGCTGCGTTCCCGACACCATGCCGTACTGGCGTGTGTGGGCCCGGGAAATTCTCTGCAGCGCGAGCACGCTTCCGCCGAACTCCCTCGCCACCTTCGCCATTTCGCCGATGACGGGCGCGGGCGCATCGATCATGTCGTCCGCCAGTAATACGGCGAAGGGCTCGTTGCCCACGATGGGCGCCGCGCATAGCACGGCATGGCCCAGCCCCAACGCGGCGGGCTGGCGCGTGTAGACGCAATTGACATGGGATGGCAGGACGTTGCGCACGCAATCCAATAGCGCAACTTTGTTCTTCGCTTCCAGATCCAGTTCCAGCTCGGGAACCCGATCGAAGTGGTCTTCTATCGCGCGCTTGTTCCGGCCCGTGACGAAGACCAGTTCGGTGAAGCCGGCCGCCACGGCTTCTTCCACGGCGTACTGGATCAGCGGCTTGTCCACGACGGGAAGCATTTCCTTGGGCATCGCCTTGGTGGCGGGAAGAAAGCGGGTCCCGAGGCCGGCTACCGGGAAAACGGCAATGCGTATGTGCTTCATTTGAACCCCTTGGACGCTATGGTGCCGGGGGTATCGCAAATGCCGTGCCCGGGCGCGCGGGGGCGGGAGAGCCGGGTTCGCGAGATGACGGCGCAGCCACGTGGACGACGCGCTCCGGCAGCGCCAGGGCGATGCCCCGGGCATCCAGTTCGCGCATGACGCCGAGGTTGATCTCCTGCTGTATGTCCATGTAGCGGTTGTAGTCGGCGGTCATGACGTAGTAGACGGCCTCGTACTCCAGTGCGTTTTCACCGAACCGGGCCAGGTGCGCGCGGTCGTACCGCGTTTCGGGCTGGCGTTCGATCTGCCCGCGTATGAGTCCCGGCACGGCGGCCGCCTCGTCCACGGCCGTCATGTAGGTGATGCGCACGGTAAAGACGATGCGCCGCTGCTGCATGCGTTTGTAATTCTGGATCGTCTGTTTGAGCAGCTCCGTGTTCGAGCAGACGATCTGCTCGCCGCCCAGACTGCGGATACGCGTGGTCTTCAGGCCCACGTGTTCGATGCTGCCGGCTACCTGGCCGAATACGATGAAGTCCCCCGCCTCGAAGGGCTTGTCCAGCCCGATCGAGATCGAGGCGAACAGATCGCTCAGGATGGTCTGCACCGCCAGCGCCACCGCGACGCCGCCGATGCCCAGGCTGGCGACCAGCGCGGTGATGTTCACGCCCAGGTTGTCCAGCATGGCGAGCAGGGCGATGACCGCGACCAGCGTGCGCAGCAGGAAGCGGAACAGGGTGGCCGTGACCGTGCTGGCCTGCCCGCGCGCGGCCAGCGCATGGGCCAGGCCCACGTCCAGCGCGCGGTCGAACCACAACGCCAGTTGCAGCGTCACCAGGACGAACCAGAGATGCTGGGCGTTGCGCCCGCTCCAGGGCAGCGGCGCCCCGACGATCTCGGCGCCGATCAGCAAAGAGAGGATGGGCAGCAGAACGCTGTTCGTGCGCCGCAGGACTTCCGACAGCGAGCGCGCCAGCGGGTGGCCCGGCATCTCGGCGCGCCGTTGCAGGCGCGTGCGCGCGATGCGCAGCGCGGCGCTCAGGGCGAAGAACAGGACGGCGCCCGCGGTGAGCGCGAACGCCCACAGCAAAAGCGGATGTTCCGGTATGACCGGAATGCCGGAAAGCCAGTCGATGTGCATGCCGCCTCCTTGGGCCGAAACCGCGGGGCGCAGCAAATGGCATGCCGCGGCAGGCCCGCAGCGGCGCGCCGTTGCGCAGGAGAGCCCGCCGGGAACGACGCTTGCTGATCCTGTCTACCGCTGTCTACCCCAGCCTATTCGGAGAGTCGTCATGGACAAGTTCGAACGCTACTCGGCCGCAGAGTCTTCCGTCAATTTGAGCGAGGGCGAACTCAGGGCGCAACGCACGCTGGAGGCCGCGCGGCGTTTGATGGACCCCGATGCGGGGCCGTCGGTTGCGCCGGTTTCGTCGATCGAGGCGGAACTGAAGCGGTATGTAAAGCAGGCTTACCGCCGGCACTCCTACGAGTATTGAGCGTCTAGGGCGGAGGCTCGTCCCAGACGGACGCGCGCCGGTACTGTTCGGCGCGCGCCAGCGTCCGGTAGAAATCCGCGCCCGCCTGGATCAGCCTTTCCATCTCCTCGCGTTGGAGCTTGGGTTCGAGCGTCGCCAGGCATTCCGCGTAGTTGGCCAGCACTTCCGGCCAGTCATGGAAGCTTCGGTCGACCGCCGGCGTGGCGATCATTTGTGCGAGTAGTTCCTCACGATCCATATGCGTGTCCCGCAGCCAATCCGTTGTTCTCGACACGCCTGCAGTTTGCGTGTCAGTCCCTCTCCGTGATCCCGTCCGTGGGGCGGGCGTTCACTACTTTTTCGCCGCGTCGGCGCGTTGTTGCAGGCCTTGCGCCATCTGCAGATGCTGCTGCAGGACCGGCAAGGTCTGTATGGCGAATTGCTTGATGTCGGGATCCTTCACGTCGTTCGAAGCCTTCTCGAAGAGCTTCACTGCGTCCTCGTGCGCGGAGACGCCGATTTCGTCGATATAGGCCTTGTCGAAGCTGTCGTCGCGCAGGCCCAGCGCCTTCAGCTTGGCTTGCTGCACCAGGGAGGGCTCGGTGGGCGCGTCGTACCCTTTGCTTTTCGCGAGCGACGCCAGCTGTTCGCCGGCCTTGCCGTGGTCGTCGATGATCTTCTGCGCAAATGCCTTCACGTCCGGATTCCGGGCCTTTTCGAGGGCCAGTTTGCTGCCCGCGATTTCCATGTGGCCGGCCTGGGCGGCGTTTTCCACGAAGTCGCGGTCGGCGCTGTCGAGCTTGGCCTGCGCGGAGGTCGGGGGCGCGGCGGGCGGCGTCTGCGCCAGGGCCGCGGGGGCCGCGGCCAGGGTCATCGAGGCGAATAGGGTTGCGGTCAGGTGACGGGTTTTCATGGGAAACCTCCAGAGTGGGCGCGGGGCGCCGTTGAAAGCCGGGTGCTCGGTTCCTCCAGCAATCGGTGTTCCCGGCCCCGGCCCGGTTCAACGGCCCAGCCGGCTGCCCGCCAATTCGGCGTAGTACTCGGCCAGGCGGATCAGGGCGTACCGGGCGCTGGCTTGGCGTATGCCGTTCCTGCTGCCGGCGAAGCGTCGGGTCTCGCAGTAGACGGTAGGCGCCGCATCGGCCTGGCCGGCCTTGAACACCCAGGCGAAGCACTGTGTGCCGGCCGGAATGTCGCTGTCGACGGCGTCCGTGACCCCGGTGTTCGACACCGCCACGAGGGCGGGGCTTTTCAACGAGGCACCCAGCGCCATTTCCCGGGCCACCGCCACGCTGGTGAGGTTGTGCCGCGCCAGTGTGCGCGCCGAAACGCCTAGACAACGGGCCTTCGAGGCGGGCGAATAGACTACGTAGGCGCAGTCGAGCAGCGAGCCCGCTCCCGGCACGTCGGCCAGGGTGGCGGCGATCAGGCCGGCCGTGCACGATTCCGCGGTGACCAGGGTCAACGCGTGCTCGTGCATGAAGGCGGCGACCCGCTCGATGGCGTCCATGGCGGGCCTAGCCGCCGTTGCGCACCGGGTCGGGTCGCCTGCGCGACACGCCGGCGTGGTCCGCGTCGGTGACGTGGTCGGGGCCGATGTCCGCACCCTCGGGGTCGCGATCGCGCGGATTGACGCTCTCTCGGTCGCCGGTTCCTTGCGCGTCGCTGTCGGTATGGGCCTGGTCGGGCGGGAGGTCGCTGGCCGAGTCCGAGGAGTCGCTGGGGCCCAGGTCGGGCCGGCTGGATTCGTCTATCCCGGGGTCGGGCGGGGAAACGTCGGGCGTTCGGGGCATGATGGGTCTCCGGAAAGACTGCGCGGGCAGTGATGACACCTCCTCGCGCAGCAAGCGCCGTGCCACACTCCGCCCGGCATCCGGCGGGTCCTTCCCGGGGCCGGGCAGTGAGCGGTTCAGGAGAGCGACAAAACCCGCCGTGGCGGGTTTTGTCCGGACGGCTCTCGCCGCGGGCCTGTCGCCCGTATCGTCATTCGATCCCGTACTTTCCGGGGGCGATGACGCCGTTGGGATCCAGGGCAGCCTTGATGGATGCGCAGGCGCGCACCACTTCCGGCATGCGCTGGGCCTGGTGGAAGCCGTGGTACATCGTCGGTGCGCGGCCCACGAAGATGCCGCGCGCGGCGAAGAGCTGCCCCAGCGCCCGGTAGCAGGCGTCGGCGCGGGCGGTTTCGCCGGCGTCTTCGCGGTTGTAGATGATGGCGTGGATGGCGCGCGCGAACCGCGCGCCGCAGACGTTGGACAGCAGGTATTCCAGCCCGTGGTCCTGGCAGATGCGGCGGGCCTCGGCCTGCAGGGCGTTGACCGTCTCGCCCACCACGGGCGAGCCCGCCGACAGCCAGATCGCGCCGCCGCCCGGACGCCAGCCCAGCATTTTCAGTTCGCTGTCGGTCGGCACGCCGGTGTTGGAGTTGATGGCGATATGCAAGGGGCCGATGTCCTCGGCTTCCTCCAGCGGAATCTGGCGTCCTTTGCCCGAGGCCAGGAAGTGTTGGGCGATGCGTTCGATCTGCGGCTGCACGGCCGCTCGGCTGGCGCCGTACACCGCGCCCGAGACGGTCCACGATCCCAGTCCGTACTGGCGCCGCAGCGCGGCCCGGCCTTCGTCGGACAGCGGGCGGGCGCCGCCGCTGGCGGCGTATTCGGGATTCGTCGCGGCCGAGGACAGCAGGTACAGATCGTTTGTGGCGCGTATCAGCGTCGGCACGAAATTGCTCAGCTTCAGCGGGCGGATGCGTTCAACGATCTCGCCCAGGTCTTCATCGTCCGGGAAAGTGAAGAAGAAGGGCTCGATGTGGGGCGGCCGGGGCATGAGCCACATGCCCACGCGGGTGACGATGCCGAAGTTGGACTGCGAGAACAGGCCGTCCAGCGTCGGGCCGAAGCTGTATTTGGAGACGTGCCAGTTGGGGTGGGAATCGCCGGCCAGGCTGCCGTCGCCCGTGCGGATCACGTCGCCGTTGCCCAGCACGATTTCCATGCCGCAACTCATGCCGAAGTGATCGGCATACGCGCCGCTGCCGCCGCCTTTGTCCAGGGCGTTGGCGAGAATGCTGCCCTGCGAGGGCCCCGCCGTCGGCGAGATCATGAGCTTGCTTTCCCGGCGCTGCAGTTCGTCGTGCATGGCGCGAAAGCTCACGCCGGGCTCCAGCACGCAATAGCCCAGCGTTTCGTTCACCTCCAGGATGCGGTTCATGCGTCGCCCCAGGTCCACCACCACCTGGCCGGCGCGAATGGGCGAGCGCGTGCCCAGGCCGATGTTCTGGCCGTTGCTGATGGGATAGAGCTGGACGCGGTAGCGGTTGGCCAGGCGCACCAGCGTTTGCACCGCCGCGGTCGAGTCCGGATAGGCGACTGCGCCGGGCCGCTGGTCCGGGCTGGGCAGGGTATGTTCGCCGTAGCGTCCGAGGACGTCGTCGCCGAGCGTGATGGCATCCGCGCCAAGTTCGGCCGCGACGGCATGCGCGAAATCTACGATAGGGTCATTGGAAGGCATTCGTCGTTCACCACAGAAGATCGCCGCTGCCGGCGGTTGTCGGAACCGGCGGGGCCGCCGGGGGTTGATCGTCGGCCGCTGCCCGAGGCGGCGCGGGCCGGAAGTGTTCCAGGCCGCGCGGGGGCGGGCCGCCCGTGGCCCAGTCCAGCAACTGGACCGTGTGCGCCACGGGCACGGGAGTGAAGCGCGACATCTGCACCAGGCATCCCATATTGCCCGCCGCGATGACGTCGGGCTGGCCGGCCGAGGCATGGGCGGCCTTGCGCTGCCCGAGCCGGTTCGCGATGGCGGGTTCCAGGATGTTGTAGGTGCCGGCCGAGCCGCAGCACAGGTGGGATTCGGCGATGTCGCGTACGTCCAGGCCCAGCTTGTCCAGGGCGCGGCGCGGCGGCCGCTCCAGCTTCAGGCCGTGCTTGAGCGAACAGGCATCGTGATAGGACACCGCCAGGCCTTGCGCGGCGCCGCTGGCCGACAGCGGCAGCCCCGCGGCGATTTGCGTGATGTCGGTGACGGCGTCCACGACCCGCTTCACGTGCGCCGACAGGTCGGGGCGGTCGGACAGCAGTTCCTCGTAGCGCTTGATGACCGAGCCGCAGCCGGAGGTGGTGCTGACGATGGCATCGATATGCCCGGCCTCCAGGGCCGCCGACCAGCTGCGCACGGCCTGTGCCATATGTTTGACGGCGGCTTCGCGCCGGCCCATGTGCAGTTCGAGGGCGCCGCAGCATTGCACGCCGGGCACCGGCACGACCGCGACGCCGCCGCGGGCCAGTAGCCGCAGGGCCGAGGCATTGATCTCGGCGCCCAGCACCGATTGGGCGCAGCCGTCCAGCAGCGCGACGCGGCGGGTCGCGTCCGCGGGCGGCTCCGGATCGGGCTCGCCGCGCCGCGCCAGCGCCGCCAGCCCGGGCGCGGCGGACAGGGAGGCCAGCGCGCCCAGCGGCCCGCCCAGCCGGCCCGCCGCGCCGCGCAGCAGGCGGCCGGCGGCGAGGGCGGGGCGCAGCAGCGCGGGCGTCGTCAACACGCGGGCCAGCGCCGAGCGCAGCAGGCGCTGCGGCAGCGGGCGCACCCCGCTTTGCTCGATGGCTTCGCGCGCGCCGTCGATAACGTCGCGGTACGACACCCCGGCGGCGCAGGTGGTCTCGCAGGACAGACAGGACAGGCAGCGGTCGAGATGGCGCACGGCGGCCGGGCTGGGCGCGGCGGTGCCGGACAGCACTTCGCGGGCCAGCGCGATGCGGCCGCGCGGCGAGTCGAGTTCTTCGCCGTCGAGCACGTAGGTGGGACAGACCGCGGTGCAGAAACCGAAATGCACGCAGCTGTCGGCGGCGGCGCGGGCGGCATCGAGGCGGTGGATGGTGATGGTTTTGGACATGGTGCGACAGGAGCTTGCCGGCCAGCGCCGGGATGGAGCTCATTCTGTCGCGTGGCGCGGCGCGGGGCTGTGCCCAGCGCGCCAGCGGGCGCCGCTCAGGGCGTCAGGCGCGGGCCTGGCCCTGCTTCAGCAGGTTCACGGGCAAGTCGCCGTAGCGCTCGGAGAAGCGCCGCGTGAAATGGGAGAGGTTGTTGAAACCGCAGGCGAAAGCGGCTTCGCTCACGGTGCGCGTGCGGCCGGCCGAGAGCAGCTCATGCGCCAGCGCCAGGCGCGCCTGCACCACGTAGGCTTCGAACGACAGCTGGGCATGGCGGGCGAACAGGCGGTGCAGGGTGCGCACCGAGATCCGGCAGGCGGCCGCCGCCGACGCGGGCGATAGCGCCGGGTCGGCGATCGCGGTGTCGATGTGGCGCTTCACGCCGACGAAACTCAGTTCGGTGGACGGGGCGGCGGACGCGTCCGCCACGGACGCGCAATGCAGCGCGACGATCTCGATGACCGTATCCAGCAGCGTATCGACGGTGCGGTCCTGGAGCTTGACCGCGGAATCGGTCAGCAGGCGCATGGTCTCGGCCAGCACGGGGGCGAAGGGCATGTCGGCTGGCAGGCTGGCCGGCGCCCGCAGCCGTCGCAGGCCCGGGGCGCGCGCGTTCAGGGCATGGCGCGGCAAGAGCACCAGCCGGCGCGCCGTGGATTCCGGAAACGTGATGTCGAAGGCCGAGCCGGTGTCCAGCAGGCCGAATTCGCCCGGTTGCAGGCACAGCTGTTCATCGCCCTGGGACATCAGGGCGCGGCCTTCCAGCTGCAGACTGAGCATGAGGTGGTCGCCGTTGACGCGGCTGACGTGGCGCTGCGAGCGCCGGATCATGTGCGGGGAGCTGGCGAAATTCACCAGGCGGGCGCCCGAGCGCGTCTGGCTGGACATGGTGCCCGCGAAGCCGGCATCCGGCTCGGCGCGGAACTCGGAATCGAGCACGCCGGCGCAGACCGCGTCGTGCCAGAACGCCAGGGCGTGCTGGCCGTGATCGTGGGTGCTCCAGTTGTGCCACTCAGGTGCCATCTCGGCTCCGGGTACGTCTCGGGCTGTCGCTGCCAGCGGCATCGGCTGGCACGTTGGGTCGTGCCCAATGTAGCCAGCCGGTGGAGAATGGGCCATCCGTGCATTCCCCAGTAACGGCGCACTGTGTTCAACGAATGGAGCGTGGCATGAAACGGTATCTCTCTTTGTGGGCGGGCGTGATGCTCGCCGTGTCGGCCTGTCATGCCGCGGCGCAGGACTACCCGGCGCGGCCGGTGCGCATGGTCGTGGGTTTCGCGCCGGGCGGCGGCAACGACATTCTTGCCCGCCTGATGGCCGAGCAGCTCCAGCGCCGGCTGGGTCAGCCCTTCATCGTCGAGAACCGGCCGGGCGCCAGCGGTGCGATCGCCATCGGCGCAGTCAAGCGCGCCGAGCCGGACGGCTACACCCTGTTGGTGGGGCCGAGCAGCGGCATGACCGTCAATCCCGCCATCTACCGCGATCTGGACTACGACCCCGTGGCCGACTTCGCGCCGATCTCCCTGGTCGGGGACATCCCCATGATCCTGGCCGTCAAGGCGGACAGCACCGCCCGCTCCGTGGCGGACCTGGTGGGGCAGGGCAAGAAAAGCGGCAAGCCTTTGTTCGCCGGCGCGGGCGCCAATTCGTTCCAGCTCGCCACCGGGGTATTCGCCAGCCGTGTCGGCCTGGAAGCGGAGGTCGTCAACTACAAGGGCAACTCCGCGGTGGTCGCCGCGCTGCTGGCCAACGAGATCGACTTCGCGCTGATCGACACGGCGGCGGTGCTGCCGCAGATCCGCAGCGGCCGGCTGAACGCGCTCGCCGTCACCGGGGCCAAGCGTTTCGCCCTGCTGCCCGACGTGCCGACGGTCGCGGAGTCCGGCGCGCCGGGTTTCGCCATGTCGTTCTGGTCGTCTCTGTACGCGCCGGCGGGCACGCCGCCCGCCGTCATCGAAAAGCTGCAGTCCAACGTTGCCGCCGCCGTCCGCGAGCCCGCGGTGTCCGAGCGCTTGCTGGAGCTGGGCATCGAGCCCGTGGGCAGCGCCTCGAAGGCCCTGGCCGACACCATGGCCAAGGAGATCCCGATGTATGCGCAGGCCGCCAAGGCGGCGAACCTGTCGCCGACGAAATAAGGCGGCGGCCGCCGGACTGCCGGATGGCAGCGCGGCGGCCGCGCGGCGTCAGATCATCAGTTCGATCAGGAAGGGGCGGTCGGTCCTGAAGCTGCGCGCCATCAGGTCGGCGCACTGCTCCATGGTGGTGGCGCGGGCGGCCTCGACGCCCATGCCGTCGGCGATGGACACCCACTTCAGGTCCGGATTGCCCAGGTCCAGCATGCTCATGGCGGTCGGGCCCGGCGTGGCGCCGACGCCCTGGTACTCGCCGATCAGGATGTTGTACTTGCGGTTATTGAGGATGATGGTGGTTACGGGCAGCCGTTCGCGCCCCTGCGTCCACAACGATTGCAGCGAGTACATGGCCGACCCGTCGGCCTGCAGGTTGATGACCCGGCGCTTGCCTCCCGCGCCCAGGGCCGCGCCGGTCGCCACCGGCATGCCGTCTCCGATGGCGCCGCCGGCCAGGTGCAGCCAGTCATGCATGGGAGCCGCGTGGGTGTGGGGGTAGAAGCCCCGGCCGTAGGAAATGCTTTCGTCCGAGACGATGGCCTGTTCGGGCATCAGCGCCGCCAGCGTCCGGGCCAGCCCCTCGGGGGTGGGCGCGCCGCTGGCGGCCTCGGGCCGCGGGCCGGGGTCGGGCAGGGGGGCTTCGGGCGCGCCCAGGCTTTCCGCCAGCGCCAGCAGGGCCGCTTCCGGATCCTGGTCGGGGCGGGCCAGCACGTGCAACTGGGCGTGCGCGGGGTATTGCGTCGAAGGCTTGCCGGGATAGGCGAAAAAGCCGACGGGGGGCTTGGCGCACACCAGGATGATGTGGTCGTAGCGGGCCAGCGCCGCGATCGCCTGGTCGGTGCCGTAGGGCACGCGTTCCAGTTGCAGGGTGCCTCGGCCGCGCGCCACGTGCGCCGTGACGTAGTCGGCGCGGATATCGGCGCCGCAGGCCTGCGCCACCCGCCAGGCGAGGGCTTGCGACGCGCCCAGCACGCCTTTGCCGGCCAGCAGGATCAGCGCATTCTTGCCGCCGCGCAGGACGCGCGCCGCATTGTCCACCGCGTGAGGGTCCAGCGGCGCGGGGCCGATCGCCGGCAGGGCTTCGGCGACCGCGCCGCCTTCGTTCCAGGACGCGTCGGACGGCAGGATGAGGGTGGCGACCTGTCCGGGGAAGGCGTTCGCGGCCTGCACCGCCGCCGCGGCGTCGCCGCCGACGTCCTGCGCCCGCGTGCTGGTGCGCACCCAGCTCGATACCGTGCGCGCCATGGCATCGGTGTCCGCCGTGAGCGGCGCGTCATAGGGGCGGTGGTAGGTCGCCTGGTCGCCGACGATGTTGACGATGCCGCTGCGGGCGCGGCGCGCGTTGTGCAGGTTCGCCATACCGTTGGCCAGGCCGGGACCGCAGTGCAATAGCGTGGCCGCCGGCTTGCGCGCAATGCGGAAATAGCCGTCGGCCATGCCGGTGACGATGTTCTCCTGCAGCCCCAGCACGCAGCGCATGCCGGGGACCTGGTCCAGCGCCGCGACGAAGTGCATTTCGCTGGTGCCGGGATTGGCGAAGCAGGTATCGACCCCTGACTGCAACAGGGAATTGACGAGGCTTTTGGCGCCGTTCATGGCGGAGGCTCCTGAAAGAAGAAAAAAGAGAGGTGGCCGCAGCGGGGATCAGGTCACCGGGCACAGGCCGCCGTCCACGTTGATGGCGGTGCCGGTGACGTAGGAGGCGAGATCGGAGGCCAGGAAGCAGGCGACGTTGGCGAATTCCTCCGCGCGGCCGATACGGCCCAGCGGGACGGCCTTGCCGCGTTGGGCCAGGTATTCGTCGAACGACGCCTGCGGTTGTTCGCGTTCATGGAAGCCCTTCCATTGCTCGGACAGGAGCAGGCCCACGCACAAGGCGTTGACCAGGATGCCGTGGGGCGCGAGTTCCGCGGCCATGATCTTGGTCAGCGCCAGCCCGGCGGCGCGCGCCAGCGCGGTGGGGGCGCCGCCCGCGGACGGCGCCTTGCCCGCCACGCTGACCACGTTGATCACCCGGCCCCATGCCCGCTCCCGCATGTGCGGCAGGGCGAGCTGGACGATGCGCAATGCCGCCGCGACTTTCAGGTCCATGTCGCTGCGCAGCGCCGCAAGCGCGATGGCCTCGATGGGCGCGCGCTGGGAGGTCCCGGCGTTGTTGACCACGATGTCCACGCCGCCGCACAGGCCGGCGGTGCGCTGCCAGGCAGATTCCAGCTGCGCGGGGTCGGTGACGTCGCAGGCGACGGCCCAGATCTTGCGGGCGGGGGCCGCGCGGGAGAGTTCGTCGGCGGCCTGTTGCAGGGCCGAGGAGGTGCGGGCCCACAGCACGACATCCGCGCCGGATTGCGCCAGGCGCTGCGCCACGCTTTTGCCCAGGCCCTGGCTGCCGCCGGTGACCAAGGCCACCTTGCCTGTCAGATCGATCAACATGGAAGCGACTCCTCCTATTGCGCGACGGCGCCGAATTGCGCCACGACGCTCTTGTACCGTTCAAGCTCGGCCTGCATGAAATCGAGCACCTGCGCCGGCGCCATGGGGCTGGCGGCCACGGCGCCCAGTTCGCCCAGGCGCGCTTTCAGGTCGGGCGAGGCCATGACGGCGTTTATCTTCTCGTTCAGGTAGTCCGTTACCGGTTGGGGCAGGCCCGCCGGCCCGGCGATGGCGTACCACGCGCCCGTGACCATCCCGGGATAGCCCAGCTCCGTGAAGGTGGGCACCTCGGGCAGCATGGGCAGGCGTTGCGCCGCGGCCACCGCCAGGGCTTTCAGGCGCCCCGACTTGATGAAGGCAATGGTACCGGTATCCAGCGCGAAGGACACCTCGCCCGCCAGCAGGGCGTTGCCCGCGGGGCCGCCGCCGTTGTAGGGAACGTGCACGATGTCCAGCCCCAGCTGCTGCGTGAACATGGATCCGGCCACGTGCTGCGAGGAACCGATGCCGCCGGACGCATAGTTCAGCGCGCCCGGACGCCGGCGGGCGTCGCGCAACAGCGCGTCCAGCGAGGCATAGGGGGAGTCGGCCCGGACGACCAGGATGTTGGAATTCGACGTAACCAGCGCCACCGGCGTCAGGTCGTCCACGGGCTTGAACGGCTGGGCCTTCATCAGCCATGGATTGATGGCGTTGGTGGAACTGGTGGCCAGCAGCAGGGTATAGCCGTCGGGCGCGGCGCGCGTGGCCTGCAGCGTGCCGATGTTGCCGCCCGCGCCGGGCTTGTTTTCCACGACCACGGACTGGCCGATGGACTGGGACAGGTCCCGCGCGATCAGGCGCGCCGCGGCGTCCGCGGGGCCGCCCGCCGACCAGGGCACGATCAAGGTGACCGGCCGGTCGGGGTAGCCGGCCCGCGCGGCCAGCGGGGCGGAGAGGAACAGCAGGGCCAGCAGGCAAAAGCGCAGCCAGCCATGGCGCAACGGCGCATGGAAGCAAAGGCGAGGCATGGGAACTCCGATTCGGGCGGGAGGGGCCCGGTGGGCCCGTCTCCTCGGGGTGGGGGGCGTTACTCCAGCTTCAGGCCGACCTCATGGATCAGGGCGGACCAGCGCTCGATCTCCGATCGGATCAGCTGGGTCACCGCCTGCGGATCGCTGCCGGCGACATCCATGCCGAGGATTTTGTCCTTGACGTCGGGCTGGTCCAGCACCTTGCGCAAGGCCGCGTTGAGCCTGTCCACGATCGGCTTGGGCGTGCCGGCGGGCGCCATCAGCGCGTACCACTCGCTGACCACGATGCCGGGGTAGCCCAGTTCGGTGAACGTGGGTACGTCGGGCATGACGGGCGAGCGCTCCCTGGCGCTGATCGCCACGACTTTCACGCGCGGGTCCTTGCTCTGGTAGTGCGGGCCGATGAGCGTCACGGTGGGGAACTGGGCGGCGATCTGCCCTCCCATGAGATCGACCAGCGCCGCGCCGCCTCCGCGATAGCTCACGCTGATCATCTTGATGTGCGCGTCGCGCTTGAGCAGTTCCCCGGTCAGGTGGGTCATGCCGAGCGCGCCGGCCTGGCCGAAGGCGTACTTGTCGGGATGCGCCTTGGCATCGGCCACGAACGTCTTGAAGTCCGCGATGCCGCCCGCCGCCTTGGGGTTGATGGCCATGACGATCGGAACGGTGCCCATCATCGAGATCGGCTCGAAGCTCTTGATCGGGTCGTATTCCAGATCTTTCTGCAGGATGGAGTTGGTGGCCAGATTGCTGATCACCATCCCCACGGTATAGCCGTCGGGCGCGGCCCGGGCCAGCATGCCGGCGGCAATCCCGCCGCTGGCGCCGGGATGGGGCATCACGATGACGGGCTGTCCCAATTCCTGTTGCAGCTTCTCCGCGATCACGCGGGAAAATACTTCGCTGACGCCCTTGTAGCCGATCAGGAAATTGATCGGCTTGCTGGGATAGGTGTCGGCTGCCAGGGCGGCGCCGCTCATGATGCCGAAGGCCAGGCTCGCGGCCAGGGCGCGCCGCAGGCGGCTTGCCATTGTTGATGCCATGCTTGTCTCTCCTTGTCGGGGGCTGGGCCGCGGCTCTGTTGGCAGCGTTGCCGTGGGACTGCGTTATCGGATCTTGTACTGTCGGATGGCCTCCACCAGCCCGGCGCCGTCGCGGATCGCCGCCTGCATGCGCTCCTCGGTCTCGTGCATGGCCCGCGCGCGTTGGGCGACTTCCCATGCCTGCGCCGCGGGAACGACGATGACACCGTCGTGGTCGGCGATCACGATGTCGCCGGGCGCCACCAGCACGCCGCCGCACACGACCGGCTGGTCGATGGCCAGCGTGATGATGTGCTGGAAGTTCACCCGCGGGCTGGTGCCCTGCGCGTAGACCGCGATGCCGATGGCCGGCATGTCGGCGATGTCGCGGACCGCGCCGTCGGTGACGACCGCCTGGGCGCCTCGCGCCGCGGCCCGCGTGGCCATATTGGCTCCCCAGGTGGCGCCCGAGGCGTCGCCGCCCAGCGCGATGACCAGGATTTCGCCCGGCTGCGCGGAGTCGATGACCTGCTGCGTGCCCATGGCCAGGTCCGGGCCGAAGGCGGGCTGACGGGCGTTGGCGGCGGCCGTGCTGCGATTGACGGTGCGCGCCCGTCCCGCCACCGGCGCGCCGCTGAGATGGCGCACCCGCGTATCCATGACGCCATTGGGCAGGCCCATGGCGTGCATCGCGTCGAACACGATGGCGGCGCCCAGTCCGGCGAAACGCTCGACGAGGGCGTCCTCGCCATTCCGGCCGCTTGCCGGATCCGTTGCTGTCATTGCGGTCTCCTTGTCTGGTCTGGCGGGTCGCGGGCTCAAGGCCGCGCCGCGCGGATGTCGGCGCACAGGGCCGCGGCGGATCGGAGCAGGAGCGGAAGCAGGCCCACCACGATGATGCGAAAGCCGCTGTCCAGATAGGGGGCGGCCGAAGCGCGGTCGGTGGCGGAGGCGCCGAAAGGGATGGCGCCGGCGCGCGCCAGCGCCGCCACCTGCGCGACCGCGGACGCGAGCGCCGCGGGGTTGTGCTCGCCGCGCCCGAGCGTCACGCTAAGGTCACCCGTTCCCAACAGGACGAAGTCCACGCCCGGGGTTTCGGATATGGCGCGGGCCTGTTCGATGGCCTGGGGCGTTTCCAGCATGACGCCCACCACGACCTTGTCCTGGACGTGGTCCAGCGCGTCCCAGCCGCTGCGGCGCGTGTAGCCGTAGGCGCGCGCATAGAACGCGGCGCCGCGCGCGCCCGCCGGCGGATAGAGCGCCTGGGACACGGCGGCCCGGGCTTCCTCGACCGACGAGACCTGCGGCACCAGGATGCCGTCGGCGCCCGAGTCCAGCACCCGCCCGATGAATTCCTTGGAAGCCGTGGGCACGCGCACCAGCACCGGCACGCCCACGGCCTGCGCCGCCCGGATCATGTGGCGGATGTCGGCGAAATCCAGGGGGCCGTGTTCCGCGTCCAGCACGACGAAGTCATAGCCGGCATGCGCCGCGATCTCGACCAGTTCGGGGCTGGGAGCGGGAACGAACGCGCCGGTAAGCGCCTGCCGGTCCCGCATGCGGGCCTTGAGCCCCGTGTCGTCCCGCTGCTCGCTGCCGCTCATGCCACGCATCCTTGTCCTGCGGCATCCGGTCCGACGCCGGCGGGGGAAAGTCCTTCGCGTTGTCTCATCACTGCCTCTTATCGTGGAATAGAATTCCGATGACTTTTCGGGCTATCGGCTTCGCATCGGTCTTTGCGGCCCCTGGGCATTCGCGCATGGCGCGGAGCGGTGTGCTTTCTCGATGCGGCATGGGCAAATGATATCGTTCGATCCCACCGGCACAAAGGGAGTTATTCTCTTCAAAATTCCGGAAAAAAATTCATGAAACCGACGATCAAGCAACTCGAAGCCTTGTATTGGGCGGGCAAGCTGGGCAGCTTCCAGGCCGCGGCGGCGCACCTGCATACCTCGCAATCGGCCATCGCCAAGCGCATCGCCGAATTGCGCGAGATCTTCCAGGTGCGGCTGATCGATCCGGCCTACCGGCACGCCAAGCTGACCGACCACGGACAGCGCCTGCTGGCCGCGGCCGAGGAGGTGCTGCATGCCAACGAACGGCTGATGGAGCGCATGGGCTATCCCTTCGGCTTCACGGGCGTGCTGCGCCTGGGGGTGAGCGAACTGGTGGCCGTGACCTGGCTTCCGCGCCTGATCCAGGAGGTCAAGCTGCAGCATCCCCAAGCCGTCATCGAACTGGAGGTGGGGGCGGGCGGTTCCATCCTGGATCTGCTCAAGGCCGGAAAGATCGACCTCGCGCTCGTGCCGGGACACACCTGGGGCGAACAATTCGAATCCGAGGAACTGGCCGAGGTGGAATTCCAGTGGATGGCGAGTCCGCGGCTGGGCTGTCCCAATCGCATCCTGACGAACGCGGAGTTCTCGTCCTATCCGATGCTGGTGCATTCGCGCCACGGGATCGGCACGCAGCTGTTCGCGCAATGGCTGCGGCGCAACGGCATTTCCAACCATCGTGTGTTCACGGCCAACAGCATGACGGTCATGGTTCAGCTGACCGTGGGCGGCCTGGGGCTGAGCAGCCTGCCGACGGAGTATGTCCGCCAGTTCATCGAGGACGGGAAGCTCGTCCGGGTGAGGACCAGCGCGCGCTTGCCGCGCGTGAAGTACTTCGCCGTCTACCGCAACCGCGCCGAGTATCCGTTTCTCGAAACCCTCATTCCGCTGGCGAAGTCGCTTTGCGATTTCAGCCTGACGGGCGCGACCTTCTCTTGATCCCGCGCCCGCGGCTTGCCGCGGGCCGCTCGGTAAAAACCCGGGTTCCCTCTCTTTTTATGTCGTACTACGATCTATTTAAAAATGGCTCGGACATAACAAGGAGCGGGGATGGAACTGTTAGACAACCTCATGCTGGGGTTCTCGGTGGCGTTTACGCCGGAAAACCTGCTGTATGCGCTGCTGGGATGCGTGCTGGGCACGCTGGTGGGCGTGCTGCCGGGCCTCGGGCCGGTGCCCACCATCGCGATGCTGCTGCCCATCACCTACGTGCTGCCGCCCGTCGCGGGGCTGATCATGCTGGCGGGCATCTACTACGGCACCCAGTATGGCGGCTCGACCACCGCCATCCTGGTGAACCTGCCCGGGGAAACCTCCGCCGTGGTGACCGTGCTGGACGGCCACCAGATGGCGCGCAACGGACGCGGCGGGGCCGCCTTGTCGCTGGCCGCCATCGGCTCTTTCTTCGCGGGCACCGTCGCCACCATGCTCATCGCCGCGTTCGCGCCGCCGCTGGCGGAAGTGGCGTTCAAGTTCGGCCCGGCGGAGTACTTTTCGCTGATGACGCTGGGCCTGGTCGGGGCGGTGGTGCTGGCGTCGGGCTCGCTGGTCAAGGCGATCTGCATGATCCTGCTCGGGCTGCTGCTGGGGCTGGTCGGCACGGACGTCAATTCGGGCGTGGCCCGCTACGACTTCGGCATTCCGGAACTGCAGGACGGCATCAACTTCGCCATCGTCGCCATGGGCGTCTTCGGCTTTGCCGAGATCATGAGCAACCTGGAGCTGAAGGACAAGCGCGTCGAGATCACGGACAAGGTGGGGTCGCTGTATCCGAACCGGCGCGAGATGCGCGAGGCGGCGCCCGCCATCGTCCGCGGCACCGCGGTCGGGTCGATGCTGGGTATCCTGCCCGGCGGCGGCTCGGTGCTGTCGGCCTTTGCGTCCTACACGCTGGAAAAGAAGATATCGCGCGAGCCGGAGCGCTTCGGCAAGGGCCATCCTGCCGGGCTGGCAGGCCCGGAATCCGCCAACAACGCGGGCGCCCAGGCATCGTTCATTCCACTGCTGACGCTGGGCATTCCGGGCAACGCCGTCATGGCGCTGATGGTCGGCGCGATGACCATCCACAACATCCAGCCGGGTCCGCAGGTCATGACCAGCCACCCCGACCTGTTCTGGGGGCTGATCGCGTCGATGTGGATCGGCAACCTGATGCTCGTGATCCTCAACCTGCCGCTCGTGGGGCTCTGGGTCAAGCTGCTGAAGGTGCCCTACCGCATCCTGTTTCCGGCGATCCTGGTGTTCTGCACCATAGGCGTGTATTCGCTGAACTACAACACCTTCGACCTCTACATGACGGCGTTCTTCGGTGTGGTGGGCTACCTGTGGAGCAAGCTGCGCTGCGAGGGCGCGCCGCTGCTGCTCGGCCTGGTGCTCGGTCCGATGATGGAGGAGAACTTCCGCCGGGCGCTGCTGCTGTCGCGCGGAGACTTCATGACCTTCCTGGAACGGCCGCTGTCCGCGACGCTGCTGGGCGCGGCGGCGGTGCTCGTCATCCTGGTGGCGCTGCCCAACATCCGCAAGAAGCGCGAAGAGGCCTTCGTCGAAGAGGACTGAGCCGCCGCGCGCAGCCGGCCTTCAGGGGGCGTCGTGGAAGGACAGGTCCAGCCCGATGCGCGTGCCGCCGCGCACGCGGCTGATGGCGTGTTTCAGGTTGACTCGGTAATCGCCGCCGGCGCCGCGCGCGGGACGGTGCGCCGTGGCGATGAGGGCGGCGTCGCCCAGCCGCAGGGGCAGCACCATGGGCCGCGACTGCATGCGGGGGCGCTGCTCCGTCATGACGAACTCGCCGCCGGTGAAATCCCGGCCGGGTTCGGACAGCAGCGCCACGCATTGCAGCGGGAATACGTGCTCGCCATCGTGCTGCTGGTGCAGCGCGACGTAGCCGTCCTCGCGCAGCAGGCTGAACCGCGACAGCGGGCGCGTCTGGCGCGCCTGATGGCAGCGGTGGAGGAAATCCGCCAGTTCGTCCGGGTAGCGGCTGGCGGCGCCCAGCCGCTCGCTCCAGCGGTTGGCGATGGGGACGAGATGGCGGTAGAGGGCCTCGCGCCATGCCGCCAGCGGCTCGGGCAGCGCGGCCGGAAGGCGGTAGAGATCGCCCGCGCCCGCCGGCGCCGCGTCGGCGGCCAGCCGGCCCAGCGAGCGCGCCTGTTGCGGCGCCAGCCAGCCGGGCAGCAAGGCATAGCCTTCCGCGTCGAGCTGCGCGGCGATGTCGTCCCAGTCCAGCAGAGCGATGGCGGGCGCGTCGCCGTCCACGGCGATCCGGCCTGCGCGGACGGGGTGGGGGGCGAGCGGGAGCTCGGCCTGCATGGTTTCAGCGCGCGTCATGGAAGATCACGCCCAGCGTATGTCGCTGCCCGCCCAGCAACCGGCTGACGCCGTGCCGCATGGCGGCCCGGCGCAAGCCGCCGCGCTTGCCGGCGATGGGGCGTTGGTTCACGGTGAACACCAGCGCGTCTCCCCGCCGCAGGGGCAGCACCTGCGCCACCTGCTCGTCGGAGGAGGTTTCCGTCATGACGAATTCGCCGCCGCTGAAGTCCTTGCCGGGCTCGGACAGGAGGATGGCCGTCTGCAAGGGGAAGACGAGTTCGCCGTAGAGATCCTGGTGCAGGCAGTTGTAGTCGCCTTCGCGGTATTCGAGGATCAGCGGCGTGGGCCGGCGCTGGCCGGCATGGTGGCAGCGCGCGAGGAACGCCTCCAGCGTTTCGGGGTAGTGCTGGTTTATGCCCAGCAGGCAGTTCCAGCGGTTGGCGATCGGCGCGAGGCGGGGATAGAGCGCATGGCGCAGGGCATCGACGAGCGGCGGAAGCGGGTAGGAAAAATACTTGTACTCGCCGCGGCCGAACCCATGGCGGCCCATGACGACGCGAGAGCGGTAGCAGTCCTCTCGCGGGTACAGCGCGGTCAGCGCCTGGCATTGGGCCGGGTCGAGCAGGGCAGGCAGCACCGCGTTGCCGTAGCGGTCGAGGGACAGGCCGATGGCTTCCCAATCCTGCCGTGAGACCGCGCCGGGCACGGCGTCGGCGCCCGGGGGCGTGCTGCTTTCCATGATCTATCGCCGGAGGTTGAACGTACCCGGTCAGTGTAGATCGCGCGGCCTCGCCTGGGACTCCGGATCTTGCCATGGCCGGCCCGGCCCGGCCCGGCCCGGCCTTAGAAGCCGACGGCCTGGCCGTCGCGCCGGGAATCCGACGCGGCCACGTAGCCGCCCTGGGGCAGGCGGCAGATCAGTTGCGCCGAGCCGAATTCCAGGCTGTCGGCGGGCGCCACCGTCACATTGTGGCCGCGGGCGCGCAGCGTGTCGACCACGTCCGCGGGCAGGTGCGCTTCGACGTTGACCACGGGGCCCTTCTCCACGCGGAAGCGCGGCGCGTCGCTCATGGCCTGCGGGTTCTGGCCGAACGCGGCCAGGCGGGTGACCATTTGCAGATGCCCTTGGGCCTGCATCGATCCGCCCATCACGCCGAACGACATCAGCGGCTGGCCGCCGCGCGTGACGAAGGCGGGGATGATGGTGTGCATCGGCTTCTTGCGCGGCGCCACCTGATTGGCGTGGCCGGGCGTGAGCACGAAGTTCAGGCCGCGGTTGTGCAGGCTGATGCCCGTGTCCGGCACCACGACGCCGGAACCGAAGCCGTGGTAGTTGGACTGGATGAAGGACACCATGGTGCCGTCGGCGTCGGCCGCCGTCAGGTACACCGTGCCGCCGGTGGCCGGCGTGCCCGCCACCGGCACGCTGGCGCGGTCCATGGAGATCAGGCGCGCGCGCTCGGCCAGGTAGGAGCGGTCGAGCAGGGCGCGGGCGTCGGTGCGCATGTGGCGCGGATCGGCGACGTGGTGATGCAGGTCCGCGAAGGCCAGCTTCATCGCCTCGATGCTGACGTGGTAGTAGTCGGCGCTGTCGCGGCCCATGCCTTCCAGGTCGAACTGTTCCAGCATGCCCAGCGCCATCAGCGCCGAAATGCCCTGGCCGCTGGGCGGGATTTCGTGCAGCTCGTAGCCGCGGAACGACTGGGAAATGGGGGCGACCCATTCGGGGCGGTGCTCCGCCAGGTCGGCGGCGCTGAGCGCGCCGCCGGTCTGGCTGGCGAAGTCGGCGATCTTGCGGGCCAGTTCGCCGCGGTAGAAGCTCTCGCCGCCGCTTTCCGCGATGTCGCGCAGGGTCTTGGCCTGGGCCGGGAAACGCCACCATTCGCCGGCTTGCGGGGCCCGTCCCTGCGGCAGGAAAGCCGCGGCAAAGCCTGGTTCCTGCGCCAGCCTGGGCGCCTGCGTCGCCCATTGGCGGGCGATGGTGGGCGATACCGCGAAGCCCTCTTCGGCGTAGGCGATGGCGGGCTCGAACAGCTGGGCGAAAGGCAGCTTGCCGAAGCGCTCGGACAGTGCTTTCCAGCCCGCCACCTGGCCCGGCACGGTGACGGTGCCCCAGCCGGTGCCGGGCATGGCGTCGCGGCCGTTGAAGTACTCCGGCGTCCAGGCCGCGGGCGAGCAGCCGCTGGAGTTCAGGCCGTGCAGCTGGCCGCCGTGCCAGACCAGCGCGAACATATCGCCGCCGATGCCGTTCATGACGGGTTCCAGCACCGTCAGCGCGATTGCCGTGGCGATGGCGCTGTCGACCGCATTGCCGCCGGCCAGCAGCATGCGCAGGCCGGCCTGCGCCGCCAGGGGTTGGCTGGTCGCGACCGCGTTGGCGGCCAGGACCGGCATTTTTCGGGAGGCGTAGGGAAAGGACCAATCGAAGGGTGAGGACATGGGTGCTGGAGCTCGTCTTGGAAATTACTGCGGGGTGATGCCGGCCTGGTCGATCAGCTGCTTGGTGCGCGGGATCTCGGCCTTGATGAAGGCGGCGAATTCTTCGCGGGTGCCGCCGCGAGGCTCGGCGCCGGTTTCCGCCAGCTTACTGCGCAGCGCCGGATCGGCAAGCACTTTGTTGACCGCGCGGTTCAGCTTGTCGAGCACCGGGGCGGGCGTGCCTTCGGGCGCCACCAGGCCGTACCAGGGCGCGATGTCGTAGCCGGCATAGCCCTGTTCGGCGATCGTGGGGATGTCCGGCGCCAGCGCCGAGCGCTTGGAATTGGACATGCCGAGTGCCAGCAGCGCGCCGCTCTTGGCCTGCGGCAAGCCCGTCATGATGGTGTCGAAGTACATCGAGACCTGGCCGCTGAGCAGCGCGGGTATGGCTTCGCCCGCGCCCTTGTAGGGCACGTGCAGGATGTCGATGCCTGCCACGGACTTGAGCATTTCGCCGGCCATGTGCGAGGTGGTGCCCGTGCCGAAGGAGGCGTAGGTCAGCTTGCCGGGATTGGCGCGCGCGTAGGCGACCATTTCCGGCAGGGTCTTGAAGGGCTGCGAGGGATTGGCCAGCAGGATGTTGGGCGTATAGGCCACCATCGACACGAGCTCGAAGGCGTCGGGGTCGTAGGCCAGGCGTTTTTGCAGATAGCGGTTGGTCACGATGGCGGCGGGGCCGCCCATCAGCAGCGTGTAGCCGTCCGGCGCGGAACGCGCCACCGAGGCGCTGCCGATGGCGGCCGCCGCACCGGGGCGAGCCTCGACGACGAAAGGCTGCCCCAGCTCCGTCGACAGCGCCGCGCCCAACTGGCGCGAGATCAGGTCGGTGGCGGAACCTGCCTGGAAGGGCACGACGATGCGCACGGGATGCTGCGGCCAGTCGGTGGCCTGGGCGCCGGCCTGGGCGGCGCAGGCCAGGGCCGCGGCGCCTGCCAGCGCCCGGATGAGACGAAACTTCATGGATTCCCCTTGATCGCGTTTATGAAGGCGTGGGGGAATTAGACGCAATGGCTCGTCCGCCATCCATTGGTGTTTGCATCCATGGATCATTGGATCCAATTTGTGTTATTTTTGCGTTTATCTATCATGGCGGCTTTGCGGGGCCCGCGTCAGGCGCCCTTGAGTATCAATAGGCCCCGGCCTTGGGAAAACGATGCTGCAATTCCAGAAGACAGCGATCAGCGCCGAAGACGAGGCGTACCTGCACCTGCAGCGGGAGATCCGGCTCGGGCGCTACGCGCCGGGCCAGCGCCTGGTGCCCGAGGTGGTGGCCGCCGAGATCGGCACCAGCCGCATGCCCGTGCGCGGCGCGCTGCGCCGGCTGGCCTCCGAGGGCCTGGTCGAGATCCGCGCCAATCGCGGCGCGGTGGTGCGCGGTCTGAACCAGCAGGAAATGCTGGAAGTGTTCGAAATGCGCTCCGTGCTGGAAGGCCTGGCCATGCGCAATGCGGTGCTGAATATGAATGCCGAGCACATCCGCCGGCTGTCGAATTCGCTTGAGCTGCTGGAGCAGGGCCCGGGCGAGGACCTGGACTGGACCACCGCCCACCGCGAATTCCACGAATACCTGTGCAGCTTCTGCCAGCAGCCGCGCCTGCTGCGCCAGCTCTCCGAGCTGCATTCCGTCGTCGAACCCTATATGCGCCTGTGGGCGGCCCAGCCGGGCCGCGTCCTGCGGGTGCGCGAGTCGCACCAGGAGCTGATCGATGCCCTGCGCACGCGCGATCCGGCGCGCTGTGAAGCGGCGATGCGGCAGCACGTGCTGAACACGGTGCCGGCCTTGCAGGCGTTCCTGGAGCAGGCGGCCTAGGGCGGCCTTGCTTTAGACTGGGGCATCCGTAGCGACGAGCCCCGCCATGACCGAATCCGCCGACACCCTGATCCGCCGCCTGGCGTTGCAGCCGCATCCCGAGGGCGGCTACTACCGCGAAACCTACCGCGCCGCCGGCGCCGTGACGCGGGCCGACGGCAAGCGGCTGGCGGCCAGCACCGCCATCTATTACCTGCTGTGCGACGGCGCCTGGTCCGCCTGGCACCGCATCCGCGCCGACGAGCTCTGGCATTTTCACGCCGGCACGCCGCTGCACGTCCACGTGCTGGCGCCCGACGGCGGCTACCGGCGCTTGCGCCTGGGCAACGCGCTGGCCGACGAGGGCGCCGAATTCCAGGGCGTCGTGCCGGGGGGCAGCTGGTTCGCCGCCGAGCTCGCCGAACCGGGCGGCTACGCGTTGGCGGGCTGCACGGTGGCGCCGGGGTTCGAATTCAGCGAGTTCGAGCTGGCCGACGCCGGCGAACTGCGCCGTCTGTATCCCGCGCAGGCCGAGCTGATCGCGCGGCTGGCGCGCTAGCCGGCGCTGGTTCGCGCGGGTCGGCCCCTCATCAGCTGGGGCCGACGCCAGTCCGGGCGTGGCCGCGTGACCGGGCGTCAGTCCGCGCCCTGCGCGTCCGGCCTGGGGGCCTGCCGTTTGGGGCGGGGCAACTTGGCCTCGCTGGCGAGCACGCCGGCGACGATCAGCCCCGCGCCCAGCAGCGCCAGCGCGGGCAGGCGGTCGCCGGCCAGCCGGCCCACGATGCCGCCCCACACGGGTTCGCCCGCGTAGATGACGGTGGCCCGCGTGGGCGACACGGATTTCTGCGCCCAGTTCATGGTCAGCTGGATCACGGCGCTGGCCAGCCCCAGGCCGATCGCCGCGCCGGCCCACAGCCACGAGAAGGCGGGCACCGATTCGCCCAGCACCGGCATGAGCGCGAATGAAACCAGCCCTGCCGTCAGCAGCTGCACCGCGGTCACGCGGCGGCTGTCCACCGATTTGGCGAACAGGCCGATCAGGATGATCTCGGCGGCGATGGCCGCGGCCCCGGCCAGCGTGGCCGCTTCGCCCGCGCTGAAGTTCAGGGCGCCAGCCTGCGGTCCGGCCAGAAGGACCAGCCCCGTGAAGGCCAGCGCCACGCCGACCCAGCTCATCACGCCGGGCGGCTTCTTCAGCACGGCCCATTGCAGCAGCGGCACGATGGGCACGTACAGCGCGGTGATGAAGGCCGATTGGCTGCTGGAGATCGTCTGCAGGCCGTAGGTCTGCAGGAAGTAGCCGAGGAAGAGGGCGCTGCCGATGGCGATGCCGGCGCCGATCTCGCGGCGGGTGATCCCCGCCATGTGCTTGCGGAACAGCAGCAGCGCCATCCCGCCCGCGATCGTGAAGCGCACGCCGACGAAAAACAGCGGTCCGCTGTGCTGCATGGCGATCTGGATGATGAGGAAGGTGCTTCCCCACAGCATGGTGACCAGCACCAGGGCGATTTCCTGGCGGGACAGGGCGAACATCGATGTCTTGGGTGTCACGGCTTGCGTCGAATGCTACGAAATGGTGGGCAATATACTGCACCGCCTTCGGGGGGCTGGCGCGGCGCGCCGGTCCGAATGTGGGTCCGAACCCGGGCCGGAACCTCGGCCCGGCCGGCGGCGGTGACCGCTCACCGAACAGGTTTTGCGCCGGGGCGCCTGGCCTGCATATAGCCGGGAGTAATATGACACGTCCGGCAGCCCCAGGCCGCTGGAGAACCCGCCGTTTCGCGCCTCATTCTTTCCCGGCCTGCCGGCCGCGCCGCCTTCGCGCGCCGCCGGCGGCGTCCGCGGATCCGGGCGCGCCGGCGGGCATAAAAAGATATCGAGGAGAAGCATACGTGGACAAGCAAGAGTCGGGCGGCTGGTATTTCGGCTGGAATATCGTTGGCGCCGCTACGGCACTCACCCTGTTGACCGTCGGCCTGCGCATGGGCATCGGGCCGTTCTTCCTGCCCATGGCGGAAAGCCTGGGCTTCACCCGCAGCACGCTGTCCGGCATCGTCGCCATCGGCATGCTCTGCTATGGCCTGGGCATGCCCCTGGCGGGCTATCTGGTCAGCACGCACGGCACGCGCTTCGTGCTGCTGAGCGGGGCGGCCATCGTCGTGGCCTCGTCCATCTGGACCGTGTTCGCGAGCGGGCCCATCGAATTCCTGCTGTCCTTCGGCGTGGCCCTGTCCATCGGCCTGGCTTTCACCAGCCCGGTGGCGCTGACGCCGGTGATCAGCCGCTGGTTCACGCGCCAGCGCGGCATGGCGCTGTTCTTCCTGTCCACCGGATCGATGGCCGGCATCGCGCTGATGACGCCCACGCTCACGTTCGCGATCTCCGCCGTCGGCTGGAAGGAAACGCTGCTCGGATTCGCGGTGCTGTTCGCGCTGCTGACCGTGCCGGTGGCGCTCTTCCTCATGCGCGACGAGGCGCCCGAGCATACCGACCTGCTGCCTCACCAGATCGTGAAGAATGCCGGGGCCGCCAAGCCCGCGGCCAGGAAGCCGACCCCCAACGTGCGCGGCGCGCTGCGCACGCTGCCGTTCTGGCAGGTGGCCCTGGGCCTGTTCGCCTGTGGCTTCAGCATGAACCTGCTGGGCACGCACGGCGTGCCCATGCTGATGGACCACGGCTTCGACGCCACCACGAGTTCGCTGGGCATCGGGCTGATCGGCCTGGTGGCGATCTTCAGCACGCTGGTGCTGGGCCGCATGTCGGACCAGGTCGAGCGCCGCAACATCCTGGCCGCCATATACCTGGTGCGCGGCCTGGGGTTCTTCGCGCTGGTGATGGTGGGCGCGCATTGGGAACTGTACGCCGCGGCCACCATCGGCGGCATCGTGTGGGCCGGCAGCGTCGCCTTGTCGTCGGCGATCCTGGCCGACGTGTACGGGATCCGCCTGGTAGGGGTGCTGTACGGCCTGGCCTACCTGGGACACCAGGTGGGCGGCATGATCAGTTCATGGCTGGGCGGCTGGGCCTACGAGACCTTCGGCACGCATTGGGTGGCGTTCGGTTCGGCCGGCGCGCTGCTGTTGGCGGCGGCGCTGATTTCCCTGCGCCTGCCCGCGCGCGGCCTCTTGAGCGGGCAGGCGGCTGCCGCCGGCAGCCGCTGAGCCGGCCAGGCTCTAGCGGTCTTTCAGCAGCGACACCAGTTCGGGCACGTAGCGGTCGCCGCCGCCCTGCGTGACCGCCTGGTCGAAGGTGTGCTGCACGGCCGCGCCGATTTCACGCACGGCGCCCGTCTCGGCGGCCATGGTGTTGTAGTAGGACAGGTCCTTCTGGGCGTTCGACATGAAGAACCGCAGCGAAGAGGGGTCCTGTTCCAGCAGATAGGGCTTGATGCGCTCCAGGGCCACGCCGCCGCCGCCGCCCTTGGCCAGCACGTCGGCGAACACGGCCGGATCGATATCCGAGCGCAGCGCGCAGGCGGCCGCTTCCGACAGCAGGGCGACCACGCCCAGCGACACGTAGTTGTGCAGCAGCTTCATGCGGTGGCCGGCGCCCACCGGGCCCGCATGCGTGATGTTCTCGGCGAAGCAGGCCAGCAGCGGCTTGCATTCTTCAAATAGCGCGGCGTCGCCGCCCACCAGCAGATTGAGCCGGCCCTCGGCGGCCTCCTTGGGCGTGCGCGTCATGGGCGCGTCCAGGAAGCGGCCGCCCGCCTGCACCACGGCCTGCGCCACTTTCTCGGTGGAGGAGGGGATGGCGGTGGAGCAGTCGATGATGACCGTGCCGGGCCGGATGCCTTCCAGCACGCCGCCCGCCGACAGCAGCACGGCCTCGACCTGCGGGCTGCCGGTGACGCACAGGATGATCACGTCCGACTGGGCCGCCAGCGTGGCGCCGTCGGCCACGCTGGTCGCGCCGGCGGCCTTCAGCGCATCCAGCGGCTGGTTGCCGGGATGCTCCAGCACCGTCAGCGTATGACCGTGCTTGACCAGATTGCTTGCGATGCCATGGCCCATGAGGCCGATTCCAACCATGCCGACTTTCGCCATCTTCCACTGCTCCTGCCATGTAGGGTGTTTGTTATCGCGTAAATCTTACTCCGACTTGCGGCGCTTCGAATATGCCGAAAGTAGCCTTCGAATCTTTCGGATGGTAAGGGGCGAAGGGCATTCCTAAAATCGTTCCACAGCCGCAGGCCTTGCCAGGCGCGGACCGAAATACAACGGAGACAGCCGCCCTCGGGGCGGCGCACAGCACCATGCCGCAAACCGCAAACGAGCCGGCGTCCAGCGCCGAGCGCCATTATTTCGAGGAGCTCGCGCAGGGCCGCTTCGCCATTCCGCAATGCCAGGACTGCGCCAGGCATCATTTCTATCCCAGGGTGGTCTGCCCGCATTGCGGCTCCGACGCGCTGCGCTGGGTCGAGCCCAGCGGCCGCGGCGAGGTCTATTCCACGACCGTCGTGCGCGCCAAGGGCGGTGACTACACGGTGTGCCTGGTGGACCTGGAAGAAGGCCCGCGCCTGATGAGCCGCGTGGTGGACATGCCGGTGGACGCGGTGCGCATCGGCCAGCGCGTGCGCGCCAGGATCGACGCCGTGGACGGCGCGCCCCTGCTGGTGTTCGTGGCGCAGACGGAGGAACGGGCATGAGCCGGAGCTATCGCGGCGCGATCGCCGTCCTGGGCACGGGCATGGCCGGGCTGGGCGATTGCCAGGGCCGTACCGAGCAGGAAATCATCGCGCAGGCCTCCCGCCGCGCCGTGGCCGCCAGCGGCCTGAAGATGCGGGACATCGACGGCATCATCACCTCCAGCCTGACCTCGCCCTGGTGGGTGATGCGGATGGCGGAATACCTGGGAATCCGTCCGCGCTTCTCCGACAGCACCATGTTCGGCGGCTCGTCCTTCATCGCCGACCTGAAGATCGCGGCGATGGCGATCGAGGCCGGCCAGTGCGAGCACGTGCTGGTCTGCTACGGCGCCAATCCGCGCAGCGCGCCCAGCAGCACGCAGATCAACCAGATGCGCGCGGCGCTGGACCCGCAGCCTTACGAGCATCCGTACAAACCCTTCAATCCGGTATCCAGCTATGCCCTGGCCGCCGCCCGCCACATGCACCAGTACGGCACCACGCGGCGGCAACTGGCCGAAGTCGCCGTCGCGGCGCGCAAATGGGCGCAGCTGAATCCGGATGCCTTCCTGCGCGAGCCGCTCACCATCGACGAGGTGCTGGGCGCCAAGATGATCTCGGATCCGCTCACCGTGCGCGACTGCTGCCTGGTGACCGACGGCGCGGGCGCCTTCGTGGTGACGCGCGCCGACCGCGCCCGCGACCTTCATCCGCGCCCCATCTACGTGCTGGGCACCGGCCATGCGCACTGGCATCGCCAGATATCCTGCATGCCGGACGTTACCGTCACGCCGGCCGTGGATTCAGGCCGGGCCGCCTTCGCCGAGGCGGGCCTGACGCCCGCCGACGTCGACCTGGTGGAGCTCTACGACGCGTTCACGATCAACCCCATCCTGTTCCTGGAAGACCTGGGCTTCTGCGCCAAGGGCGAGGGCGGCGCGTTCATCGGCGGCGGCCGCATCGAGCCGGGCGGGGACCTGCCCATGAACACCAACGGCGGCGGGCTGTCGTTCACCCATCCCGGCATGTACAGCATTTTCCTGGTGATCGAGGCCGTGGCGCAGCTGCGCCGCGAGGCGGGCGAGCGCCAGGTGCCCAAGGCCGACGTCGCGCTGGTGCACGGCAACGGCGGCGTGCTCTCCAGCCAGGCCACCGCGATTCTCTCCCACTCCCTGTGACCCACGCCATGATGAACAAGACACTCGATTCCGCCGCGCAGGCCGTGGCCGACATTCCAGACGGCGCCACCGTGCTGGTCAGCGGCTTCGGCCTGTCCGGCCAGCCCGTCGAATTGCTCGACGCGCTGGTGGAGCAGGGCGCGAGCGGCCTGACCGTGGTGTGCAACAACAGCGGGGCCCGCGACAGCGGCCTGGCGCGCCTGATCCGGCTGGGCCGCGTGCGCAAGCTGATCGCCTCGTATCCGCGCGGCGCGGAGTCCCAGGCTTTCGAGTCGGCCTACGCCGAGGGGCGCATCGAATACGAATGCGTGCCGCAGGGCACGCTGGCCGAGCGGCTGCGCGCCGCGGGCTCGGGCCTGGGCGGCTTCTTCACGCCCACCGGCTACGGCACGCTGCTGGCCGAAGGCAAGGAGACGCGCCTCATCAAGGGCGTGGGCCACGTGTTCGAGGAACCGCTGCACGCCGACTACGCGCTGGTGAAAGCCTATTGCGCCGATCCCCTGGGCAACCTGGTGTACCGCAAGGCGGGGCGCAATTTCGGCCCGCTCATGTGCATGGCCGCGGCCACCGCCGTGGTCCAGGTCCATGCGCTGGCGGAGGTCGGCGGCCTGGACCCGGAGCACGTCGTCACCCCCGGGATCTTCGTGCAGCGCGTGCTGCGCATCCCCGACGCCCAACTGACCGGAGCCCTGCAATGATCCAACGATATTCCCGCGAGGACATCGCCCGCCGCGCCGCGGCCGACATCCCGCCCGGCTCCTACGTGAACCTGGGCATCGGCCTGCCGGTCATGGCGCTGGATTACTGGACGCCGGAGCACGGCGTCACCGTGCACAGCGAGAACGGCATCCTCGGCATGCGGGCGCGCACGGAGGCCGATCCCGTGGACCCGGACCTGACCAACGCGGCCAAGCAGAACGTGGCGCTTTCTGAAGGCGGCAGCTTTTTCAACCATGCCGACTCCTTCGCCATGATGCGCGGCGGCCACCTGGACTATTGCATCCTGGGCGCCTACCAGGTCTCGGAAACCGGCGACCTGGCCAACTGGTCGCTCGGGCAGCCCGGGGTGGCCGCCGCCGTGGGCGGAGCCATGGATCTGGCCGTCGGCGCCAAGCGCGTGCACGTGCTGATGGAACACCTGACGCGGGACGGCCGGCCCCGGCTGCGCCGCCAGTGCGACCTGCCGTTGACGGGCGCGGCCTGCGTGGACCGCGTCTACACCGACTTCGCCACGCTGGACGTGACGCCGCAGGGCTTCCTGGTGCGCGACATGGCCCCGGGCCTGACGCGCGAAGCCCTGCAGGCCGCCACCGACGCGCCGCTGCATTTCGCGCAGGAGCTTTGCGATGTCGAATGACGCCCGGCTTGAGGAATTCCGCGCGGAAGTCCGCGGCTTCCTGCGGACCCATCTGCCCGCCGACCTGCGGCGCAAGGTGCTGGACCACCAGCGCCTGGACAAGCAGGACTTCCAGCGCTGGCACCGCATCCTGCACGAGCGCGGCTGGGTCGCGCCGAACTGGCCGGCCGAACATGGCGGCGCCGACTGGAGCATCCTGCAGCGCAACGTGTTCGACGAAGAGTGCGCCCTGGCGGGAGCGCCCGAAACCGTGCCCTTCGGGCTGCGCATGGTGGCGCCCGTCATCATGGCCTATGGCTCCGCCTGGCAGAAGAGCCATTTCCTGCCGCGCATCCTGAGCGGGCAGGACTGGTGGTGCCAGGGCTACTCCGAGCCGGGCGCCGGCTCGGACCTGGCGTCCCTGACCACGCGCGCGCGCCGGGAAGGCGACGTCTTCGTGGTGAACGGCCAGAAAACCTGGACCACCTATGCCCAGTACGCCGACATGATGTTCTGCCTGGCGCGCACCGATCCCGACGCCAAGGCGCAAGAGGGCATTTCCTTCCTGCTCATCGACATGCGCAGCCCGGGCGTGTCGCTGCGGCCCATCCGGACGCTGGACGGCGGCGAGGAAATCAACGAGGTCTTCCTGGACGAGGTGAGGGTGCCGGTCTCGCACCTGGTGGGCGAAGCGGACCGCGGCTGGACCTACGCGAAGCACCTGCTGTCGCACGAACGCTTCGGCGCGGCCCGGGTGGGGCGCGCCAAGCGCGAGCTGGGCCACCTGCAACGGCTGGCGGCCCAGCGGAAGGTTGACGGCCGCCCGCTGGCCGAGGATCCTGTCTTCGCGCAGCGGCTGGCTCAGTTGGAAATCGACACGCTGGCGCTGGAGCAGGCCAACTTGCGGCTGATCGCGCGCGACCAGCGCGGCGCCGGCCATGGCGCGGAAGCCTCGATCCTCAAGTACCTGGGCTCGACGCTGGCCCAGCGCATCAGCGAGGCCCTGGTCGACACCGCCGGCACGCATGCGCTTGCCTACCGTTCCGACGCACTCGAACGCGGTTACGCGCAGGGCGACCCGACGCCCGAGGAAGAACTGGAAGCCATGCCCGGCTTCTATCTCAACCTGCGCAAGATCTCGATCTATGGCGGAACGGACGAAGTCCAGAAGAACATCATCGCCAAGCTCGCCCTGGGCGCGGCCGACGATTACAGCGAGGACCAGCGCGCCCTGGACGATGCCGTCGGACGCTATCTGCAAGGAGAGTATCCGGCGCCCGCCGCCCGCGAGATGCTCGCCGGCGATGCGGATCCCGAAGCTTCGCCGCACTGGCGCGCCTTCGCGGACATGGGCCTGTCGGGCCTGGGCCTGCCGGCGTCGGCGGGCGGCATGGACGGCGGACTTGCCGAGCTATGCGTGGTGATGGAGCGCTTCGGCCGGCACCTGGTGATCGAACCCTACGACGCCAGCGCGGTGCTTTGCGGCCAGTTGCTGGCGCGCCTGCCCCAGGGCGAACGGACCCGCGCGCTGCTCGCCGGGATCGCGCAGGGGGCGGCGCCTATGCTGGCCCATGCCGAGCCGGATTCGGACTGGCCGCTGGACGCGCCGGGCGCGATGGCGGCGACGGCCGAACCGCAAGGCGGCGGTTGGAGGTTGAATGGCGTCAAGCGGCGCGTGCCCTACGGCGCCGGCGCGCGGCAGCTGCTGGTCACGGCGCGAGATGCCGAGGGAATGGCGGTGTTCCTCGTCGAGGCCGGCAACGCCGGCCTGCGGCGCGAGGGCGCGCCGGGGCTGGACGGCCGCCCCTACGCCGATATCGTGCTCACGGATTGCCAGGTCGATGCCGCCGCCCGGCTGGGACTGGCCGGCGAGGCCCTGGAGCAGGCGGCGGACGCGGCGCGCGTCGCCCTCTGCGCGGAGGCGCTGGGCGCCATGCAGGCGCTGCTGGAGGCCACCCGCGATCACGTGTCGGCCCGCCGCCAATTCGGCCAGCCGCTGGGCCGCTTCCAGGCGGTGCAGCACCGCCTGGTGGACATGCTGCTGGCCCTGGAGCAGGCGCGCTCGCTGACCTGGCTGGCCGCCGCCGCGGATGCCTCCGATGCGCGCCGGCGCGCGCGCCTCGCGTCTGCGGCCAAGGCCGGTTGCGCGCAGGCGGCCCGCTACATCGGCCAGCAAAGCATCCAATTGCACGGCGGCATGGGCATGACCGACGAGCTGCCGGTAGGCCATTACGTCAAGCGCCTGCTGGCCATCGAACACACGCTGGGCGACGCCCGTTACCATCTCAACCGTTATCAGCGGCTGGCGACGGCCTGAGCCGCGCCGCCGAAAAGGGCACATCATGAGCTTGACTCCCACTTCGCCGTCCCGCGACCTCTCCGCCACCGTCCGCTACGCCCTGCACGGGCGCGCCGCGGTGATCTTCCTGGACAACCCGCCCGTCAACGGGCTGGGCGACACGGTGCGCCGGGGCATCCACGAGGGGCTGGCCCTTGCGCAATCCGATCCCGCGGTGGACGCCATCGTCATCATCGGCGCCGGGAAAGCCTTTTGCGGCGGCGCCGACATCCGCCAGTTCAATACCCCGGCCGCGACCGCCAGGCCCATGCTGCGCGACGTGATCGCGGCCATCGAAGCCTCCGCCAAGCCGGTGCTGGCCGCCATCCACGGCTTCGCGCTGGGCGGCGGGCTGGAGCTGGCGCTGGGGTGCCACTACCGCGTCGCGCAGACAGGCGCCCGGCTGGGGTTGCCCGAGGTAAACCTCGGCCTGGTGCCGGGCGGAGGCGGCACGCAGCGCCTGCCGCGGCTGATCGGCGTGATGCCGGCCCTCGACATGATCCAGACCGGCAAGCCGCTGGAGGCCAGCGCCGCCCTGGCCGCGGGGCTGGTGGACGCCGTCGCCGAAGGCGATCTGCTGGCCGCCGCGCTGCCCTACGCCCTCGAATGCGCGGCGCAGGCCTCGCATCCCATCGCCTCGCGCCGCGCCCTGAGCGCGCAAGGCGCAGATTTCTCGGGCGCACGCGCCCGGCTCAATCCCAAGGCCCGCAACGCGCTCGCGCAGCGCGCCGCGATCGATTGCGTCGAGGCCGCCACGCGCCTGCCCATCGAGGCCGGGCTGGACGAAGAGCGCCGGCTGTTCGACGCGCTGGTCGAGGGCGACGCCTCCAAGGCGCTGCGCCACCTGTTCTTCGCCGAGAAAGAGGCGCCGCGCGTCAAGGGCGAAGGCCGCGCGGGCGCGATCGGGCGCGTGGGCATCCTGGGCGCCGGCACCATGGGCGGCGGCATCGCCATGGCGTTCGCCAACGCCGGCCTGGACGTCACGCTGTGCGAGCGCGATCGGGCGGCGCTGGACCGGGGCATGGCGCTGATCCGCAAGAACTACGACATCACCGCCGCCAAGGGCAAGCTCGACGCCGCCGGCGTGCAAGCGCGGATGGCGCGTATCTCGCCCAGCCTGGACCTCACGGATCTGGCGCAGGCCGACCTGGTGATCGAAGCCGTATTCGAGGACATGGGCGTCAAGCAGGACGTGTTCCGTCAGCTGGACGCGATCTGCAAGCCCGGCGCGATCCTGGCCACCAATACGTCGCGCCTGAACATCGACGAGATCGCGGCGTGCACCAAGCGCCCCGAGGCCGTGATCGGGCTGCATTTCTTCAGCCCCGCCAACGTCATGAAGCTGCTGGAAGTGGTGCGCGGCGCGCGCACCGGCGCCGACGTGATCGCCACCTGCATGGCCGTGGCGCAGAAAATCGGCAAGATCCCCGTGCTGGTGGGAGTGTGCGAAGGCTTCGTTGGCAACCGCATGCTGACGGGCTATTGGCGCGAAGCGGGCTTCCTGCTCGAAGAGGGCGCCAGCCCGCGGCAGATCGACGGCGCGCTCACGCGCTTCGGCATGGCCATGGGGCCCCTGGCCATGGCCGACCTGGCGGGCATGGACATCAACTGGGCCACGCGCAAGCGCCTGGCTCCCACGCGGCCCGCGCACCTGCGCTATTCCAAGGTCGCCGACCGCATCTGCGAACTGGGCCGATTCGGCCAGAAGACGGGGGCGGGCTATTACCGCTACGAGCCGGGCAGCCGCGAGCCGCTGCCGGATCCGGTGGTCGACGGCATCATCGAAACGTGCGCGCGCGAGGCGGGCATCGTCCGCCGCGCGGTGTCCGACGAGGAAATCGTCGAGCGCTGCATGCTGGCGCTGGTCAACGAAGGCGCGCGCATCATCGAAGAAGGCATCGCGCAGCGCGCTTCCGACGTAGACGTGGTCTATGTCCATGGCTACGGCTTTCCGGGCGCGCGCGGCGGCCCCATGTTCTACGCCCGCACGCTGGGCCTGGCGGCGACGCTGGAGAAACTGCGCGCCTTGCGGCGCGAACATGGCGAGCACTGGGCGCCCGCGCCGCTGCTCGAACGCCTGGTGGAGCAGGGAGCGACGGCGTTCTGACGCGTCCGCGCCGTGGCCAGGGCCGCGCCCGGCGTCATGCCGGCCGCGGCCTTCTTTGCGATACTGTAATGCCCTGGACCCACTCTTCAGCCATGACAGACACCATCCCCTCCGGATTTACCCCCTGGCATCCGAGCAGTCCCTTCATGGCGCACCTCGCCGACCTGGGCGCGCTGTACAAGCGCGACGCGGACAGCGTGTTGGCTCTGCGCGTGGGCGTGGCGCATACCAATATGCACTCGATCGCCCATGGCGGGCTGCTGGCCACGCTGGCCGACAGCGCGCTGGGACACACCATCGCGCATCAGGCGCAGGTGTCGGTCGTTACGGTGCAGATGTCGGTGGAATACCTGAACCCGGTCAAGCCGGGCGACTGGCTGGAGGCGCACGTCCGGATCGACAAACAGGGCAAGCGCCTGATCTATGCGACCTGCCTGCTGCAAGTGGAAGGCCGCGTCATGCTCAAGGCCAACGCGGTGTTCGCCGTGCGGGCGGCGCCCACGCCGGCCTCGGACGGCTGAAGCGGGCGCGGGCCGGCCGAGCGGCCGGCGCGCCGCCTGCGGCTACTCGACCTTGACGCCGGTGGTCTGGACCACGTTGCGCCATTTGGCCGTCTCGTCCGCCACGAAGGCCGAGACCTGCTTGGGCGTCATGGGGCCCAGCGGCTCGCTGTTCTGCCCGGCCAGCCGCTGCACCATCTCGGGCGAGTTCATGATCTCGCTGGTGGCCTGGTTCAGCTTGGCCACGATGGCCGGGTCCGTGCCCGCGGGCGCGTAAAAGCCCAGCCAGGTGTAGACGTCCAGGCCCGCCGCGCCGGACTCGGCGAAGGTGGGCAGGTCGGGGAACAGCTTGCTGCGCTCGGCGCTGGCGACCCCGATGGGACGCAGCTGGCCCGACTTGATGAAGGGCGCCACGCTCATTGCGTCCTGCACGGCGACCTTCAATTCTCCCGACACGACCGCGTTGGTGGCGGGCGACGCGCCCTTGTACGGAATGTGCTCCATCGGCACGCCGGTGATCTTCTTCAGCCACTCGCCGCCCAGATGGGTGGAGCCGCCGAAGCCCGCCGAACCGTAGGGCACGCCGGGCTGCGCCTTGCCCCAGCTCAGGAACTCCGGAATGGTCTTGACGGGCAGCGCCGCGTTGACCACCACCAGGTTCGGGGCGCGCGCGAGAATGGCGATGGGTTCGAAGTCCTTGACCGGGTCGTAGCGGACCTTGTCGTTGACCGCCGGGCCGATGACGTGGCCGGTGGCGTTGATCAGCAGCGTATAGCCGTCGTTCTTCTGGCGGGCCACCAGTTCGGTGCCGACCTGTCCGGCGGCGCCGGGCTTGTTCTCGACCACGAAGGTCTGGTTGAAGCGCTTGCCCAGCTCGGCCGTCAGCAGGCGCGCGACGATGTCGGTCATGCCGCCGGGGGCGAAGGCCACGACGACGGTGACGGGATGGTCGGGGTACTCGGCGCGGGCGGCGCCCGCGCCCAGGCTGCTCACGAGCAGCGCGCCCAACGCGCCGCGTCGCAGGATATTGCGGATCATGGTTGTCTCCAGGAGTCTTATCGTGAGGAAGGCGCGACTGCCAGTGCGCCTCCGCGAGGCCAGTATGGCGGCGCCTGGCGCATTACTCCATCCGAAATATTCGAACCCAACGTTCGTGCCTGTCTAAAGCGTCGCGGCGGCACTGAAGGCGCGCCGGCCGATTGAATGCGCGCGAACGCAGCGTTCGAAACATTCGACTCCTCGCCGCGCGAGTCGGCCTGCATAATTTTCCGGATCGTCTGAATCACGGAGACACTATGCTTCACAATGCCTTGCGCGGCGTAAAAGTCGTGGACCTTTCGCGCATTCTCGCGGGTCCCTGGTGCACGCAGAATCTGTCCGACCTTGGCGCGCAGGTCATCAAGGTGGAACACCCCGAGCGCGGCGACGACACCCGCGGCTGGGGCCCCCCGGACCTGCGCGCGGCCGACGGCGGCGCGTCGATGTCGGCCTACTTCATGGCCTGCAACCGCGGCAAGCAATCCGTCGCCATCGACTTCTCCACCGAAGCGGGCGCGGCCCGCGTGCGCGAACTGGTCGCCGACGCGGACGTGCTGGTCGAGAACTACAAGGCCGGCGGCCTGCGCAAATACGGGCTGGACTATGACTCGCTCGCGAGCGTCAATCCGCGCCTCGTCTACCTCTCCATCACGGGCTACGGCCAGTCCGGCCCCATGGCCGGCAAGCCGGGATACGACTACGTGTTCCAGGGCATGGGCGGGCTGATGAGCTATACCGGGCAGCCCGACGGCACGCCCGGCGCGGGCCCCTTGCGCACCGGCGTCGCGGTGGTGGACCTGATGACCGGCATGTACGCCACGTCGGCGGTGCTGGCGGCCCTGCGCCAGCGCGACCAGACCGGACGCGGCATGCCGCTGGACATCTGCCTGCTGGACGTGGCGGTGGCGCTGAACGCGAACCAGGGCGCCAATTACCTGGTGTCGGGGGAGGCGCCCAAGCGCAGCGGCAACGCCCATCCCAACTGCGCGCCGTACGAGGTCTTCGCCTGCGCCGACGGCCACCTCATCCTGGCCATCGGCAACGACGGCCAGTTCGCGCGCTTCAGCGGCGTGGCCGGGCACCCGGAATGGGCGGCCGACGCGCGCTACGCAACCAATAGCGCGCGCCTGGCGCACATGGACAGTCTGCGGCCGCTCATCGCCGCCACCCTGGCGGGCGCTCCGCGCCAGCGCTGGACCGACGCCTTCGACGCCGCGGGCGTGCCGTGGGGCCCGATCCACACATTGGACGAGGTGTTCGCGCATCCCCAGGTCCAGCACCGCGGCCTGCTGCAGACCGCCACGCATCCGGTGCTGGGCGAGCTACGCCTGGTGCGCAACCCCTTGCTGGCGGGCAGCCCGCCCGAGGCGCTGGGGGCGGCCCCGCCGCTGCTGGGCGAGCATACGCAAGCCGTGCTCGCCGACGCCGCGACTTTGTGATTCATCCGAGGAGACAACAATGAAATCCCTACGCTTCCACCTCGCGGCGATCTGCGCCTGCGCCGTCCTGCCGGCCGTGGCCGCCGCCGAGTATCCCGACCGGCCCATCCGCCTGGTCGTGCCCTACGCGGTCGGCGGCACCACGGACATCATCGCCCGCGTGGTCGGCGCCAGGCTCGGCGAGCGGCTCGGGCAGTCCGTCGTCGTCGAGAATCGTCCCGGCGCCGGCGGCAGCATCGGCTCGGCCTATGCCGCGAAGCAGCCCGCCGACGGCTACACCCTGGTCATGGCGGTGGAGAGTTCACACGCCGTCAATCCCAACGTCTACGCCAGGAGCGCCTACGACCCCATCAAGGACTTCGCGCCCATCAGCAACCTGGCCGACGTCCCCAACGTGCTGGTCGTGAATCCCTCGGTGCCCGCCCGGGACCTGGCCGCATTCCTGCGGCTCTTGAAGGCCGAGCCGGACAAGTACGCCTTCGGATCGTCCGGCAACGGCGGGCTGAGCCACATGAACGGCGAGCTGTTCCTGAAGACGACCGGCACCCGCATGCTGCACGTTCCCTACAAGGGCCTGGGACCCGCCCTCAACGATCTGGTGGCCGGCCAGGTGCAGGTGGTGTTCGACAACATCCCGTCCTCCTACCCGCTGATCCAGGGCGAGCGCATCCGCCCGCTCGCCGTGGCGGCCAGGCAGCGGCTCAAGGTGCTGCCCGACGTGCCGACCTATGCCGAGGCCGGCTTGCCGGCCATGAACAATCCGTCCTGGTTCGGCCTCGCCGCGCCCGCCGGCACGCCGCCCGCGGTGCTCGACAAGCTGAACGCGGCGGTGCGCGAAGCGCTGGCCGATCCCGCCACGGTGGAAGCCATCGAGAAGCAGGGCGCCGTGCCCAGCCCGATGTCGCGTGAAGAATTCGGGGCGTTGATCGCCCGGTCCTACGGCCATTGGAAGACGGTGGTCGAAGACATCAAGTTCGAGAAAATGCAGTAACAAGGAACCCTCATGAGCATCAAGACCTTTGCCGTTTCCCATGCCCGCGCCGCGATCGACGCATCCGGCATCGCCACCCTGACCATGGAGGACGCTGGCGTCCTGAACATCCTGAGCACGCCGGTGATCGATGGCCTGCGGGAAGCGCTGGCCCGATTGCGCGAGGACGACTCGGTGCGCGTGCTGGTGTTGCGCGGCGCCAGCGACCGGGCCTTCGTGGCCGGGGCCGACATCGCGGAAATGGCCGCGCTGGACGAGCCCAAGGCGCGGCGCTTCATCTCCAACCTGCGCGACCTGTGCAACGCGGTCCGGCATTTTCCCGTGCCGGTCATCGCGCGCATCCCGGGCTGGTGCCTGGGCGGCGGCCTCGAATTCGCCCTGGCCTGCGACCTGCGCATCAGCGCCGACGACGCGCAGTTCGGCATGCCCGAGGTGAAGGTGGGCATTCCCTCCGTGATCCACGCCGCGCTCATGCCGCCGCTGATCGGCGCCGCCAACAGCGCCTGGATGTTGCTGACCGGTGAGCTGATCGACGCCCGCCTCGCCCGGGAATGGGGCCTGGTCAACGCCGCGGTGCCCAAGGCCGAACTGGACGACGCCGTGCGCAAGCTGGCCGAGGGGTTCGCCGCGCTGGGCCCGGCGGCGCTGCGCCAGCAGAAGAAGCTGCTGCGCCGCTGGGAGACGATGTCGGTGGACGAGGCGATCGAGGACAGCGTCGCGGAATTCGGGGCGGCCTTCAATACCGGCGAACCCCAGAAGTTCATGAACGAATTCCTGGAAAGCAAGCGCCGCGCCAGAACCTGACCCGTCCCCGGAAACCTGGGCAGGTCCCCGGCCCGCATGACGCAGGATGCGGCGCCGGGTCGAAACAGGCTTTGCCCGCCGGTGGAACTTTCGCCGGGAGGCTGTTACTCAGACCGTGAACCTGGCGGGCCATCCCGGTCCGCCGCCCTTCGAACATCGATTCACGGGAACGCCATGGTCACGCAAGTGCAGGGAACATCGGGCCAACTGCAAACGAATTTGCTCGCCCGCATGGGAAATCAGTTCCAGCATTTCGCCGCGGTGATCGGCCAGGGGCTGAGCCGCGTCCTGGCCCAGGCCCAGAACGCTCCCGTTCCCCAGTTCGGTCAACGCTACGCCCCGGTCAATGGGAATGCCATCCAGGCCAACTTGGCCGGATACCGCGTCCTGGGCGACAAGGCGAAAGGGGTGGAGCCGGGTTTCATCGCCAAGCGCGACTGGACTCCCGGCGACGAGGCCAAGTTGCAGAACCCGCAGCACAAGTTCAATACGCTTGCGCATCAACTGACGACCCGTTGGCTCGACCCGCAGCCCGCGCTAGGCGGCCCGAGCGATCAAGCCCTGGAAGCCATGCTTCAGCGGGTGCTGGGGGCCATCGCCGGATCGACGTCGCCCCATGCCCAATCGGCCCAGGACTTGCTGCAGCCCGACGATGACACGGGCGAGCTGAACGTATTGGCGACCTTGCGGGGGGGCGTGGCCCTGGACATCGGCTTCCGGAGCGCGATGATCGCCGACATGGTGCAGGAGGCCTTTGTCGGCAGCGCGCAGATGGCCGACCAGGCGCGTGCCGGACAGGCCACCGAAATGCTGGGCCGGCTGCGCCAGGGCGTCATGGACGTCCAGCCGAAGTTCAACAAGAACCACTACATCAAGCTGGATTACTACGAAGCCGACAAGTCCGGGGACAAGTACCAGATTCCTCTCGACAAGTCGAAAGGCGCGCTGCACCGCTGGTACACGGGCGCTACCGCCAAGGACCGCAACGAAGGGGCGGTGCGCGAGGCGCTGGCCAACGACCTGATGCGCAGCCTGGGCATCCAGAGCCAGAAGCTCAAGATCGTGGAAGGCCAATACGCGGACGGCACGCCCAAGCTCATGCTGGACGGCACGCACGTGGACGGCGCGAACGGAAACTCCTTCAGCGACTTCGACGGCAAGCCCTTGCGCGGCGAGCGTTATCTGAAGGATGGCGTGCTGGTGCGCAATACGCAGGCACAGGGCGACGCGCCAGGCGTCTTCAGCGGGCCGCCGGTACTGGACTCCAGCATGAATGAGCTGGGCCGCAACAAGATCCTGCTGCTCTTGATGGCCGATCGCGATGCGCTCGGCTCCAAGGGCGGCAACAAGGGATACGTCGGCAATACCTTCGTGGGGATCGATCCCGGCCACGCCCTGGAGAGCGGCCTGCTGGGGCGGCGCGGCGACATCAATTCGGATTTCTCGTTCAAACAGCCCGGGGTGCTCGCCTCCCAGGGGTACAAGAATTTCTCCATGTTCGATCAGACCCCGCTCTCCGAGAAGATGGAAGGCGTGCGCCAGATCGCCCGCTTGAAGGAATCCGGCGCCGACACCCGCCTGTTCGACCTGTATTCCCAGCAGTTCGGCAACGGCCGGCCCGCGGCCGCCGATTTCGACCAGCACATCCAGGGCCTCAAGGCGCAGTACGAAGGGCGCCGCGACGACATTCTGCAGATATTCCAGGAGCGGCTGGACGTGGACAATTTCGATTTTGGCGTCCCGCCTACCGATGCCCTGCATGCCGGCCTGCGCGACGTCTCCCTGAATCTGCTCGACGGCCTGGAAAAATTCACCTCGCCCACCGTCGCCAGGACCGAGCACGGCATCGAGCTGCGGCATCCGATGATCGCCGATCCGGCCAAGCGCAAGGAATGGCATATCCGCCAGGAGGCTGGCACCAACGACCTGCTGTTCACGTGCTCCGCCTCGAAGGGCGACGTCGCCAAGATGCGGCAGGCGCTGCAGGCCTACCTCGGGCCGCTTGCGGCGCAGGGGGGAGCGGCGCTCGCGACTTCCGCCAACGGCAAGGAGGTCTCGCTGCGCGTGCCGGTGGGCCTGGTGACGCAGTTCGGCGGGCTGCTCTCGTCCACGTCCATCCTCAACCACAAGCACTGAACCGCTCCGGCTTCGCCCGTCCCGCACCCAAAGGAAATCCGCCATGCCCCCGACTCTGCCCGCCAAACTCTCCGCCATGGCCAAGGCCCTGGGCCGGGACGATACGCTGTTCGACGAGCAGGGCGCGGGCGCGCTGCTCGTCGACGGCATCGTCCTGCTCTTGCAGTATTTCGTCGAAGACGATGCGCAGGTCCTGGTGCTGGCCGCGGATCTGGGCCCCGTTGCCCAGGAAGCGCGCGCCCGCGTCTATCCCATGATGCTGGCCGGGAACACCTCCTGGCGTTCGGTCGCGGGCGGCGCGCTCGCGCTGGACGAGACGCGTCACCATGCGATGCTGATGCTGCGCCTGGACCTGGCCGAACTCGACGGCGCCGCCCTGACCGGACGGCTCCACGCCTTCAGCGACGCCGCGGTGAGCTGGCGCGCCCGGCTGGACCTGTCGCAGCCTGACGGCGCGGCCCCGCCCGCCGCCCAGCCAGAGCCGGCCTTCATCCCGGCCAGTTTTGCCTGATACCTCCGGCCCTTATCCTCGCCGCACAATCCGCCCATGAACATCGACACCTTCCTCGCGCTGGTCAACGCGTACTGCACGCGGGCCGGTCTGCCTCCCGCCGAACTTCACGACGAACACTGCGTGCTGATGCCGCAGCCTGAACAGGCCGTGATACTGGCCTGGGACGGCGCGGAAGAAGAGGTGGTGCTATTGGCCCCCGTGGGCGCCGAAGCCGCCGCGCTGGACGGGGAGTCCGCCGTCGAACTGCTGGGCGACGCCTACCTCGGGCAGAACCTGGGCGGCGCCGCCGCCGGCATCGACCCGCGGACGGGCGGCCTGGTGCTGTGGCGCCGCCTGCCCGCCTACGGGCTCACGGCCGACAGGCTGGAGCGCGCCATCGGACGCACCGTGACGGCGGCGCAGGCCTGCGCGGGCGTTTGACCGGCCTGGTTTGCGCGGGGATTGAGCATCAGGGCTTGCGTGGGGGTGGGCGCTAGGGCTTGCTCGGGCGCTCGAACGGCTGGCCCTGGCGAACGCTCAGTCCGGCTCGCGGGTGGCCGCCACGATGGGATCGTCGAGCAGGTATTCGGCAACCTGCTCCACGAAGGGCGAGGGCGGCACGCCGGCCTGGGTGACGAGCGTGAGCTCGCGCAGCGCCCAGGGTTCGCTCAAGGCCACGGCCGCGATCCGCTCTTCGCGCAGCGCGCTGGCGGCCACGCTGCGCGGCACCAGGGACACGCCCACGCCCGCCTCCACCATGGACAGCACCGCGTCGAAAGTGTGCACGTGGATGCGCACCTTGGGCGTCTTGCCGGCCAGCTTGGCCATGTCGCGCAGGAAAACGTAGTTGCTGCTGCTGCGGCTCATGCAAACGAAATCCAGGTCCAGCACGGCCGGGAAGCGCACCGGCGAACTCTCCACCACGGGATGGTTCAAGGGCGCCGCGATGATCAGCTCATCGACCGCGTAGCGCGTGGCGTTGACGCCGGCGGATTCGGCCCGGCCCGCGAAGATGCCGATATCGGCCTCCTGGCCGGCGATGGCCGCCTCGATGGTATTGCTGGACCGCTCTTCGAGCAGGATATTGACGTTGGGATTGGCCGACAGGAAGCGGCTCAGGCTGGGAACGATGAATCCGTTGAGCGAACTGCTGTTGGCGAACAGCTTGACGCTGCCCTTCAGCCCGCTGGCGAAGCCGCTGACTTCGCCGTGCATGCGTTCCACTCCCGCCAGCAGCGAGCGCACGTGCTTGAGCACGAAGTCGCCTTCGGGCGTGAGCTCCATGCCGCGCGCCTCCCGCTTGAACAGCGGCACGCCCATCGCGAACTCCAGGTTCTTCAGGCGATAGCTGGCCGAGGAGGCGGTCAGGTGCACCGCGTTGGCGCCGCCGGACAGGCTCTTGGCCTCGGCGATCGCGAGGAACAGGCGGAGATCGGTAAGTTCGTAGCGCATCGCCCAAGATTACCGTAGTTGGCGCGCCGGCGTCACTCGGCGCCCCGCCGTCACAGATAAGGCGTGGCCAGCCAGATCACCTTGTTGCGCAGCCGCTTGGCGAACGGCGCCTGTTGCAGGTCTTCCAGCGTTTCGCGCTTGGCCTGGCCGATCAGCGCGTCGACCCGCGCCGCGATCCAGCGCGCCACGCCGGGATCGTAGATCTCGGTGTCCAGCTCGAAATTCAGCCGCAGGCTGCGCGGATCCAGATTGGACGAGCCCACGTAGGCCCAGGCATCGTCCACGGTCATCAGCTTGGAATGGTCGAACGCCCCGCCCGAGCGCCAGACCCGGCAGCCGGTGCGCACCACCTGGTCCAGCTGTGCCGTCATCGCGTAATCGACCAGCCGCAGATTGTTCTTGCCCGGGATGACGATATCCACCACCACGCCGCGGCGTGCCGCCGTGGCCAGCGCGCCGATCAGCGTCTGGTCGGGCAGGAAATAGGGCGACTGGATCCGGACATGGCGCTGCGCCACCGCCAGCGCGCCCAACAGCATATTGTGCGAGCTGCCCAGCGCCCGATCCGGGCCCGACGGCACGCAGCGCATCGGCACGGAGCCGCTCGGGGGCAGGGCGCTGGGATCGAACCAGGGCTTGGCGGGCAGCGATTCGTGCGTGGTGAAATTCCAGTCGTGCGCGAACACGGACATCAACTGGGTCACGATCGGCCCTTCCACGCGGAAATGCGTATCGCGGTTGGTCCCGGCGCCGGCCAGGGCGCTGACGAAGGCCGCCCGCACGTTCATGCCGCCGGTGAAGCCCACGCGCCCGTCGATCACCAGCACCTTGCGGTGGCTGCGCAGATTCGCGTAGGGCATGCGCAGCACCCCCAGCGGGTTGGTCATGAAACGGGCCACCGGCACGCCGCCGCGGGCCAGCATGCGCACGATGGGCGGGCGGGAATACTTCGAGCCGATGGCGTCGATCAGCACCCGCACCTCCACGCCGCGCGCCTGCGCCTCGATCAGCGCCTGCGCCATCTCGCGCCCGATGGCGTCGTTGTCGAAGATATAGCTTTGCATCGCCACGGCATGGCTGGCGTCGCGGATCGCCTGCAGCATGGCGGGGTAGGCCTCGTCGCCGCCGGCCAGCGGCTGCACCGCATTGCCGCCCAGCAGCCGGAACCGGCTGACGCGGTCTCCCAGCACCTTCAGCGACGCGAACTGCGGGCCCGAAATCGGCACCACGTCCACCGGCGCCGTCTCGACCTGCTCCGCATCCACCACCATCGCCTCGTCGCGCTGCTGCGACAGCCGCGTCTTGCGGATCCGGTTGATGCCCGCCACGAAATAGAACAGCGCGCCGAACAACGGCGAGAACAGCGCCACCCCGACCCAGCCGATGGCCGCCCGCACGTCCTGTTTGGTCATCGCGGCATGCACCGCCGCGCCCGTCCCGGCCACGATGCTGATGGCAAATACCAGATGGGGCCAGTAATCGATCAAAATAGCGTGTATGCGGTCCATGGCGATGGCGTGAGCGACAGCCTCCAGAGGGGATCAATGCGCAAGGATATCAAGGCGGCGCGCCCTGGCAAGTAGGGCGCCATCGCCTCGTTTCACACCTTTCTGAAAAACATGCTAGAATTCGGCCTCTTCGTTGATGACCAGCTCTTTTCAGGGCAGCGCAGCGAAGAAAGCAGTACCAGTGGTGGCTGTAGCTCAGTTGGTAGAGTCCCGGATTGTGATTCCGGTTGTCGTGGGTTCGAGCCCCATCAGCCACCCCACAGAATACAAATGAAATCAGGCACTTGCGCGAAAGCGGAGTGCCTTTTTTCATTCTGCGATATAAAAATCAGAACGAAATCGCAAGTGTGAGAACGGCGGTGAGAACGGCGCCCCGCTGTGGCCGAGGCTCGTGAGATAAGGCGATGGTCCATGCTTGCGGGCACGCGGCCGGGTATGTGTGGGCGGCGAAGTCCCAGCAAGGCTGGGAGCATGACCTGGGCGCCTGTTCAGGTGTCGATGCCCGGCTTCCCGTCCGGGGAGGATACCCTGGGGAAGCAGAGTGTGAATGTGGTGCCGCCTTCGGCAGAACTCACTACATCCACATGCCCCTCGGATTGCGACATGTAGCCATACACTTGGCTCAAGCCCAATCCCGTTCCCTTCCCGTCTTCCTTGGTGGTAAAGAACGGTTCAAAGATGTGATCCAGAACGGTGGGGGGGATGCCCTCGCCATCGTCCGAGACGCTGACGATTACAAATCGCCCTGTGGCGATGCGCCCGGGCCCGTCGGGATGCGATTCGGCGCCGCTGACTGCAATTTTCACATTGCCGCCATATGGCATTGCGTCTCCGGCATTCACCACCAAATTCAACAACGCGTTTTCCAGCTGGCTGACGTCGGCGCAAATGAAGCACGGCTCTTCAGGCAGCTGGTAATGCACTCGAACCGCGGAACCGAGCGTTGCTTGGAAGATTGGCTTCATGCCCGTGACACAGGCGCCCACGTCCACCTGGGTCGGCGCGAGAGGCTGGCGGCGGGCATACGCAAGCATTTGTTGCGTTAGGTGGGTCGCTCGTTGCGCGGTCTCCGCAATCGCATCGAGATACTTGAGACGCTTTTCAGGCGCGAGCTCGGGGTTGCGGAGTAATTCGGCCGCCCCGTTGATGATCGAGATGAAATTGTTGAAATCGTGCGCCAGCCCGCCCGTCACGCGACCAAGCGCCTCCATTCTCTGGGCCCGATGCAAGGCCAGCTGGGTGGCCTGCAATTCGAGCTGGCTTTGTCGCTTCTCCGTTACATCACGCGTGACCTTCGCGAAACCGATGGGAGCTCCCGATCCATCCAGTATGGGATCTATGACGACGCTCGCCCAGAAGCGCGAGCCATCTTTGCGTACTCGCCACCCCTCCGCCTCAAACCTGCCTTCGGTCGCCGCGGTCGCCAATGCGCGTTGCGGAACTCCTACAGCGCGATCCTCTTCCGTGTAGAAGCGGGAGAAGTGCTGGCCGATGATTTCGGAGGCTTCGTAGCCCTTGAAGCGTTGCGCGCCAGCGTTCCAGCTTGCGACGAAGCCATTGGCGTCGAGGAGAAAAATCGCATAGTCGAGGACCCCTTCCACCAGAAGCTTGTAGCGGTATGGTTCGTCAAGTTCCGCCAAGCTACTGATGTGTGCGGCAGTCCCTAGTTTCGGGGGCTCAACGATGCTCATCGTCACTCCAATACGCGATCCTGGGGTGATCAATTATGGATCGAGATAGGCCTCCTCGCAAAGCGCTCATGGTGCCCTAACGCGCTTCCCGCATATGGCGGATTGCGCGCTGTGGTCGCGGATTTAAATCAGAGTGAATTCCATGCGCGGACGGTCATGCTCCCTAGTCCGCTCGACATTACCATCATGTCAAGGTTGACCGGGGTGTGGCGCTACCTGGCGGTGCAGGTCAGCGGCCCTGAAGGCTGCCGCCGCTCAGGACGCGGTTCAAGGACTCCAGCAACAGGTTGAGCGTGGGGCTGCGCGGCGCGCCCTTTCTCAGGACCAGCTCATAGGGCTCGCTGCGGGATTTGAGTTGCAGGGGCAGCACGCCGACGAGGCGGTGGCGGCAGAAGTAGTTCGCCACGTCGTCGGAAACCAGGGCCACCAGGTCCGTGTTGCGGCTGAGCAGGGAGAGCGTGGTCAGGGTGGACGTGGTTTCGACGAGGTGGAGCGGGAAGTTGAGCTGCGCTTCGTGGAATTCGCGTTCGAGCAGGCGGCGCATGGGCATGTGCGCGCGGTAGACGACCCAGCGGTTGTCTTGCAGTTCGGTCAATTCCACGGATTTGGCGCCCATGGCCGGGTGATGCACGTTGGCGATCACCGATAGCGCTTCGTCCTTGATGAAGAGCGATTCGTAGGTGTCGGGGTTCCTGCTGACGGAGGAGCGGCAGATGGCGGCATCCAGCAGGCCGCGGTCCACCAGGCCCAGCAGGGTTTCGCTGGTGTCTTCCACGACTTCCAGGGACATCCGCGGCTGCTGCTGGAGCAGGTCGGAAATCACGTCGGTCAGCAGCGGCACGGCGCCCATGATGGTGCCGATGGCCAGCCGGCCGCCCGCGCCGCTGGCGATCGCGTCCAGCTCAAACCTCAGGTTATTGATGTCGGCCTGGATCAGGCGCGCGAAACGCAACACGCACTTGCCGGCCTCATTAGGGATTAACCCTCGGTTGGTACGCTCGAAGAGCTCGACCTGAAAGGTCTGTTCCAGCTCGCGCAGGGCCTTGCTCGCACCAGGCTGGGTGAGCCCGACCTTGTCCGCGGCGCCAAGCAGGGAGCCGCTTTCCTCGATGGCGATCAGCAGCCGCAGCTGCTTGGCATGCAGCCGCGACATCACGGAATTCAGGCTCGGGGTCGTGTTCACTATGAGTGAAAGTTATATCTCTATCGCAAGCTCTCAGTGTACCGAAACGGGAGCCATCCCTAGACTGCCCCTCGCATAACTGTTTTAACGAAGAGGCGATATGGCTTTGATCAATTACGTGACCGAGGTGCGTTTCGGCACTGGCGCGCTGGCTGAACTGAAAGAGGTTTGCGAGAAGCTGGGGATCCAAAACCCCTGCATCGTGACGGACAAGGGCGTGGAAGCCGCGGGCATCGTCGATAAGGTGCAATCCGTGCTCGGCCAGCGGGGCACCGTGTTCAACGAGACGCCGCCCAATCCGTCCGAGTCGGCGGTGCGCGCCGGCGTCGAAGCCTTGAAGGCCGCCGGCTGCGACGGCATCGTCGCGGTGGGCGGCGGTTCGTCCATCGACCTGGCCAAGGCGGTGGCCGTGGCGGCGCGCCACGAGGGGCCGTTGCGCCAGTTCGCGCTGATCGAAGGCGGGCTCCAGCGCATCACCGCCGCCACGCTGCCCATCGTGGCCATTCCCACCACCGCGGGCACGGGCAGCGAAGTCGGGCGCGGCGCCATCATCATCCTCGACGACGGCCGCAAGGTCGGCATCCTCTCTCCGCACGTGATTCCCAAGGTGGCGATCTGTGATCCGGCGCTGACGCTGGGCTTGCCGGCCGGGCTGACGGCGGCTACCGGCATGGACGCGATCGCGCACTGCATCGAGACGTTCCTGGCGCCGGCGTTCAATCCGCCGGCCGACGGCATTGCGCTCGACGGCCTGTGGCGCGCCTGGCGCCACATCGAGCGGGCCTTCCACGAGCCCGCCGACGTCGAGGCGCGGACCAACATGATGAGCGCCTCGCTGCAGGGCGCGCTGGCGTTCCAGAAGGGCCTGGGCTGCGTGCACAGCCTCAGCCATTCTCTGGGCGGCATCAACCCCAAGCTGCACCATGGCACGCTCAACGCCATCCTGCTGCCCGCCGTGATCCGCTACAACCGCGGCGCCGAATCGGTGGCGCGCGAGGACAAGATCGCCCGCCTGTCGCAGGCCATGGGCCTGCCGGCCACGGTATCGATCGAGGACGCCCTGGTTGCCAAGTCGCGCGCGCTGCAGTTGCCCACGGGCCTGGGGCAGCTGGGCGTGACGGAAGATCTGTTCGACCGCATTGTGCAGGGCGCGCTGGCCGACCACAGCCACCGGACCAATCCGCGGGATGCCTCGGCCGCGGACTACGTCGAGATGCTGCGGCAATCGATGTGACTTCCATGCGTGCGCGCCCCGGCGGGGTCGCCGGGCGCGCATGGCGATACGACAGCCAATCATAGAAATAAGCAGGTGGAGACATGAGCAGCACCTCTCTCAACGCACTGGATTCCATGAGCTCCAAGGAGACCATGGTTCCGGATTCCGAGCGCCGCCGCGCCCTCTTCGGGAGCGCCGTCGGCAGCACCATCGAATGGTATGACTACTTCCTGTACGGAACCATGTCGTCCATTATTTTCGCCAAGCAGTTCTTTCCCAGCGACAACGCGCTGGTGAGCCAGATGCTGGCGCTCGCGACCTTCGCGCTGGCGTTCCTGATCCGCCCGCTGGGCGGCGTGATCTTCTCGCACATCGGCGATCGCGTCGGCCGCAAGAAGACGCTGGCCATGACGCTGTCCATCATGGGGCTGTCCACGGTGCTCATGGGGCTGTTGCCCAACTATGCGCAGATCGGCCTGGCCGCGCCCATCCTGCTGACGGTGCTGCGCCTGATGCAGGGGCTGGCCCTGGGCGGAGAGTGGGGCGGCGGCGTGCTGCTGGCGGTGGAGTATTCGCCCCGCAACAAGCGCGGCTTCTATGGCGCCGTGCCGCAGACCGGCGCGGTGCTGGGCCTGGCCCTGGGCAACATCATCACTTCGATGCTGAGCGCCGGCATGAGCGAGGAGGCGTTCCTGTCCTGGGGCTGGCGCATTCCCTTCGTGGGGTCGATCGTGCTGGTGCTGATCGGCATGTGGATCCGCAATGCCGTGGGCGAGACCCCGTCGTTCAAGAGGATCCAGGCCACGCGCGGCAGCGCGCGCATTCCGCTCAAGGAGACGCTGCAGCACCATTGGCGCGAAGTGCTGATCGCCATCGGCGCGAAGGTCATCGAGACGTCGACCTTCTTCCTGTACGCGACCTTCACCATCTCCTTCATGATGGACCACGGGTTCGCGCGCTCCACGATTCTCAACATCGTGCTGGTGTGCGCCTTGATCGCGTTCCCGTTCATGCTGTTCTTCGGGCACCTGTCGGACAGGATCGGCCGCAAGAAGGTCTTCATCCTGGGCAGCGTGGCGTTTCTCGCGTGGATCTTTCCCTATTTCTGGCTGCTGGACCTGAAGTCCGTTCCGGCCGCGGCCCTGGCCATCGTGGTGGGCCTGGGCATCATCTGGGCCAGCTACGGCGCCATGATCGGGACCTTGCTGGCCGAGGCGTTTCCGGCGGCGATCCGCTACACCGGCATGTCGCTCGGCTACCAGATCGGAGCGGCGCTGGTCGGCGGTCCGATGCCGCTGATCGCCACCGCGTTGATCGCCTATTTCAGCGGCAGCTATGTGCCGGTGGTGTTCTTCCTCGCGGCTTGCGCGCTGGTCTCCATCGTGGCCGTATCCCTGGCCCGCGACCGCAGCGGCCAGCCGCTGGACGACTGAATGCCATCGCCTTCCTCCATTTCAACCATTGAACAGGAACCTACCTCCATGCAACCCACCGGAGAAATGTTGATCGGCCGCGAGGCCGTCCGCGGCCAGGCTGGAATCCAGCGCGCTTTCAATCCCGCGACCAACGCCGAGATCGCCGAGCCGGCATTCGGCCTGGGCTCGCGCGAGGACGTGGACCGCGCCGTGGGCCTCGCCACCAGCGCCTTCGATTCCTATCGCAACCTGCCGCTGGAGCGCCGCGCCGCGTTCCTGGAAGCCATTGCCGACGAGATCATGGCGCTGGGCGATGCCCTGATCGAGCGCGCCCATGCCGAGAGCGGCCTGCCCGTGGCCCGCCTGACCGGCGAGCGCGCCCGCACCACCGGGCAGCTGCGGCTGTTTGCGCAGGTCGTGCGCGACGGGCATTTCCTGCGCGCCACCGTGGACAACGCGCAACCCGCGCGCCAGCCGGCGCCGCGCGCCGATCTGCGGCTGGCCAAGATTCCCCTGGGTCCGGTGGCCGTGTTCGGCGCCAGCAATTTCCCGCTGGCCTTCTCGGTGGCCGGCGGCGATACCGCGTCCGCGCTGGCCGCGGGGGCGCCCGTCGTCGTGAAGGCGCACAGCGCGCACCTGGGCACGTCCGAACTCGTCGGCCGGGCGGTGCGGCAGGCCGCGCAGCGGCAGGGCATGCCCGAGGGCGTCTTTTCGCTGCTGATCGGCGCGGGTCGCGAGATCGGCGAGGCGTTGGTGGCGCATCCCGGCATCAAGGCCGTGGGCTTCACGGGCTCGCGCCAGGGCGGCCTGGCGCTGCTGCGCATCGCCAACAGCCGCCACGAGCCGATTCCCGTCTATGCCGAGATGAGCAGCATCAACCCCGTGTTCCTGTTGCCGCGGGCGCTGTCCGCCACGGCCGAGGCGCTGGCCCAGGGCTTCGCCGACTCGCTGACCCTGGGAGCGGGCCAATTCTGCACCAACCCCGGCCTGGTGCTCGCCATCGACGGGCCGGACCTGCAGCGTTTCGTGTCGGCGGCCGGCCAGGCCTTGAGCGGCAAGGCCGCGCAGACCATGCTGACCCCCGGCATCCACGCCGCCTACCAGAGCGGCCGGGCGCAGGTGGACAGCCTGGAAGGGGTCGAGCGCGTGGCTTGCGGCGCGCAGGCCGCCGGCCAGCCCAATGCGGCCGAGGCCGCGCTGTACGTGACGGACGCGCAGCGTCTCTTGCGCACGCCCGAACTGCAGGCAGAGATGTTCGGCCCGGCGTCCGTGGTGGTGAAGGCGAGCAGTCTGGACGAATTGCTGGAGGTGGCCGAGCTGCTCGAAGGCCAGCTCACGGCGACCCTGCTCCTGGACGAGGGCGATCACGACGCCGCGCGCCGCCTGCTGCCGGTGCTGGAGCGCAAGTGCGGCCGCATTCTGGCCAATGGCTTTCCGACGGGCGTCGAGGTGTGCCATGCGATGGTGCACGGCGGCCCATTCCCGGCCACGTCCAACGCCATGTACTCCTCGGTGGGCGCCAGCGCCATCGACCGTTTCCTGCGCCCGGTGTGCTACCAGGACATTCCGGACGCCTTGCTGCCGGCCGCCCTGCAAAACGCCAATCCGCAGGGCCTCTGGCGCTTGGTGGACGGCGCCGTGACGCAGCCCTGAAGCGGGGTAGAATCCAGTGACGCGGCAGCGGTGGCACGCTGCCGCGATCGGCCGCGGCTCCTGGCGAGCCCTGTAAGGCCGCGCATTGGCAGGCATCGGCAGGCAATGGCGGCTTCCGCAATTCCGGATGGATTCGCGCTTCTCTCATGCCCAGAAAAATCCCCCCTTTGAACCCGCTCCGCGCCTTTGAAGTGTCGGCGCGGCACATGAGCTTCACCAAAGCGGCCGAAGAACTGTTCGTAACGTCTTCGGCCGTCAGCCATCAGGTCAAGTCGCTGGAAGAGAACCTGGGCATCGCCCTGTTCGTCCGCGACTCCAAGACCCTCACGCTCACGCCGGCGGGCAAGGCCTATCTGCCCGGCGTACAGGAGGCGTTCCGGCAACTGGAGGTCGCGACCTATCAGCTGCACCGCGAGAAGAGCACTTCGCTGCTCAAGATCAATCTGCCGCCGACCTTTGCCGTCAAGTGGCTGATCCCGCGCCTGAGCCGCTTCAGCCGCGAGCATCCGGACCTGGACTTGAAGGTTTCCACTTCCAAGCTCATGGCGGATTTTTCCCGCGATGCCGTGGACATGGAAATCCGCTACGGACGCGGCGTGTACGCCGGGCTGCACTCGGAGCTGGTGCTGCCGGTGGAGGTATTCGCGGTGTGCAGCCCCGCGCTCCAGCAAGGGCCGCATCCCATCCATGAGTTCGCCGATCTTCGGCACCATGTGCTGCTGCACGACGACAGCACCTACGATGACGTCAGCAACCCGAACTGGGGCACTTGGCTGGCGCACATGGGCGTGCACGACCTGGACGCCGCCCGCGGCCCCTCGTTCTGGCCCAGCCACCTGGTGATCGACGCCGCGATCGACGGGCAGGGAGTGGCGCTGGTGAAGAAAAGCTGGGTGAGCCAGGACCTGGCATCCGGCAAGCTGGTGCGCCTGTTCCCGGAGCACAGCTTGCCCATCGAGTTCGCCTATTACCTGGTGTTCCCGCGCAATCGCCTGGAGGATCCGCGCATCGCGGCCTTCGTCGACTGGATGCGCGAAGAATTGGCTCGCGACCCGCCCGCCTAGCAGCGGGCCGGGCCGCCGCTCACGGCGCGTTCGCGCCGATCCGATAAATGCGGGCCGCGTTGCCGGCCCACAGCGCGTGCCGTTGCGCGGGCGCCAGGGGCGCGATGGCCTCGGCGAAGGCCGCCACGATGGCGGGGTAGCTGGCGACGAGGCTGTCTACCGGGAAATTGCTGGCGAACATGCAGCGCTCGGGGCCGAAGAGGGAGATGGCGGTCCGGATCAACGGAATGTTGGCCTGCGCCGACCATGGCGAGTCGAGCTGGCCCAGCCCCGATATCTTCAGGGCGGCGTTGGGCGCCAGGGCCAGGGTTTCCAGCGCCTTGCGCCAGCCCGCCAGCCCTTGCGGGCTGCGATCCGAAGGCAGGCCGGTGTGGTTGAGGATCAGCGTGGTGGCCGGAAAATCGCGCGCCAGTTCCAGGGCCTGTTCCAGATGCCACCACGGCGCCTGGAGGTCGAACGACAGGCCGAACCGCTGCAACTGCGCATAGCCGTCGCGCCAGCGGGCATCGTCCATCGATCCCGGCTGGCCGCGGCGGGCGCCGTCGGCGCGAGGCGACGCGGCGGGCTTGTGGCGGATGCCGCGGACCATGTCGAACGCGGCCTGGGCCGCCAGGACCTCCCCGGCATCCGGCGCGCCCAGATCGGCGTGCGCGACCAGGACCGAGGGGCGTTGATGGCGCTCTGCCAACGCGGTCAGCCAGCGGGTTTCGTCCACGGGTCCGCGGCGATCCCATTCCGCTTCGATGTGGACGGTGGCCATGGGCGCGCAGCCCCGGGTGTCGGCCGCGTAGTCCTCCGGCAGGTAGTTGCGCCGCAGCGCTTCGTAGCTGCCATAGCGGAAGCCTTCGACGGTCTCGCCCTGCAACCACGGATAGGGATTCCGGTCGAGGTCCCAGAAGTGCTGATGCGCATCGATGAATGCCGGAATGTCGTTGTCTGCAGGGTTCATGGCCGGGTAATGCCGCGGAGGGTCGATGGAAATGTACCGCTTATGCGGGCACGGCGGTTTTGCCGCGCGCGCCAAACGCGCCGGCGGCCCGCAGCCGCTCGATGCGTTCGGCCGACAGGCCCAGTTCCGAGAAGACCTCTTGGGTGTGCGCGCCGAGCAGGGGCGCGACGCGGCGGATCTGTTGCGGCGTGCCCCGCAGCTTGACGGGGAAGCCGAGCATCTTGACCTTGCCTTCGATGGGATGCTCTCCCTCCATGACCATGTCGCGGGCCCGGGCCTGTTCGCAGTCCAGCGCTTCCTCGTAGTTCTGTATGGGGGCGGCGGGCACGCCGGCGGCCAGCAGCAGGTCCACCCATTCGGCGGCGGGGCGGCGGGCGAACTCCTGTTCCAGCAGCGCGATCAGCGCCTTCCGGTTCTTGAGGCGTTCCACGTTGTCGGTGAAGCGCGGGTCGGCCAGCAGGTCCGGGCGCTCGATCACCGCGCACAGGGCGGCCCACAGCTTGGGGTTGGCGGCGCCGATGACCAGGTGGCGGTCGGCGGCGCGGATCGCCTGGTAGGGCGCGCTCATGCGGTTGGCGCTGCCCAGCGGGGAGGGCACGCGGCCGGTGCCCCAGAATTCGGCGGTTTCCCAGATCGACAGCCCCAGCGCGGTTTCGAAGAGCGAGGCGTCGATGTATTGGCCCTGGCCGGTCTCTCCGCGGCCGATCACGGCGCTCAGGATGGCGTAGGCGGCAAACAGCGCCGCGCCCAGGTCCGCGAAGGGCACGCTGGACTTCATGGGTTCGCCGCCGGGCTCGCCCATCACGCTCATGGCGCCGCAGCTGGCTTGCGCGATCAGGTCCAGGCCGGGGCGTAGCGCCCAGGGGCCGGTCTGCCCGAAACCGGAAATGCTGGCGTAGACCAGGCGCGGATTGATGGCCTGCAGCGTGGGATAGTCGATCTTCAGCCGGGCGGCGACGCCGGGGCGGTTGTTCTCCACCAGCACGTCCGCGCTGCGCACCAGCTCGTAGAACGCTTCGAGCCCCTGCGGATTCTTCAGGTCGATTTCGACGCTGCGCTTGTTGCGGTTCAGGGCGATGAAGCCGCCGCTGTCCTCGCCCTTGAGCTTGAAGCCCATGGCGCGGCGCGTCTGGTCGCCGACGCCCGGCGTTTCCACCTTGATGACGTCGGCGCCCATGTCGCCCAGCAGCATGCAGCAATAGGGGCCCGCCATGATCTGGCTGACGTCGAGGACGCGGATTCGGGAAAGAGGAAGAGTCATTGCTATCGGAAGGATGGAAAAAGTGGGCGGGAGAGATCAGCGGCCGATGAAGGCGGGGCGCTGCTTGGCCAGGAAGGCGCGGTAGCCGATCTGGAAGTCCTCGGTTTCGAAGCAGTCGTACGCCACTTCCTGTTCCGAGTCCGTCAGGGGCTGGGGCTGGGCCAGCCGCCGCACGAAGTCCTTGTGCCAGCGCGCCACCAGCGGCGCGCCCGCGGCGATGCGGCGGGCGGCGGCGGCGCCTTCGTCCTGCACCGAGGCGTCGGGCACCACCCGGTTGACGAGTCCCTTTTGCAGGGCTTCGGCGGCGTCGAACACGCGGCCTTCCAGCACGATCTCCAGCGCCACGGCGGGGCCGGCCAGGGCGACGAGGCCGCCCAGCTCGCCATAGGACATCACCAGGCCCAGGCGGTTGATCGGGGCGCCGAAACGGCTGGATTCCCCGCAAAGGCGCATGTCGCAGACCGAGGCCAGCTCCAGCCCGCCGCCGACGCAGGCGCCCTGGATGACGGCCAGCGTGGGATGCCGGCTGGCCGAGACCGCCTGCATGGCCCGGTGCGTCACCTTGCCGTAGGCCATGGCCTGCGCCTTGTTCAGCCGGGTGCGCGGAAACTCCTCGATGTCGGCGCCCGCGGAGAAGGCGCGCTCGCCCGCGCCGCGCACCACGATGCAGCGCACCGAGTCGTCGGCATCCAGCTCCTGCATCAGATCGCCCAGGCGTTGCCACATTTCCAGGTTCATGGCATTCATCTTGAGCGGATTGTTCAGCGTGAGGGTGACGATCTGTTGCTCGTCGCGGGACAGGAGGATTGCGTCTTCCATGGATCGAATGCCTTATATCGGGTGGGGCGAAGTTGCCATCGCATGCGAAAAGTGTAGGAAGGCCTGCCCACACCCTCAACCGAGAAAAATTGGGTGTCTGCCCAAGAAAAACTCAGCTAGCGGTGCATGAGAAAAACTTGTCGATCGCCTGAAATATTCCACGTTGTTGGGCGGGATGACGGCTCCTATACTTTTTTCGACCACAGCCTGAGGAGGCCATCCGGACCTCACCGAAGAAGCAGGCGCGGCAGCAGGAAACCAAGGAGACGAGACATGCAACGACGCCAATTTCTGGTAGCGGCGGGGCTGGCCGCCATGCACGGCATGGCCCGGGCCGCCAGCGCGGGAGAGCTGCTGCCCAAGGCCCCCATCCGCATCGTGGTGGGTTTCCCGCCTGGCGGCGGAACGGACGTGGTGACGCGGGTGCTGGCCCAGCAGCTGGGCAGCCGGTGGGGCCGTACCGTGGTCGTCGAGAACAAGACCGGCGCCGCCGGCGTGATCGCGGCCGAGTACGTGGCCAAGCAGGAGGCCGACGGGACCACCTTGCTGATGACGAATTTCAGCAACCACGTGGTGGCGCCCAGCCTGTATCCCAAGCTCGGCTACGTGGTCGAGCGCGACTTCACGCCCATCACGCTGGTGGGAACCACGCCTTGCCTGCTCATCTGCCGCAAGGAGCAGCGGGCGCAGACGCTGGAGGCCATCGTGCAGCGCTGCAAGGACAGCCCCGGCTCGGTGAGTTTCGGGTCGGCGGGCGCGGGCTCGATACAGCACCTGGCGCTGGAGATGTTCCAGCTGCGCACGGGCGTGAAGGCGCTGCACATCCCGTACCGCGGATCGGCGCCCATGATCTCCGATCTGATCGGCGGCCAGATCGACTACAGCTTCGAAACCATGGCGTCGGCCTCGCCCCAGGTCCAGAGCGGGGCGGTAGTGCCCATCGCCCAGACCAGCCTCAGGCGCGCCCAGGCGCAGCCTTCGGTTCCCACGCTTGCCGAAAGCGGCTATCCGGGTTTCGATGCGAGGGTCTGGTACGGGATCGTGGGGCCGGGCGGCATGCCCGAGGCCCTGGTCCAGGCGATGAGCCAGGATATCAATGACGCGCTGGCGGTGCCGGCGGTGGCCGAGAAGCTGTTGTCGCTCGGCGCGGAAGACGGCGGTGGGTCGCCGGCGCAATTCGCTTCATTCATCGCAAGCGAAAAAGCCAAATGGGCCCAAGTGATTCGCGATGCAAATGTGACTGTCTGAAGATGAACACGGAAAAATTCGTAATTGAACGCACCCTTCCCGAAGACCTGGCCGCGGCCGCGCTGGTGGGCCGGGTCTGGCGTCCGGGGGGCGTGGACGGCAGCCTGGAAGGCCCCTGCGTGGTGGCGGTGCGAGACGGCCGCCTGGTCGATCTGAGCGCCCAGGCGCCCACCCTGTCCGCCCTGCTGGAGCGCGACGACCGCCTGGCGCTGGCCGCGAGCGCGCCGGGCGCGGACCTGGGCCCGGTGGCGGATTGGCTGGAGAGCAGCCTGCGCCATGGCGGCGATCCGCGGCACCCCCATCTGCTGGCGCCCTGCGATCTGCAGGTGGTCAAGGCGGCGGGGGTTACGTTCGCCGCCAGCATGCTGGAGCGCGTGATCGAAGAGCAGGCCCGCGGAGAGCCGGCGAAGGCCCATGCCATCCGGGCGTCGATGACGGCCATCGTGGGAGAGGACCTGTCGGCCATCGAGCCTGGTTCCGACGAGGCGCTCAAGCTCAAGGAAATGCTGTCCGGCCAGGGCTTGTGGTCGCAGTACCTGGAAGTCGGCATCGGCCCCGATGCCGAAGTGTTCACCAAGGCGGCGCCGCTGTCCTCGGTGGGACATTGCACGGCCGTCGGCCTGCATCCGGCATCGCACTGGAACAATCCGGAGCCGGAGATCGTGCTGGCGGTGAATTCGCGCGGCGAGATCGTGGGCGCCGCCCTGGGCAACGACGTGAACCTGCGGGACTTCGAGGGGCGCAGCGCGCTATTGCTGGGCAAGGCCAAGGACAACAACGCATCCTGCGCCATCGGGCCGTTCGTGCGCCTGCTGGACGGGAATTTCACGCTGGGCGACATCGCGTCGGCCGACGTGCAGATGACGGTGTCCGGCACCGACGGCTTCGTCCTGCAAGGCAGCAGCTCCATGCAGTGCATCAGCCGTTCGCCCGAGAGTCTGGTCAAGCATGCCATGGGTTCGCATCACCAGTATCCCGACGGCATGTTCCTGTTTTGCGGCACCATGTTCGCTCCGACCGAGGACCGCGGCGCGCCCGGCGCGGGCTTTACGCACCGCGTGGACGATGAGGTGCGCATCTACAGCGCCCGGCTGGGCGGGCTGTTCAACCGGGTCGGGCTGAGCGACCGGCTGCCGGCCTGGACGTTCGGCATCGGCGCGCTGATGCGCAATCTGGCCGCGAGAAAGCTGATCTGACATGAATCTCCCTAGCATCGGTTTTATCGGCATCGGCCTGATGGGCGAAGCCATGACGCTGCGCCTGCGCGACCTGGGCTATCCGGTCTTCGTCTGGAACCGCGAGCCCGAGCGGCTGCCGGCGGTGGAGGCGGCCGGCGCCATCGCGCTGGCATCGCCGGCGGAGGTCGCGCGCCACGGCGACGTGGTGCTGATGTGCGTGCTGGACGACGCGGCGGTGGACTTCTGCACCCGAGGTCCGCAGGGCATCGTCCACGCCGGCGGCGAGGGCAAGCTGATCGTCGATTTCTCGACCATCGCGCCGGGCACCACGCGGACGCTGGCGGAGCATGCGCTGCGGCGGGCGGGCATGCGATGGGTGGACGCGCCGGTGTCCGGCGGGCCGCAGGCCGCGCGCGAAGGCCAGCTCACCATCATGGCGGGCGCGAGCCCCGCGGATTTCGAGCAGGCCCGCCCCGTGCTGGAGGCGCTGGGAGGCCAGGTGACGCTCATGGGGCCGGTCGGCGCGGGCCAGACGGCGAAGATCATCAACCAGGCCATCGTCGGCGCGGGCTTCGTGCTCATGAGCGAGGCGGTTTTGCTGGCGGAGGCGTCCGGCATCGACGCGGCCAGGCTGCCGGACTGCCTGAAGGGCGGCTTCGCGGACAGCGTGCTGCTGCAGAAGCTCTATCCGCGCATTCTTGAGCGGCGCTTCGATCCCCCCATCGGCTACGCGCGCCAGCTGGCCAAGGACATGGCCGCGGTGCAGGCGCACGCCCGCGAGGCGGATTGCGCGCTGCCCCTGGTGGAGGAGGCCGCGAGGCTGTTCTCGCGCTACGTCGAGGCGGGCGGGGCGCTTGCCGATTCGGCGTCCATCATCCGCCTGTACGAAATGGGGCGGGTCGGCGCCAAGGGAGAGGACGCATGAAGCGGACCATCACCTGCGTCGAGGACCTGCGCGCGCTGGCGGAAAAGCGCGTTCCCCGCATGTTCTACGACTACGTGGACGTGGGTTCCTGGACGGAGAGCACCTACCGCGCCAACGCGGCGGACTTCCAGCGGATCCTGCTGCGCCAGCGGGTGGCGCGCGATCTGTCGCGCCGCTCCGTGCGTTCGGCCATGGTGGGCCAGGACGTGGCGATGCCGGTGGCGATCGCGCCCACGGGCCTGACCGGCATGCAGCACGCCGACGGGGAAATCCTGGCGGCGCGCGCGGCCAAGGCCTTCGGCGTGCCTTTCACCCTGTCCACGGTCAGCATTTGCTCCATCGAGGACGTGGCCGAGGGCACGGACGGGCATCCGTTCTGGTTTCAGCTGTACGTGATGCGCGACCGCAAGTTCGTGCGGCGGCTGATCGAACGGGCCGCCGCCGCCGGATGTTCCGCGCTGGTGGTAACGCTGGACCTCCAGATCAGCGGCCAGCGCCACAAGGACCTGAAGAACGGCCTGTCCGCGCCGCCCCGGCTCACTTTGCTCAATCTGCTGAACATGGCGGGCAAGCCGCGCTGGTGCCTGGGCATGCTGGGGACCAAGAGGCATACCTTCGGCAACATCATCGGCCACGTCGAGGGCGTGGACAACATGACCTCGCTGGCCGAATGGAGTTCGCAGCAGTACGACCCCGCGCTCAGTTGGGACGACATCGCCTGGATCCGCCGGCTGTGGAAAGGCAAGCTGATCCTGAAGGGCATCCAGGACGTGGAGGACGCGCGGCTGGCGGCGGCCAGCGGCGCCGACGCCCTGATCGTGTCCAACCACGGCGGGCGGCAGCTGGACGGCGCGCCGTCCTCGATCCGCGCGCTGCCGGCGATCGCCGAGGCGGTGGGCTCGGACATCGAGGTCCACATGGACGGGGGCGTGCGCTCGGGCCAGGACGTGCTCAAGGCCATCGCGCTGGGCGCCAAGGGCGTCTATATCGGCCGGGCCATGCTGTACGGGCTGGGCGCCATGGGCGAGCAGGGCGTGGCGCGGACGCTGGAGATCATCCGCAAGGAGCTCGACCTGACGATGGCGTTCTGCGGAAAAACCGACATCCGGGAAGTGGATGCCTCCATCCTGCTTCCCGCCTGACAACGATTCTTGAACATAAGAAAACTGGAGACCATCATGCATCAATCCCTCTCGAAGACGCCCGCGCCGGCGCGTCGCAGGCAGCTGCTCGCGGGCATGGCCATGCTGGCGCTGGCCGCGGCGCCGGCGCTGTCCGGGGCCGCGGACTATCCGCAGCACCCGATCCAGCTGATCGTGCCCTACCAGGCCGGCGGCGGCGCGGACGTCATGGCGCGGGCCTTTTCCAAGGCCGCGGCCAAGGTGATGCCGCAGGGCATCGTTATCGTCAACAAGCCCGGAGCGGCCGGCGTGATCGGCTGGCAGGAGGTCATCCGTGCCAAGCCCGACGGCTACAAGGTCGCGCTGACGACGGTGGAGATGACATTTCTTCATTACCTGGGCCTGGCCAAGTTCGACCAGCACGCGCTGCGCCCGATCGCCAAGCTGAACGCGGACCCGGCGGTGGTCGTGGTGCGCAGCGACTCGCCGTACGCCAGCATCGAGGATTTCCTCGCCCAGGCGCGCAAGCCCGACGCCAACATCCAGATCGGCAATGCCGGCCAGGGGTCGATGTGGCACATGGCGTCGGCCGCGCTGGCGGAGAAGGGCCAGGCCACGTTCAACTACATTCCCTACCAGGGCGGGGCGCCGGCGCTGCTGGGCCTGCTGGGCGGGCACATCGACGCCGTGATCGCGAGCGCGCCGGAGGTGATCCCCTACGTGAACTCGGGCAAGCTCAAGGCTTTGGGGGTCATGTCGGAAAAGCGGATCAAGGGCTTGGAGAACACGCCCACCTTGCGCGAGCGGAACATGGATCTGGTGCTGGGGACGTGGCGCGGGCTGGCCGTGCCCAAGGATACGCCGGACGCCGTGGTGCAGGTGCTGCGCGAAGCGACTGAGAAGTCCATGCGAGATCCAGAGCTGCGGGAAGTGATGGAAAAGCAGTTTTTCACCACGGACACGTACGAGGACGCGCCGGCGTTCGCCGCCAGCATGGATAAGGAGAGCGCCGAGCTCAAGGTGGTCGCCAGCGGTATCGCCCTGCGTCCCTGAGGAAGCATCGCGGCGCTATGCCGGCATGGCCGGTAGCGCCGCGAGCACCCGGCGCAGCGCATCGATGTCCACTGGCTTGATCAGCACGTCGTTCATGCCGGCGGCGCGGGCGCGCGCGATCTGCTCCTCGCAGACGCCGGCGGTGTATCCGATGATGGGCAGGCGCGCCGCGGCATCGTCGCGCTGGCGCAACGCCCGCGCGAAGGCATAGCCGTCCATGACCGGCATGGCGCAGTCGCACATGACCAGGTCGAATGGGGCGCGCTCGATCTGCGCCAGGGCCGCCTGGCCGTTGTCGGCGGAGGCGACCTCGTGCCCCAGCTTCTCCAGCTGGCGGGTCAGCAGCAATACGTTCGACGCCTGGTCGTCGACCACCAGGACGCGCAGGCGGCCGCCTGCGGGGACCGTCCCGTCCGTGTGCGCGGCATCGTGCGGCGCCGGCGCCGGCGCCGGCGGCAGCGGTATGCGGGCGGTCATGGTGGTGCCGGCTCCCCATAGGCTGTCTATGGTGATGGTTCCTCCCATTTTCTTTACCAGGCGATCGCAGACGTACAGGCCGAGTCCGGTGCCTTGATCGGTCGGCGGCTGGGCCTGCTCGACCTGAACGAACGGATGGAGCAGCGTGTCGAGCGCGGTGGCGGGGATGCCGATACCGGTATCGGCCACCTTGAAGGCCATCCATTGCCCGTCGCCTTCGGGGCCTTCGATGTCCAGGCGGACCTGGACCGAGCCCTTCGCGGTGTAGCGGATGGCGTTCGAGACGAAGTTGTTCATGACCTGCTTGAGGCGCAGCGGGTCTACGTTGTGCAGGACGGCGGCGCCTTCCGGCGCCTCGGCGCGCATCGAGAGGGCCACGCCCTTGCTGGCGGCGATCGGCCGGAACGTGTCCACGACTTCCTTGACCAGGTCGTGCAGCCGGGTCGGGCGAGGCTGCAGCTTGAACTTGCCCGCCTCCATCTTGGAGAGATCGAGCAAGTCGTCGATCAAGGCCAACAGGGACTTCGCGGCGAGATGGGCGGTGGCCAGCAGGCTTCTGTCGTCCACGGGCAGGGTCGGGTGCGACAGCGCCAGGTCCAGCATGCCCATGATGGCGTTCATGGGCGTGCGGATCTCGTGGCTGACGGCGGCCAGGAACGTCGACTTGGTGCGGTTCGCGTTTTCGGCGCTGTCGCGGGCGACGGCCAGTTCCTTCAGCACGCGCTGCCGATGCGTGATGTCCATCCACCCGCTGACGACGCCGACCACCTTGCCCCGGGCGTTGCGCAGCGGTTCCATCCAGTTTTCCACGCACATGGCCTTGCCGCGGGCATGGAACTCGCGGTCCTTGCACAGCGCGAGCCCGGTGGTCATGACCGTTCGATAGTCTTCCTCGATCCTGGCGATGTCCAAATCGCAGCTCAGGCGGCGCAAGGCGCCTTCCAGCGTCGTGCCCATCAGGACGTGCTTGGGCTGCATCAGCAGCTTCTCGTACGACGAGTTGCAGGCGATGAGCTTCAGGTCGAGGTCGCGCAGCGTGATCGGCTGCGGGATGGCGTTCAGGACGCCCAGCTGAAACGCCAGGAGGTCTTTCAGTTTTTCCTCGGAGCGGGCGTGCTGGCGCGCCTTGCGTTGTAGCAGGATCAGGGCGATTAGGGCGATGAACAGCCCCGCCGAGCACACGATCTGCGTCAGCGTCAGCCACGCCTGCGCCAGGCGGCCCGCATTCGCGAACAGGGATCCGGCCCGCGCGCCGGGCGGCGCGGCCCAGGCGAGCAGCGCCAGCCCCGGCTTCAGCCAGCGCAGGGGAACGCGATGCGCGGGATAGCGGCAGGGCGGAGGAAGCATGGATCGGGCACGTGCAAGGGTTGGGGGCGCGGTATCAATCTAGGTCCGCTCGCCCGTCGCGTGCCGTGGAAATGTCCGAACGATTTGTCGAAATTTCATACGCGCCGCGCATCCCCAATGTGAAATTTCCCACGTACGGCATGCCTGCCCGCCATTACAGTCATGGCACCCGGCCCAGCCCGATTCCAGGAACCCGGCATGACTTCGTTGCCTTGTCGCCCCTCGGCCCCGCTCGTGACGGACCGCGACGTTCAGGCGCTGTTCGAGGACGGAACGCCGCTGCGCCTTGAATTCCAACCCCAGTACGACCTGCGCAATGGCCGGCTGTCGTCGGCGGAAGCGCTGGCGCGCTGGTCGCACCCCGAAAAGGGCGACGTCCCGCCGGCGGACTTCATGCCGGCCATCCATCGCCTGGGCTTGGAGCAGGCGTTCTTCGAGCGGGTTTGCTCGCTGGCGCTGGACGCCATCCGGGTACTGAACTGCCACGGCATCTTCATCCCGATTGCGATCAACGCCTGCGCCCGGACGCTGGCCGGTCCGCGCAGCCTGGCGTTCCTGCGGCGCGAAGCGCTGCGGCGGCGGATTCCTCCCTCGCACATCCGTATCGAGCTGACGGAAGAGATGGCCATGGAAGGCCGACCCGGGCTGTGCGAGGCCATGGCGCGCTTGCGGGCCTGGGGCTGCGAAGTGGCGCTGGACGACTTCGGCTCCGGCTATTCGAACCTGGCCATGCTGGCCCGCCTGGATATCGACGAGCTCAAGCTGGACCGGCAACTGGTGGCGCGGGTCGATGACAGTCTCGTCGCCCGCGAAGCCGTGCGCTTCGCGCTGGCGCTCGGCGAGAGGATGGGATGGCGCGTCGTGGCGGAAGGGATCTCGACTTCGGCCGAACTGCGCGCGCTGCAAGCGCTGGGTTGCGGCCACGGCCAAGGCTATTTGCTGGGCAGGCCGATGCCGCTTTCGCGGCTGGCGGCGCTGGCCGACGCGGCGGCGGGATCCGCCATGCCGGTGTCTTGCGCGCAATGCCGCAGGCTGGAACCGGGGCGCCCGTGCGTGGCAGGGTATTGATCACGGCTCGCTGATGTTCCGATACACGAGGTTGCCGGCCAGGATGGAATCGATCAGCACGGACAAGTTCCGGGTAGTGCCGTAGGCCGCGGCGTCGATTACGCCGTGGGCGCCCGCCTGCACGGCGAGGTACGCGAAGTTCTTCCATCGGGGTTCGGCACGGACCGCCACTTTCGCGCAAGGGAACAGCGCCCGCACCCTTACCGTGGCGGCCAGGCAGCGGGTCACGCTTTCGGCGATGTCCAGCAGCACAAGGTCGGGTTGCTGCGGATACGTTTCGTGCTCGAAAAAACGCAGGTCCTGCGCTTCGATCAGCCACACGGTCGGGGCGGCCTGTCGTCGCAGTGCTTCCTGGAAGTCGCGGTAATCGGAAAGCCTGTCGGTAATTATTATCGTATTGGCCAGCATATCGCTCTCCCTGTTATCTACCCCTGGCTGCGCCGGCGCGAAGCGTCGACGTTGCGATGAGACAAGTTTGCAGCGATAGCAATATGGGAACACCTAGGAAATTTCCGACGATCTAGTAGGAGATTTCGTAGCGGACCGATGGCCTGCCGCTTTGCGGCCGGAACGATTCGGAAATTTCCGCAAGCCGATTTGGCGTCTTCCTACACGTGTCGATGGCGCGCATCTCTATGCTCCGTACGAGTGCCGTGGAGCATGGGCACGATGAGGCGCGGGCAGCCTTCCTCGCCCGAGAATTCAACACAGTGGAATTTCCTTATGCTGTCCATTTTTCATTCCCGGCCCATCGCGGCGGGGCGCGGCTTGCGGTCCGACGCCCATGCCCGCGCCGTCGATTCTCCGGCGCCGCAGGCGTTCGGCCTGGGCGGCCTGCGTCAGCCCCTGGTGTTGACGACGGTTGCTCCGCCGGAAGAGGACGGCCCCGCCGGAGTCTTGCCGGAGCCCATCCGCAATGCCATCGTCGAGGGCGGCGCGAGCGCGCTGCGGGCCTGGCGCAACTATTGCGGGATTTCGATGCGGACGCTGCAGCTCCGGACGGACACCAGCTCCGCCACCCTGCAGGCGATCGACCGCGGCGACGTGACCATCTGCGAGTGGACGGTGGGCGCGCTGGCCAAGGCGCTGCACGTCGAAGCGTGGCAGTTGCTCGAAGCGCAGGCCCTCGCATCGCGCCAGGGCCGCGCCCGCGTATCCAGCGAGAAGTACGCCGGCTTCGCGAAGTGACCTCTAGAAGGCGATTTTCACGCCGAACTTTCCGTTCAGGCTATGGCCTTCGCCGCGAAGGCTGACTTCCGAACCCACGCTGCCGTAAAGCGATACGTTGCGCTTCACGCCCACGTCCGCGCCGAGGTTGAACTGGGCCGAGAGCCCTCTCATGTCGGCGCGGAACGGCACCTCGCCGCCCTGCGACGAGAATGCCGTGGCGGGGTTCGCGAGGAACTCGTTGACGAGGCTGGCGCGCAGCCAGGTCGTGGCGACGCGCCGGTTCTGGCCGCTGGAGTCCAGTTCCACCATGCGCGCCACGCGCACGCCCACGCGGCCTCGCAGGCTGTCGACGTCGCTGAATCGGACGCGGGCCACGCCGTCGTTGGCGTCGTTCAGATTGATCTTCTGGTAGCTCAGCTGGGCCTGCGGCTCGATGACCCATTCGTCGTTGAGACGGAACGGATAGCCGCCCTCCAGCGACGCGCCCAGGCCATGGCCGCGGGTGCGGACGTCGAAGCCGGATGGCGAGCGGGCATTGTCGACGTGATACTTCGTGCCCTGGATGATGGCATCGGTGTACCAGCCGTCCTTGCCGGTATGCGTCCAGTAGCCGCCCAGCGAGAGGCCGTCGAGCTGCGCGTCGCCCGCGTCGCGGCCGCCGGCATGGGTGACGTCGGCGCTGGCGCGGCCGAAGGCGACGTAGGTTCCGGCGCGATCGATGCTGCCGGAAGGGGCTTGCCGCCGGTAGAGGTCGACCCCGGTTTGCAAGGCGTAGACCCGATAGTCGTAGTCGGGGCCCTTGGAACCGTAGATGCCTGCCTGGCCGGCGTCGCGCTTGCCGGTGACGCCGATGGCGCGGCCCCATGCCAGGGGCGCGGCGTCGCTGGCGATGCCCGGGCGGAACATACGCTCTTCGCCCATGCGCTCGTGCAGCGAGTCCAGCAGCGCATCGCCATAGCGCAGCGCCAGCGTCGGCGTGGCGACGGCGGCCGACACTTCGGGCCGATAGTCGGGCGGCGCGGGAGGCGTGGGGCCGGGGGCCGGGTTGGGATCCGGATTGGGATTCGGGTCCGGCTCCGGGTCTGGCTGCGGGCACGCGGGGTGGGACGGGGCCGAGGCGCAGTCCACGGTCGAGCGCAGGTACCAGTTCTGTTGGCCGTTGCCGTCGACCCCGGCGCGGAACAGCCGGTAGGCGTAGGGGCCGGCCGCGATGTAGCCCCCGGGATTGCCGAGCGCGAACGCGCCGGCCGCGGTGGTGGCGCCATGGATGGCGTCGACGACGCGAATGCCGTTGCCGGTGGTCACGGCGCCCGGCCCGCCGGCGTTTTCGACGAGGAGGGTGGACGTTCCCGACGCGGCGCCGCCATCGATCACCAGGCGGTCGGACGGCGAGCCGTCGGCGCCCAGATAGGTGTTGAGCGCGATGGTGCCGTCGTGGCCGACGTAGTTCGGCGTGGTCAGCGTCGTGCCGGGCGAGGTTCCCGTTCCCATGGAGATCCGCCCCGCATTGCTCAGGCCTGCGACGGCCTGGCTGTAGCCGTTCAGGTCCAGGGTGCCGGCGGCCGCGACGGTCATCGCGGACGACGGGCTGAACGCCGCGGCCGTTCCCGCCCGCAGCACGCCGGCCTCGACGGAGGTGGCTCCGCCGTAGGTGTTGTGCGCCGTCAGCACGGTGACGCCGGCGCCGATCTGGCGCACCTCGCCCGCGCCGGACACGACGCCCGCGAAGGTCACGGCGTCCGCGCGATTGAAGACCAGGGCGCCTTGGTTCAGCACGTCGCCCATGATGGCGCCTGTGGCGCCGCCGTCGCCCAGTTGCAGCACCCCGCTGGAAATCGTGGTGCCGCCGGCGTAGCTGCTGTCCGCCGTCAGGATCGTGGTGCCGGCGCCATGCTGCTCGACCGCGCCCGTGCCGGAGATGGCGCCGGCAAAGGTCAGGGTGTCGGAACGGTTGAACACGAGCCTGCCGTTGTCCGTCACGTCGCCGACGATGGAACCGGTGGTGCCGCCGTTGCCGAGCTGCAAGGTCCCGGCGGAGATCCTGGTGCCGCCCGTGTAGCTATGGTCGGCCGTCAGCACCGTGGTGCCGGCGCCCTGTTGCTCGACGCCGCCCGTGCCGGAGATGAGCCCCGCGAAGGTCGCGGTATCGGAACGATCGAAGGCCAGCGTGCCGTTGTCCGTCACGTCGCCGACGATGGAACCCGTGGTGCCGCCGTTGCCCAGTTGCAAGGTTCCGGCGGAGATCGTAGTGCCGCCCGCATAGCTGTGGTCCGCGGTCAGGACCGTGGTGCCGGTCCCGGTATGCGCGACGGCGCCTGTGCCGGAGATGGCGCCGGCAAAGGTCAGGGTGTCGGAACGGTTGAAAACGAGCCTGCCGTTATCCGTCACGTCGCCCACGATGGATCCCGTGGCGCCGCCGTTGCCGAGCTGCAAGGTCCCGGCGGAGATGGTGGTGCCGCCCGTGTAGGTGTTGCCGCCCGTCAGGATGGTGGTGCCCGCGCCGTCCTGATGGACCGCGCCGGTGCCGCTGACCGCGCCCGCCAGTGTCAGGGTGTCGGAACGGTCGACGACCAGCGTGCCGTTATTGGCCACGTCGCCCACGATGGCACCGGTGGCGCCGCCGTTGCCCAGTTGCAGGGTGCCGCTGGAAATGGTGGTGCCGCCCGTGTAGACGTTGTTGGCCGTCAGGATCGTGGTGCCGGCGCCGGCCTGTTCGACCGTGCCCGACCCCGAAATGAGGCCCGCGACCGTCATGCTGTTGGAGCGGTCGAACTTCAGGATGGCGTTGTCCAGTACGTTGCCGGCGATGGAACCGGAGGTGCCGCCATTGCCCAGTTGCAGGATCCCGCCCTGGATCGTCGTGTCGCCGGTATAGGTGTTGTCGCCGGTCAGGACGGTGGTGCCGCTGTAGACGCCGACGCGGCCGGCGCCCGATATCACCGGCGCGAACAGATAGCCGCCGCTGGCGTCGGTGTGGTTGAAGACGAGCGAGCCGGTCGAGCCCAGCGTCACCGACGGGGAGGCGCTGGTCAGCACCAGGCTGCCCGGCGCGGCTGCGGCGTCGGTGGCAGCCGCGCCGATGTTGATGACGCCCTGCGAGCCGGCGGTCACGCCCGCTCTGGCGCTTGCCGCGGTGACCACGGCATTGTTCGAAATGGTCAACGCGCCCGAGCCGCCATGGCCCACCGTGAGCGTGCTGGAGTTGGTCCACGAGGAGCCGGTTCCGTCGACCGTGACCGAGCCCGTCGCGCTCGCGGTGCTGCCTATGGTTCCGAGCGTGCTGGACACGGCGCCGCCATTGGAGATGATGAGCTGGCCCTTGCCCATGGTGCCGACGCTGAGTTCGGCGCTGCTGTTCCACTGCGACCCCGCGCCGCTTACCGTCGCCACGCCGATGCCGGTCGTGTCGTAGCCGACGTAGCCCAGCCCATTCGTCACGACGGCGCCGCCCGTGATCTGCATGGCGCCGTGGCCCGTCTGGCCCACGCGCATGAAGCCGGCGGTGTTCAACTGGGAACCCGCGCCGCTGATCGTCAAGGTGCCGCTGCTGCCGGCGGCCACGCCCAGATAGGTATTGGTCGTGCTGGTCACGCGGCCGCCATTCGAGATGTTCAGCGTGCCAGTGCCGATGTTCCCGATATTGAGGCCCGGGCCGGTCGTCCATTGCGCCCCTGCGCCGCTCACCGTCACCGTGCCCGTGCTGCCGGCTTGACGGCCGATGAAGCCGGAGCCGCTGGAAACGGAACCGCCGGCGTTGATGTTCAGCGTGCCGCTGCTGGTATTGCCGACCGAGAGCGAACCCGCGATGGTCCAGGGCGAAGTGTGCGTGCCGGGCACGCTGACGACGGCGCCGCCGTCTATGGTCTGCGAGTAGACGGGGGGCACGCCGGCCAGCGTCAGCAGGGACGCGACGGAGAACAGGAAGGGCGAGCGCAGCCTGTCCTGCGAGTGCTTCGGGAGAGGGCTGCCGGTCTGCCGCTGAGGGGCTTCGGTGAGCGCCGGCCGGATGGCGGGCGCGGAGGAGAAAAGCGGGGACATGATGAATTCCACGAGTCAGGTGGCGTTCGTGCCATGCGGCGCGACGCCCGGGACGCGGGAAAGCCAGTGTCCGCGGCGCCTTTGGAAAAAGTATGGGTCCGCGGCAGAAATCGTCGATTGGGAAGCCGCCCAAACTATCTGGCGAAATTTCCGAAGGAGGGGGGAGCGCGCCGCAGTTCGCGCAGCGCGGCGCACAGGCGGTCCACGCCCGGCGCGAAGATCGCGTTGAGGTCGGGCAGCAGCTTGCCGGCCTCCGCGCGCGAGGCCGCCTCGATGCGTTCGCTCAGGCGGGTGAGGGATGCGCAGCCGGCCATGCGCGCCGTGCCCTTGATTCGGTGGGCCAGGGCGCCGGCGGCAAGCCAGTTTCCCTCGGCGCAGCGCGCCCGGTAGGCGGCGATGTCGGCCTCGCCGGTCGCGATCAGGCTGTCGATCAGTTCCCCGACGATGGCGCTGTCGCCCTCGACGAGGTCATGCAGCGTGGCCGCGATGGCAGCGCACTCCGCGTCCGCGGGCAGGTAGTAGCCGGTATCCAGCAGGGCCCGGGCCAGGCTGGCTTCGGTGGCCGGGGGCATCACCACCGCCTGCATGCCCGGCACGGGAGCGCCGGAACCGGAGATGGCGATCCGGATCGGGATGTCGGAGACGCCCGGGGGCAGTTTCCCCTCCTGGAGGCCGTCGGCATCCTCGTCCGCCAGCAGGACCCGGGGCCGGGCCTCGGGGCCGGCCCCCAGGTCGGCGGCGTGCAGTTGCGCCCGCAGGCCGAGGCCATCGAGCAGGCCCGCCAGTTCCGCCATGCGGGCATGGCGTTTTCCCAGGATCAGGGCGCGATTCATCGGCGGCCGGGAGACGTCAGGGAGCGATGTGGCATTCCCGCGCGAAATCCACGAGCTCCACCAGGGTCTGCACTTCCAGTTTCCCCATGATGCGGGTCTTGTGCGTGCTGACGGTTTTGTTGCTGATGAAGAGCGCCTCGCCGATTTCCTTGTTGGACAGGCCGCGCGCCAGCATCTGCATGATGACGATTTCCTTGTCGGACAGGCGATTCAGGCGGTCGACGTTCTGGGTGGAGCGCTTCGGACGCCCGGCGTGCGGCCCCTCGGTGTTGGGAAACACCGAGTACCCCGCCAGGATGGCCTCGACGCAGCGCACGATCTCGGAGATCTCCTGCGCCTTGCTGACGTAGCCGTCCGCCCCGGCCATCTTGACCCGCGGCGCGAACACCGCCTGGTCCTGGCCGGAGACCACCAGGATGCGGATGGACGGATCGATGGCGCGGATGCGCGGAATCACGTCCAGCCCGTTGATCTTGGGGATATCGATGTCCAGGATGACCAGGCCCGGGGCCGAATCCTTCACGGCCTGTATGGTGGACTGACCGTTGTCGGCTTCCAGTATTTGCGTCACGCCCAGCACTTGGGACAAGTGCATTTTCAGCACCAGGCGCAGGGAGGGGTGATCGTCGACGATGAGTACGGTGGTCACGGTCGGGTCCATTTTTCTATGCAGGCGCGCAGCGTCGCCAGGTTGACGGGCTTGACCAGGAAATCATTCATGCCCGCCTCGCGCGACCGCTGCACATGGTCCGGCGACAGGTCCGCGCTCAGTCCGATGACCGGCAGGCCGCGCAGTCCCGGGTCGGCCAGTTTCCGTATGCTCCGGGCCAGTTCGAATCCATCCATGCCGGGCAGATGGCAGTCGGTAATGACGAGGGCGTAGCGATTCCGTTCCATCAGCTGCAAGGCGTCCGATGCGTTGGCGACGACGTCGGGGGCGCCTCCCAGTTTTTCCAGCAGGTTGCGGACGACGATCTGGTAGGGCGCGTGGTCCTCCACCACCAGGATCCGCAACGGCGGACCGTCTTTGGAATTCTCCGGCAAACCGGCGGGCATTCGAGTAACCGAACAATTCAATTGCAATATGGTAAGACAGATTTTCCGGAACTCCTGCCACCGTATCGGATTGCCGCTGAGGATCTGGGGCGTCCGCGCGGCGGCGGAGGCGGGCGGGCCTTCCTGCACCAGCTGGATGACGGGCGGGCCGCCCGGCGGCATTGGCCTGTCGGCGTCCACGATGCGCGCGTCGGCGTCCTCGTGGGCGTGGACCAGCGAAAACCCCAGCGTTTCGGCATAGGCCCGCAAGGCCTTTTCATCCTGGTTGCGGCGCACCTCGATGGCGATCCGCTTGCCGGCTACCGCGGGCTCGGCGTCCGACGGCCGCGTGACCTGCAAGGGCAAGCGCGTTTCAAAGACGCTGCCGCGGTTTTCCTGGCTTTCCACGCGGATGTCGCCGCCCAGCAGGCGGGCCAGGCGCATGCTGATCGCCAGCCCCAGGCCGCTGCCGCCGAACTTGCGGGCGATGGAGGCATCGCCCTGGGCGAAGGGGTCGAAAAGGCGGTGCTGCATCTCGCGGGTGATGCCGATGCCGGTGTCGGCGACGGAGATGATCAGCTGCTGGCCGGCGCCGTCGCCCGGAGCCAGGTCGGGATCGACGGAGACCGACACCACGATCCCGCCGGTTGCGGTGAATTTCACCGCGTTGCCCACCAGGTTGATGACGATCTGCTTGATCCGCACCGGGTCGCCCACGAATTCGGCGGCCACCTCGCGCGCGATGCACAGATCCAGGGTCAGCCCGCGCCGCCGCGCGCCGGGCGAGAAAATCGGCAGCACCTGGTCGAACAGTTCCCGTATCGAAAAGGGAATGGCCTCGACGGCGAGCTGCCCGGCCTCCAGGCGTGAAAAATCGAGCACGTCGCCGATGATTTCCATCAACAGGTGCGAGGCGTTGTCGGCCAGTTCCACGTGTTGATGCTGGGTGGCGTCCAGGGGCGAGTTCCGCAGCATTTCCAGCGCGCCGACCGCGGTCGCCAGGGGCGTGCGGATTTCATGGCTCATCACGGCCAGGAAGCGGGACTTGGCTTCGGCGTTGGCCTCCGCCGCGGCCTTGGCCTGGCTCAGCGCGAGGCCGTCGCGATGCTCTTGCGTCACGTCCAGCAGGTAGCCGTTCCATTCCGTGACGCCCTCGGCGGGGCTGCGCGGAACCGCGGTGCCGATGCGCAGCCAGCCTTCGTCCTCGGGGCGGTGCATGGGCAGATCGATCTGGATGGGCGTATGCCCGCTGCGGGACTCTTCGAGCGCGGCGCGGGCGGCCGGCCAGTAGTCTTCCAGCACGTTCGACCGGGGCAGGCCGCCCGAATTCATGTGGATCTGGTTGAGCGAAGTGCGCAGGAAGCGATCGGTGTGGCCCACCAGGTAGGAGATCCGGCGATTGCCGTCGATTTCCTCCCGCAGCCGGAAGAACGCCATCGGCAGCGTGGCGACCAGGTCTTCCACCGTATCCTTGATCTCGCGGGCCTCGCGTTCGGCCGCCAGGCGCGCCGAGATGTCCACCACCGCCACCAGCGCGCCCCGCTTGGCGTCCTCGGAATAATAGGGGCGGACAATCAGGAGGCCGTCCACGAAGCGCCCGCTGGCCGTGCGGAAATTGATGACTTCGGTGATCGCCTGATCGGTGATCACGCACTGCGCCGCGAAATTCTCCAGTTGCGCGCCGAGGGAGCCGGCCTCTCCGGGAAGGCGGCTGGCTTCGACCCCGATGAGCTGGCTGCGGTCCGACCCGACGGTTTCCTCGAAGGCCTTGTTGACGGCGAGATAGCGGTGCATGCCGTCCAGCGCGGCGATCAGCGTGGGCGTTACGTCCAGCAGCCCGGCCTGCACCTGGGCCGAGGCGCCGGCGGCCTGGAGCCGGCCGCGCAGCCGCCGGGCTTCGGCCATGGTGTTGCGGGCGTAATACAGCAATACCAGCGCGGCGCCCAGGAGGAGGAGGGCTGCGCCGCCAAGAACGGCTTCCAGATTGGACAAGGACATGCTTTTGCGCTCACTCTGATCGATGACGATGGTGCAAGCTCTGATGCCTAGGTACCGGGTCCGCGCGCGGCTTAACCGTGCTGGCGACTAGCATACCGCCGAATGGATGAATTCCCGTCCCTTAAATTTTTGAATCCGTTTTCGAATCCAGCCCGCGCCGGCCGGCCGGGAACGCGGCTTGCTGCGCCGGCTCGCATGACGCGCAAATCCACTCCCCAGGCCGCGGGCACCGTGGCCGCCTATCCCCGGCGAGCCGGTGCCTCGGAGCACGAAGCCGCCTCGCAGGACGCGCTGGCGCACCGCCTGGCCGCGCTGCTGGGCAGGCGCTTCGCGCCCGGCTACCGCCCCAGCCGCCATCGCGAGGAGCCGCCGCCGTACTACGTGCCCGACCGCAGCATCGTCGGGACGGCGCGCGCCGCCGTGCTGGGCATCAGGCGGGCCGCCGACCTGTACGGCGGCGTGGTGCCGCACGCCTTCGTGGCGACGAAGTCGATCAGCCACGGCCTGATCGGGCCGCAAGCCCGGGCGCCCCGGGCGTGGGCCGTGGCGCTGCCGGATGCGCTGCGCGACGTCGTGCTGGCCGGCTACACGGCGTTCTGCGCCGAGGATGCGCTGGCGGCGGGGCAACGCCTGCTGCGGCGCGGCCCGCTGCGCCTGAAGCCGGCGGACGCCTCGGCCGGGCGCGGGCAGGTGGTGGCGCGCGACGAGGCGGCGCTGCGGGCCGCGGTGGCCGCGCTGTCGCCGTGGGTCATGGAGCGGCTGGGCGTGGTGCTGGAAGAGGACCTGGCCGAGGTCGAGACCTACAGCGTGGGCTGGGCCCGCGTCGGCAAGATGGAAATCGCGTACGTCGGCACGCAGGAACTCACCGACGACAACGAGGGCAATGCGGTCTATGGCGGATCGGCGCTGCGCGTGGCGCGCGGCGGCTTCGACGCGCTGCGCGCCTTGCCGCTGGATGAACGTGAACGGCACGCGGTCGACATGGCGTGCCGCTACGACGCGGCGGTGTCGGCCGCCTATCCCGAGCTGCTGGCTTCCCGCCGCAATTACGACGTGGCGTTCGGGCTGGGCGCCGGCGGCGCGGCCCGCGCCGGCGTGCTGGAGCAGTCGTGGCGGGCGGGCGGCGCCAGCATCGCCGAACTTGCCGCCATGCAGGCCTTCGCGCTGTCGCCGGGCTTGAAAGCGGTGCGCGCCGAGACCCGGGAGCGCTATGGCGCGGACGTGACGGCGCCGACCGCCCAGCGCCTGGTGTTCCACGGCGTGGATACGGCCGTCGGCCCGATCAGCAAGTCCGGCGGCATCCTGGAGGCAGGCGATGGCGGCGCATAGCAATGCCATCGCGCTGGAGGTCGACGGCGTGGCGCTGGACGGCACCTTCCTCACCCCGGAAGACAAGGTGCCGGGCGTGCTGTTCATCCACGGTTGGGGCGGCAGCCAGGAATTCGACCTGTCGCGCGCCAAGGGTATCGCCGCGCTGGGCTGCGTGTGCCTGACCTTCGACCTGCGCGGGCATGCCGCCACGCAGGCGCAGCAGCGCCAGGTCACGCGCGAGGACAATCTGCGCGACGTGGTGGCGGCCTATGACCGCCTGGCGTGCCATCCTTCGCTGGATTCGGGTTCGATCGCGGTGGTGGGCAGCAGCTACGGCGGGTACCTGGCCGCGTTGCTGTGCACGCTGCGGCGCGTGCGCTGGCTGGCGCTGCACGTGCCGGCGCTGTACCGCGACGACGAATGGCTGCTGCCGAAGAACCAGCTCAACCGCGAGACGCTGCGCGCCTATCGCAGCGCCTACGTTCCGGCCGAAGAGAACCGCGCGCTGAAGGCGTGCACCGAGTTTTCCGGCGACGTGCTGCTGGTGGAGGCCGAGCACGACAGCTACATCCCGCACTCCACCATCATGAGCTACCGCGCCGCCTTCCGCCGGTCTCATTCGCTGACGCATCGCATCATCGATGGCGCGGACCACGCCTTGAGCGAGAAGCCCGCGCAGCGGGCCTATACCTCCATCCTGGTCAACTGGGTGACGGAGATGGTGACGGGCGCGCGCATGGGTGAAGGGCGCGGCGGCTTCTGAATGCCGGGCCGCGCGCGTCAGTTCTTCAGGTTGAACGTCTTGGTGGTCTTGCCATTGGACAGGCGGCACTGGCCGGGCTCGGTATTGGGCTTGGCGGACACCTTGCCGTAAAGCGAATTCTTGTTGTGGATCTGGTCCTGGCTCGTCGTGGTCCAGCCGTTGGCCGCGACCGTCATGGAGGCGCCGCCGGGAAACGTGAATCCCGCGTTGCCTTTGCCCGGCGTTCCCTGCGCCTTGAGCGGGTACAGCGTCGCCGGGTCGCGGCTGGAGACGGCGAAGTAGCGCGCGTTGGCATCGCGCCAGATCGCCAGCGAGGACGTCATGCTGGATTGCGCGAACGCCGGCACATTGCATTCGTACACCAGGGTGGCCGGGACCGCCTTGCCGGCAGACGCTTCCTTGGCCGGCCCGGGCTGGCTCGCAGGCGATTGCAGCATCTGCGTCCCTTTCCGTATCACCTCGTCCACGCAGGCTTTCGCCTGCGCCTCGGGCAGGGCGTAGCATTTGGGCAGTTCCTTTTCATTGAACGCCCGCACGCGATCCATCTGCTCTTGCGTGGGCCGGGCCAAGGCAGCCTGGGAAAGAACGCATAGCGATGCCGCGACAATCGTGCCGATGCCTGTGTGGTTCATGATGGCGACCCTCCGTGATGAGCCTACTTGTACGCCTGGGCCGCAAGCCGGGGTATCGGTCCGGCCTCGGGTAGAAGCATGAGCCGCCCCGCGAAGAAGACCTACGGCTCCGCGCAGGCATGCCGCGGCCCGGCCCGGCGGAGAGGGGGACTGTCCCTCGCTTGACACGTGGGGCCGTCCCCGGTTTGCGGTTTGGAGTTGGCCCGGCGGGCTTGCTATAAAGATGCCTGCAAGCTTTTTCGCAAGGGTAGGGCACATGTCGATTCAATCGTTGGGGCGCTTCGGCGCCGCGCTGTTCGTGGCCGCGCTGGTTGCCGGCTGCTCCTCGACCAGCAGCCCCGGCAAGTCGGAATCCCAGACCTCCGGCGGCAGCGGTGGCAGCGCGTCGCGGGTCAGCGCCGAGTGCAAGGCCAACCGCAGCAAGTGCCTCTACAAAGGGGCCTACGAGTCCGGCGAGCGCGACTACGCCGAAGCAGAGGCCAGGCGGCTGAACCTGGCCGAGGTCGAGCGCCTGCGGCGCGCTTTCGGCCGCTAGGCGCGCCGCGCGCCCGGCAAAAAGCCCGCTGCTTGCGCCGGCGGGCTTTTGTTTTCAGCTTTCGTCTTTGCTTTTCTTCCTGCGCCGGGCGACTGCCCGGAGTATTTCGCCTGTTTCGAGTCGGTACACGCCGTCACCCTCCCTGGTCACAGTGCCGCCGGTGGACAGGCGGCAGGTCAAGACAGTGCATGCATCAACATTCGGATCTGTCGTGGGCTGCTGAACGAGATGTCTCTCGATCCGGTACTGGACTCCCGCTCCGGAGACCGCGATCACATCCTCCAATCGTCTACACGATATTGACATGATGAACCTCCCGTACTCGCGCCACGCTGAAACCTGTGGCACCGGGGTCATCGTCACAACTGGGTTTGGCGCTGTCAATGCCGCAATCCCGCATTTTCAGCGGGTTTGCGAGGGGCCTCCCAGGAAGCCTCGTGCGTACGAACGAGGCGATGCATGCGTCTGGTCTAGGGCTTTTTCAGCCGCAATCCGCGGCTGGATCTTCGCGGCCTATTCGAGCTTGACGTTGGCGGCCTGGATGACTGCGCGCCATTTCTTGTGGTCCGCGGCGATCGTCTGCGAGAACTGCGCGGGCGTCGTCGGCATGGCGGTGGCGCCTTGCGCCGCCAGGGCGTCCTGGATGTCCTTGAGCGCGAGGATGTTGTTCAACTCCTTGTTCAAGGTCTGGATGATGGGCTGGGGCGTTTTCGCGGGGGCGAGCAGGCCGTACCAGACGCGCACGTCGAAGTCGGGATAGCCCAGTTCCGCCACGGTGGGCACGTCGGGCATGGCGGGGCTGCGCTTGAGCGACGTCACCGCCAGCGGCACGGCGCTGCCGGCCTTGATCTGCGGCGCGGCGGAAGGAATGGAGGTGAAGATCACGGGCACCTGGCCGCCCAGCAGGTCCGCCATGGCCGGGCCCGAGCCCTTGTAGGGCACGTGGATCAGCTTGATGCCGGCCTGAAGCTGGAACAGTTCGGCGGCCAGGTGGGTGATGGTGCCCGCTCCCGGAGAGCCGTAGTTGATCGTGCCGGGCGCTTTCTTGGCGGCGTCGATCAGGTCCTTGAGCGATTTGTACGGGCCGTTCTTGCCCGCCACGACCACCAGGGGCGCTTCGCCGACGATGCCGATGGGCTCGAAATCCTTGAGCGGGTCGTAGGACAGCTTGCTGTAGAGCGAGGGCGCCACCGCCAGGTTGTCGACCTGGCCCATGACGATCTCGTAGCCGTCCGGCTTGGCGCGGGCCGCGGTGCCGATGCCGATGGTGCCGCCGGCGCCCGGCCGGTTTTCGGCGACCACGTTCCACTTGACCGTATCCGACAGCTTGGCGGCCACGGTGCGCGACAGGAAGTCGGTGCCGCCGCCGGGAGTGAACGGCACGATGACCCGTATGGGCTGGTTGGGATAGGGGTCGGCGGCGGCCGCGGGGGCGCTGGCGGCGAGCGCGCAGGCCGAGAACATCAGGGCACGTAGCATCATGGTTGTCGTCTCCATTACTTGGTGGGCGCGTCCGGTCATGGATGCCGGACGTCGTGGACTGCGGTCGTATTCGCTGGGCGCGCGCCGGCGTCCCTAGATGGTTCCCTTGGCGCGCAAGGCCTCGATCCGGGGTTCGGGCAGGCCCAGTTCGCGCAGCACCGCGGCGGTGTCCGCGCCGAGGGTCGGCGCGGGCGCGCGGGCCCGGCAGGGCGACTCCGCGAACTTGATCGGAAACCCGAGCATGCGCACCCGCTGCCCGTCGGGGTGCGGGACGTCGATGGCCATTTCCTGGTCGGCCACCTGCGGATCGTCGAACACCTCGCGCAGGTTCAGCACCTGCCCGCAGGGCACGCCGTACTGGTTCAGGCGCTCGATCCAGTAGCGGCTGGTCTCCTGGCGGGTGCGCGCCTCGATGGCCGCCTTGATGGAATCGCGGTTCAGCATGCGGTCGGCGTTGGCCTGGAAGTCCGGATGCGAACGCAGGGATTGCAGCTCCAGCGCGTCGAGGAACTTCTCGTACATGGCGTCGTTGGACGGCGCGATCGCCACCTGGCCGTCGGCCGTCTCGAACAAGCCGTAGGGCGCGACGATGCCGTGGTCGTTGCCGGTGCGCGGCGGAAGCTCGCCGCTGGCGAAGTAGTTGGAGGCCTGGAAGCTGAGCAGGCCTATCATGCTGGACATCAGGCTGACGCTGACGGAATCCCCGCGGCCGGTGCGTTCTCGGCGCAGCAGCGCCGCCAGCACGCCCAGCGCGCCGTTCATGCCGGCCACCAGGTCGCTGATGGGCGGGCCGGCGCGCATGGGCGGATCGTTTTCGCCGCCGTTCAGGCTCATGAAGCCGCTCATCGCCTGCGCGATGAAATCGAAGGCGGGGCGGTCGCGGTACGGGCCGGACGTGCCGAAACCGTTGATGCTGCAATGGATGATGTCCGGGCGCAGCGCCTTCAGGGCCTCGTCGCCGAACCCCATCCGGTCCATGATGCCGGGGCGGTAGTTCTCGATCACCACGTCGCAGCTCGGGATCAGCTGGCGCAGGATGTCCTTGCCTTCCTCGCTGTACAGGTCGAGCGTGACCGACTTCTTGTTCCGGTTGTAGTTCGCGAAGTACCAGCTCAAGCCGTCCCGGATCACGCCCTGGTGCCGGACCGGGTCGCCTTCCCCGGGCGCTTCTATCTTGATGACTTCGGCCCCCATGTCGGCCAGGATGGAGGTGCAGTAGGGGCCCGAAATGATGCGGGTCAGGTCCAGGATGCGGATTCCGGTGAGGGGCATGTCGTGTGTCTATGCAGTTATCGGGAGGAAACGGGCCCTAGCCGCCCAGGCCGGGCAGCCACAGGGTCAGGGGCGGGAAGGCGCAGATCAGCGCAAGCACGATCAGCGACCAGATGAAGAACGGAACGATCTCGCGCACGATGGGGCCGATCGGCGTGCGGCCGACGGCGGACGTGACGAACAGCAGGATCCCGACCGGCGGGGTCAGCATGCCGGTCATCAGGTTGAGGATCAGGATCATGGCGTACTGGATCGGATCCAGGCCCAGCTGCGCGCCGATCGGGAGCAGCGCGGGCAGGGTGATGATCATGGCGGGTAGCGGTTCCAGGATCTTGCCCACCAGGATGAGGAACACGTTCACCGTCAGCAGCACCACCCAGGGCTCGTCGGAGATGCCCAGGATGCTCTTGGCGATGGTGGCGGCGATGCGCGATTCGCTGATCAGCCAGCTGAAGGGGCCGGCGGCGGCCAGCAGGAACAGGACGACGGCCATGGTCCGGCCCGCGGCGTAGAAGGCCGAGCCCAGTTCGCCCGGTTTCAGCTCCCGGTAGACGGCCAGGCCGATCAGCAGCGCGTAGACGGCGACGAAGGCGGCGGCCTCGGTGTCGGTCAACAGGCCGAAGCGGATGCCGGCGATGATCAGGACCGGCATCATCAGCGCCCAGATGGACGCCCGCGTCACGCGCGCCCGTTCGGGCCAGCTGGCCCGAGGACGCGACTGGTAGCCGTGCCGGCGCGCCTGCCAGGCGCAGATGGCCATGTAGCCGGCCAGCAGCATGAAGCCGGGGATGATGCCGGCCAGGAACAGGCGGATGATGGACAGGTTGGCCAGCACGGCGTAGACGATCATGGGGATCGACGGCGGCAGGATCGGCCCCAGCATGGCGCCGCAGGCGATGACCGCTTCCGGATAGCCGCGGCGGTAGCCTTCGCGTTTCATGGACGGGATCATGGCCGTGCCGATGGCGCTTGCGTCCGCCACCGCGGAGCCGCTGATCCCGGCCATGACGAGGTTGGTGGTCAGCGAAACCTGCGACAGGCTGCCGCGCATGTGGCCGACCATGGCCATGGACCAGTTGATGAGCCGCAGCGTGACGCCGCCGCGGTTCATCAATTCGCCGGCCAGGATGAAGAGCGGGATCGCCACCAGCGCGGTCTCGTCGATGCCCCCCAGCATCGAAAGCGGGGCCTGCACGATGTCCACGCCGCCGCCGCCCTTGAACAGCATGCCTATCATGGCCGCGGTGATCATCGCGAAGCCGATGTCCAGTCCGACCAGGATCAGGACGATGAACAGGATCACCGAAAACAGGATCATGGGTGGGTCCCCGGAAGATCGCCGTTGCCCTCGTCGCGGGCGAAGGCGTCGCGAGGAACCGGCGCGTTCGGGATCAGCAGGCGCAAGGCCAGGAACAGCATGAAGAAAACCATGCCGGCGGTCAGGGCCGCGTAGCTCACGGCGTAGGTGAAAGGGGTGCCGACGATGTCCTGGAAGTGGCCTACCTCGACCACGTCCAGGCCCTTGTAGAAGAGGGTCGCGGCCAGCGCCAGCAGCAGGGCGTCGAACAGGCGGTCGCGCACCCGACGCACGCGCTCGGACAAGTGGTTGTCGATCAGGTCGATCACGACGTTGCGGCGTTCGCGCAGGGCCATGGCCGCGCCCAGGAAGGCGCACCACAGCATGCCGATGCGCGCGAGCTGGTCCCAGGCGTCGAACTGCGTCTTCAGCAGGTAGCGGTCCAGCACCTGGGCGAAACAGAAGACCAGCACCACGGCCAGGGTGAGCGCCACGCCCAGCCGGCCGATCCAGCAGACGACGCGGTCGGCGCGCAGCACGCGGGCCCGCCAGGCGGATCCGGTGGCCGCGGCGGGGCGGGAGCGGGCCGCGGCCGGCATCGGGGCGCTCATGCCGGGCTCCTTATTCCTGCATCTTCTGGATGCGTTCCACCATGCCGGCGGGCCAGTCCTTGCCCTCGTACTGCTGGTAGACCGTGGCCAGCGCCGCCTTGAACGCCGCCTTGTCCGGCTGCGTGTAGGTGACGCCGGCGTCTTTCAGGAGCTTGACCGCATTGTCGTCCAGCTCCTTGTCCAGCCGGGTGGCGACCTGGCCGCCAGCCCGGGCGGCGTCGATCAGGGCCTGGCGCTGCTTGTCGTTAAGGCCTTGCCACACGCGTTCGGAAATGAACCAGCCGGTCAGTTCGTAGGCATGGTCGGTGGCGGCCCAGAACTTGGCTTCTTCGTGGAAGCGCAGGGGAATGGACAGGTCGAAGCCGTTGTCCTGGCCGTCGATCATGCCGCGGCCCAGCGCGGTGTAGATTTCGGTCATTCCCAGCGGCACGACCTGCGCGCCCAGCTTCTCGAAGGTGCTTTTCAGAATGGGGATGGACGGCACGCGCAGCTTCAGGCCCTTGACGTCCTCGGGCTTGTTGATGGCGCGCGACACGGTCTGGAGCGCGCGCGGCGAGCGGATGCCGAAGGCGGCGAACACGCGCACGCCGGACTTCTTGGCGACGTCGTCGAAGATCTTGGCGAACTCGTCGCTGTTGATGATGCGCTCGGCCTGTTCGCCGCTCTTGAAGAGATAGGGCGCATACAGGATGTTCAGCGGTTGCGCGCCGCGCAGCAGCACCACGGAGCCCAGGCCGAAGTAGCCCATGTCTAGCGTGCCCAGCTGCATGGACGACAGGATCTTGCTGATGTCGCCCAGTTGTCCGTCGGTATAGACATGCACCTGCAGATCGTTGCCGGACTGCTTGCCGGCCTCGTCGGCGAAGGCGCGCATGGCGTGGTCCCACGGGCTGTTCGAGGCGGCGATGGTGGCGATCTTCATCTCGCGGGCCTGCGCAACCCCGGCGGGCAGGAGCGCGCCCGCGGCGGCGGCCGACAGCGCCAGCACGATGGCCGCGCCACGGGCCAGAAACGGCGATAGCTTCCTGTTCATCATGTCTCCCCCCGGCATTGTCGTAGTGTCCGGTGATGTGGATCCGCCTGGTCCGGGTGGACGGCGGGTGCTGCGGTCGGCGCGGGTCACCCGTTCCAGTGCGCGGGCTTGAGCCCCGCCACCGGGGAATCGAACACCGCCAGGCTCGCGCCGTTGATGCTGCCCAGGTAGGCGGTCTTGCGGTCGGGGCCGCCGAAGGCGATGCTGGTGATGTTCTGGAGCTTCTTGCTGTGGTTGTCGTAGACCATCGGGCGGCTCAGCCGGTTGGCCAGGTACTCGGTCTCCAGCCTGTCGATGTGCGCGGGGTCGCCGTCCTCCAGCACGAGCTGCTGCCGGCCGTCGGGGCTGACGCGTATCACCCGGTTGGACACCACGCTGATCACCCAGATGTGGCCCGCTTCGTCGATGGCCATGCCGTCCGGGTAGGTGCCCTTGCCGAATTCGGTGATTACCGTGCGTTCGCCGAGATCGCCGTTGGGGGCGACGCGAAAGCGCAGCAGCCGCCGGCCGAAGGTTTCGTTGACGTACAGGTAGGCGCCGGTGGGATCCATGCGGCATTCGTTGGTCCAGTGCACGTCCTGCGCCACCACGCGCGTGCCCTGGCCGTCGTGCACCGCGATGTAGCCGTCGGCGATGTCGCGCCTGAACTGGTGGTCGCCCTTGCGCACCGTGCTCACGCAGATCCACAGCCGTTCGCGGTCGTCGAGCCAGACGAAATTGACGCTGGGCAGCGCCACGCCGTCGATTTCCATGATGTGGGGCGCGGCCGAGCCGTCACGCTGCACGCGCCAGACGCCGCCGTCGTCGGCCAGGTTCGCCACCGCGAACGAACCGTCGGGCAGCAGCGCGAAGCCATTGGGGATCAGGCCGGCCTGCGCGCCGATGAGGCGGGCGCTGCCGCCGGGCTGGATGTGGCGGATGCCGCCGGCCTTGTCCGACACGTACAGGTCGCCGGCGGCGGTGGCCAGCACGCATTCCGGGCGGTTCAGGTTGACGCCGGCTTCGCGCACCGCGCTCAGGGGCAGCAGGGGGGCGGGATTCGGTTGGCTGTCCATGCGCCTATCCTCAACCGACCGCGCCGACGGCGCCGCCGTAGTCGTGCAGGTTCAAGCGCGGGCCGGCTTTCATCAGCTGGCCCGGGAGATTGCGGCCGATCACGCTTTCCAGCCGCTGCGCCACCTTGATCAAGGCGCGCAGATCGATGCCGCTGTCCACGCCCATTTCGTCGAGCAGGTAGACCAGGTCCTCGGTGCAGATGTTGCCCGTGGCGCCCGGCGCGAACGGGCAGCCGCCCAGCCCCGCCAGCGACGACTCGTACGACGTGACGCCGGCGCGCAGCCCTTCGGCCACGTTCACGAGGCCGATGCCCCGCGTGTTGTGGAAGTGCAGCGAGATCTTCATGTCGGGGTGGTCGGCGCGCAGCGCCTCGACGGTGCGGCGCACCAGCGGGGGCGTGGCCATGCCCGTGGTGTCGCCCAGCGTCACCGCGTCGAAGCCCAGCCCCGCGAAGTGGGAGAAGATGGCCTTGATCCGACCCAGGTCCACGTCGCCCTCGAAGGGGCAGCCGAAGGCGACCGCGATGGCGCCCTTGCGCTTCATGGGATGATCTTTCAGCAGCGCCGCGATGTCCTCGATATCGCGCAGCGATTGTTCGACCGGGCGGTTCAGGTTCTTGGTGTTGTGGCTTTCGGTGGCCGACAGGAATACGACGATCTCGTCGGCCTTGGACTTGAGCGCGTTTTCGACGCCCTTGCGGTTCGGCGCCAGGGCGCCCAGGACCACGCCGGGGCGCTTGCGCACTTTCTCCAGGACGTCGTGGGCGTCGCGCATCTGCGGCACCGCGCGCGGCGATACGAAGGAAGTGGCTTCGAAGTGCCTGACGCCCGCGTCGATCAGGGCGTTCAGTATCTCGGCTTTGGTGTCGGTCGGCACGAATTCGGACTCGATCTGCAGCCCGTCGCGCAAGCCGACTTCCACGATTTCAACCCGGTCTGGAAGGCTCACGGCGCTTGTCTCCTGGTGCCCGGCTCCTGCGCCCGCAAAGGCCTTGCGCGGCGATGTCCGGGACGGCGTTGTCGGTCACTATCTTCAGTGATCGACCCAGGCGGGACAATTCGTGAATCTTCGGCCGGGTATCGCGAAATGCGATGCCTCCGGCCGCGGCCGACGGGCCTGGGCAAGGCCGCGCATTCATTGCTGCGCTGCGGCCTCGGCGATCAGATGGTCCAGCAGGAGGCGGGCGGCGCCCGACAGCGATTCATTGCTGCGGACGCACAACTTCAGCTGCCGGCGCGCCCAGGCGTCGGTCAGCGGAACCACGCAGAGTTCGTCGCAGGCATAGACGGACAAGGCCTTAGCCGGAACGATGCCGATGCCGAGATCGGCGCGCACCATGGATACCAGCGCATCGTAGGACGTGACCTGGAAGCGCAGCCGCAGCGTGCGGTTCATGGAGGCGGCTTCGCGGGTGAACAGATAGTTCGCCGCGCTGCCTCGGTGCATGCCGACGTGGTCGTAGTCGAGGGTGTCGGCGAAGGCCACGCGTTCGCGCCCGGACAAGGGGTGCCCGGCGGGCGCCACCAGGGCCATCACGTCGCGGTGGTAGGGGAAGATATCCAGGCCGTTCTCGTCATCGGATTGCGTGTAGACGCCGATGTCGGCCGCGTTGTCCGCCACCGCGCGGGTGACGCCGGCGCTGACCGATTCTTCCAGGTCGATCTGCACGTGGGGATGGTCGATCAGGAAACGGCGCAGCTCCATGGGCAGGAACTGCGCGATCGAGGACAGATTGGCGGCCACGCGCACGCGCCCGCGCAGGCCGGCGGAGTAGTCGCGGATTTCGTCGGCCAGGTCTTGCGTCTGGTGCAGCAGGGTGCGCGCGCGCCGGGCCAGCGCGCGGGCGGCGCTGGTGGGCTCCACGCCGCGCGCGTGGCGCTGGAACAGCGGCACGTCCAGCACGCGCTCCAGTTCGGACAGGCGCTTGGACAGGGCCGAGGGCGCGATGTGCTCGCGCGTGGCGGCGGCCGTGATACTGCCTTCTTCCAGCACGGCCAGGAAGACCTGCAGGGTGTAGAGGTCGAGACGAGGATTCATGCGGGCCTACTCGGACTTGCCTGCCCGCGAGGATAGCGGCTGTCTCGCCAGCCATCGCTAGGGGATTACGCTTAGGGAGCGTTCCCGCCATAAGGAGCCGCGCACAGGCGTGAAATCGGTCGTCAGGCCCGGCGCGGCCGCCGCCGCGCGGCTGTGACCTTGCGTGTACCTCAGGTGCTCGCGTCCGCCTGCCAGGCCGGGTTCCAGACGGCTTCCCAGACGTGGCCGTCCGGATCCTGGAAGTAGCCGGCGTAGCCGCCCCAGAAAGTGTCGTGGGCGGGCTTCAGGATGCGGGCGCCGGCGGATTGGGCCCCGGCCATGACGCGGTCCACTTCCTCGCGCGAGCCGACATTGTGGCCCAGCGTCAGGTTGGTGGGCGATGCCGGGCCCGGCGGCAGGCCGGTATCGTGGGCGATGCTGGCTCGCGGCCAGAGCGCCAGCTTCAGGCCGGGCTGCAGGTCGATGAACACCACCGAACCATGCTCGAACTCCTGCCCGATGATGCCCGGCGTGGGCAGGCCCAGGCCGTCGCGATAAAAGCGCAGGGCGAGGGCCAGGTCGTCGACGCCCAGGGTGATGACACTGATACGGGGATGCACGGCGCGCGCTTCCGGAGAAAGCAAAAGCCCAGTGTATATCGCGGCATCCGCGCACGCCGCGCTCAGCCGATGTCGGCCCAGTGTGGTGTCGCGTCCTGCCGCAGCAGCTCGCTCGCCGATACCACGGCGATGCGGCCGTCGGCCGTGCCCAGCGCCAGCCGGTCGCCGCGCGCGGCCATCGCATGCGCGACGGTGGGCAGCCCTTCCAGGCGCAGCTTCGCATTCCGCCGGATCCCGCCGGTGCCGGCATCCATCAGCATCAGGGTGCCGTCCAGGAAGGCGGCGGCGACGAGGCCGGCTTGCGGCAAGGCCACGATGGCGGCTGCGCTGGCGCGGGTCGGGTGGCGCCACGACGGTTCCTTGCCGTCCAGCCGCCTGCGATAGATGAAGCCGGCGCAGGCGTCGCCGACTGTGGGCGAATAGTGGCGGCCGGCGAGGACGACCGCCGCGCCTTGCGCGTCGTCCAGGTAGCAGCCGCAAAGCTCCATGGCATGGCTGGCCGGCTTGCCGTCGGCCTTCAGCACCGGCCACAGCCGGCGGACCCGGCCGTCCGCATCCACGACGCACAGATGCTTGTGTTCGTGCGAACCGGCGGGCGTGCCCTGCAAGGCGAACAGGCAGGGCGCGCCGTCGATCCGGAGGTAGTGGTTGAAGCAATCGTAGTGGCCCAGGTCCAGGCGCCGCTCGTCGCCGCGACGGAGGTCGCGCAGCAGGTCCTGGGGCCGCTGCGGGCGGGGATAGCGGTTCATGCGCCCCAGCAGCATGCCCTCGGACGAGGCCGAAAACGTGAACTCGCCTTCGTAGGCGGCGACGAGATCCAGGCCGTCTTCGGTCCAGCGATAGAGCCGGGAATCCTGCGACCACCTCGGCGCGGAACGGTCCGCGGGCGCCGCCGCGTGCACGTGGACGCCGGCCGCGAGCAGGATCTCGCAACCGTATCCCTCGCCGGTGTAGCGCGTGGCGGGGCCGCCGCGGACGTCGTGGATTTCCAGCAGGCAGCCGCGATGCGCCGCGGCAATCCGGTAGTCGTCCAGCCAGGCCAGGTCGTGGATGGCGCCGGTCTGTTCCAGGCCGGGCAGGCCCAGCCATTGCGCGAGCCGATCGGCGGGCGCGGCGGCTTGCGCGCAAGGCGCTTCCTCCGGCGCGGCGTCGTCGGCGCAAAGCGCCGGGCTCTGCGCGGGGGCTTTGGACCAGGTCGCCTCGCCGTACGGAACGCGCACGCGGTACAGCGTGTTGAACGCCGCGTCGGGCGTATCGGGGAGCCCCTCCCATTCTTCGTCCCAGGGGCGAACCCAGGCCGTGATGCCGCGGCCGTCCGCGTCGCAGGCGCAGCGCGCGACTTCGGGCATGCGCTCGAACAGGCGCGTGTGGCGGCCGTTGCCCCAGTCCCAGGCGACGAGCTCGCCCTCGAACAGATAGCCGCCGTCATAGCTGCCCGCGCCGATCGCGGCGACGCTTTCGGTGGGATGGAAGGCGACGTCGTTCACGGGATGGCGCAGCGCGTCCAGGGCGGCGAAGGGCGAGGATTCGCCGCGGCGATACAGGGCCACGCGGTAGCGCAAGGCCTGGCCGCCGTAGGCGGCGCGCGCCCGCGGAACGGCCAGCAGCGGAAACTCGGAAGCGACGGCCGCGATGCCGCGCGCGGGATCGAAGAAAACGCCGGTAATGCGGGCGCTGCCGCGCAGCGGCGGGTCCGAAAGCGTGGCCATGGTTCGGGCTGTCCTGGCGTTTGCGCTCAGCGTTCGTCGACCGTGCGCAGCAGCGCCGAATCGAACATGGCCGCCGGCGAGATGATGGGTTCGTCCCAGGGCACGTTCTTGCCGTAGCGCTCCTGCATCTTGGCGCGCACGGCGGGCGAACTCAGGTCGAACTGCCGGAGCGGCGCGGTCGCGCCGATTTCCAGGCCCAGCGTGCGCTGGTAGATTTTCCAGACCAGTTCGGAGCAGTAGATGTTCTCGTCAGACCAGGCGAAGACCAGGTCGTAGGGTTTGCCCACGAACCTGGCGCCCGCCTCGGCAAGCCGTTCGCGCGCCGGCGGGGTGAGCCGCTCGGCGTCGCGCAGGCGTTTGACCACATAGTGCCCGCGTTCGCCTTGCGCCGCCCACTGATCGAGCGGCGTGTAGCCGACCCGGGCGGCGGCCTCCAGCACGTAGGGGCGCCCCTGGCGCATCACGATCATGCCCATGTGGCTATACCGCGAATGGGTTGCCTGCTGGATGGCCAGGCTTTGCGCCGACCGCGATTGCTGGAACACGAGATCGCCCGTCTGGACCTCGGGCGCCGCCGCGGCGGCCAGGGAAAGCGCGGACAGCGCGGCCGCAGCCGCGGCGAGCGTCCGCGCGGCCAGAGTCATGTACGGGCCCGGCCGGCAACCGGCGCCTCTTTCTTGCCGCGCGGCTTGGCCGCGGGTTTCCGGTCTTCGACGGGAGCGTCGAATTCCTGTTTATTGCGTTCGCCACGCGGGGTGTTTTCCGGGTGGGGTTTGGGAAAAGCCCAGGGCTTGGTTTTCTGATCCATTGCATGTACTCCTTGCACAGGCGGAACAGTAGCATTAGCCGTGGTCATGGGTAAGTGAGGGTTGACGTCAATATTCATCACATCGTGTTATTTGAAGGGAAAATGCGACGGTTTCGACCCGGATCCCTTCGCGATTGTTCCCGGCGCGCTTGCGGCTAGCCGGCTTCGGGCCTTTCGTCCTGCCAGATGCGGTCGAACTGCTCGCGCACGTGGCGCGCCCATTCGTCGATGGCGCTGCGCACGTCGTCCGCGGTGGGCTTGCGGTCCGGCGGCAGGTTGCTGCCCGTCACGGTGCCCACCGACGCGATCAGCAATTCGTTGGTGTTGGCGTCGCGCAGCGCGGCCTCGATCAGCAGGCGCGCGGATTTGTCCCGCAGCCCAGCCGCCTTGGCGGTCTGGCCGATCACGTAGCCTATCGGGATGTACTCCATCGCGCGCGGATCGCGGTCGTTCTTGAAGGTGCCGGTAATGGCCGCGCGCAGCCGCAAGGCGCGCGGCGCGGGATGGGCCAGCAATTGATAGCCCGATTGCGCGAACTCCCGCCGCAGCGCTTCGTTCATATAGTCCAGCGCGCGCTCGCGCATGGCCGGGTCGTCGCGCATGTCCAGGTCGTCGGGACGGTCGCCCTGGATGTACTCCATTTTTTCCAGGATGAGCTTCTTGTCGTACAGGCTGCCGATCGACGGGCCGGGGCGCACCCAGACACGGCCGGCGTTCCAGTCGGGGTCCTGCCGGAGCTGGCTCTGGCTTTCGCCCAGCGAGGTCGAGTAGTCCTGCGCCTTGGGCAGGTTGGTGCAGCCGGCCAGACCGATGGCCGCGCAGCAGGCGGCCAGCGCGAGAAGGGTGTTCATGTTTTCTCCTTTTGCGGAAAAATGACACCCGGGCGCGGGTTGCCGGACGGCAGACGTTGCAGGCGGGGGCGTACCGGCAATTATGGCGCGGCCAGCCGGCGACGGGCGCGTCTGGCTCCATGAAAAGAATTCTTGCTGGCCCTGGCAATGGGGCCACGGTGGCGGTATGTTGGGTGTTTCCCCGCACACTCGATTCCCGCCATGTATCTGCCGTCCGCCTTCCGCGAAGATTCCCTCGACGTTCAGCACGATTTCATCCGCGCGCACCCCCTGGGCGTGCTCACGACAGCGGCCCAGGGCGGGCTGATGGCGAACCACATTCCCTGTCTGCTCTATCCCGAAGGGCCTTGCGGCGTGCTGCGCCTGCATGTCGCGCGCGTCAATCCGCAACTCGCGGAACTGGCCTCGGGACGGGAGTGCCTGGTCGTCTTCCATGGCCCGCAGGCCTACATTACCCCTTCCTGGTATCCGACCAAGGAAGAAACGCACAAGGTCGTGCCCACCTGGAATTTCGTGGCGGTGCATGCCTGGGGCATTCCGGCGATACAGGACGATCCGGCCTGGCTGCGGGCCCAGCTCGACGCGCTGACCGACAGCCAGGAAAGGGCGCGCGCGCTGCCCTGGCGCGTGGACGACGCGCCAGCCGATTTCATCGCCGCCCAGATGCGCGCGATCGTCGGCGTGGAGATCCGCCTGACGCGCATCGAGGGCAAGTGGAAAGTCAGCCAGAACCGCGCGCCCGCCGACCGGCGCGGCGTGGCGCAAGGCCTGGCGGACGAGCAGAGCGATGCCGTCATGGCCGGGCTGGTCGCGCGCCGCGGCGGACTGGAGTGAACCGACCGGCCGCGAAGCTCGCGATCGCGGCGGCTTGCAGGCAGGCCGCCGCGGCCAGGAACCAGCCCAGCGGATGCCCGGCGGCTTCCGACAGCACCCGCAGCAGGCCGAACAGGGCGGGCGCGAACGCGTAGGCGCCTTGCGAGATCGCCACGATCAGCGGCACGACGCGTTGCGCGTCCTCGCGCGAGAATTCGGTCTGGGCGATCAGCGGCGGCAGCGACGTCGCGTTGCCGATTCCCGAGCCGAACAGCAGCACGCCCAGCCACACGGCCCAGGCATGCTCGGCGGCCAGCATCAGGACCAGCGATCCGCAGATCTGGATGGCGTACGCCAGGCACGCCACCTTGCGGCGGTCGGCGCCCGCCGGCATCAGCCAACCCACCAGCGTGCGCCCGGCGATGGCGGCGGCGGTGGCCAGGCCCATCGCCAGGCCGGCCGTCTGCGCGCCCAGCAAGGGGGCCAAGAGCGACAGCAGGTGCGCGATCAATCCGATCTGCGCGAACAGGCCCAGCGACGTGCCCGCGGCCAGGGTCAGGAAGGCCCGGTCGCGCCGCAGCTCGGGCACGGATGGCGGTTGCGGCGCCGCGGCCAGGGCCTGTGCCGGCGCCGCCGCGCCATCGGGCGCCTGTCCGAGCTGTTGCGGCGTGACGGCGAACACCTTGAACGACAGCGCCGCGATTACCGCCACCATCGCGATCCCCACCCACAAGGCCGCCTGCGCGAAGCCGATCGTGCCGATCAGGTAGACCCACAAGGGCGAGAACACGATGCCGCCGACGCTGGCGCCGTTGTAGGCCATGCCGAGCGCGGCGGGGCGGCGGCGCGCGAACCAGGGCGAGATCAGCGCGTTGACCGCGGCGGCGCCCAGCGTCACCCAGCCCATGCCGCTCAACAGCGCGGCGGCATAGAGTTGCCAGGGCTCGTCCGCGCGGGCCCAGCCGTTCGCGCCCAGCGCGAGCAGCAGCGCGCCGCTCAACGTCACGGCGGGCACGCCGAAGCGTCGGTACAGGCGAGGCAGGTTGGCCACCACCAGCGTTCCGCAGAGGAAGTGCAGGGTGACGGCGCCGGAGATGAGCGCCACGCCCCAGCCGGTGCGCTGCGCCACGGCGTGCAGGAAAACGGGCGGCCCGTAGAAACCCACGCCCCAACCGAAGATGGCCAGCACGAAAGTGGCGGACAGCACCGTCCAGCCGAAGAATGCCCGGGATTTGCGCATGGGGAGTCCGGCGAGGCCGGCTGTCTTGTAGTGATGACTCGCAGTATGCTTGAGGCTGCACACGATACTTTGACCCGGAGCGAATCATGGAATCCACGTTCGCCGACATCAATCTCTCCGCGGTGGCGGGCGCCATCGCCGACCCCGCGCGCGCCCGCATGCTGTGCGTGCTGCTGGATGGTCGCGCCCGTACGGCAACCGAACTGGCGGCGGTCGCGGACATCGGCGCTTCCACGGCCAGCAGCCATTTCCAGCGCTTGCGCGAGCAGGGCCTGGTGGAGATGGCCGTGCAGGGCAAGCATCGCTACTACCGGCTCGCCAACGGCGAGGTCGCCCACGCGCTGGAGGCCCTGCTGGTGGTGGCGGGGGCCGAGCGCGCGCCGTTCAAGCCGAATACGCCTTCCGCGCTGCGCGAGGCGCGCACCTGCTACGACCACATGGCGGGCACGCTGGCGGTGCGCATGCACGACGCGATGCTGGCCCGCCGCTGGCTGGAAGCCGACGGGCGCGACTACGCGCTGACGCCGCTGGGCGAAGCAGCGCTCGCGCAGATCGGCGTGGATGCCGCGCAGGCGCGGCAACGCCGCCGGCGCTTTGCCTGCTCCTGCCTGGACTGGAGCGAGCGTCGCTCGCACCTGGGCGGCGCGCTGGGCGCGGCCCTGCTGGATGCGCTGCTGCGGCGGAGCTGGGTCAGCAAGGACCTGGATTCGCGCGCGCTGGCTCTCACGAAAAAGGGCGAGCGGCAGTTTCCCGCGTTTTTCGGCAACCCCGAGGCGGACGCCGTCGCGCCGGATGCCGCCTGGCGGCAAGGGCGGGGGCAGGCCGCGAATCTGCCGCGGGCGACGGCATGAATCCGTCCGAAAGTGTGGATACGCAACAGCTTTAGGGTAATCCCCGTGAATCGGCGCGGGGACGCATGGGCGGGGCTTGCCAGGTTCCCGCGCAGGCCGCGTCACGCTTGGCCATGCGCCGGATGGGTGTTGCGCTCGTTCGGTCGTCGAGAAACGGGGACGCACCTCTTGCGATGCAACAATGTTTCTAGTTTCTGCCTGAGTTACAAAACATATCTGAACTGTCATGGACAGCCGGAGTATGCTGGATCGCAGAAAGAGGGCATCCGAAGTGCATCAGAACAACTTGATCTACAAGGGATACCGGCTTACGGCCAAAGTGTCCCGGGGCGCCGGCGCCGAGGTTGAAGCGCCGCCCAGCGGCCCCGTCTTCATTGCGTCGGTGATGGTCGTCCAGGCGGGCGCCGTACTCGAAGGCGGCGACGAATATCCGGTCCCGTGCTTTGCCGAAGGTGGTTTCGTCTTCAGTCCGCGCGAAGCGGTGCATGCGGCCATCCTGCATGGCCGCGAAATCGTCGACGGCCTGACCAACATGGCTTCCTGACGCCGTCCTAGCCGGAAAAGACTTCGCGCCAGTCGCGCGTCTTGGCCAGCGTCTGCACGGTGGCGGATTGTTCCAGGATGGTCACCGCCTTCTTGAATTCATCGGCCGAGGCGCCGTCTTCCAGGATGACCATGCGCGAGTTGCGCGCATCGGCCATTTTCACGTCCGACATCTTGCCGTGGGTCTGGTAGACCTGCGTCCAGTCCATTTTCTTGCCGGCTTTCAGGGCGATCGGCTCGATGTACGTCAACGCCGTGCTGCCGGAGGCGCGCACCGCGTAGGCGAAATCCGCCGTGTGCCCGCTGCTGCCCTTGGCGCGCGCGCCCTTGACCAGGCGGTTCACGCCCACGCCTTCGACCAGCGCGCGGCCCACCTGCGCGCGAAAGCGCAACTGGCTGAAGCGCGGCATCCACTTGGCGCACTGGAACGACAGCGCCATCGCCAGCTTCACCGCGTCCCACAAGGCTTCCTGCAGCTGTTCGTTGGGGCCGGACGCCACGATGGCGCCGCTGCGGTCGAAATGCGCCAGGCTCACGCCCGGCGTTTCGTTCAGCAGGTCGATGCGCTTGGCGGGCAGGTCGATGCCGTAGCTGGACGCGTGCATCGCGGTCTCACAGGCGTCGGTCAGGTAGAAAGACGACTCGTCGGGATGCGCGATGAAGAATGCCGCATGCTGTCCGTCCAGGCCCAGCGTCATGGGCGATACGGCGCGGATGGCGTGCTCGCCGGCCGGCAGGACAGTCCAGCCGGAGGCTTCCAGAAAATTGCTCATAGGATCAGTTCGATTTGGCGGCCTTTGAGGGGATGCGCGAAACCGCCGGTCAACGTCAGGTTCGCCCGCGGCAGGAAGTACTGCATCAGCGCGCCGATGGTGTGCAGGGCGGGCACGACGGGCTCGGCATAGCCCTCGCCCTCGTCCACCCAGAGATGTTCATGGCTGCGGTCCGCCAGCGCCTTGCGGAATTGCGGCCGGCCTTCGCCCACCAGGCTGGTGTGGAAGGAATCGTCGGTGTCCACGCCGAACACGCGGTGCGGCCCCACGAAGAGGCTGGCGCAAAAGGCCTCGGCCAGGAAAATGGTGGCCTGCCCGTGCACGGCGGTGCGCGCCCCGCGGTAGGTCGCGCGGAAGATCACGTCCTCGCGCACTTCTCCCTTGATCCGGCACGGGCTCGCGAATTCCATCCACTGGAGGTCGGTGAGGGCGGGCTTCGGAATCCAGGCTATCGGCTTTACGGTTTCCTTGGGCTCGGCAAGGATCTCTTGCACCTCATCAGCGGTGATTAGCGGTTCGAACTTCTTGGCCATGGAACGGATCTAGGGTCTGGGGAATGCGCGCGCCGGCGGATCGAGCCTGGCGCGCGCCGCGCCGCTCGACCGAAGGCGCGCGTGGAAACGCGCGCGCAACGCGGCGAGGGGGCGTAATCTTACAAGATGAAGACGCCGCCGCCTTGCGGGCTGTATGGATATACAGGCAAGGCGGCGCGGCGCGGGCCTACAGGCTGCTGGCCGAGAACGTGTCGCACTGCTTGATGCTGCCGCTTTCCAGCCCGCGCTTGAACCAGCGCACCCGCTGGGCCGAGGAGCCGTGGGTGAACGTGTCGGGCACGACGTAGCCCTGGCTCTGCTTCTGCAGGCGGTCGTCGCCGATGGCGGTGGCGGCGCCCAGCGCTTCTTCCACGTCGCCGCCTTCCAGGATATTGCGCGCCGCATCGGCGCGCTGCGCCCACAGCCCCGCGAAGCAGTCCGCCTGCAGTTCCATGCGCACCGACAGCGCGTTGGCCTGCGAGGGATTGCGCCGGCGCAGGTTGTCGACCTGGTCCGAGATGCCGAGCAGATGCTGGACGTGGTGCCCGACCTCATGCGCGATCACGTAGGCCTGGGCGAAATCGCCCGGCGCCTTGAACCGGTTCTGCAATTCATCGAAGAAGGCCAGGTCGATGTAGACCTTGCTATCGCCCGGGCAATAGAACGGCCCCATCGCCGATTGCCCCGTGCCGCAGGCCGTGGGCGTGGCGCCGCGGAACAGCACCAGCTTGGGCGCCACGTACTGGCGGTTCAGGTCTTTCTGGAAAATGGCGCTCCAGGTGTCCTCGGTTTCGCCCAGCACCTTCGAGACGAAGATGGCCTGGGGATCGTTGGCGGGCGGGCGCGAGGCCGGGGCCTGCTGCGTGGTCGGGGGGCCTTCGGCCATTTGCAGGACCACGCTGGGGTCCACGCCGAAGTACATGGCGACCAGGGCCAGTACTATCGTACCGATGCCGATGGTGCCTCGTCCGCCGATCCGCGGCCCGCTGGCGCGGCGGTCTTCCACATTGTCGCTCTGGCGCGAGTTATCAAGGCGCATTCTATTTCTCCGGGCGGGATCGGCCGTCCCGCCATTTTGCATCGCCGCCCTTTACTGGGCGACCTTCAAGAATGTTAGGATAAACCCATGGCTCTGTATTTCTCCATTCATCCCGCGAATCCCCAACCGCGCCTGCTCAAGCAGGCGGCCCAATGGCTTGCCGACGGCGGCCTGGTGGCCGTTCCCACCGATTCCAGCTATGCGGTCGTCGCCCGCCTGGACGACAAGGACGCCGCCGACGGCCTGCGCCGGCTCCGGGGCCTGGACGAACGCCACCATCTCACGCTGCTGTGCCGCGACCTGGCCGAAATCGGCCACTTCGCCCGCGTGGACAACCGCCAGTACCGCTTGCTGAAAGCCGCGACGCCCGGCCCCTGGACCTTCATCCTGGAAGCCACCAAGGAAGTGCCGCGGCGCGTCTCGCATCCTTCCCGCAAGACCATCGGCATCCGCGTGCCCGACCACCCCGTCATGCTGGGCCTGCTGGAGCAGGTGGGGGCGCCCTTGCTGTCGACCACGCTCATCCCCAAGGACGAGTCCGAGGCGCTGAACGACGCGGAGGAAATCCGCGAGCGCTACGACCACTCCCTGGCGGCCATCATCGACGCGGGCGCCTGCCCGCAATCGCCCACCACCGTGATCGACCTCACCGGCGACGATCCGGTGGTGGTGCGCGTGGGTCGCGGCGACCCGGCGACGCTGGGCCTTGCCTGATCGCGCCTGCTGCAATGCTTCGCGGAACGGCTCCCGCCGGCCCGCGGCTCATCTACAATCCGGTTCGCCATGAACGACATCATCCAAACCATTGCGGTCTACGCGATACCGGTCATTTTCGCCATCACCCTGCACGAGGCTGCGCACGGCTTCGTCGCGCGCATGTTCGGCGATCCCACGGCCTACCAGGCCGGCCGTATCAGCCTGAACCCGGCGCGCCACATCGATCCGGTCGGCACGCTGCTGGTGCCGGTGGCCATCCTGCTGGCGTCCAAGCTGCTGGGCAGCCCCGGCATGCTGTTCGGCTGGGCCAAGCCCGTGCCGGTGGACTTCGGGCGCCTGCGCCGTCCCAAGCAGGACATGCTGTGGGTCGCGCTGGCCGGCCCCGCCGCCAACCTGCTGATGGCGATCCTGTGGGCGTTTTCCCTGCGCCTGTTCCTGGAATCCGGTCTGCAGGAATCGTTCTGGTTCGAGATGGCGGTGGCCGGCGTCAACGTCAACCTGGTGCTGATGGCGCTGAACCTGCTGCCCATCCTGCCGCTGGACGGGGGACGTATCCTTTTCAGCCTGCTGCCCAACCGCCTGGCCTGGCAATACTCGAAAATCGAGCCCTATGGCCTGGTGATCGTCGTGGTCCTGCTGGTGACCGACGTGCTGTGGCTTTTGATGCGGCCGGTGCTTGGGTTGGGAACGACAATCGTTCAGTGGTTTCTGTAAGATTTTGGCCAATTTCCGTTAAACTCAGCTGTTTCACTGATTCTGGCCTTGGGGCATCCTGCCGCAGGGCCTTGGAGCCCTACATTTATGGCATCCCCTGCAACCGCCGCAGGCGTTAATTTCCAGGGCAGCATGGTGGCCCTGGTCACCCCAATGCAGCCCGACGGCAGCCTTGATTACGCTGCCTACCGGTCGTTGATCGACTGGCACGTCCAGGAAGGAACCGACGCACTGGTGGTGGTGGGCACCACCGGGGAGTCGCCCACGGTCTCCATGGAAGAGCACGCGGAACTGATCCGCGTCGCCGTCGAGCACGCGGCGGGCCGCATTCCGGTCATTGCCGGGGTGGGTGCCAACTCCACCGACGAAGCCATCCACCTGACGCGCCACGCCAAGGCCGTCGGCGCGCAGGCCGGCCTGTCGGTGGTTCCGTACTACAACAAGCCTTCCCAGGAAGGCCTGTACCGCCACTTCCGCGCCGTGTCGGAAGCCGTCGACCTGCCCACCATTCTGTACAACGTGCCGGGCCGCACCGTTGCCGACATGAGCAACGATACGGTCCTGCGCCTGGCCCAGGTGCCGGGCATCATCGGCATCAAGGATGCCACCGGCGACATCGCCCGCGGCGGCCTGCTGCTGCGCGAAGCGCCGGCCGGCTTCCAGGTCTTCAGCGGCGACGATCCCACCGCCGCCGCCCTGATCCTGCTGGGCGCGCGCGGCAACATCTCCGTGACCGCCAACGTGGCGCCGAAGCTCATGCGTGACCTCTGTGCCGCCGCCCTGGCCGGCAATGTGCCGAAGGTGCGCGAACTAAATGCGCGCCTGGCGCGTCTGAACAAGGCTTTGTTCGTTGAAGCCAATCCCATCCCCGTCAAGTGGGCGCTGGCCGAATTGGGCCGCAGCGCACTTGGCTACCGGCTGCCGCTGGTGGAACTGGGGGCGCAGCACCATGCGACGGTGCGCGACGCGCTTCAGGACGCGGGCCTGCTCTAAATATCGTGAGGATACGTATGAACAAGCGTCATGCCGGTTTGTCGGCATTGATGTCTCTGGTGTTGTTGGCCGGTTGTAGCGAGGTCAATCAACTCCTGGGCAATGAAGAGTCCGTCAATTACAAAAGCGCGGTCACGCAGCGTGGAGAGCCCCTGAGCATCCCGCCCGACCTGACGCAGGCCAACAGCGATCCGCGCTACCGCGCGCCCGCTTCGGGCTCCACGACGTACTCGCAGTTCCAGCAGCAGGGCGAGGCGCAAGCCAGCGCGCCCAAGACCAGCAACGTGCTGCCCGCTCGCACGGACATGCGCGTCGAGCGCGACGGCGACCTGCGCTGGCTCGTCGTGGACCGTCCCCCCGAGGACGTGTTCCCGCGCCTGATCGACTTCTGGACCGAAAGCGGCTTCACCGTGGCCAGCAACAGCCCCAGCGCCGGCCTGATCGAAACCGATTGGGCGGAAAACCGCGCCAAGATCCCGGAAAGCTGGCTGCGCCAGGCCTTGGGCATGATCCTGGAATCGGCCTGGGATAGCGGCGAGCGCGAGAAATTCCGCACGCGCGTCGAACGCGTCAACGGCCACACCGAAGTCTACGTCAGCCATCGCCAGATGCTCGAAAAGCGCGTCGGCGCCGACGGCGGCCAGGTGCAATGGCAGAACGGCAAGGAAGATCCGGGCCTGAACGCCGCCATGCTCGCCCGCATGATGGTCTACCTGGGTTCCGACGTCGACAACGCCCGCAAGCTGGTGCAGCAGGCCGAGGCCGCGCCGCAGAAGCCGGCGGTGCAGCAGGATGTCCGCGCGCAGGGCGCGTCGCTCATCGTCAGCGAATCCTTCGACCGCGCCTGGCGCCGTGTCGGCGTGGCGCTGGACGGCGGCGGTTTCGCCGTGGACGACCGCGACCGTTCCGCCGGCGATTATTTCGTCCGCTACGTCGATACCGACACGGGCGAGAAGATCGAGCAGCCGGGCTTCTTCAGCCGCATGTTCTCGGGCGACAAGAAGGCCGAGGCGCCGCAATACCGCATCCACCTGGCCGCCAGCGGCGACCAGACCCTGGTCACGGTGCTGGACGCCAATGGCGCGCGCGACAACAGCGCCACCGCCCAGCGCCTGCTGAGCGTGCTGAAGGACAAGATGTAAGGCAATCAGCCCGGCGCCCCGGCGCCGGCTGCAAGAAGAGCCCCCCGAGCGGGGCCTCTTTTTTTGTCGCGGCGCGGCCAGGAGAGCGGCGCGCAGGCGGGCGGATGCGCAGACGCAAAAAAGCCCCGGCAGTCGCGCTGCCGGGGCTTTCTTGTCCTCTCTCTGCGGGGGTTCGTCGCGGAGCGGTTTAGGACGCGGGGGTGGTCGATCCGCCCGGGGTGGTCGAACCGCCGCCCGGCGTGGTGTTGGGCGTGGGCGCCGGCGCCGGGGCAGTGGCCGGAGGCGTGGAAGGAGCAGGCGTGCTGGCGCCCGGAGCGGGGTTGGTCGCGGGCGCCGGGGCATCTTCCTTCTTGTTGCAGGCGCTGAGCGCGACGGCCAGCACCGAGGCAATAATCAAGGTTTTGCTCATCATTTTTAGACTCCTGTAGATGACGACTCTTGAAACCCCGTTAGGGGAAACCAGAATCCAGGCTACAGGAACACGCTGGCCGATCCCGTGTGAAAGTTAAAAAGGTGGCTTCCCAACGGCAACAAACCTTTCAGCTTCGTGTTATGTCTTTCCTGATGTGACGCGCCGAATAGACCTGTTTTCGTTCTGTCCTAGACAGATACGTACCCGTTTCCAGATACTACGCCGCCTCGAAGCGGATCCAGCCCGAATCCAGCCAGTCCGCCAGGCAGGAGCGCGCCTCGTCCGACAGGCGGGCGCAGGCCGGGTCGGCGCAGTCCAGGCTGCGCGCATCGGCCAGCGCGCGCAGCGCGGCATCGGCCGGCACCATGGCCGTCTCGCCGTTGATGAACAGCTGCTTGCCGCGATACAGCATGCGGCTGCGGCGATCCAGCACCAGCCGGCCCGACGCGGGCCAATCCTCTTCCAGGTCCACGTCCATGCCTTCGGGCCCGTCGAACACGCTGAGGTTGCTGGGTTCGGTCAGCCAGCAGCCCAGGAAGCGAGAGGCCAGCGCATCGTCGAAACGCAGCTTCTCCACCGTTTCCAGGGTGGCGGCCACCAGCGCGTCGGGCAGGGCGGCCGGCGTGTCGACGGCGGGCTGGCCCGGATCGCGGTAGACCGCGGACAGCTTGGGTCCGGGCAGGGCAGGCTCGCCATAGGGGCCGCCCAGCAGGCCGACGCGCGCCATGACCTGGTCGGCGGCCGCCTCCAGCAGGCCGCGGGCCAGCGTGGCCTGCGTGGGCGCGCGGAAACCGATGGAGATCGTCATGCACCCGTCGCCCACCGCGACGCCGTCGTGGGCGGCCTGCGGCGGCAGGTAGAGCATGTCGCCGGGCGCCAGCACGGCCGTTTCCTCGGGCTCGAAGCGGCTCAGGATCTTCAGCGGCAGGCCGGGCTCCAGGGACAGGTCCTTCTGGCGGCCGTAGCGCCATTCGCGCTCGCCCGCCGCTTGCAGCAGGAACACGTCGTAGCTGTCGAAGTGCGGGCCCACGCCGCCGCCGTGGCTGGCGATGCTGATCATCACGTCGTCCAGGCGGGCGTCGGGGATGAAGCGGAACAGCTGCATCAGCTCGGACGCGGCATCGCTGTGGAGGTCCACGCTCTGCACCAGCAAGGTCCAGTCGCCCTCGTTGTCCTTCGGCAGCCGCGCGAAGGGCCCGTTCTCCATTTGCCATTCGCCGTTCTCGCGCCAGATGAGGCGCGACTCCACGTCGTCGCGGCGCGCCAGCTTCTTGATGGCGGCGATGGTGACGGGCGGCTTGAAGCCGGGGATCGCCTGGCGGATCAGCAGCGGCTTGCGCTGCCAGTGGCGGCGCATGAAGTCATTGGGGCTTTGGTTGCCCAGCAGCGGCAGGGGATGGTCGAGGTTCATTGGAGGTGCTTCTTCAAGCGGTAAAGGGCATCCAGCGCTTCGCGCGGGGTGAGGCTGTCGGGATCGATGGCGGCAAGTTCCTCGCGCAGCGCATCCAGCGCCTCGAAGGCGTCGACGCGTTCGGCCTCGGCGTCCGCGTGGGCGTCGGCCTCGGCCGCGGCCGAGAACAGGCCGAGCTGCGGCGTGGGCGCGCCCTGGGCTTCCAGGCGTTCCAGTTCGCGGGTGGCCTGGCGGATCACGGCGGCGGGCACGCCGGCGCGCTGGGCCACCTGGATACCGTAGCTGCGGCTGGCGGGGCCTTCGCGCACTTCGTGCAGGAACACGATGCCGCCCGCGGATTCCGCGGCGGCCAGGTGCACGTTGGCGGAAGCCGGCTGCTCGGCCGGCAGGCGCGTCAGTTCGAAGTAGTGCGTGGCGAACAGCGTCAGCGCGCGGTTGTGCGCCAGCAGGCGGCAGGCGATGGCCCAGGCCAGCGCCAGGCCATCGTAGGTCGACGTGCCGCGGCCGATCTCGTCCATCAGCACCAGGCTGTTGGGCGTGCTGGCCGACAGGATGGCGGCGGCCTCGGTCATCTCCATCATGAAGGTCGAGCGTCCGCCGGCCAGGTCGTCGGCCGCGCCGATGCGGGTGAAGATGCGGTCGATCTTGCCGATGCGAGCGCGCGCCGCGGGCACGAAGCTGCCGATGCGCGCCAGCAGCACGATCAGCGCCACCTGCCGCATGTAGGTCGATTTACCGCCCATGTTCGGGCCGGTGATCAGCAGCATGCGGCGGGCGGGCTCCAGCCGGCAGCCGTTGGGCGTGAAGCGCTCGATCGCGTGTTCCACCACGGGGTGGCGCCCGGCCTCGATGTCGATGTCGGCCTGCTCGGACAGTTCGGGCGCGATCCAGTCGTGGCGGCGCGCGTGCTCGGCCAGCGAGGCCAGCGCATCCAGTTCGGCCAGCGCGGCGGCGCAGTCCGACAGCGGGCGCACGTGCTCGGCCAGCACGTCGAGCAGTTGCTCGAACAGCCACTTCTCGCGGGCCAGCGAGCGGTCCTGCGCCGACAGCACCTTGTCTTCCCAGGTCTTGAGTTCGGGCGTGATGTAGCGTTCGGCGTTCTTCAGCGTCTGGCGGCGGCGGTAGTCTTCCGGCACTTTCGCCGTCTGGCCCTTGGTGACTTCGATGTAGAAGCCATGCACCCGGTTGAACTCCACGCGCAGGTTGCTGATGCCGGTGCGCTCGCGCTCGCGGGCTTCCAGCTGCACCAGGAAGTCGCCGCCGTCGGCGGCCAGCGCGCGCAGTTCGTCCAGCTCAGAGTCGAATCCCGGGGCCAGCACGCCGCCGTCGCGGATGGCGACAGCGGGCTCGGCCGCGATGGCGCGCACCAGCAGGGCGGCCAGCGCCGGGTCGACCGACAGGTGCGAAACCAGGTCGCCCAGGCGAGGCGAATCCGCCATCGGCTCGACCTGCTCGCGCAGCGCCGGCAGCGCCTGCAGCGCGTCGCGCAGGCTGGCGAGTTCGCGCGGGCGCACCGAGCGCAGCGCCAGGCGCGTGGCGATGCGCTCGATGTCGGGGAAGGCGTTCAGCGCGCCGCGCAGCGATTCCAGCAGACCGGCCGAGCCGAAACCGGACCCGCCGAAGGTCTGCTCCACGTCCATGCGGCCGGCCAGCAGCGCCGAGATGGCTTGCTGGCGGGCTTGCGCCGGTTCGTTCTCGCGCAGCGGGTGATGCAGCCAGCGGCGCAGCAGGCGGCTGCCCATGGGCGTGCGGCAATCGTCCAACAGCGAGAACAGCGTGGGCGAGTCTTCGCCGGAGAGGGTCTGGGTCAGCTCCAGGTTGCGGCGGGTGACCGGGTCCAGCAGCACGTACTGGCCGGGGCGCTCGGCGGACAGCGTCTGCACGTGGGCCAGGGCCTGCGACTGGGTGCGGGCCGCGTAGCGCAGCAGGGCGCCCGCCGCGCAGACGCCGGCCGGCATGTCTTCGACATCGAAGCCCGCCAGCGTGTCGGTCTTGAAATGCGCCAGCAGGTGGGCGCGCGCGCTGTCGGTCTCGAAGTGCCAGTCCGGCACGCGGGTGCGGGCGCTTTCGAAGGGGAAATCGAATTCGGCGCTGTCGGCGCAGATGACCTCGGCGGGCGCGATGCGGTGCAGTTCCGATTCCAGCTGGGCGGGCGCGCATTCGGTCACGCGGAACTCGCCGCTGGCGAGGTTCAGCCAGGCCACGCCGGCGCGCGGCGCGCGCGCCGGGCCGATGACGACCACCGCGGCCAGCGCGCGGTCGGCCTTGGCCGGCAGCAGCGCGTCGTCGGTCAGGGTGCCGGGCGTCACGATGCGCACGATGCGGCGCTCGACCGGGCCCTTGGAAGCGGCCGGATCGCCGATCTGCTCGCAGATGGCGATCGATTCGCCCATCGCGACCAGGCGCGCCAGGTACTGCTCCATCGCGTGCACGGGCAGGCCCGCCATGGGGATGGGAATGCCGTTGGACGATCCCCGCTTGGTCAGCGTGAGATTGAGCAGGCGCGCGCCGCGCTCCGCGTCTTCGTAGAACATTTCATAGAAGTCGCCCATGCGGTAGAACAGCAGCAAGGGACCGGCCTCCGCCTTCAGGCGGAGGTATTGCTGCATCATGGGAGTGTGGCCCGAAAGGGCGTCGGCGGCGGAGTGGGGCGTTGCTGAATTCATGCCCGTAATTGTATCGGGCGGGCGAGGGGGATGAGAAACCGGCGTGCCGGTTTTCTCATCGGTGCTCTCGGCGCGGCGCCGCTCGCCGCCCCGCAGGCTTTACTTATTGATGATGTTGCCCAGCTTCTTGATGACTTCGCGCTCGGCGTCGGCGCTGGCCTCGGCCGCCTTGGTGTAGGACGCGGAATCCATGTACTGGGGCGAGACGCCCGATTGGCGCAGCAGGGCCAGGAAGGCCTCGTCCTTGAGCGTATCGCGGAACGCGCCGTCGAGCCTGGCGATCACGGCGGGGTCCATGCCCTTGGGGCCGGCGATGCCGAAGGGCGAGGTATGGACCACCGGATAACCGGACTCTTTCAGGGTGGGCACGTCGGGCAGGTCGGGCGAGCGGCGATCGCCCAGCGAGGCGAGGATGCGGACTTTGCCCGAGGCGACGTAGGGCAGGATGGTGCTGGCGCCGACCAGCACCTGGATGTGGCCGCCCAGCATGGCCGACAGGGCGTCGGAGTCGCCCTTGTAGGGCACGTGCGTCCACTTGGCGCCGGCGGCCTCGCCCAGCTGCACCATGGCGATGTGCTGGCTGCTGTAGGCGCCCGGCGTGCCGTAGGAGAGGGCGTCCGGCTTGGCCTTCGCGTAGTCGACCAGGTCGCCCAGCGTCTTCCAGGGCGAGTCGGCGCTGACGGCCACGTAGTAGTTGTAGCCGGCGATCATGGAGATGTAGGTCAGGTCCTTGATCGGGTCGTAGCGCGTGCCGGTGATGTGGGGCATGCGGAAGATCCCGATCGGCACCATGGTGACCGTGTAGCCGTCGGGCGCGGTGTTGAGCATCTGCGTCGCGCCCAGCGTGCCGTTGGCGCCGGTCTTGTTCTCGACCACGACGGTCTGGCCCAGCCGCTTGCCCGATTGTTCGGCCAGCGCGCGGCCGACCACGTCGGTAACGCCGCCCGCCGAGTACGGGATGATCAGGCGGATGGGGTGGTTGGGGTAGTCCTGCGCCAGGGCGGGCGTGCCGGCCGTGGCGGCCAGGGCCATCGCGGCTGCTGCGAAAATTCTCTTCATGCCATGTCTCCGTTATGTGTGCGGGGCCTCCGGTCGGGCGGAGGCCTGTTATAGGGGTCAGTCGATGATGCGGGCGCGGCTCTCGCCGAAGCCGATGCGCGGGTAGCCGTCGCGCTGGCAGTACGCCGTCAGCAGGATTTCGTCTCCCGCTTCCAGGAACAGCCGGGTTTCGCCCGAAGGCAATTCGATGGGCCGGGTGCCGCCTCGCGTGAGTTCGAGCAGGCTGCCGTGCCCGCCGTCGTCCGGCGTGGAGATGGTGCCGGAACCGAGCAGGTCCCCGGGGCGCAGGTTGCAGCCGCCCAGGGTGTGCTGGGCCACCATCTGCGCGGGCGTCCAAAACAGGTGGCGCGTGTCGCTGGCGGCAAGCCGATGGGGGTCGAGCGCCAGTTCGCGCATGCGCGCCGTCGACAGCCGGGCTTCCAGCGCGACGGCCAGCCCGCCCGTGGCGGAATCGGCGTCGTCGCGCAGATAGGGGAGCAGTTCCGGGTCGTCGCTGCCGCGCGCCATGGGCGCGCAGCGGAACGGCGCCAGCGCGTCGGCCGTGACGATCCAGGGAGACACCGTCGAGGCGAAGTTCTTGCCCTGGAAGGGGCCGAGAGGCTGGTATTCCCAGGCTTGGATGTCGCGGGCGGACCAATCGTTCAGCAAGCCGTAGCCGGCCGCGTGGCCGGCCGCCGAGGCCAGGGGAACCGGAGCGCCCAGCGGATTGCCCGGCCCGATCCAGATCGCCAGCTCCAGTTCGAAGTCCAGTTGCGCCGACGGCCGCAGCGCCGGGACGTCCACGCCCTTGGCGGTCCTGACCTGGCCGGTCGGGCGCCGCACCGGAGCGCCGGAGGGGCGGATGGAGGAGGCGCGGCCGTGATAGGCGATCGGCACGTGTTTGTAATTCGGCATCAGCGGGTTGTCGGGGCGGAACAGCTTGCCCACCTGCGTGGCGTGGTGGATGCCGGCGTAGAAGTCCGTGTAGTCGCCGATGTCGGCGGGCAGGAGCATCTCGCATTCCGTCTGCGGATGCAGCAGTTGGCCGGCCAGCGCGGCGTGGCGCGCGCGTTGTGGATGGTTCGCGTCGAGCAGGGCGAACACGGCATGGCGCAGCGCCGTGCGCGCGGCGGCGGGCAGGGCCATCCAGGCATTGAGCGTCGGGGCCGCCAGGGCCTGGCGCGAGGCCGGCTCCAGGCCGTCGAGCAGGCCCAGTTCGACGGCGGCGCGGGCGTCCAGCACCCGGTCGCCGATCGCCACGCCCACGCGCGGCGCGCCGCCATCCCGGCGGAAGACGCCCATGGGCAGGTTCTGTATGGGAAAGTCCGCGTGGCCGAGAGCGGCGTCGATCCAGCTTGCCGCTTCGGGCGCGTGGGTATGGTCCAGCATCAGGGTCTCCAGAGTCCGCGGCTTCAGGCCGCCGTCGTGCCGCCGTCCATGGCCCATGCCACGCCGCGGACTTCGTCCGCGTCCGGCGAGCAGAAGAATTCGCACAGGCCGGCGATCTGCTCCAGGGTCACGAACTTGCCCGACGGCTGGCGCAGCCCCAGCAGCCGGTCGGTGGCGGCCGCGTTGTCCAGGCCGTCGCGTTCGGCCAGCGCGTCGATCTGCTTCTGCACCAGCGGCGTGTGGACCCAGCCGGGGCAGATGGCGTTGCAGGTGATGGCGGTCTTCGCGGTTTCCAGGGCCACGGATTTGGTCAGCCCGATCAGCCCGTGCTTGGTGGCGTTGTAGCCGGTCTTGCCGGCGCGGCCGCGCAGGCCGCTGATGGACGCCATATTGACGATTCGGCCCCAGTTGCGCGCGCGCATGGCGGGCAGCGCCGTGCGGATCGTGTGGAAGCTGGCGGACAGGTTGACCGCGATCATGTCGTCCCATTTCTCGACGGGAAAGGCCTCGATCTGGCTGACGTGCTGGATGCCGGCGTTATTGACCAGGATGTCCAGCGCGCCGTACGCCTCGTTCAGCTCCGTCATCATGGCTTCGATCTCGGCCGGCTTGCGCAGGTCGCAGGGTTGGAAGCGCACGGGCACGCCATAGGTTTCCCGGAATTCGGCGCACAGCGCGTCGGCAGCGGCCGCGTCGGCCAGGCCATTGAGGACCAGGGTGGCGCCGGACCGCGCCAGGCGCCTGGCCACGGCCAGGCCGATGCCGCTGGTCGAGCCGGTAACCAGGGCGACCCGCCCCGAAAGATCTGCCATCGTCGTGCCTCTACATCATGTCGTTGTTCGATGCATGGCAGGTTAAAACGGGTGGATTGAGTCGTCCAATTTATTATGGACGTATTATTTATATCTCCTGAGTATTAATTTGCGTGTCGGCCTGTAGGGAATCCGTCCGATGGAATTGCGCCACCTCCAGAGTTTCATGGTCGTCGCCACCGAGCTGAGCTTCACTCGCGCGGCCCTGCGGCTGCACATCGCCCAGCCGCCGCTCAGCCAGCGCATCCGCGAACTGGAAGAGGAACTGGGCGTGAAGCTGTTCGAGCGCAGCACGCGCAAGGTCACGCTCACCGTCGCCGGCCGCGTGTTCCTGGACGGCATCCAGCCCATGTTCCGGCAACTCGACGGCGCCGTGGAGGCCTGCCGCAAGGCCGGGCGCGGCGAGACCGGCAGCTTGCGCCTGGGCTACACCGGGCGCGCCAGCCACGTGCGCCTGCCGGGGCTGGTGCGCGACTGCCGCCGGCTCCATGGCAATATCGCGCTCGATATCCAGGGGCCGCTGCCCACCGGCGAGCTGCGGCTGAAGCTGCTGGACGGCACGCTGGACGCGGCGCTGTGCTTTCTACCGCTGGAAGGCCGCAACATCGCGTCGCACGAGTTCATGCTCAGCGAGTTTTCGATCGCGCTGGCCGACACGCATCCGCTGGCGGCCAAGGCCGATCTGGCCATCGCCGACCTCGCGCACGAGCCCTTCATCGCCTATCCCTCGGGCAAGGGCTTCCATCTGCGCGACGCCATGAACGCGATCTGCCTGGGCGCGGGGTTCATGCCGCGCGTGGTGCGCGAGACCGAGGCGTCGCAGACGCTGCTGTGCCTGGTCGCGGCCGGAACCGGCGTGGCCATCATTCCGCGCGATATCGAGTCGTTCAATATGGAAGGCCTGGTGTTTCGCCCCTTGCCCGCGGACGCGCCCAAGCTGCAGCACGGCATCGCGTGGCTGGACACCAACCAGAATCCGGCGCTGGGCCATCTGCTGGCGCTTTGCGGAGTCCGTTCCGCGAATAGATAGGGCGCGGCGGCCGCCGCCGCGGCGCTTGCGGCGGCGGGGCGCCGGCGTCACAATCGCAGCGCGCGGCCCAGTCTTTGCCGCCGGAGCCGTACAGACATGCAGGATATTCCCGTTCCCGAGACGCTGGACGCCAGCGCGCGCGTCACCATTGTCAGCGGGGCGCACCAGGCCGAGTTCGCGCCAGCGGGCGGGGGCCGGCTGACGCGCCTCTCCACGGGCGGGCACGATTGGATCGTGCCCTTGACCGACACGCACTGGCCGGCGGCGAAATGGCCGCGCGCGGGTTCCTACCCGCTGGCGCCCTATGCCAACCGCATCCGGGACGGCGTGTTCACCTTCAACGGCGCCAGGCATGTCCTGCCGTCCCTGTCCGGGCGTCCCCACGCGATCCATGGCGCGAGCCTGTACCAGGCTTGGCGGGTGCGCGACCAGGCCGAGGACTGCGTCGACTTGGTGCTGGATCAGCCGGCGGGCATGCTGGGCTGGCCCTGGCCGTTCGAATGCGTGCAGCGCTACCGGCTGGATGCGCGCGGCCTGAGCGTGGCGCTGGCCATCGTCAACCTGGGCGACACGCCGATGCCATTCGGGTTGGGGTTGCATCCTTATTTCACGGCGCAGCGGGTCACGCTGCATGCGCGGCGCCTGTGGCCGGCGGACGCGGACGGCTTGCCCACGGGCAGCCAGGTCGGCCACGTGCGCGAACTGCGGCGCTCGGCCGAAGGCTGCGATACCTATCTGTCGCAGTGGGAAGGGCGCGCCACCCTGCACTGGCCCGACGGGCACGAGCTGGCGCTGCATGCCGATCCGGCCTTCGCGCACCTGGTGGTGTACACCGCCCCGGGCTCCGATTTTCTCTGCGTCGAGCCGGTGACCAACGTGGCGGACGCGTTCAATCTGGCGGCCGCGGGCGATACGCGCACCGGCATGCGGGTGCTCGAACCCGGCGCGCGTTTCAGCGCGACCGCCTTGCTGGGCCTGACCGCGCCGCGCGCGGCCCGCGCCTGAGCCGCGGCGCGAGGGCGCATGCCGCGCTTGGAAAGCGCGCTCGCCTGCGGCGATAATCCGGGCAATCCAAGTCTAGGGAGTCGATACGTGAAAAAGCTCAGCACCGAACAATTGCAGGCCGCGGCCGAGACGCTGCGCCGGGTGCAGGCAAGGCTGGCGCGCGCCGGCAACCTGCCGCTTGAGCCCACGATCTATGCCTGCGCGAAAGGCTTTCGCCGCAACGTGCCCGACTACGTCTGGTCCTGGCTGTCCGGCCTGCTGGCGCCGCACAAGAGCCTGTCATCCTGGATGGACGCGCACCAGCCGGGCTGGCGCGAAGGCAAGACGCCGGCCGCCGCGGTCTATGCGCGCAGCGAGAACGGCTGGTTCGAATGGCTGATCGCCGAACTGGAATCCGAGATCGCCGATCCCCATGCCCGCGCCAGGCGGGAAGGGCGCGGCTAGGCGCGACGCGGGCCGGCGCGGCCCGCGCTCAGGCGCGCTCGGCGCGCGAGCGGCGCAGCAGGTGGAACAGCAATTCCAGCATGGCGGCCGCGAGCACGGCGGCCAGCACGGACCCCAGCACCAGGGCGTCCCACATGCGGGGAGGCCCGACCCGGAACTGGACGGTATCGAAGACGAGCCCGGCGGTGATGCCCGCCACGACGGCCGCTTTCCAGCCTTGCAGGGGGGCGAGCCTGAGCATTATCAGGGTGAAGGCCACCATCGCCCACAAGATGGGCTCAAGCATCTGATCGAGCAGGTGATCAAGCAGAGGAAACTCCCTATGGCGTTGCGCGCAGACGAGTTTTTACTGCTTTCTTGCCCTAATTGCGAGATGCCCCGCCCGCGGGCGGGCGGGGCGCGGCCTCCACACGGAGGCTAGAAGCCCTCCAGCACCACCTTGCCCCGGGCCTTGCCGCTTTCGATGAAGGCATGGGCGCGGCGCAGGTTCTCGGCGTTGATCTTGCCGTAGTGCTCGCCCAGCGTGGTGCGCAGCGTGCCGTTGTCGATCAGCCGGGCAGCCTGGTTCAGCAGTTCGTGCTGGGCGATCAGGTCGGGCGTATCGTGCAGGGGCCGCGCGAACATGAACTCCCAATGCAGCGAGGCCGACTTGGACTTGAGCAGGCGCACGTCGAGCGCGGCGGGATCGTCGATCAGCGCGACCCTGCCCTGTGGCGCGATGGCCTCGGCGATCTGCGGGAAGTGCGTGTCGGTGTGGGTCAGCGCGGCGATGTCGCTGACGTGCTCGAAGCCGATGCGCTTGAGTTCTTCCGTCAGCGGCCGGGTGTGGTCGATCACGTGATGCGCGCCCAGTTCGCGCACCCAGGCCTGGGTTTCCGGCCGTGACGCGGTGCCGATCACGGTCAGGCCCGTCAACTGGCGGGCCAGTTGAACCAGGATGGAACCCACGCCGCCGGCCGCGCCGATGACCAGCAGGCTGCGCTGGCTGGGGGCGTGGTTGTCCAGCACGCGCAGGCGGTCGAAGAGCAGTTCCCAGGCGGTGATGGTGGTCAGGGGCAGCGCCGCGGCCTGGGCATAGTCCAGGCTGGCGGGCATTGCGCCCACGATGCGCTCGTCCACGACGTGCAGTTCGCTGTTGGCGCCGGGGCGGGTCAGGGCGCCCGCGTACCAGACCCGGTCGCCGGGCTTGAACAGGCTGGTCTTGGCGCCCACGGCGCGCACCACGCCGGCGGCGTCCCAGCCGATGATCTCGGGCTGGCCGTCCTTCGGCTTGCGATTGCCGCGGATCTTCACGTCCACCGGATTGACCGAGATGGCGCGGACTTCCACCAGCAGGTCGCGGTCGCCCGGCACGGGATCGGCGACGGTGATGTCCTGCAGGGCTTCGGGATGGTCGGCGGGCAGGTTCTTGAAGTAGGCGATGGCTTTCATGGATAGGGCTCGGACAGGGATGGGGAATCAGAGGATGGAGCGGACCACGCCGCCGTCGACGCGCAAGGCGGCGCCATTGGTGGCGGAGGCCTGGATGGAGCTGGCGTAGACGACCATGTTGGCCACTTCTTCCACCGTGGCCAGGCGGCGCAGCAGCGAAGTGGGGCGGTGCTGGGCGATGAAGTCGCGCTCCATGTCGTCCTGCGTCACGCCTTGTTCCCTGGCCATTTCGGCGAAGAAATCGGCCACGCCTTCGGAGCGGGTAGGGCCGGGCAGCACGGCGTTGACGGTCACGCCGGTGCCCGCGGTCAGTTCGGCCAGCCCGCGCGACACGCCCAGCATCGCCGTCTTGCTGACGCCGTAGTGGATCATCTCGGCGGGGATCTGCACCGCCGATTCGCTGGAGATGAAGACGATGCGGCCCCAGCCGGCGGCGAGCATGCGCGGCAGGTAGTAGCGCGACAGGCGCACGCCGCTCATGAGGTTCACGTCCAGCATGTATTGCCAGTCGTCGTCGGTGATCTCGGTGAAGGACTTGGGCGCGAAGTAGCCGGCGTTGTTGATCAGGATGTCCACGTCCGGGTGCGCGGCCGAGATCGAGGCCGCGCCGTCGGCGGTGGCGAGGTCGGACTGGACCGTTCCGATCTGGGCGGAGGGAAACTGCCGGGCGAGGCTTTCGGCGGCCTGGGCGAGCTTGGCGGCGTTGCGGCCGTGCAGGACGACGTGGGCGCCCGCCTGGGCCAATCCCTGGGCGATCGCCAGCCCGATGCCGCCGGACGATCCGGTGACCAGGGCCTTCTTGCCGTTGAGTTCGATGTTCATGGGGGACTCCTTGCGTGTCGGGAACAACTGCATGATTACCCAGTCCGCGGCGGGGAAAAACCGGCTAGCATCGCAGTCAGTTTCAATCATTCGTTGAAAATGAGAGCGCCATGGTGCGGTTCGAGGACCTCAAGATTTTTCTGGCCGCGGTGGACCAGGGCAGTTTTTCGGCTGCGGCGCGCGAGCTGGACCTGACGCCGGCGGCGGCCAGCGCGGCGGTCAAACGGCTGGAGCAGGCCCTGGACGCGCGCCTCTTCGTACGCTCCACGCGCAGCCTGAGGCTGACGGGCGACGGCGAGCGCTATCTCGAATACGCCCGTTCCTCCATTTCCACGCTGGAAGCGGGCAAGAACGCCGTGGCGCGCAGCAAGACCGAGATCTCGGGCACCTTGTCGGTGTCCATCCCGTCGGACCTCGGCCGGCATGTATTGCTGCCCTGGCTCGACGCGTTCCAGGAACAGCATCCCCGCGTCGGCTTCCAGGTGCGAATCAGCGACCGCCTGGCAGACCTGTACCGGCAGCCCGTCGACCTGGCCGTGCGCTACGGCACGCCGACGGACTCCGGGCTGGTGGCCTTGCCGTTGGCCGAGCACAACCGCCGCGTGGTCTGCGCCTCGCCCGCCTACTTCGCGCGCCACGGCATGCCGCAGGCGCCGGCGGACCTGCGCCGCCACAACTGCCTCTCCTTCGTGCTGGGCGAAACCCTGCACGATCGCTGGACGTTCCTGCGCGCCGACGGCTCCACGCTGACCGTGCCGGTCAAGGGCGACCGCGTCGGAGACGACGGCGAACTGGTGCGCCGGTGGGCGCTCGCGGGCCAGGGCGTGGCCTACAAATCGCGCTATGACGTGCTGTCGGACCTGCGCGCCGGACGGCTCGTCGAGGCCCTGGGCGACTACGCCAGCGAGCCGTCCCCGCTGTACCTGCTGTGCGTGCACCGGATGTTGCTGTCGCCGGCGGTCCGGCGCCTGCGCGAGTTCCTGCAGGAACGCTTCAGGCAGTTCGAGGCGGGGTAGCGCGGGTCTCGCCGCCTTCGCTCAGTGCGCGTGGGCGGCGCGATTGGCCGCGCGGGTGCGGGCCGCCTTCTTCGCGGCGGCCGACCGGCCCGCGGCGCCCTTGGTGGCGGCGGCCTTCTTGGCCGCGGCCGAACGAGACGCCGCCGTGCGCTTGGAGGCCGCGGTGCTGGCCTGGCGCGACAACGCCGAGCGCGATGCCGGCTTGGCGCTTTCGCGTTTCAAAGCGGTGGTGGTGGCGCGGGCGCGCGTGGGGGACTTGGCGTGTCCGTCGCCGGCCGCATGGCTATCCTGCGCGGCCTTGCGCTTGGTGGCGGCGCTGGCCTTCTTGGAAGCCGGCAGCTTGACGCCGGCGCGGCGGGCCTTGGACAGGCCGATCGCGATGGCCTGCTTGGTGGACCGCACGCCGTGCTTGCCTTCGCGCACGTGCTCGATTTCCTCGCGCACGAACTCTCCGGCCTGCGTGGATGCGGACTTGCCTTGACGTTTGTCGCGCGCCGCTCGTTCCAGGGTTTTTCGTTCAGGCATGACGATACCTCCTTGCTTGCGTTGCGGGTTGCGGCTCCGCGCGCCGAGTTCGGCGCGACGGAACTCGTAACACCACTCTAGCGCCGAGAGCGTATGCTGTGTGTTCGAATGGATTGCCGGTCGTAAGCGCCGGAACATCGCCGCCAGGCCGACGATTCACGACTCACCCCCCTTCGTGGAGACGAGCTATGTCGAATCACATCTACAAGCAAATCGAACTGGTGGGCTCTTCCACCAAATCCACCGACGACGCCATCTCGCAGGCCATCGAGCGCGCATCCGAAACCCTGCGCAATCTGGATTGGTTCGAGGTTACCGAGGTGCGAGGCCACATCAAGGACGGCAAGGTGGCGTACTGGCAGGTCGGCTTGAAGATCGGCATGCGGCTGGAGGGGAACAGCTGAGTCGGCGCCGCTGCTTCTTTCTTGAGCACGCCTTCCAAGTGACTGTCGGATAAGGGCTTTTTCGGCTTGTTAGGCGACTGTTCATAGGCTTGTCCACATTCGCTGGGGACAAGCGGGGCCCGGTCGTGGCGCGGGCCTCGCCACCGCGCCCGCGCCTGCGTGAAGGCGCGGGCTTGCGCCTTTCTTGCCCGGTCCTTCCAAGTCGTTGGCCCATAAGGACTTTTGCGGTCTGCCCTCATACTGTCCTCAGGCTTATCCACATTTCCCGGGGACAACCGGGGCGTCGCAACGCGGCGATTGGGCCTTTCTTGATCACCCCCTGCAGGCCATTGATCTGCAAGGGAAATACCGACCTGCCCTCATACTGTCCTCATGCTTTTCCACAGAACGCGGGGACAAATCCACATTGCTGGCGGATCCGGCGCGCGGCCTCGCCCGCAGGTCGGGTTTTAGTGGATAAGTGCGTCAAAAATCATCCAAAAGCATGATTGCGCAATTTTTGACCGGCCTTTGCAAGTGCTTGGCGGGGCAGGGGATTTTGGTTCTGCCCCAAGGCTGTCCTCAACCTTCTCCACAGTTGACGGGGATAACGTTGGCCCCCACGCTGCGCGCGCTTCGCGCGCTTGCTGCCCCCCGAGGGGGCTGGCCCGCCTTGGGGCGGCCCGGCGGCGGGCCGGCTATTTTTGCGGAGGCTGTGCAATTCGCTTCCCTCGCGCAAAAAAAGCCCCCCGACGTATCGGGGGGCGTGATCGCCTGGAGGTAGGGCAGGCGATCTCTGCCGGCTGGAGCGGGGCTCCTGGCCGGCAGCGGCGGCGATCAGGCGTTGAATTTCTTGATCCAGTCTACGTAGCGGTCGATCCAGCCTTGCAGGAATTTGCGCGTGCCTTCGTTGGTGACGTTGTACTGGTCGTCGATGAGGCCTTCCGTGAATTGGAGGAAGACTTCCGGCGTGGTCAGGGCATTGGCGCCTTCCGCGGCGAGGATGTTGCGCAGGTGCTGCTGCATCATCGCGGTGCCGGCGGCGCTGGGGGAGGTGCCGACGATGCCGACGGCCTTGCCGGTCCAGGAGTTCTGGCCCCACGGACGCGAGCCCCAGTCGATGGCGTTCTTGATGGCGGCGGGGACCGAGCGGTTGTGCTCGGGCGAGACGAACAGGATGCCTTGGGCATCGGCGATCTGCTGCTTGAGCTTGGCGGCGGGGCCGGGCAGGTTGTTCTCGTTGTCCTGGTTGTAGAGCGGCACGTCGCCCAGGCTGACGTATTCGAACTTGAAGTCCGCGGGCACCAGCTTTTCCAGCGCTCGGGCCAGCCGCAGGTTGAACGAGGCGGCGCGCAGGCTTCCGACGAAAACAGCGATCTTGTAGGTGCTCATGGGGCGCATGCTCCAAGCGGTGTAAGGGAACGATCAGTGTAGACCTGTCCGCACGCGGGCTCAATGCGGATCGCGCATATGGTTATTCAGCAAGATGACGCGCTGATGTCGGCGGCGTTTGCCGTCGCGCACCGCCGTGGTGCGCGGCGCGGCCGGCCTTCACCAAGCTGGACCCTTCCGGCGCCCTGCCGCGGATCGCGGACGGGACCCGCCCCCTCGGGCGCGCGCCGCGGCGCGGCTGGCACGCCGCTTGCTTGCGATATGGGGCATAACACGCTGCACGCTGCCCCAGGAGTTCCGCCATGTCCAGTTCCGCCGTTCCCGCCCCGGTCACCATGTTGGTGACCCGGCATATCGCGCCCGAGCGCTATAGCGATTTTCTCGCCTGGATGCGGCAGGGGGAGATCCTGGCGGCGGGCTTTCCCGGGTTCCTCGGGTCGGGCGTGCTGCAGCCGCCGGAAGGCGGCGACCAATACCAGATCGTGCTGCGCTTCGCGGACGAGGCCAGCCTGAGCCGCTGGGAAAACTCGCTGCCGCGCCGCATGTGGCTGGAACGCGGCACGGCGCTGGTGCGCGCCAGCCATGCCCGCCGCGCCAGCGGCACCGACGGCTGGTTCGCGCCCAAGCTCAGCGCGCCGCCCCGCTGGAAGCAGGCGGTGAGCATCTGGCTGGCCTACTTCCCGGTGCTGCTCGCTTTCTCGATCCTCGCGAGCGAGCACCTGAGCGCGCTGCCCGTGTTCTGGCGCGTGCTGGTCACCAGCGTGACCCTGACGCCCATCATGGTGTTCGTGTGCATCCCCGTGGTGTCGCGGGTGCTGCAGCGCTGGCTGCGCGGCGGCTGACCCCCGGGGAGCGGGGGCCGCCGCGCGTTACGCGGCCCGCGCGTGGCGCTTGGAATACAGGCGGTGCAGCGTGATTTCGCGCACGGCCGCCTGGCTGTCCAGGATGTGCGCGCGCAGCAGCCGCACGGCGCCCGCGGCGTCGCCGTCCAGCGCCGCGGCCAGGATCGCGCCGTGTTCTTCGTAGGTCTTGCCCACGCGGTCGGGCTGGGTGAAGTCCAGCCGCCGCACGATGCGGATGCGCTCCGTCGCGGCGCGGTGCACGCGCGATATCTCGGGGTTGCCCGCGGCGGCGACCAGGTCGATATGGAAGCGTTCGTCCAGGTCGGCCAGCCATTCGCAGTCGTTGGAGCGCTCGCCCGGGTCCACCAGCCAGGTGTCGGCCAGCCGCCGCAGCGCGCGCTGCGGATCGACGCCCTTGGCGGGCGCGCAGATCGCCTGCACCGCGGCCGCCTCCAGCACGCTGCGCAATTCGTAGAAGTGGTCCAGGGTATCGAAATCCAGTGGCTTGACCAGCCAGCCGTTGCGCTGCCGCACTTCCAGGTAGCCCTCGCGCTCCAGCCGGAACAGCGCTTCGCGCACCGGCGTGCGGCTGACCTGCAGGCGGTCAGCGATCTCGGTTTCGGTGAAGCGGTCGCCCGGCGCCAGGCGGAACTCCAGGATGTCTCGTTTCAGCGTGCCGTACACGGTGTCGGCCAGTGTGCGGGGGATGTCGATCGCGGCGAAAGCACTTTCCATGTCGGGCCTCGGCGTTGCGGTTCAGAGAGGAAGGGCGCGCGCCGCACCGGCCTGTTCCAGGACCAGGGCGGCGCGCAGGCAGTCGGCTTCGCGCCAGGGCGCGCCGATCAGCTGGACGCCCAGCGGCAGGTGGTCGTCCTGCCCCGTGCGCGGCCAGGTGGGGGCCGTGCATACGGGCAGGCCGATGCAGGAAATCGGTTGCGTCAGGATCCCCATGCTGGCCCGCGCCGGCAACTGCCGGCCGGCCAGCGTCAGCCAGTCGGTGCCGACGGGCGGGGCCGCGACCGGCGTGGCGGGCGCGATCAGCACGTCGTAGTCCTCGAACAGCGCCAGCGCCTCGCGATAGACGCGGTGGCGGATGCGCTGCGCGTGCTGCGTCCAGGCGGCGGGCACCAGGCTGCCGGCAACCAGCCGGTCGCGCGACAGGGGCTCGTAGTAGTCGTAATGCGTGACCAGCCGGCGGCGGTGCAGGGCGCCGCCTTCGGCCGCGGTAATGACGAAGGCGGCGGCGCGCGCCTGCTCGGCGCCTTTCAGTTCGACGACGCCGGCCGCGCCCAGCGCTTGCGCGGCGATCTCGACGGCGCGGCGGGCCTGGGGGCCGGCCCATTCCGAAAAATAGCCGTCCAGCACGGCGACGCGCAGGCGGGGCGCATCGCTCGCCAGCGCAGGCAGGACGGGCTCGGCGGGATGCTGGGCGCAGGCGACGTCCTCCGCGTCGGGGCCCTGCAGCGCGTCGTAGGCCGCCGCGAGATCGGCGGCGCTGGCGGCGAACGGCCCCAGGTGGTCGAGGCTGCCGACGAAAGGAAACGTGCCCGTCCGCGACAGCCGCCCGTAGGTGGGCTTCAGGCCGAACACGCCGCAAAGCGAGGCCGGCACGCGGATCGATCCGTTCGTGTCCGATCCCAGGGCCAGCGGCACCATTCCGCCGGCGACGGCGGCGGCGCTGCCGCCCGACGAGCCGCCCGCGATGCGCGAGGGATCGTGGGGATTGCGGCAGGGGCCGTAATGGGTGTTCTCGGTGGTGAAGCCGTAGGCGTGCTCGTCCATGTTCAAGGCGCCGACGAGCACCGCGCCGGCCGCGCGCATGCGCTCGACCAGGCTGGCGTCGCGCCGCGCCGGCGGATTGGAGGCGTTGACCCGGCCGCCGGCCAGCGTCACTTCGTCGGCGATGTCGAACAGGTTCTTCACGGCATACGGGACGCCCGCGAGCGGGGGCAGCGCTTCGCCGCGCGCGCGGCGCGCGTCGATGGCCGCCGCTTCCTGCCGCGCCCGGCCTTCGGTGAGCGCGGTGAAGCAGTTGTAGCGGGGATCGCGCTCGCGCACGCGGGCCAGGGTGGCGTCCAGCACCGCCATGGCGCTGCGCTGCCCGCTGCGGACCTGGTGCGCGATGTCCTGCGCGGGGCCGCTCACGGGCGGAACACCGAGGCGGACTCCAGCTCCGTGGACAGGGGCTCGTCCACGAAGCTTGCGGCGATGTCGTGGATGCGCGAGAACTGCTGCACGATCTCGGCCGTGGCGGGTTCGCGCAAGGCATAGCCCGCGAGCGCCAGCGCGCTGCGCACGTATTGGTCGATGGTTTCCTGGGTCATGGCGGCTCTCCGGCGGCGGGATGGGTTACTTGCGCACTTCGCGCTGGAAAATCTCCAGGCTCAGCTTTTTCATCTGCACGAAGCCGGGCTCGGACAGCGTTTCCACGGTGCGGGGGCGGGCGTCGCGATAGTCCAGGATCTCCGCGACCCGGGTGGGGCGCTTGGTCAGCAGCAGGACCTGGTCGGCGAGATAGACGGCTTCCTCCAGGTCGTGGGACACGAGCAGCATGGTGGTGCCGGTCTGCATGAAGACTTCCTGCAGCTTCTCGCGGATGAAGAGCGTCATCTCGAAGTCCAGCGCGGAAAACGGCTCGTCCAGGAACAGCACCTCCGGCCCCGGCGCGAGGGCGCGCATGATGGAGGCGGTCTGCTGCTGCCCGCCGGACAGCTCGTAGGGATAGCGCTTCAGGTCGAACTTCACGTCGAACGACGCCACCAGTTCTTCCACGCGGGCATCCACGTCGGCCTTGCCGCGGCCTTCAAGGCGCAGCGGATAGGCGATGTTGTCGATGGTGCGCAGCCACGGGAACATGGCTTCGCGGTAGTTCTGGAAGACGTAGCCGATCTTGGTCTGCGCGAGCGACTTCCCGTCGAACAGGATTTCGCCCGCATCCACCGGGATCAGGCCGGCGATCATGTTGATCAGCGTGGACTTGCCGCAGCCGTTGGGGCCGAAGACGGACACGATCTTGCCCTTCGGGATGTCCAGGTTGAAGTTCTCGTAGAGCGGCCAGCCGGCGAAGTACTTGGTCAGCCCGCGGATCGTGATGTGGGTGCCCAGCGGGCCGGGCGTGAACGGGGCGCCGGCGGGGCCGGGGGCGATGACGGGATTGATGACGGTGGACATTTATCGGCCGCTCCAGTGGACGACGCGCTTTTCCAGCACGAGAAAGAGGATGTTCAGCACATAGCCGAGCGCGCCGGCCGCCAGGATCGAGGCGTACATCTCGCGCACGTTCAGCACCTGCTGCGCGTTGATGATGCGATTGCCCAGGCCGCTGTCGGCGCCGATGAACATCTCCGCCACGATCACGATGACCAGCGCCATCGAGACGCCGCTGCGCAGGCCCACGAAGGTGGGTTGCAGGCTCTCCCAGATCAGGACGTCCTTGAAGATCCGCCAGCGCGACGCGCCCATCACGCGCGCCGCCATGACGCGCTGTTTGCGGGCATTGATCACGCCGTAGGCGCTGTTGAACAGGATCACCAGCACCGCCGCGAAGGCGGCGATGGCGATCTTGTTCATGTCGGTCACCCCGAAGATCATCAGGAACAGCGGGATCAGCGCGGACGAGGGCGTGGAACGGAAGAAGTCCACCAGGAATTCCACGCTGCGGTAGGCCTTCTCGCTGCTGCCCAGCAGCACGCCCAGCGGCACGCCGATCACGCCGGCGATCAGGAAGGCCTGCAGCGTGCGGTTCAGGGAAGACAGGAAGTCGCCCAGCAGCGGACCGCCCGCCATGCCCTTGGCCAGGGCCGCGATGGCGGCGGCGGGCGTGGGCAGCAGGACGGGGCTGACCAGTTGCAGGCGCACCACCAGGTCCCAGACGACGAACAGGGCGAGCGGGCCGATCAGCGGCAGCAGGCGCGTGGCGTCGAAGCGGCGGGCGGGCCGTTTGGCCTCGGGAGCGGCGGCGGTCATTGCGGTGGCTCCCATGGCTCAGCCCTTGTAAAGCATGGTGGAGACGTCGACCTTCTGCGCGAACACGCCTTTCTCGGCGAAGAGGTCGAAGAATTTCTGGAAGTACTGGATGTCGTCGGGCGTGAACTCGTTGTAGAGCGTGTAGGCCGCGAGCGGCACGGCTTCGGTCATGGGGCCCTCGATCGCGGTGTAGCCCTTCATGTACGGGCGCGCCTCGTCGGGCTTGGTGCGGATCAGTTCGATGCCGCGCGCGTACGCGGCGATGAATTTCTTGCTTTCCTCGGGATGCTTCTTGAGGAAGGCGGTGGTCAGCGACGCCGATCCGCCGAACCACGGCGCCATCGGATCGCCCAGCACGTACTTGGCGATGACGCCCGCTTCCAGCACGCGGGTCGTGCCGTTCAGGCGGCCGACCGTGCCCGTGGGCTCCAGCGTGTAGCAAGCGTCCAACTGGCCGGCGGCAACCGCGGCGACGTGCTGGCTGATCGCCAGCTCGACCACGGTTGCCCCGGTTGCGCCGGCGCGCTCCAGCACTGCTTTGGCCAGCGTGGCGTTCTGGATGCCGGGTCCAGATCCGACCTTTTTCCCCTTGAGGTCTGCGATGGATTGGATGGGACTGTCTTTCGCGACGATGAACTCGTCCAGCACGTTCCTGGCGTTGCTGGGGTTGGACGCGAAAATCTTGAACAGGCCGGGCGAGGCGATTTCGCCGATGGCCAGGTTGGCGGAGCCGGTGCCGTTGGCGCTGCCGTCCGCGCGGCCGGCGAGCATGGCTTCCATGACCTGCTGCGCGCCCGCGAACTTGAGCGGCTCGACGTTGAGACCGGCCTCCTTGAAATAGCCTTTTTCCAGCGCCGCGTAGAAGGGCAGGCCGGCCGCCACCGGCCAGAAGCCGATGCGGATGGCCGGGCCCGTCTGCGCCCTCGCGATCGCGGGCGCCGCCAGGGTTGCCGCGCCCAGCGCGGCGCCCTGGATCAGCCGGCGGCGGGTGGCATTGAAGGCGTAGGGCGCGTTGCGGTGGATCATGTGGGGCTCCTGGTCTGCGAGGGAAATGGCGCTTGTGGACAAGCTTGCATACCAGGGATCAAGCAATAGTCGTGCCAACTCGCCGCCATCGGCCCGGCGCCCGGGGCGGGCCGATGACGGCCTCGGTCCGGTGCCGCGCGTGAACCACTTTGGTGCATGGCGCACCACTGAAGGGGACGTAATCCGCCGGATCCCGTGGCGGGCCCGATGGCGGTAGCATGTGGGCGGGATCGGAGCCTGTCGCTCCGAGGTTCCCGTTATTGCGCGACGCCTTGCGGCGTCGTACCGAGATGAACACGCGCTTTGTAGAAGCTTTTCTGTGGTCGGCGCGCCTGGGCAGTTTCCGGGCGGCCAGCGACCGCCTGTACATCACCCAGGCCGCCGTGGCCAACCGCGTCGCCTCGCTGGAAGAGGACATCGGCGCCCGCCTGTTCGAGCGCGACGCCAAGGAGCTCCGGCTGACCGCGATCGGCACCCGGCTGCTCGACTACGGCGAGCGCCTGCTGGAGATCCGCCAGCAGATCCTCTCGCTGGGCAAGCGGGGCGACGAAGTGTTCGGCCTGGTCCGCATCGGCGCGATCGAGACCGTGGTGCATACCTGGCTGATCGGCTTCCTGACCAACCTGCGGTCCACCTATCCGGGCATCGAGGTGCAGCTCACTTCCGAGACCACGCGCGCCCTGCACCGGGGGCTGCGCGAGGGCACGCTGGACATCGCGCTGCAGACCGACCTGCTGAACGATTCGGGCATCATCAGCACCGCCTGCCTGCCGATGGAGATGGGCTGGGTGGGGCCGGCGGGCGACGAGGACGCCCTGACCGTGCAGCAGCTGCTGGCCGAGCCGGTATTGACCATGAGCCCCGGCTCGCAACCCCATGAGGCGCTCAAGGCGCTGTATCGCGAAGCCGGCCTGCCGCAGGGCAAGGTGCACTGCGTCAGCTCGATCTCCGCGTTGGCGAGGCTGGTGCGCAGCGGCTTCGGCCGGGCGCTGGTGCCCCTGCCGCCCATCTACGAATACGTCGCCCGCGGCGAGGTGCAGATCATCCGCAGCGACCTGCCCGTCCCGCCCCAGCTGCTGGTGGTGAGCTACCTGGAAGGCGCGGGATCCGAGGCCATCCGCCTGGTGGCCGAACTGGCCTGCCGGGCCTCGGATCAGTTCACGTCGTCCGTGTCTGCCCCACGGATGGGTTCGGCGCAATAGTGTTATCCCTAGGGCGGCTTTCAGTAATTCTGTTGCCGCGTAGAAAAATTACTCGTTTGTCCGCGAGCCGCGTGCCGGCTGAAGATGGGGCCTTCCGAAACCGAAGGAACCACCCGTTTTCCGCCCATGAGCACGCATACCGACTCCTCCCTCCCGCCCAACGGCCTGCTGTTCGTCGCTTCTGACGTCGACGCCGCCGACGAGGCCGACTTCAACCGCTGGTACGACCGCGAGCACGTGGAAGAGCGCGTGCGCATCCCGGGTTTCCTGTCGGGCGCCCGTTACCTGTCCCGCGAAGGCGGCCGCAAGTACCTGGGCCTGTACCGCACGCAATCGCTGGCGGCCTTCGCCACGCCGGACTACCGCAAGGCCTTCGAGCAGCAGACGCCGTGGTCCGTGGCCAACCTGGGCCGCATGCGCGACCCGATCCGCCGGGTGTGCGCGGTGCAGGCCGTGACCGGCTTCGGCACCGGCAGCCACCTGGTCGTGCTTGCGCTGCCGAACGTCGAAGCGGGCGAGGCCGCGATCGCCCGGGCGATCCGGGTGGGCGCGGGGCTCGCGGAATCGGACGGCTTCGTTCAGTCCTATTTGCTCGTGCCCGATACCGCGCTCAGCACGCCGCTGCCCCGCGAATCCACCGAGAACCGGCAACTGGTGCCCATGTTCGTGGTCGAGGCCAGCACCGCGCCGGCCGCGCAGGCGCTGCGCGCCCGGGCCGCCTCCGCGTTCGCGGCCGACCCGTCCGGCGCCTGGCTGCTCGACCTGGGCTGGAAACTGACCGCGGCGGACCTGCGCTGAGCGCGTCGTCCCGGCATCACATTCATCCAAGAAGGGGAAATCCATGGCTGAAGAAACCTTGTACGACGCCGCGGCCGTCAAGACCGCGGCCGCGCCCGACAAGATGCGGCGCCTGGCCTTGGCCAGCTCGGTCGGCACCACGCTGGAGTGGTACGACTTCACGATCTACAACCTGATGGCGGCATTGGTCTTCAATGCCATCTTCTTCCCGTCCTTCGATCCGCTGACGGGCACCATCCTGGCGTTTTCCACCTATGCGGTGGGATACGTTTCGCGTCCGCTGGGCGGCTTCGTCTTCGGCCACCTGGGCGACCGCCTGGGGCGCAAGTTCGTGCTGGTCGCGACCCTGGTCATCATGGGCATATCCACCGGGCTGATGGGCCTGCTGCCCACCTACGCCTCGTGGGGCGTTTGGGCGCCCGTGGCGCTGGTGGCGCTGCGCTTCATCCAGGGCGTGGCGCTGGGCGGCGAGTGGGCGGGCGCGGTGCTGCTGTCGATGGAGCACGGGCGTCCCGACCAGCGCGGCCGCAATGCCTCGTTCACGCAGGTCGGCCCGTCCTGCGGCACGCTGATAGGCACCGGCTTCATCGCGGCCGTGACCGCCTTCCTCAGCCCCGAGGATTTCCAGGCCTGGGGCTGGCGCATTCCCTTCGTGTCCAGCGTGGCGCTGGTGATGTTCGGCCTGTGGCTGCGCCGCGGCGTCGAGGAAACGCCGGTGTTCCGGGAAATGGAAGAGAAGCGCGAAACCGCCAGCACGCCGATCAAGGAAGTGCTGGGCCAGCACTGGCGCCAGTTGCTGGTCGCGGGCGGCTCGCGCATCGGCTCCGATGTGCTCTACGCGCTGGTCGTCGTGTTCACGCTGACCTACGTGACGACGGTGCTGCACCTGTCGCGTCCCATGGCCTTGACCGCCACCATGCTGGGCGCGGCCCTGAATGCGATCGCCGTGCCGATCTGCGGCCACCTGTCCGACCGGATCGGCCGGCGCCCGGTGTACCTGGCCGGCGCGGTGCTGGGCATGATCTGGGCCTTCGTGTTCTTCGTGCTCATGGATACCGCCCATCCCGTGGCCATCTGCGCGGCAGTGGTGGTGGGTTTGCTGATCCACGCGCTGATGTATGGCCCGCAGGCAGCCTTCATCACCGAGCAGTTTCCCGGCCGCGTGCGCTATGCCGGCTCGTCGCTGGCCTACACGCTGGCCGGCATCGTGGGCGGCGGCTTCGCGCCGCTGATCATCGCCAGCCTGTTCAAGTCCTGGAATTCGACCTTCGCGATTTCCCTGTACGTGGCCGCCGCGCTGGTGCTGACCGCCGTGGCCGTGCTGGCCGCGAAGGAAACGGCCAAGTCGCCGCTGCAACGCTGACGGCGCCAGCCGGATCCGCCGCCGCCCGGGCCCGCGCCCCGGCGGCGGCGCGCCGTTTCAGGCGATATTGCGGTTGCCCAGCGGCTCGCCGGCCAGCCAGCGGTTGAAGTTGTCGACGAACAGGCCGCGCACGCGCGCGGCGTTGCCGTCGGAGAAGCCCGCGCTGTGCGGAGTGACGATCACGTTGGGCAGGTCCCACAGCGCGGAGCCGGGCGGCAGCGGCTCTTCCTGGAACACGTCCAGGAAGGCGCCGGCGAGACGCCCGGCGCGCAGCGACTCGATCAGCGCGGCCTCGTCGATCACGTGGCCGCGGGCCACGTTGACCACCATCGCATGCGCGGGCAGCGCGGCGAGCGCGTCGCGGTCGACCAGGTTGCGGGTGGCGGACGTGAGCGGGCAGGCCAGCACCAGCCAATCGGCCTGGGGCAGCAGGCCGGCCAGGCCGTCGTAGTCCACGCTGCGGAGCGCCAGCGGCACCGGCGCGCCGCTATGGCGCGCGACCGACACCGCCAGGCCCAGCGCGTCCAGCAGCGCGCCGATGCGCTGGCCGATGCCGCCCCAGCCCACCACCACCGCATGCTGGCCCGCCAGGTCCCGCGGCATGCGCTCGTCCAGCAGCGGCCGCCAGGCGCGGGCGCGCTGGTCCGCGGCCAGCGTCGGCAGACGGCGCGCCAGGGCCAGCACGCCCGCGATGGCGGTCTGGGCCACCACGGGATCGGTGGCGCCCTGCGAAGTCGTGACCGCCACGCCGCGCGCATGCAGGCTCTGGTAGATCTCGCGGTCGGCGCCGGCGGAGTGCACGTGCACCCAGCGCAGCGCCGGCGCATGCCGCATGGCCTCGTAGTACAGCGCCGTCGCGGCGTGGATGTCGAACTTGGTCGAGCGGCCGGTGATGTCGCGCGAGACGAAGGCCGTTTCGGCGGGCGTGGCCTCGCCCGCGACGGGGTGGACCAGCGCGTAGCGCCCCGCGGCGGGCGTGCCGTCCAGGGCCCGCCGCAGGGACGGCGCCTCGGCCGGGGAACAGAGGATGCGGATGGGCGGGCGTGGCGTCATGGCGGGGCGCGTTCAATTGGCCTGCGGCGCGAACTTCTTCACCAGCACGGCCCACTTGTCGTGTTCCTGCCTGATGAAGGCGGAGAACTGCCCCGCGCTGCCGCCCACCGGCTCGGCGCCTTCGCGCAGCATCTGCTCGTTGAGCGCCGGCAGGGCCGCGTTGACCTCGCGGTTGACGACGTCCACCACCTGCTGGGGCGTGCCCTTGGGCGCGAAGAACCCGAACCACGAGCCGGCATCGAAGCCGGGATAGCCCGATTCGGCGATGGTGGGCAGCTCGGGCAGCGTCGCGGACCGTTGCGAGGTGCTGACGGCCAGCGCGCGCAGCTTGCCGGAACGGATGTGCCCGATCACCGACGGTATCGTGGCGAACATGAAGTCGATGCGGCCGGCCAGCAGGTCGTTGACGGCGTCCGCGCCCTTGTAGGGCACGTGCGTGGCATTGACGCCCAGTTCGTCCATCAGCATGTAGCTCGACAGGTGCGAGGACGTGCCGACGCCGGTGGAGCTGTAGTTGAGGTGGCGGGCCGTCTTGACGTATTTCAGGAAGCCCTGGATGTCCTTGGCCGGCGAGGCGGGCGGCACCACCAGCACGTTGGGCACCGTGGCGATCTGCACCATGGGGACCAGGTCGGTCAGGGGGCTGTAGGGTAGCTTGTTCAGCGACGGATTGACGGCGATGGGGCCCACGGAGTTGACGATCAGCGTATGGCCGTCGGCCGCCGCCCGCACCACGTATTCGGTGCCGATGTTGCCGCCCGCGCCGGGTTTGTTCTCGACGACGAAAGGCTGGCCCAGCTTCTGGGTCAGGGTGTTGGTCACGCTGCGGGTGAGGGTGTCGGTGGTGCCGCCGGGCGAGAACGCCACGATGACCTTCACCGGCCGGTCGGGATAGTCCGCGGCCGTGGCCGGCGGCGCCGCACAGGCGCCGGCCAGCGCCGCGGAAGCGAGCAGGGCTCGGGCAGTGTTCATGATGTCTCCTCGCGTGGATATCGTCGCTGTGTCGATGGCGCCGTGCCGCCACGCCGGCCGTCGCCTTGGGGGAAACGTCGGGGTCAGTCGCGATAGCCCGGGTCCAGCCGGTCGAGCTTGCGCAGCAGGGCGGGCCACTCCATCACGCCGTAGGGGCGCCGCGTGGCGGGCTGGTAGTTGTTCCAGGTGTCGTGCAGCACGGGCGCGGCCACGGCCTGCAGCGGCGCGCCCGTGGCCATGGCCGCCAACTGGGACCGGCAGGCCAGTTCGAGCCGGTGCATCCAGTTGAAGGCCTCGCCGACCGTGCGGCCCACGGTCAGCGCGCCGTGGTTGCGCAGGATGAGCGCCTCGCCCTGGCCCAGGTCGCGCAGCAGCGAGGCCTGCTCGTCGGTGCCCAGGACCACGCCCTGGTAGTCGTGGTAGCCGATCTTCAGGAAGCGCATGGCGGTCTGGGTCAGGGGCAGCAGCCCGCACTCCAGCGACGAGACGGCCATCGACGCCCAGCTGTGGGTGTGGATCACGCAGTCCACGTCGTGCCGGTGGGCGTGCACCGCGCTGTGGATCACGTAGCCGGCCTTGTTGATCCCGTAGTCCAGGTCGCCGTAATCGGGCCGGGCGAGGATCGTGCCGTCCACGTCGACCTTGATGAGGCTGGACGCGGTGATCTCCTCGTACATCATGCCGTAGGGGTTGATCAGGAAGGCGTCGTTCTCGCCGGGGACGCGCGCCGAGATGTGGTTGGCCATCATGTCGGCCATGCCGTAGAGCTCGACCAGGCGGTAACAGGCCGCCAGGTCGACGCGGGCTTGCCATTCCGCGTCGGAGCATTGCGGGCGCATGGAGGATATGCGGAGGCGTCCCCGGGCTTGGGTGTCAGTCGTCATCGGAATTCGTGAAGATCCATTGCCGCCGCACCATGCCACGGCATCCATGGCTGGCAATTTATCTGCGGGAAGTGGCAGGGCCTAGCCATGCCTCCCGCATGGGGGCATCACGAATCGAGAAGGGTTGCGCCGGGCCAGCCGCCATGCCGGACCAGCGCGCGCATCACGTCCAGCAGCACCACCCGGGCGGCCAGCGCCGCCGGCGACAGTTCTTCGTCGTTGATGCAATAGACCAGGTTGCGGCGGAACAGGAAGGGATCGTCGATGGGGTGCATGCTGAGCAGGCCCGACTCCACCCGGGCCACGGCCGCGCCGGGCTGGATGGTGGCCAGCGCATTGGCCTGCACCAGGTCCATCAGCGTGGTCAGCCCGTCGACCTCGACGCCGATCCAGGGTTCCACGCCGGCGCGCTCGAACGCGGCTTCGACCCAGGCCCGCAGGCCGTGGGCCTTGCTGGTCACCGCCTGCGGCAGCGCGCCCAGTTGCGCCATGGAGATGGGCTCGCCGTCGGCCAGCGGCACCATGCCGCGGCGCGCCAGCAGGAACAGCCGCTCGTCCAGCACCGGGATGGCGCTTCGGCCCTGGCTGCTGTCGTTCTGGAACAGCACGGCCAGATCGAGCCGGCGCCCGTTGAGCAGTTCGCCCAGGTTGCCGGACAGGCCTTCGACCAGGTGCAGGCGCACGTTGGGATAGCGTTCGGACATGGCCGTGTAGAACGGCCGCGCCAGCACGGAGGCGGTGGTGGGCGCGAATCCCACGCTCACCATGCCGGACAGGCGCGCCTCGCGCGCCGCGGCCACCGCGTGTTCCGCGTGCCGCAGCGTGAGTTGCGCCTGCCGCAGGAAGGCCGTGCCCGCCGGCGTGGGCACGACGCCGGTATGCGTGCGCACCAGCAGCCGCGTGGCCAGCTCGCTTTCGAGGCGGCTGATCTGCTGGCTCAGCGCCGAGGCGACCACGCCCAGTTCGCGCGCGGCCCGGCCGATGCTGCCCAGTTCTGCGACGCGGACGAAGTAGCGGAGTTGGCGGAGTTCCATGGCGGGGGGGGCGGGATCGGAGAGGGGAATAGTAGTCGCTGGCGTAGCGCTCGGGCCGCCCGGCCGCCTCGGGGTAAGCCCGTCTGAACATTCAAAAAAATGTCAGGTATCTGACTTAATTCTGAACACCAAACGAAAATTGTTTACACTCTCATCCTCAAAATTCGAGGATGAGCGGACCGCCGCGGGGGCGGGTGTCGTTCCAGTTACGGGAGAAAGTCGATGCGCAAATTGCTGTTGGGAGCGGTCCTGGCCGCCGCGGTGTTCGGAGGGACGGCCCACGCCGCCGTCGAGCCCAAGGCCGTGGTCGCCACGTATTCGGACCTGGCGCTCGCCGGTTACGAAGATTCGCTGGCTTCCGCCAAGACGCTGCGCGCTGCCATCGACGCGCTGATCGCCAAGCCTGGCGCCGACACGCTGAAGGCCGCGCGCGAGGCCTGGCTGGCCGCGCGCGTGCCCTACCAGCAGACCGAGGCCTATCGCTTCGGCAACCCCATCGTCGACGACTGGGAAGGCCGCGTGAACGCCTGGCCGCTGGACGAAGGCCTGATCGACTACGTGGATGCCTCCTACGGCACCGAGAACGACGAGAACGCCTACTACGCGGTCAACGTCATCGCAAATTCCAAGATTTCGGTGGGCGGCAAGACGGTCGACGTCAGCAAGATTACGCCGCAGCTGCTGTCCGAGGTGCTGCATGAGGCCGACGGCAACGAAGCCAACGTGGCCACCGGCTACCACGCCATCGAATTCCTGCTGTGGGGCCAGGACCTGAACGGCACCGGCGCCGCGCCGGCCGACCGCAAGGGCACGCCGCAGGAGCGTCACTCGGGCAACCGTCCGCACACCGATTTCGATCCCAAGCAATGCACCGGCGGCCATTGCGAGCGCCGCGTCGAATTCCTGAAGGCCGTGACCGACCTGCTGGTGAACGACCTGGAAGAGATGGTCGGCAACTGGAAGAAGGACGGCGCCGCGCGCAAGGCCGTCGAGGAAGATCCCAAGGCGGGCCTGATCGCCATGCTGACGGGCCTGGGCAGCCTGTCCTACGGCGAGCTGGCCGGCGAACGCATGAAGCTGGGCCTGATGCTGCACGATCCCGAGGAAGAGCACGACTGCTTCTCGGACAACACGCACAATTCGCACTACTACGACCAGATCGGCATCCGCAACGTGTACCTGGGTTCGTATACCCGCATCGACGGCAAGACGGTCTCGGGCGCCAGCCTCTCCGAACTGGTGAAGGCCAAGGACGCCAAGCTCGACGCCGAAGTGCGCGCCAAGCTGGACGCCACCGTCGCCGCCATGCAGGCCATGAAGACGCGCGCCGAAACGGTGGAAACCTATGACCAGATGATCGCGGACGGCAACAAGGAAGGCAACGCCGTGGTGCAGGCCGCCATCGATCGCCTGGTCGACCAGACGCGCAGCCTGGAGCGCGTGATCGCGCTGCTGGAACTGGGCAAGGTCGCCATCGAAGGTTCCGACAGCCTGGACAAACCCGACGCCGTATTCAAGTGAAATTCGCATTAGCCGCCGTACTGGCGGCGTCGGCCCACGCCGTCGCCGCCGCAGCACCCGTCGCGCCCGCCGGGCGCGACGACCTGACGCCCGAAGACCAGAAGCGCGTAACCGCCATCACCGCGCCCGCGCGCGATTTCTCGAAGGCCGAAACCTTCGAGACCATGCAGGCCGGGGCGGCCACCACCAACAAGCTCATCAACGCCGACATCTTTTCGCAGCCGTCGGCCAACATGAGCTTCGAGGGGCGCCAGGAGTTCCAGGTCGGCAACGGCCTGTTCCGCAAGGACTGGGTCTCGGCGCCCGCGTCCACGCAGGCCTCCGACGGGCTCGGGCCGCTGTTCAACGCGCGCTCCTGCCAGGCCTGTCATACCAAGGACGGACGCGGCACCGTGCCCGGGTTCGATCCGCTGGAACGCACCGACGCCGTGGCGCTGCTGCTGCGCCTGGCCGTGCCGCAAGGGCCGGACCGCGGCCATCCCAAGCTTGCCGCCGGCGAAATCGCCTCCCTGCCCGAGCCGGTCTACGGCGTGCAGCTGCAGAACTTCGCGGTGGCCGGGCTGCCCGCCGAAGGGCGCATGGAGATCGAGTACGAGCCGGTCTCGGTGGCGCTGAACGGGGGAGAGACCGCGACCCTGATGAAGCCGACGTACCGCATCGAGAACCTGGGCTACGGCCCCATGCGCGCCGACACGCAGATCTCGCCGCGGCTGGCGCCGCCGATGATCGGGCTGGGCCTGCTCGAATCCATCCATGAGGCCGACATTCTGGCCAACGTGGGCGCCGACAAGCGCGACGGCATCGTCGGCAAGGCCAACTGGGTCACCGACGTCCGCACCGGCGCCCGCGTGCTGGGCCGCTTCAACCTGAAGGCCGGGCAGCCCACGGTGGAGCAGCAGAGCGCCGCCGCGTTCTCGAACGATATGGGCCTGTCGACGCCGCTGTTCCCCAAGCACTCCGGCGATTGCACGGCCGCGCAGCAGCCGTGCCTGGACATGCCGCACGGCGCGCAGCCGCGTTTCGGCCCCGAGGAAGTGCCGGGCAAGCTGATGGACTTCGTCACCATCTATTCCACCAATCTTGCCGTGCCCCAGCGCCGCGACGCCGACGACGCCCGCGTGCTGGCAGGCAAGAAGCTGTTCTACGAAGCCAATTGCGTCGCCTGCCACGTGCCCAAGTACGTGACGAGCCGCAACGCCAAGCAGCCCGAGCACCGGTTCCAGCTGATCTGGCCCTACACCGACATGCTGGTGCACGACATGGGCGACGACCTCGCGGACGGCGTGTCCGACGGCGAGGCCAATGGCCGCGAATGGCGCACGCCGCCGTTGTGGGGCATCGGCCTGACCAAGACCGTGAACCCCAACGCCACCTGGCTGCACGACGGGCGCGCCCGCAGTTTGCTGGAGGCCGTGCTTTGGCATGGCGGCACCGCCAAGCCGGCGCGCGACCGCGTCGTGGCGATGACGCCCGAAGAGCGCGCCGACCTGATCCGTTTCCTGGAGTCGCTGTGATGGCAGCATTGCCCAAGCGCGTAATCAAGCTGGCCGCCGCAGTGGCCTTGACGGCGGCCGCGCCCTGGGCCGCGGGCGCCGGATTGCCGGCGGACCTCGGCGAGCGGCTGGCGCGCGATTACGCCCGCCCGGCCGTGGCGAAGATGGCGGAGGCCGCCTCGGCGCTGGACGGCGAGCTGCGCGGTTGGTGCGCCCAGCCGGCCGCGGCTGGAGCGGCCCGGGTCGGCGAGGCGTTCGAGACGCTGGCGCTGGCGTGGTCCGGCGTCGAGATCCTCCGCTTCGGCCCGCTGGTGCAGGCCAACCGCTACGAGCGCCTGGCCTTCTGGCCCGACACCCGCGGGGTGATGCCCAAGCAGGTGCAGGCCCTGATCGCCGCGCAGGACGACGCGCTGCTCGCGCCGGGCGCGCTGGCGGGCCGCAGCGTGGCGGTGCAGGGGCTGCCCGCGCTGGAATACGTGCTTTACGGCGAGCCGGCCCTGCTTGGGCAGAGCGGCGCGCCGGGCTTCGCCTATGCCTGCGGCTATGCCCGGGCCGTCGCCGCGAACGTCGCCGCGATCTCGCGCGACGTGGCCCGGGCCTGGAGCGCCGAGGGCGACTTCGGCCGCCAGTTCGCGCGCCCGCAGGCGGGCAACGACCTTTATCGCGATCCGCAGGAAGTGGCGGCCGAGGCCATGAAGGCCCTGTCCACCGGACTGCAGTTCGCGCGCGACGTGAAGATCGCGCCGGTGCTGGGCGATTCCGCCGCGGCGGCGCGCCCCAAGCGCGCGGCCTTCTGGCGAAGCAAGCTGTCCACGCGCCTGCTGGCCGCCAACGTCGACGGCCTGAAGGCGTTTTATCTGGCCGGCGCCTATCCCTTGCCGGCGGGCGACGCCTGGATGGATGCATCGATGCGCGGCGAGTTGGGCAGCATCGCGCAGACCTTGCGCGCGGTGCCGGTTCCGCTGGAAGAGGCCCTGGCGCAGGAAGAGGGGCGCCGGCTGCTGACGCTGGCCGCGCTCACGCTCAAGAACGCCAAGGCCATCGTCGACCAGGACCTGGCGCCCGCGCTGGGCGTCATGATCGGATTCAATGCGCTCGATGGCGATTGACCGGCGCCGCTTTCTCGCGCTGGCGGGCGCGCTGGGCCTGGCGCCCGGCGCCGCGCTGGCCGCCTTGCCCGAGGACGGCGGGGCGCTGTACCTGAGCGCCCGCAAGCGCGGCGGGCGCGACGAGGCGGTGTTGCTGGACGAGGCCGGACGCGACCGGCTGGTGCTGCCGATGCCCGCTCGCGGCCACAGCTTCGCCATCGATCCCGCCGCCCGGCGGGCCGTGGTGTTCGGACGCCAGCCGGGCTTCTTCGCCCTGGCGTTCTCGCTGGACGGCGAGGGCGAACCCCAGGCGTTGCCCCTGCATGAAGCGCGGCATTTCTTCGGCCACGGCGCCTACCTGGACGGCGGCAGCCTGCTGGCCGCCACCGAAAACGACTTCGAGGCCGGGCGCGGCGTCCTGGGGCTGTACGATGCGTCGGCCGGCGGCGGCTACCGCCGGATCGGCGAGTTCGACACCGGCGGCATCGGCCCGCACGAGGTCGTGCTGATGCCCGACGGCAAGACCCTGTGCGTGGCCAACGGCGGCATCCTGACGCACCCCGACTACGGCAAGCTGGAACTCAACCTGGACACGATGCGGCCGTCGCTGGCCTATATCGACGCGGCCAGCGGCGCGCTCCTGGAAAAGGAAGAGCTGGCGCCCGAACTGCATCGCCTCTCGATCCGCCACCTCGCGCTGGCCGCCGACGGCGCCGTCTGGTTCGGCTGCCAGTACATGGGGCCGGCCGCCGATCGCCCCGCGCTGGTGGGACGGCATCGGCGGGGCAGCCGGTTGGAGCTGTTCGAAGGGCCGGCCCAGGCGTTGCGCGAGATGCGCAACTACGTGGGCTCGGTCGCGGTGGACGCGGCCGGCGCGGTGGTCGCCACGTCGAGCCCGGTGGGCGGGCAGGTGATCTACTGGGACGCGGCCAGCGGCCGCTGCCTGGGCACGACGGCCCTGGCGGACGGCTGCGGCGTGGCGCCCGCCGCGGGCGAGGGCTTCCTGCTCAGCAGCGGCCTGGGCGCGATGCTGCGCGTGGATGCCGCGGGCGAACCGCGGCGGGCGGTCCTGGCGCCGTCGCGCGAGCTGTCCTGGGACAACCATTTCCGCAGGGCCGCGGCGGGGGCCTGACCGCCTTCTTACAAACCATGACATAACAGGGCCGCGACGCAGCCCTTTGCGCAATGCGCATCTGATACAGTTTTGGTCGTTTTTTTCGCCCCATCAGGGGGCGGCGCGAGGGGCCCTGGCCGCCGGGCCGTCCCAGGTCGGAAGCGCCCTCCGGTGGGGCGCGACGCGGGGCAACACAGGAGAATCCATGGAAGAAGCCTTGAAAGAATTCAATACCTGGGCGCCCAAGCTCGTGGACCTGGGGACCAACCTGCTGGTCGCCCTGTTGATCCTCGTCATCGGCTGGTGGGTATCTTCCCTGCTCGGGAGCTGGGTGCGCCGGGCCGCGACGCGGTCCAGCAAGATCGATCCCACCATCATTCCCATGTTCTACAGCACCGTGGTCTGGACGGTGCGCATCTTTACCGTGATCGCGGTGCTGGCGCGCTTCGGCGTGCAGACGGCCAGCCTGATCGCCGTGCTGGGCGCCGCCGGCCTGGCCGTGGGCCTGGCGCTGCAAGGCACGCTGCAGAACATCGCGGCGGGCATCATGCTGCTGATCCTGCGTCCGATCCGCGCGGGCGAGTACGTGGCCCTGAGCTCGGGCGCGGACGGCACGGTGGAAGAGGTCGGCCTGTTCCTGACGCGCTTGGTGCAGGTCGACGGCATCCACCTGACCCTGCCCAACAGCACCGTGTGGAACGCCACCATCACCAACTACAGCCGCAACAAGACGCGCCGCCTGGATATCCCGGTGCCGGTGCGCTACGGCGACGACCTGGAAGTGGTGCTGGCCAAGCTGAAGGCGCTGGTGGACGCCCGCCCGGAAGCGTTGAAGGATCCGGAACCCCAGGTGAAGGTCTTCGACTACAAGGAAAACGGCGTCATCGTGAACGTGCGCGTCTGGGCCGAGGCGAGCAAGTACTGGGACCTGCGCTGGGGCCTGTACCAGCAGATCCGCAGCGAACTGGAGCACGCCGGCTTCCAGCCGCCGATCCCGCTGCGCGAGATCCAGAATCCGAAATCCGGAGCGGCCGCCTAGCGCGGACCGCGCTTTCAGCAGGAACGGAAACGGGCGCCTCGGGCGCCCGTTTTACATTGCGGCGGCCGACGCGGCCGGAGGTCAGGCCTGCACGGCCAGCCGCGCCAGTTCGGCCTTGATCCAGCCCGCGATTTCACGCTGGCGCTGCGCCGGCATGCGGTCGATGATGGCGGTGACGCTGACGGCCAGCAGCGGCGCGCCCTGGGCGTCCAGCAGCGCGCAGCCCACGCCCAGCGCGCCGCGCACCGCGTGGTTGCCGACCACGGAATAGCCGCGGGCGCGGGTGTTGTCGATCAGCCGGTACATTTCCTGCGGCGTCATGCCGCCGTATTCGTCCAGCCGGCCGGAGTTGCGCTCGACGATGCCGCGCGCCATGTCGTCGGGCAGCGCGGCCAGCAGGGCCATGCCGCCCGAGCCCACGCCCAGCGGCTGCCGCTTGCCGGCGTAGGTGGCCAGGATCTGCACGGGGTAGCTGCCGATCTCGCGATGCAGGCTGATCGAATCGTCGTCGTCGCGCACCACCAGGAACACCGCGTCGCCGGTGCGGTCGGCCAGGCGTCGCAGCACGGGCAGCAACTGGCGCACGCGCGGATCGCGCGACCGGGTGTCCGGGTCCACGGCCAGCTGGGCGCGGTATTTCTTGGTGCCGGCCACGGGCAGCACCAGGCCGGCGTCCAGCAGGGCGGCCAGCAGGCGGTAGATGGTGGGGCGCTGTATGCCCGTCAGGCGCGCGATATCGGTCACGCTGAGGCCATCGGGACCCTGGTCCCGCAGGGCGGCGAGGACGGCCAGCCCGCGCCGCAATGTGCGTGGGCCGGCGGCCGCGGCATCGCTGTCTTGCATGTAAATCTCTGAAAACTTGGGGTTATTCCGGAACGGTCAAGGGAAAACCATTGTCCGCACCGTGGACTCTACCTTGATGTTGCGCCCATGTATAGCCGAGAATGCATCATCCAATAATTCGAATCGTCCATTTCATGGACAGTACCCGCACGGAGACACTATGACTACAGGTCACAAGCCTGGACTGCGGCGTTTCGCCGCCACCCTTCTGGCTACCGCCGCAAGCGCATTCGCAATGGGCTCCGCCCACGCCGCCTATCCGGACAAGCCGGTGCGCATTGTGGTCGGCTTTTCCGCCGGCGGCACCACCGACGTGATCGCCCGCATCATGGCCAAGGAACTGACCGAAAGCCTCGGCCAGTCGTTCGTGGTCGAGAACAAGCCGGGCGCCGGCAGCAACATCGCCACCGACCAGGTGAAGCGCGCCGATCCCGACGGCTACACGCTGCTGTTCGTGGCCGTGACCAGCGCCATCAACCAGACGCTGTACAAGAACGTCAATTTCGACCTGACCAAGGATTTCACGCCGGTGGCGCTGGGCGCCAAGGTGCCGAACATCCTGGTGGTGAACCCGCAGGTTCCCGTGAAGTCGGTCCAGGAACTGGTCGACTACGCGAAGAAGAACCCCGGCAAGCTGGCGTTCGCCTCGTCGGGCAGCGGCACCTCCATTCATATGGCGGGCGAGCTGTTCAAGATGCAGACGGGCATCGATGTGCTGCACGTGCCCTATAAGGGCAGCGCCCCGGCCGTCACCGACCTGATCGGCGGACAGGTCCAGTTCATGTTCGACAACATGCCTTCGTCCTGGCCGCACGTGCAATCGGGCAAGCTGCGCGCCCTGGCCGTGACGACCACGGACCGCTCCAAGAGCGCGCCGGATCTGCCCACGATGAAGGAATCGGGCTTTGCCAACTTCGATGTGTCGTCGTGGTTCGGCCTGATCGCCCCCGCCGGCACCCCGCCCGACGTCGTGAACAAGCTGAACGCAGCCATGGTCAAGGCGCTGGACAAGCCCGAAGTGCAGAAAAGCTTCGAGAGCCTGGGCGCGGTGGGCGTGAAGACCACGCCGGCCGAATTCGGCCAGTTCATCAAGTCGGAAGTGGAAGGCTGGGCCCCGGTGGTCAAGGCCTCCGGCGCCAAGGTGGATTGATCTTCGCGTTCCCGGGCGGCATGCCGCCCGGCGACCGATGCACGGGGACGGGCCATTGCCCGTCCCTTTTTTTGCGCGGCGGATGCCGCGGCGCCTTACTTTTTCTTCAGCATGGCGGTGCACACGCCGCGCATCATGTCCACTTCGTCGCGGGTCAGGCTCAGACGGGAGTACAGGTGGCGCATGCGCGGCATGAGCTTCTTGGGATGCGCCGGGTCCAGGAACTGGACGCCGATGAGCGCTTCTTCCCAGTGCGCCAGGAAGGCCTGCACCGCCGCGCTGGAGGCGGGCTCGGCGCCGGGCGCCGGCTCCTGCGCGGTGGAGGCGGGCAGCAGCGCGGCTCCCTGGGCCACCAGCAGCGCGTAGCGCAGTTCCCAGGCCGCCAGCTGCAGCGCCTGGGCCACGTTCAGCGAGCTGTACTCGGGATTGGCGGGAATGTGGCAGATGCGGTGGCACAGGGCGATCTGGGCGTTGGTCAGGCCGGCCCGCTCGGTGCCCAGCACGACCGCGGCGATGCCTTCGGCCGTGTCCGCCAGGTGGTCGCGGGCCAGTTCGGCGGCCTGCCGGATGTCGCAGGGCGGGGGGCCCAGGTCGCGCACCCGGGCGGTGAGCGCGAAAGCCAGCGTCACCGGCTCCAGCGCTTCTTCGAGGGTGCCGTAGACCTGGGCGCCTTCCAGCACGTCTGCCGCGCCGCTGGCGAGCGCCACGGCCTCGGGCTGGCTGGTTACATCCGGAAACTTTGGGTCCACCAGCACCAGTTCGGAAAAGCCCATCGTCTTGATCGCGCGGGCCGCCGAACCCACGTTTCCGGGGTGGCTGGGGTTCACCATAATGAAGCGAACGCGTGAAAATGCTTGAGTCATTTAAAATGGCACGTTTGGCTTAGTGCCTTCCTGGTTTTTTGGGTCGATTTCCCCGGTTGGGGCAAGGGCGGCCCCGGGGCGCGGCAAGCGGCCTACCATCAAGCCAACTCATCGCATTCGTACGGAATTTTATGCACCCGATGCTCAACATCGCCATCAAGGCGGCCCGGCGTGCCGGCACCATTATCAACCGTGCCAGCATGGATTTGGAACGACTCAGCGTGGCTCGCAAGGGGCCGCGGGATTATGTCACGGAAGTCGATCGCGCCGCCGAGGAGTCGATCGTCGAGACGCTGCGCGCCGCGTACCCGGACCACGCCGTCCTGGGCGAGGAATTCGGCCTGCAGGGCCCCGACCAGGCCGAATTCCAGTGGATCATCGATCCCCTGGACGGCACCACGAACTTCATCCACGGCCTGCCCAACTACGCCGTGTCCATCGCGCTGACGCAGCGCGGCCAGGTCACGCAGGCGGTCATCTACGATCCGTCGCGCAATGAACTGTTCACGGCCAGCCGCGGCAGCGGCACGTTCCTGAACGACCGCCGCGTGCGCGTGTCGGGCCGCACCCGCTACCACGAAGCGCTGCTGGGCGCGCACTGGCCGAACGCCGGCGACCTGGAACAGGGCTCCGCGCGCTTTCGCCAGATGGCCGAAGGCAGCACCGGCGTGCGCCGGCTGGGCGCCACGGTGCTGGACCTGGCCTACGTGGCCTGCGGCCGCCTGGACGGCTTCTGCGGCGTGGGGCTGAAGCCCTGGGACCTGGCCGCGGGCAGCCTGATGGTGCTGGAAGCCGGCGGCCTGGTTTCCGACTTCGACGGCGAGCAGGAATGGATGGATACCGGCAACGTGCTGGCCGCCAGCCCCAAGATCTTCACGCAGATGCTGTCCGCGCTGAATCCGCCGTCGGCGGCCTGAGGCCGGGCGCTTCCGCGCCGAAAGCAAAACGCCCCGACGGGGCGTTTTTTTTGTCGCAGGGCCGCCCCAAGACAAAAACGCCCCCTTAGGGGGCAGCAAGCAAGCGAAGCTTGCGCAGCGTGGGGGCCATTTTTTGGCCCGCGCGGGCCGGCGGCGCCTTGCCGGTCAGGACTCGGCGCCCTGCACGGCCAGCCCGCCGTCGGGCAGCGCGAACCAGGCGCGCAAGCCGTGTTCGCGGACGATGACGTCGGCGGCATCCAGCGGCATGTAGGAGAAGGCCGTGGACAGCGCGTCGGCCATGGTGGCGTTGGGCGCCATGACGGAGACGCTGCGGTACAGCGGCAGCGCCCGGCCGGTGCGCGGATCGAAAAGATGGGTGAACCGGCCTTCGGCGTCGATGGCCGTGCCATAGCCGCCGGAGGTGGCCAGGGCCTGGTTGCGCAGGCGCGCGGTGGCGAGCAGGGCGGCGGGGTTTTGCGGATCGGCCAGCCCGACCTGCCAGTCGGCCGGCGCGTCGCGGGTGTCCATGCCCTGTATCTCGCCCATGTCCACCAGCGCCCGCTCCAGTCCGGCTTCCTTGAGCAGTTCGGTGACGCGGTCCGTGATGTAGCCCTGCGCGATGCCGTTGAGCGTGATGCCCATGCCGGGGCGCTGCAGGGTGATGCGGTCGCTCTCCAATGCCACGTCCTCGTACGACACTCGCGCCAGCGCCTGCGTCACGGCAAGGGCGGGCGGGCCGTCGCGGCTTGCGCCGGGCTGCGCGAAATGCCCGGCATACAGCTTCCACAGCGGCTGCACGGTGGGATCGAAGGCGCCGCCGGTCAGCCTGCCGTACCGCTGGCTCACGCTGAGCAGCCGCAGCAGGTCGGCGGGCGGATTGTCGAGGTATCCCTGGCGGTTCAGGCGCGAGAGGGCGCTGTCGTCGCGGTACAGGCTGAAGACGGCCTCCAGCCGCCGCAGCTCCTGGAGCGATTGCGCGATCAGGCGGTGCGCGGCTTGCGGATCCGGGTGGTACAGACGCAACTCCGCGTCGGCGCCCAGGGCCACGCCCTGCCACACGGTCGGCGCGATCGACGCCGCGGCGCGGCGCGCGGGAAAGGGGGCGAGCGCCAGCGCGGAGGCGGCGGCTGCGATGCCGATGAAGCGGCGGCGGGTAGGATTCATGGCGATGGTCCTGCAAAGAAGGCGGGAGCCTTGCGGCGCCGGGCTATTGGGCGAAGACATAGGCCTCGGGCACCTCGGCGAAAGTGACGACCCGGCCGCCGTGGGCCTGGGCGAAAGTCTCGGCGCTGGCGCGCTGCGAGAACGGCATGGCGTCTTCGGCGCCCATGCCGCCGATGAAACGGCCTTCGATCACGTAGAAGGCCTGGCGCGCATCGATCCAGGCGGCCGGATCGGGCGCGCCGTCCGCGCCGGCCGTGGCCATATCGTTGACGTAGATGGCGCTGATGGTCTTGGGTTCCTCGGGCAGCAGGGTGTAGGCGAAGACCTGCTTGATCGACGAGAACCAGACTGGCGCCGGGCGTCCCTTGAGAAAGAGCTGTCCCTTGGGGCCGTTGTGCTCGTTCAGGGCCATGCCGCAGTAGTGGCCCACGGATTCCAGCGTGACCGGCTGGGGCGCGGGCGGAGGGGCGTCGGGGCCGGCGCCGTTGCCGCAGGCGGCGGCGGTCAGCAGGGCCGCGAGGGCCAGGGCGAGCCGCAGGTGTCTCATAGCTGCTTCCTCCGGAAGGCGGCCGTCGCCAGCAGGAAGGGAACGGCGATCCACAGCAGCAGCGCGGCGATCAGCGCGGCCAGCGGCAGGCTGGCCTGGTCGCTCAACCCCGCCATGCCGGCATACAGCGAAATGTTCTCGAAGCCCGTCAGGTTCAGCAGGCGGTAGACGTCGGAGGGATTGAACAGCAGCAGCGCGTTGAGCATCCCGGGGCTGACGTGACGGCCCTGGTCGGCCGCCAGGACGCCCAGCAGCGCCATGTCGTAGATCACCACGAAGAACAGCCAGACGCCCAGGGCGATGCCCGCCGCCGTGGCGCGCTCGCGCACCAGCGTGCTGATCAGGTAGCCCATGGCGAGAAAACTGGCGCCCAGCAGCACGCTGGCGCCGATCAGCAGCGCGAAGGGCTGCCAGGCGCTCGCGTCCAGGCCGCCATAGGCCCATTGCAGCGCCAGCCCCGCCGAGCCGTAGCCCGCGCCCGTGGCGAGCGCCAGGATGGCCAGGTGCCCGATGAACTTGCCCACCAGCACCTGCCAGCGCGAGACCGGATAGCTGAGCAGCAGCGCCATCGTGCCGCGGTCGACCTCGCCGACCACGGCGTCGTACGCCAGCAGCATGGCGATGAGGGGAACCAGGAAGATCGACAGGCTCGACAGGCTGACCACGGTGACGGTCAGCGGCTCGGCCTTGACCGTGCCGGTGGGCGAACTGCCCAGCAGGCCGAGGGCCAGCGCCAGCGCGGCCAGCAGCAGGGCGGTCGCGAGCACCCAGCGGTTGCGCAGCCCGTCGCGGATTTCCTTGCCGATGATGGTGGCTACGGCATTCATACGTCTTCCCGTTCAAGCAGATGTGCATAGATGTCGTCCAGACCCGGCACCTGGATGTCCAGGTCGTGGATGTCGGACGAGATGGCGCCGATGCTTCGGATCGCCGCGATCTTGTCGTGCTCCTGGCAGGCCAGTTCGTACCGGCCCGCCTCGATGCGGCGCCAGGCGCCGGGCGGCGGCGTGTCGGCGCTGGCCAGCGTGAGGCGGATGCGGATCGGCAGGCCGGTGGAGCGCCGCAGCGCCGACATGGCCCCGTCCGCGATCTTCCTGCCGGCCTTCATGACCACGATGCGGTCGGCGTGGCCGGCCAGTTCCGACAGGGCATGCGTGCTCAGCAGGATGGTGGCGCCGGAGGCGCGCAGTTCGTGCACGATGTCGTAGAACATCAGGCGCGAGGCGGGATCCAGCCCCGTGGTGGGTTCGTCGAACAGCAGGACCCGCGGTTCGCCCAGCAGCGCCTGGGCCAGCGCCAGGCGCTGGCGCATGCCCTTGGAATAACCGCCCACGCGCCGGCGGGCGGCGCCGGCGATGCCCACTTTCTCCAGCAGCGCGGGATTGCCGGACAGGGGCTGGCGCTTGAGCCGGGCGTAGAAGGCCAGCGTTTCCTCGCCGGTCATGGACGGATGCAGCGCGACGGTTTCGGGCAGGTAGCCGATGCGGTTGCGCATCCGCGCCGCGGCGGGGCTGTGGGCGTCGTGCCCGAACAGCGCGACGCGGCCGCGGGTGGGGCGGATCAGGCCCAGGATGAGCTTGATCAGCGTGCTCTTGCCGGCGCCGTTGTGGCCGGCCAGGGCGACACATTCGCCTTCGCGCAGCTGCAACTCCAGGCCGTCGACGGCATGTTGCGCGCCATAGTGCTTGCTGACGCCGGACAGCGTCACAAGGTCGGTGTTCATGGGGACTCCTTGGGGCGGTCGGCGGCCGGTTGCGGCGGCTGCATGAGCGGGGCGCTGTCGATCACGCCGCCGGGCAGGATGGCGGGGAACTGCGATTGCGCCCAGCGCACGATGGTGATGGACGGGCTGTTGAGCAGGATGCGCGCGGCGGGCGCGCGCCACAGCAGCTGGTCGACCACGTCGTTCGGCCGGTAGGCGGTGTCGGCGATGCCGTCGCCGTCCAGGTCGAAGGCGGTGTTGTCGCTCCAATAGTTGCCGCGGCCGTCCACCGACCAGTCCAGCGTCCGGGTGCCGACGTACTTCACCTGGTTGCGGTTGTTGATGAAGGCATTGCCGGCGATCTGGTTGCCTTCCGAGCCGGCCGTGAAATGCACGCCGATCTCGCAGTTGGCGAACCGGTTGTCCTGGAAGACGTTGCGGTTCGCGTTGTAGATGAACACGCATTTCCCCGCGCGGTCCACCGAGTTGTCCGTGATGCGGGAATGGTTGGCGTAGTTCAGCATCAGGCCCTGCTCGCGGCTGTCCAGCGCCACGTTGCCGCGGACGATGAGCCGGTGCGAATACATGATGGCGTAGGCCACGTCGGTGCCGGTCGCGACGTTGCCGCTGATCTCGCTGTCGTTGGTGTACATGTAGTGCACCGCGTAGCGCAGGTCGTGGAAACGGTTGTCGTTGAAGGTGTTCTGCTTGCTGGTATTGACGAAGATCCCGTCGCGGCCGGCAGAGATGTCGTTGTCGAGGATCCGGGTGCCCGGGGTGTTCCACAACGTGACGCCGTTGCCGCGCTCGGCCACCCTGAGCTCCTTGTTGCCCACGATGCGGTTGCCGCGCACCAGCGCGTCCGAGGGGCCCCAGACGTGCACGCCCACGAGGTTGTCCAGGATGTCGTTGCCCTCGACCCGCGCGCGATGCGCCTCGCGGTCCAGGAAGATGCCCGCGTCCATCTCTGACAGGCTCAGGCCGGAACGGGTGACGGTCAGGCTGCGCAGGGACACGTCCGCGGCCTTGACCCAGACGGTGCGGCCCTGGCGCGTGCCCGCGATGACGGCCGAGCGGTCCTCCGGGCCTTCCAGCGTCAGCGGCTTGTCGATGACGATGCCGCCGGCGTAGGTGCCCGGGGCCAGCTTGAGCACGTCGCCGGCCTCGGCGGCCGCGATGGCCTGCGCGAGGTCGGCGCCGGGCGCGACCGCGTGCACGGCCGCCGCCGCGGCGCCGGACAGCGCCAGGGCAAAGGCCGCCAGCGCGGCGCGGGCGGCCCCCCGGCCGCCGCTCGTCAGCATTGCGATGAGCCTCATGGACGCTACGCGGTCTTCTTCGGGTGGACGATCATCTGGCCGGACATTTCCATGTGCAGCGCATGGCAGAACCACTGGCAGTAGTACCAGTACACGCCCGGCCGGTCCGCCTTGAAGGTGACCGACGAGGTGGCCTGGGGCCCGATTTCCATGGCGATGCCGTGGCCTTCGAGCGTGAAGCCGTGCGTCAAGTCCTCGATCACTTCCATGTTCGTCACCACCACGGTGACTTCGTCGCCCTGGTTGACCTCGAACTTCTTGAGGCTGAACATCGGCGCGACCGCCATCATGTACACGCGCACCTTGTTGCCGTCGCGCACGACCTTGGCCGCGTCGTCGAGCGACACGCCGTCCTTCTTGGCCATCTGGCGGGCTTCTTCCCACATGGGGTCGTCTCGCTTCCAGACGCTCAGCGGGTGGACCTTGGAGCGGTGCACCAGGCACATGTCGTGCGGTTCGGCGAAGCTGGGGCCGTCGTGCACCAGCTTCATCTCGTCGCCGGAGATGTCGATCAGCTGATCGTTCTCGGGCTTGAGCGGGCCGACGTTCAGGAAGCGGTCCTTCGAGAACTTGTTCAGCGACACCAGCCACTTGCCGTCGGCCTCGCGGGTTTCGCCCATGGTGGTGTGGTTGTGGCCGGGCTGGTAGTGCACGTCCAGCTTCTGGATGATGGGATCGACCTTCTCGCCCTTGTAGGCGCGCTTGGCCTTGTCGATGTTCCACTTCACCATCTGGCTGTCGATGAACAGCGTGGTGTAGGCGTTGCCGCGCCCGTCGAAGGCCGTGTGCAGGGGGCCCAGGCCCAGCTGCGGCTCGGCCACCACGCAGTCGCGCGGCTTGATCTTGTCGTCGAACAGGTCGTCCAGCGTGCGCACGTCCAGCACCGTGACGGTGGGGGACAGCTTGCCGTTGAGCACCACGTGGATGCCGTCGGGCGCGGCGTTGCAGCCGTGCGGCGAGTTCGGCACGGGAATGTAGCGGGTGTACTTGGAGCCGTGGCGCCCGTCGATGACCGGCACGCCGCCCATCATCTTGTAGTCGCCCGACTTGACGGCTTCCTCGATGCGCTTGATGTTGAACACCACCACCCAGTCCTGCTCGTTGGCGGACATCTCTTCCACCGTGACGCCCTTCTCGGAGTTGTAGCAGGTGGAGAAGGAGTACTTGCCCTGGTAGTCGGCGTCGCCGTTGTCAAGGTTGCCGTCGACCAGCACCTGCCAGGCGACCTTCATCGTGTCGCCGTCCAGCGCGGTGTAGACGGCGAAGAAGTTCTTCTTGGGATCGTCGAGCACCTTGCCGTCGTTGGGCAGCGGCGAGATGTGCTCGCCGTTGGCGAACACGTAGCCGGTGCGCGGATAGCGCTGCGGACGCAGGCCGTGCACGCCGGACACGTTGGGCAGCTCGGTGATCTTGTCCGTCTTCATCACGTCCAGCCGGATGCGGGCGACGCGGTTGTTGGCCTTGTCGTTGATGAACAGGTAGCGGCCGTCGTAGGTGCGGTCGGTGAAGGACAGGTGGGGGTGGTGGGCGTCGCCGTTCGGGAAGACGCCGCCCTTGTCCTTGAGGTATTCGCGGGTTTCGGGCGTCAGGCCCTCGGTGAGGATCTTGCGGCTTTCGTTCGTGCGGCCCCAGCCGGTGGCGCTGCAATGGTTGAAGACCGGGATGCGGACCAGTTCGCGCATGGACGGCAGGCCCAGCACGCGGACCTCGCCCGACTGGCCGCTGGAGTTGAAGGCATAGTATTCGTCCAGCTCGCCGGGGCCGACGTGGCCCAGCACGCCGTTCGCGCCGGATTTTGCGTCCTTGCCGTGCGCGGTGGGAATCTGCGCGCCCGCGACCAGGCCGGCCGCGCCGGTGATCGCTGCGGTTCCGAGGAAGCTGCGGCGGGTGAGGCCAGCCTTTTCGGGATTCTTGTCGGACATGGATAACTCCTCGATAGGAACGGCGGCGAACGCCGTGGTGTAAAAAATGACCGCTGGCGCGGCGCCCGCGGCGCGGGCGTTCCCGCTCCGGGACGGCCCGGGGCGGGAATGGGGGTTCAGGCTTCGGATTGCGGGTTCGGATTCGGGGCGCGGTGGATGACGATCGGCTGCTCGACGGGTTCCTCCGCGGCGGGCCGGCGGCGTTCCCGCTTGGCTTTCTTCTGGATCAGGTGCGGACACTTCTGGTCATGGTGGTAGAGCATCTGGCAGTGCAGGCACTGGATGCACTCGTTCGGGTTGATTTCGCCGGTGGGGTCGATGGCCTGCACCGGGCATTCGAGGTTGCAGCGCTGACAGGGGTTGCCGCAATCGCGGTAGCGGCGCAGCCAATTGAAGATGCGCAGCCGGGCGGGTATGGCCAGCGCGGCCCCCAGCGGACAGAGATAGCGGCAGAAGAAGCGTTCGACGAACAGGCCGGCCGCAAGCAGCGCCACCGCGAACACCACGAAGGGCCAGTAGCGGACGAAGCGCAGGATGATCGCGGTCTTGAAGGGTTCGATTTCGGACAGCTGTTCGGCCAGCGCCAGGTCGTACAGCGAGAAGCCGAACAGCAGCAGGAAGATCACGTACTTCAGCGTCGACAGGCGCTGGTTCACGCCGTGGCTGATCTTCACCTGGCGCACGCCCAGGCGCTTGGCCACGCGGTTGGTCAGCTCCTGCAGGGCGCCGAAGGGGCACAGCCAGCCGCAGAAGGCGCCGCGGTTCCAGAACACCATCGAGATCGCGGTGGCGCACCACAGGATGAACACCAGCGGATCCATCAGGAAGTATTCCCAGCGGAAGTCGCTGCGCAGCGCCGAGAAGAAGGTCAGCACGTTCACGATGGACAGCTGGGCCTGGCCGTACCAGCCGATCCAGAACAGCGCGAACGCCAGGAACGCCAGCCGCAGGCGGTCGTGCAGCAGGGGCCGGCTGGTGAGCTGGTCCTGGAAGAAGAAGATGCCGACCAGCACCAGCAAGGCCACCGTCAGGACGGCCACCTGGCCGGACTTGCCGCGCCAGATCTGTTTCCACAGCGCAGGCGCGGGTTCCTCGGCGGCGGCCGGGGCGGAATTGGCGGCCGCGGTCGCGGGCGTCGCGGCGGGCGGCTGCGCGCCGTCGGCGGGCCGGGTATAGGCCGAGGGCAGGTCGTAGCCCAGGTCGAAGGTGACGAACGCCTTGTCCTTCACGCTGAGCACGCGCTGCACCATGAGTTGCAGGCGCCAGGGCGCGACCGGGTCCAGGATGGCGTCGTCCGGCACCACGAACAGCGCGACTTCGCGGAACGCGGGGGCGCCCTCCGCGACGACGTCGGCCAGGCGCTGGTGGTTGCGGTCCCGGAAACGGAAGCTGCCTTCATCCTGGATCACTTCGATGCGGTCGAAGATACCGCCGCGCACGTAGCCCGATCCCTTGAAGGAATAGCTGCCGTTGCCCGCCACCAGCACGGCCTGCTGGCCGGGCTTGAGCCTTTCCTTCAGGCGCTGCCATTCGGTGTCGCCGAGCAGGCTGCGGCCGATCGCGGGCACGCTGACGAGCGCGGCGTAGAGATCGATGAAGGTATCGTCGTCCGACTTGCCGTCGCCGCTGGCCGCGGCATCGGCCCTGCCGGATTCGCGGAAGGCGCGGTCGACGTCTTCGGGCGTCAGCCGCAGATTGCGCACGGCGCCGGCGTCGAGCAAGGCCTGCCACGACTGCGGCGTGTCCTGTTTGTCGTCCACGACGCGCGCGGCGACGGGCGCCGCCTGCTGCGCGGGGGCGGCCGTCTTGTCGATGCCATGGGCGCGCGCCACGGCGATGGCCGAGCGCGTGATGCTGTCGCCGATCACCATCAGCGTGACGGTCGCCCCGCTGATGATGTCCACGGGCGGCGGCGCGCCGTGGCGGGGAGGGGAGTCGACGAAATTGAGGCCGACGTAGCCGCTGATGAAGTGGTCCACCTTGGCTTGCGGAATGCCGATGAGCACGATGGGCTCATGGTGTTCGACCAGCTTGGCGCCCATGATGCGGCCGTCGTTCGCCAGCGCCACCAGCACGTCGATGGGCTTGCTGGAATAGCCGCGGGTGTTGACCACGTCGGAAGTGAGATACACCACGCCCACCTGGCGTCCGCCCGCGTAGGCCTTGGCGGCCATCGGCTTGCCGGCGGGAGCGTCGACCCGGTCGGCGCCGGGAAAGAGTTCGCCTATCGGCGTGGAGGCCAGGAAGTCGGGCAGCCGCTGCGCCTGCGCGATGCCGATTGCCGTTCCGAATAGCAGCAGGATGAGAAGTGCCGCCTGGATGAACCGAGTGAACCGTAGCCCCGCCGCTGTGCTGCCTTGCATGCTCGAACTCTACTTGTTTGCAATTGTTTGCAGGCATCCTACGAAGATGGAAGACCCTTCGTATTGCGGTTTGTCAATGGGCACGGTTTCGGTGCGCCGGATGGGCCAATACCCCTATGCGGCATGGGGATTTCCCCTGTTTTTGGGCATCTGAACGGGGTGGGATTGATGTCCGTCAATAGCGCGCTTTTTTCGCCGTCTTAGACTTGTGCGTGGCGGCAGCGACGCAGGCATGTGCCTGGCGCGAGTCGAAGAATGGCCGCCCTGTTTACGGAGAGTCTCCATGCTGGCAAAAGCCACCCTAGCTATCGTTCTGTCCGCAGCCAGCCTGCCCGTGCTGGCCGCTCAATGCGAAGCAACCATCGAAAGCAACGACGCCATGCAGTACAACCTGAAGGAAATGGTCGTCGACAAAAGCTGCAAGCAGTTCACGGTGCACCTCAAGCACGTCGGCAAGATGGCCAAGGTCGCCATGGGCCACAACTGGGTGCTGACCAAGGAAGCCGACAAGCAGGGCGTCGCCACCGACGGCATGAACGCCGGCCTGGCGCAGGACTACGTGAAGGCGGGCGATACCCGTGTCATCGCGCACACCAAGGTCATCGGCGGCGGCGAATCGGATTCGGTAACGTTCGACGTGTCCAAGCTGACCCCGGGCGAAGCCTATGCCTACTTCTGCTCGTTCCCCGGCCACTGGGCCATGATGAAGGGCACGCTCAAGCTGAGCAACTGACCCCGCCCTAGCGCGCAGATACCGGCCCAGGGCCGGTTTTTTTTTGTCTTGGGGCGGCCCTCCGACAAAAAATACCCCCCACCGGCCCCTGGTTCCTACGGCCTAAATCGCCTGTGCATCAGGCGTACGGAGGGGGGGCGTCACCGGCGTGTCACGGATTTTCCATGTACGATTACCGGTCGTGTAACTTCTGGAGCTCCTGATGGAGTGGCTGCTGGACCCCACCGCGTGGGTCGGCTTGCTTACCCTGGTCGTCCTTGAGATCGTCCTGGGAATCGATAACCTGATTTTCATCGCCATCCTGGCGGACAAGCTCCCCCCTGCGCAACGCGACCGCGCGCGCATCATGGGCCTGAGCCTGGCGCTCATCATGCGCCTGGGCCTCTTGTCGGTCATGTCATGGCTGGTCACGCTGACCGCCCCCCTGTTTTCCATCGGCCCGCTGTCATTCTCCGGGCGCGACCTGATCCTGATGATCGGCGGCCTGTTCCTGCTGTTCAAGGGCACCATGGAACTGCACGAGCGTCTCGAAGGCTCGCAGCACGGGGGCTCCTCGGGGCCGCGGGTGTACGCCAGCTTCTGGGTGATCGTGACGCAGATCGTGGTGCTGGACGCGGTGTTCTCGCTGGATTCGGTCATCACGGCCGTCGGCATGGTGGACCACCTGGCCATCATGATGATCGCGGTGATCATCGCGATCGGCATCATGCTGCTGGCCTCCAAGCCGCTGACGCGTTTCGTCAACGCCCACCCGACGGTGGTGGTGCTGTGCCTGGGCTTCCTGCTTATGATCGGTTTTTCGCTGCTGGCCGAAGCGTTCGGCTTCAAGGTGCCCAAGGGCTACCTGTACGCCGCGATCGGCTTCTCGGTGGCCATCGAGGCCCTCAACCAGGTGGCGCGCCGCAATCTGCTCAAGCTGGATGCGCGCCGCCCCATGCGCGAACGCACCGCCTCGGCCGTGCTGCGCATGCTGGGCAAGCGTCCTCCGGCAGACGAACCCGACCTGCCCAGCGCCGACGGCCCGTCCGTCCCGGCGTTCGGCGTGGAAGAGCGCAACATGGTCAGCGGCGTGCTGACCCTGGCCGAACGGTCCATCCGTTCCATCATGACGCCCCGCACGGACGTGTCCTGGATCAACATCGACGATGATCCCGAGACCATCCGCGCCCAGCTGACCGAGGCGCCGCACAGCTTCTTCCCCGTCTGCCGCGGCTCGCTCGACGAGGTGCTGGGCATCGGCCGCGCCAAGGATCTCGTGGCCGACCTGATCACCGAGGGCCGGGTGCGGCGCAACCGCCTGCGCGACCCCATCATCGTGCACGAGTCCATCGGCATCCTGCGCCTGATGGATACGCTCAAGCGCTCGCGCGGCCAGCTGGTGCTGGTGGCCGACGAGTTCGGCGCCATCGAGGGGCTGGTGACGCCCATCGACGTGTTCGAGGCGATCGCCGGCGAATTCCCCGACGAGGACGAACTCCCCGACATCGTCGCCGACGGCGACAACACCTGGAAAATCGACGGCGCCGCCGACCTGCATCACGTCGAGCAGGTGCTGGAGACCGAGGGCCTGGTCGACGACGCCCAGGACTTCTCCACCCTGGCGGGCTACCTGCTGTCGCGTTTCGGGCACCTGCCCAAGCCGGGCGACGTCTGCGAGTATGAAATCCATCACGACCATTTCCGCTTCGAAGTCCTGGAAATGGACGGCCGCCGCATCGCGCTGGTGCGCGTGGAGAAGCGGCCGCAAGAGCTGCACGCCGACGACGCCTCCCTTGCCAACGACTAACTGGAGCGACTCCGCATCGTGACCGAAAACGCGCTATACCTGATCAAGGCCTTCGTCCTGGGCATCATCGAGGGGCTGACGGAATTCATCCCCGTCTCCAGCACCGGCCACCTCATCCTGGTGGGCGACTGGATCAATTTCGAGTCCAGCCAGGGCAAGGTCTTCGAGGTGGTGATCCAGCTGGGCTCCATCCTCGCGGTGATGTGGGTCTTCCGCGCGCGCCTGCTGCGGCTGGTCCGCGGCACCCTGACCGGCGTGCCCAGCGAAGTCGCCTTCACCCGCAACCTGATCATCGCCTTCCTGCCGGCCGCCGTCATCGGGGCGATCTTCATCAAGTCCATCAAGAGCGTCTTCTACCACCCCAGCGTGGTGGTGGTGACCCTGGTGCTGGGCGGCCTCATCATGCTGTACGTGGAGCGCAAGACGCACCATACGCCGGGCGACCAGCCGGGCGCGGCCGACGATACCGCCTCCGACGAACGCGCCACGGCCCGGACCCTGGAGCAGATATCCTGGAAGCAGGCGCTGGGCGTGGGCGTGGCGCAGTGCCTGGCCATGATCCCGGGCACCTCGCGGTCGGGCGCGACCATCATTGGCGGCATGATCGCCGGCATCCAGCGCAAGACGGCCACCGAGTTCTCCTTCTTCCTCGCCATGCCGACCATGCTGGGCGCCGCGGTCTACGACATGTACAAGAACATGGAGCTGCTGACCCAGCACGACCTGGCCGGCATCGCGGTGGGCTTCGTCGCCGCGTTCCTGAGCGCCATGGTGGTCGTGCGCGCGGTGCTGCGTTTTGTCGCCAACCATACGTACCGCGTGTTCGCCTGGTACCGCATCGTCTTCGGCGCCGTGGTCGCGGCCTGGATCTTCACCCGCTGAAGCCTTCGTAGCGGCGAAAAAAAGGGCCCCGTGGGGGCCGTAGGATGGGTGGAGCGCGAGAGTTCTTAAGCTAGAACACCGCCATCCATCGCGCGAAACCCATGCGGCCATGGGCAGACTGGTTTTAGGTCTATGCCGGGCACCGTGTGCCCACTGCGGCATGGGTTTCGCGCGTTGAGCACCGGGGTTCTTGCCTAGGAACTGCCGCGCTCCACCCATCCTACGCTTCCAGGTGGTCGTGCGCGGTGCTGCGTTTCGTGGCCGTGGTCGCGGCCTGGATCTTCACCCGCTGAAGCCTTCGTAGCGGCGAAAAAAAGGGCCCGCGAGGGGCCGTAGGATGGGTGGAGCGCGAGAGTTCTTAAGCCAGAAAACCGCCATCCATCGCGCGAAACCCATGCGGCCATGGGCAGACTGGTTTTGGGTCTATGCCGGGCACTGTCTGCCCACGGCCGCATGGGTTTCGCGCGTTGAGCACCGGGGTTCTTGCCTAGGAACTGCCGCGCTCCACCCATCCTTGTATGGTTCTGTAGCCCCCACCGAAATGTGTTCAGTGGGAGCTGGGGAACGGGACACACCCATCCATCAGCCGTTCGCGCGGACTGACGTCGGTAGATATCCCACCCCGCCCAAACACGTCGATTAAGAATCTAGCGGCCAAGACCGCCGATTGATCGCAAGGTAACGCATCGGGC